>Ga0157375_10005538_pt1 | contig 10989 bp, 10 predicted proteins | sample M35metaG_FD_115311 | JGI IMG/M metagenome (GOLD analysis project Ga0157375, IMG submission 115311) | Miscanthus rhizosphere microbial communities from Kellogg Biological Station, Michigan, USA - M3-5 metaG | ecosystem: Host-associated > Plants > Roots > Rhizosphere > Soil | place: USA: Michigan...
ATCGCATCGTCTTCCTCGACCGCGCGACGATCGCGCCGCAGATCCGCGTGCGGCCGCCGTCGTTTCCGCACGAGCTGATCGAGCACGACGAGACGCGCGCCGATCAGGTGGTCGAGCGCCTCGCCGGCGCGTCGATCGCCATCACGAACAAGGTGCAGATCAGTGGCGCGGCGCTCGAGCGCCTGCCGGGGCTGAAGTTGATCGCGGTGGCCGCGACCGGCACCGACTGCGTCGACAAGCCCGCGTGCGCCGCGCGCGGCATTGCGATCAGCAACATCCGCGGCTATGCAATCAACACGGTGCCGGAGCACACCTTCGCGCTGATCCTCGCGCTGCGTCGCAACGTGGTGGCGTATCGCGAGTCGGTGCTGGCCGGGCGCTGGCAGCAGTCGGGCCAGTTCTGCTTCTTCGACCACCCGATCCGCGACCTGCGCGGCTCGCGGCTCGGCATCATCGGCGAGGGCGTCCTCGGCCAGCACGTGGCCGCGCTCGCACGCGCTTTCGGCATGCTGCCGATGTTCGCCGCGCACAAGGGCGTCAGCGGTCTCGGGCCGCTGTACACGCCGTGGCAGGAAGTGCTCGAGACCAGCGACATCATCACCCTGCACTCGCCGCTGACCCCGCAGACGCGGCACATGATCGCGATGCCCGAATTCGAGGCGATGAAGCGCAAGCCGCTGATCATCAACACGGCGCGCGGCGGCCTGGTCGACGAGGCCGCGCTGGTGCGCGCGCTCGATGCCGGACTGATCGCCGGAGCCGGCTTCGACGTCGTCGAGGGCGAACCGCCGAAACCGGACAACCCGCTGATGCGCGTCGCCGCGCGGCCCAACGTGATCCTCACGCCGCACGTCGCCTGGGCCTCCGACGAAGCGCAGCAGGCCTTGTCCGATCAGCTGGTCGACAACATCGAGAACTGGGCTGCGGGACGGCCGACGAATCTGGTCGAGGGCGCGTATTGACGTCGTCGGTCACCTAGCCGGTTCGCAGCGAATCTCTTGACGACGGTTCTCGCCCGCGCGCCAACTCGACGCGCGCGATGGTCGCGGCGACGAGCGGCTCGATGGCCGAATCCGGAAACGGCGCGACGCTGCTGACGTTGATTTCGCAGAGCACATAGGACTCATCGCCGTCGCGATTCGGCTCGCCACACAGGAAGTCGCAATCCCACAGCAGCGGCAGCTCGTCGCGGCGGATGCCGAGCGTGCGTTCGAGTTCGGGCACCCACTCGCTTTCGAGGCGCTGCTTTAGCCCCTGCAAGTGCGCCAGATCGGGCGGGTGGTAGAGGCGCTGACTCGGCGTCGGAAACTCCGCCGAGTCACTTCCCTCGACGGGCGGATGCAGTGCATTCACCGCCTGCAATCCGAAGCCTGCCACACGGTCCTCGACCAGGTAGCAACGCACCATGCCCTCGGTCAGCCGCGCTTGCCAGGCCTGGTCGACCATGTGGCCGCCATCCTCGAAGTACGGCGCCATCAGCGCCGCGAACTCATCGAGGCTGAGCCGGAGTTCAGGGCTGCCGCGAACCGCGTGGCGTGCGATCACGCCGATCGACGTTTGTGAAGATGCAAGGCTCGCGTCGCGCTGGACGCGCCAGACGCCGATGCCGCTGTGACCGCGCCACTGCTTCAGCACCCGGATCGACCCCGCGGCGAGGCGAGCACCAAGCTTCGCGTGCAACTGGTCGAGCGTGTCGAGCCGATGGACGTCGCTGCCCCAGCCCATCGCGCGGGTGTCGACCAGCACGTCCTTCGTCCCCAGCTTCATGATCACATCGGGATGCGTGCTGACCATCACGCCGGCCGCGGCGATATCGCGCAACAGCGCGTCGAGCGGCGCGCGTGAGTGGCCGGCATCGATGGGGTTGACCCAGACCAGCGCGCCATCGCATTCCAGCAGCTGGTCTCGCAGCTCGTCGGCTTGCGCCAGGTTGTAAACCGCCGGACGGGCATCGACACCGCGCGCGGCGAATGCAGCGAACACCGTCGCGAACCGGTTGTTCTCGCGCGTCGCGAGTCGGCGAACTTCGCTGTCACAGGGATAGACGATGGCGATCTTCAAAGGACGTGTGGTCATGGGGATCTCCTTATTCGATCGGGACTGCATGCCTTGATGCATGAGGCCGATACCTACCCTTCCCAACTCGCGAAGCGCCCGGCTCAAGCGAGTCGGGGGCTTAATCAATGTCAACTACTCTACATCAATGTATCATAAATGACATGGATTGCGAAGAAACCCACTGGCTGCTCCTCGTGATCTCGCTGCCGGTATCGAGTGCGACGCCGCGGATGCGGATCTGGCGCGCGCTCAAGGCGCTCGGTTGCGTCGCGCTCCGGGACGGCGCCTACCTGCTGCCGTCCGGCACCGATCGCGCCGATGCCCTTCGCGACCTCGGCGACGAGTGCATCCGCGAAGGCGGGACAGCCTGGCTGATGGCCGTGGTGCCGGCCACGGCCGACGAGGCCGACGCCTACCGGCAGCTCTTCGACCGCTCGGAGCTGTACCTCGAGCTGCGGTCCGCGTGGAAGCAGGCCAACCGCACGCTCGCCGCCTTGTCGCCGGCCGAAATCACCAAGCTGAAGCGGCGGCTCCAGCGCGACCTCGATGCGCTGCGTGGGATCGATTTCTTTCCGTCGGAAGCCAGCGTCGAGGCGGAAGCCGCCTGGGTCGATTTCAGCAAGCGCATCGACGCCGTGCTGTCACCCGACGAGCCGCACGAGACGAAAGGCCGCGTGCCACGGCTCGACCCTGCCAAGTACCGCGGACGCACCTGGGCGACGCGCCGCCGCCTCTGGGTCGACCGGGTCGCGAGCGCCTGGTTGATCCGGCGCTTCATCGATCCCGAGGCCAGGTTCCGCTGGCTCGCCAAGCCGTCCGAGTGCCCGAAGAGCGCAGTCGGGTTCGACTTCGACGGCGCAACCTTCACGCACGTCGGTGATCGCGTCACCTTCGAGACCCTGCTGGCGAGCTTCGGTCTCGACGGCGACGCCGCCCTCGCCCGCCTCGCAGCGATCGTTCACGCGCTCGACATCGGCGGCGAGCCGGTGCCCGAAGCGATCGGCTTCGAAGCGGTCATGGCCGGCGCGCGCGAGCGGATCGCAGACGACGACGCGCTGCTGGCTGAAATGAGCAACGTGCTCGATTCGCTCTATGCGCACTTTCAGCGGCAGGTTCAGCGCGGTTCGGGCAAGACCACAGGCACTTAACCCATGTGGTTGGGCGGGCGTTGGCCCGACCGCTTCACCTCACTGAATCACCTCGTTGGCGCTGAGCAGCACGTCGGCGCGCGGCTCGAGGCCGAGCGCAGCGGCGGTCTTGAGGTTGACGACGAATTCGAAGCCGGTCGGCTGCATCACCGGCAGGTCCGCCGGCTTCGCGCCCTTCAGGATGGCACCGATGTAGAGGCCGGCCTGGCGGTACATCCACGTGATGCTCGGCCCGTAGCTGAGCAGCGCGCCGGCGGCGGCGAACTGGCGCACGAAGCCGATGCCGGGCAGCCCGTGCGCCTGTCCGAACGCGACGATCTCGCCGCGCCGGTCGAGGATCAACGGATCGCTGCCGGTGACATACGAATCGGCGTTGAGGCGCAGCATCTCGGCCAGCGCGCCAGCGATCTCGTCCGGCTTCCTCGCCCCGACCACGACGACTTCGCGCTGGAGCACCCGTGCACCCGCGAAGCCGTCCTGCTCCTCGGCAGCAGCGGTGAAGTTGTCGGGGTTCATGATCATCGCGACGCGGCGCACTTTCGGCGCGATCTTGGTCAGCAACTCGATGCGCTTGCCGCTGAGGATCGACGAGAACAGGTTGACGCCGGTCACGTTGCCGCCGGGTCGGTTGAGGCTCGCGACGAGACCGTAGCCCACCGGGTCGGCGCCGATCGTGAAGACAATCGGGATCGTGCTCGTCGCCGCCTTTGCCGCGCGCGCCGAAGCGATGTCGCCGGTGGCGGCGATCGCCGCGACCTTCAGCCCAGCAAGCTCTGCGGCCAGTGACGGCAGCAGCGCATAGTCTCCCTTGGCCCAGCGGTACTCGATGCGGACGTTCCGTCCTTCGACGAAGCCCGCCTCGGCAAGCCCTTCCCGAAACGCGACGGCGTTGAACGAATAGGTGTCGGGCGAGACCGGGTTCATGAACCCGACGACCGGCATCGCGCGTTGCGCCCGGACCATCGGTGTCGCGAGATGTGCAGCTCCAACAAGCGCCACGAACTTGCGTCGTCTCATGGGCACTCCCCCGGGCCGCTTGCGTGCGACGGTCACTCGCAGATGGGACCACCCACCCAGAGACCCAGCACGCATCCGCCGGCCATGCGCGCGACGATTCTAGGGCGCGCTACCGTCCCTTCGACAGCGAGCTTGCCGCGCCTTTGGTTGCGATCAACGCAATGCGTCAGGGCGCGAGTTCGGCGATCTCGATCAGGTTGAAGTCCGGGTCGCGCACATAGACCGAGCGAATCCGCGAGTTCGCGCCGGTCCGCATGACCGGTCCTTCGACGATGTCGATGCCCATCGCGTTCAACCGCACCACCGCGTCGTCGAGCGGCACGGTCGCGATGAAGCACAGGTCGAGCGCACCCGGCATCGAGATGTGCGCATTCGGCTCGAACTCGCGGCCCTTCACGTGAAGATTGATCTTCTGGTTGCCGAAGCGGAACGCCTGGCGCGTCACCGGCGGCGTGCCGCCGACGAACGTGTCGAGCCGCATGCCGAGCGCCTCGGTGTAGAAGCGGATGCACTCGGCCTCGTGGGCGGTGGTCAGCACCAGGTGGTCGAGCCGATCGATCATGGTGGGCCGCCCGAACTCAATCGGCGACGATCTTCGAGGCCTTCGCGACCTCGGCCCAGCGCGCCAGATCGGTCTGCGCCAGCTCGCCGAGCTGCGCCGGCGACAGGTAGTCGGCAGCAGCGCCGAGGTCGGCGGCCTTCTTCTTGAACTCGGGCGTCGCCATCACGCGTCCGATCTCGGCCGCGAGCTTGTCGATCACCGGCTTCGGCGTCGCTGCCGGCGCGAACACCGCGAACCATGACGTCGGGTTGAGCTTCGGCAACCCGGCCTCGGCGGTGGTCGGGATGTCCGGCAGGCTCGCGACCCGCGTGCTGCCGGTGACGGCGAGCGCGTGCAGCTTGCCGGACGCGATGTGCGGCATGAACGGCGGCGGCGTGCCGAAGGTCAGGTCGACCTGTGCGCCGAGCAGATCCTGCAGCGCCGGACCGGTGCCCTTGTACGGGATGTGCGTCATCTGGATGCCGGCTTGCTGCTCGAGCATCGCACCGGTCGCGTGCTGCAGCGAGCCGTTGCCCGACGACGCATAGGTCAGCTTGCCGGGATTCGCCTTCGCGTACGCGATCAGCTCGGCCATGTTCTTGAACGGCAGGCCGGCGCGCACGACCACGACCTGCGGTGCGGTCAGCACGTTGGCGACCGGCTGCAGGTCCTTGGCCTCCCAGCCCAGGTTCTGCTTGCTGACGACCGGCGTGATGACGTGGTAGCCGGAGTACTGCATCAGCAGCGTGTGGCCGTCGGCTTCGGCGCGCTTGACCGCGATGGCCGCAATCGCGCCGCTCGCACCGGCCCGGTTGTCGACGACGATCGTCTGGCCGAGCACCTTGCCGAGCGGCTCGGCCAGCATGCGCGCCGAGATGTCGGTGGTACCGCCCGGCGCCGAGCCGACGATCAAGGTGACCGGCTTGGTCGGGTACGCGAGCTTCTGCGCGTGGACCGCGCCGACGAGCAGCGCGAGGGGCAGGACGGCAAGGGCACGGCGGGTCGTGTTCATGGTGTCTCCGGAGTTGGAATGGCGGCCGTTCGGAGCGGCGACGAGCGAGAGGTTAGGTCAGCGTCCGGCCGCACGGAATTGCCAAGTCGGCACACCGTCTTCGCGATCGGCGAAGGCCTGGCGCCTTAAGACGACGGCACGTTGGCCATCGACTCCCAGAGCAGGCTCGCCGCGGCCGACAGCGGCCGCTCGGCGCTGCACCCGGCCAGCAGCCGTCGCTCAGCCCATGGCTCTTCGAGCTTCAACGCCTTCAGCGCGTAGGCCTTGAGCAGCGGTGCGCAGGCGGCGCGCGGCAGCACGCCGAGGCCGAGGCCCGCGCCGACCATCCGGCACATCGCCCCGAAGCTCGACACCTGCACGCGCAGGCGCAACGGCAGCCCGATCGCCTGCGCCTGGTCGGTGATCAGCACGAACAACGAGCTGCCGCGATTCAGGCCGACGAACGGATGCGCGAGCGCGTCGCGGAAGGACACGGAGTCGCGGTCGGCCAAGACATGGTCGGCGGCGCAGATCAGCACCAGCTCGTCGGTCTGGAACAGGCGCACGTTCAAGCCATCGACCGGCGTGCCGTCGGCGAAGACGCCGATGTCGGCCACGCCGTCGATCAGCGCGCGCGCGATGGGGCCGCTCAACTGCTCCTCGATCTCGACCTTGATGTCGGGATGCGCGACCATGAAGCGGCCCAGCACGTCCGGCAGAACCACGGTGAGCGCCGACATGTTGGCCCACAGCCGCACGTGGCCGCGGTAGCCCTGCGCGTATTCGGCGAGCTCGCCGCCGAACAGGTCGAACCCCTGCGACAGCCGCATCGCGTGCTGCAGCGCGACGTGACCGGCCGCCGTCAAGCGCACGCCCTGGGCGGTGCGGTCGAGCAGGGTCGAGCCGACGGCCTCCTCGAAATCGGTCAGGCGGCGGCTCGCGGCCGAGAGCGCGAGGTGGCAGCGCGACGCGCCCTTCGTGATGCTGCCGGTCTGCGCGACCGCGCAGAACAGACGCAGGGTCACGAAGTCGACGCGCGCCGGGTTCATCCGGGCAAGTCTAGACGGCCTGCCAACGCGCATTCGCCGATCGCGAAGGCCGCATCGCCGGATGGCAATTCCGCGCGCGGCGTTTCGCTCCTAGAGTTCGGGCATCGAAGCAAACGGGTGCCCCATGGAAGCCCTCCAAGGTCTCAAGGTGCTGGAGCTCGGCCAGCTGATCGCCGGTCCGTTCGCGGGCAAGACGCTCGCCGAGTTCGGCGCCGACGTCATCAAGATCGAATCGGCCGGGGTCGGCGATCCGCTGCGCAAATGGCGGATGCTGCGCGACGGCACCTCCGTGTGGTGGCAGGTGCAGTCGCGCAACAAGCGCTCGGTGTGCCTCGACCTGCGTAGTGCCGAAGGGCAGCAGGCGGTGCGTGCGCTTGCCGCCGAGGCCGACGTGCTGATCGAGAACTTCAAGCCCGGCACGATGGAAGGCTGGGGCCTCGGCTGGGACGTGCTGCACGCGGCCAACCCGAAGCTGATCATGCTGCGCATCTCGGGCTACGGCCAGACCGGCCCGTACCGCGACAAGCCCGGCTTCGGCGTGCTCGGCGAGGCGATGGGCGGGCTGCGTCACCTCACCGGCGAGCCGGGGCGCGTGCCGGTGCGGGTCGGCGTTTCGATCGGCGACACGCTGTCCGCGCTGCATGGCGTGATCGGCGTGCTGACGGCATTGCGCCACCGCGAAGTGAACGGCGGCGAAGGCCAGGTCGTCGACGTCGCGCTCTACGAATCGGTCTTCAACGTGATGGAAAGCCTGGTCCCCGAGTACGACGCGTTCGGCGCGGTGCGCGGCGCGGCCGGCAGCGCCCTGCCCGGTATCGCGCCGACCAATGCCTATCCGTGCAACGACGGCCAGTACGTGCTCGTCGCCGGCAACGGCGACAGCATCTTCAAGCGGCTGATGAAGGCGATCGGCCGGCCCGACCTCGAGAACGATCCCGCGCTCGCGCACAACGACGGCCGCGTCAAGCGTGTCGAGGAGATCGATACCGCGATCGCGGAGTGGACGCGCCAGCAGACCCGCGACGAGGTGCTCGCGACCCTCGACGCGACGAGCGTCCCGGCGGGCCGTGTTTACACCGTCGCCGACATCGTCAGCGACCCGCAGTACCTGGCGCGCGAAATGATCGTCGAGTCGCCGACATCGGACGGCCGCGTGCTCAAGGTGCCGGGGGTCGTGCCCAAGCTCAGCGCGACGCCGGGTCGGATCGCGTACGCCGCGCCGAACCTCGGACAACACGACGCCGATCTGCAACGTGGCAGCGGCTGGCCCGCGCGCCAGTCCTGAACACATCGAGGAGACCTCACCGTGCAATCCGGCAACCGGACCCGCCTCCACCTGAACGAAGTCGCGACCCGCGACGGCTTCCAGATGGAAGGCCGCTTCATTCCGACCGACGACAAGGTCGCGCTGATCGACCGCCTGAGCGGCCTCGGCTACGCGAAGATCGAGGTCACCTCGTTCACGTCGCCGAAGGCCATTCCGGCCCTCGCCGACGGCGAAGCGGTGATGCAGCGCATCCGCCGCGAGCCGGGTGTCGTCTACACCGCGCTCATTCCGAACCAGCGCGGCGCCGAGCGCGCGCTCGAAGCGCGCGTCGACGAGTTCAACCTCGTGATGTCGTGCAGCGAGACGCACAACCTGACCAACCTGCGGACGACGCGAGAGCAGTCGTTCGCGCAGCTCGCCGAAGTGGTCGCGGTCGCGAAAGCCGCCACGGTGCCGGTGAACGTCTCGCTGTCGTGCGTGTTCGGCTGCCCGATGGAAGGCGAGGTGCCGGTCGAGACGGTGATGGGCTGGATCGACCGCTTCGCCGCGCTCGGGGTCCAGGGCATCACCTTGTGCGACACCACCGGCATGGCCTATCCGACGCAGGTGCAGACGCTGTGCGCCGAAGCGATCGCGCGCCAGCCGGCGCTGCAATTCACCGCGCACTTCCACAACACGCGCGCGATGGGCGCGGTCAACACGGTCGCCGCGATCGAGGCCGGCATCCGCCGCTTCGACATGTCGCTCGGCGGCATCGGCGGCTGCCCGTACGCGCCGGGTGCGAGCGGCAACGTCTCGACCGAGGACATCGTCCACATGCTCGACTGCATGGGCTACGACACCGGCATCGACGTGCAGTCGCTGATCGATGCGGCCGGCGTGCTCGAGGCGCTGGTCCAGCACCCGTTGCCGGCGCAGGTGTCGCGCGCGGGCGTGCGGCTGAAGCGGCATCTGCCGCCGCTCGACTTCGATCACATCGCGGCACGGGCCCATCAGCGTGCCGGCGGACTGGGCGCGGTGCCGGGCAACAGTTGAGTGCCATGGCGTCCCGGCTCGGCGTGACTCTGTGGCGGCTCTCGAGGGGCAGCTAAAAACCGAGTGCACTTGCCGGCAGGCGGGTTACTGCACTCGGCCGATCATGCAGGGGCTCGCCGCGTTCATCGCGCGGCGATGATCATGGTCCGCATCGACGATGGCGCGGGTCTCCCGCACGCCGTTGGATGCCTTCAACCCGACAGGAGAACCCATGGCCCCGAAGAACACGATCTGCCTCTGGTACGAGCGAGCCGCTCTCGATGCGGCGCGGTTCTACGCCGAGACCTTTCCCGACAGCAAGGTCGGCAGGGTGATGCACGCGCCCGGCGACTATCCCGACGGCAAGCAGGGCGACGTGCTGACCGTCGAGTTCACCGTCGCCGGCATTCCCTGCGTCGGCCTGAACGGCGGCCCGATGTTCAAGCACAACGAAGCGTTCTCGTTTCAGATCGCGACCGACAACCAGGAAGAGACCGACCGCCTGTGGAACGCGATCGTCGGCAATGGCGGCCAGGAAAGCGAATGCGGCTGGTGCAAGGACCGATGGGGCGTGTCGTGGCAGATCACGCCGCGCGCGTTGACCGACGGGATCTGCGATCCCGATCCCAAAGTGGCCAAGCGCGTGTTCGACGCGATGATGAAGATGAAGAAGATCGACATCGCGAAGATCGAGGCGGCACGACGCGGCTGACGAGGGTCGCCGCGGGTGCGCGGTGCCGACCCGGCGCGGCGTGGCTCTTCTACGCTGCCAGCCGATGCTCGTAGAACAGATCCGCGCGGTCTTCGAGAATCCGGCGCTGCGCCGCCAAGTCCTTCGGATCGGGCTCACGCAGCGGTCGTGGCCTGCGCTTGCGATCTCGGGCGGCGGCTCGTCGGTGATCGCCGCGAACGACAGCAGGTCGGGCTCGCCCGGCGCGCTCCAGCGTGACCACAGGCAGGCCACCAGCATCGGTTGCCCGGACGCCGGCTTGAACTCGAGGATGACGTTGCTGACCTTCTCGTCCTCACCCAGCGCCCGCCCTTCGGCCCGATGGCGGTTGACGTTCTCGAAGAAGGCGTCCATCACGACCAGCCCGTGGGAGACGCCGAAGGTGCCTTTCCAGAAGCCGTCGAGGCTGTCGCGTCGCGCGTTGTAGGTGCCCGGGAACTTGATGTCGTGGCTGGCCGGCTTGCCCGCCAACCGGCAGCCGTAGCGCATCGGCTTGATCGTGCGGCGGCCGTTCTCGATGACCATGACCGGCGCGTAGTGCAGCGGGAAGATGCGCGAGTCTTCGTCGATCGGCTCGTGGCGGCGCAGGTCCGCCAGCTTGCCGAGCGCCCACTCGACCTTGCCGTTGGCGATGCGTTCGCTTTCGAGCGCCGCCTTGGTGCTTTTCTCGCGCAGGCTGCGCTGCGCGTCGGCGAGGCGCTTGCGCTGACGGAACAGCTCGGCCTCGACCTTGCTCGCCTGCTCGGCATTGAAGCGGTCGATGAGCGCCTTGATCTCGACTTCGGCGGGCGTCTGCGGATCGTCGAAGGCGAGCTCCAATGCCTTCGGAATCTTCAGCTTCGGATCGGCGGCGCGGCGCCAGAACAGGTCGACGAATTCCTTCAGGCTCATCGGCGCGTCATAGTCGCGCAGGTAGCGCCGGTAGTCGGCCAGGATGCGGGCGGAATAGCACATGACGGTTCGGCGGGCGAAACGCCGAAGTCTAGGACGTCAGAGCCAGGCCCAGGCCTTTCGCATCCACCTCGGCATCTGCAGACGAGAGGGCTTGTAGCCCTGGCGATAGAGGTACGGCATGGCGAACTCCTGGGTGGCAAAGCATGACTGTATATCCATACAGTATCCATGACAACTGCCCGGTGGCGCTGCAAGGGCAGATCGGGCGTGCCTGTCGTCG
>Ga0157375_10005539_pt1 | contig 10987 bp, 12 predicted proteins | sample M35metaG_FD_115311 | JGI IMG/M metagenome (GOLD analysis project Ga0157375, IMG submission 115311) | Miscanthus rhizosphere microbial communities from Kellogg Biological Station, Michigan, USA - M3-5 metaG | ecosystem: Host-associated > Plants > Roots > Rhizosphere > Soil | place: USA: Michigan...
CTGACGCCATCATCGCCACCAACACTTCTTCCATCTCGATCACGCGGCTTGCCGCCGGGACTGACCGGCCGGCGCATTTCATCGGCTTGCATTTCATGAACCCGGCACCGGTGATGGAGCTGGTGGAAATGATTCGCGGCATCGCCACCGACGACGTCACCTTCGCCCGCGCCAAGGAGTTCGTCGAGACGCTGGGCAAGACCACAGCCGTCTCGGAAGATTTTCCCGCCTTCATGGTCAACCGCATACTACTGCCGATGATCAACGAGGCGGTCTACACGCTCTATGAGGGCGTCGGCTCGGTCGACGCTATCGACACCGCGATGCGGCTCGGCGCGCACCACCCGATGGGTCCGCTGCAGCTTGCCGATTTCATCGGGCTCGATACCTGCCTGTCGATCATGCAGGTGCTGTATGAGGGCCTTGCGGATTCCAAATACCGGCCCTGTCCGCTTTTGGTGAAATATGTCGAGGCGGGCTGGCTCGGGCGCAAGACCAAGCGCGGCTTCTACGATTATCGCGGCGAAAAACCGATGCCGACGCGGTAACGGCAAAGCAGGTCGTAACCCAAAAGCTTAACGCCGTAGGTTGATGAATTTGCGTCGATTTGGGCGGCCGTGCCAGGATTAGACGTCGAGATCGCCCGGGAAGGTGCCATCGGGGTGCGGGCACTTCACCTTCAGCACGTACCAGCCGCGATGCGCGGCTTCCCAGTTTGGCGTCTCGGTCAGCGCCATGCGTGAGCAGACGGTAGGATTAGAGAAATTTGGCACCGGGTTGGGGCCGTCGCTGGCAAGGCGATCGTACATCTGCACCAGCTCGTTGCGGCAAGTGGAATGATCGAGCTTTACCCCGTCGATCGGAAAGCCGTTAACGTCTAGCGGGCCTTGGTTGGCAAGGGCGTGGCAGACAACGAACATCAATGCGGTCGGGGGCATGGTCCAGTCCTTCGCAACGCCTCCAGCAAGGTCTTCAGGGCAAATTTCCCGGGCGTTGCTGGCAAACTATCCCATCATATGGGCGGGGAGGCTAGGGATTGCGAGGCAGCTATTCACCGGAAATGCAACACCGTAGCGCTCCGGCCACAGCCGAGGACGTTGTAGGGGCGCAAGCGCGATTAGGCTTAATATGAGACGGGGATGCGGCGGGGTCACCGTGGCATCTCGATTGCAAATGCCGCCGATAGGAAGCGCGTTTGAGGCTCGCCGATGAGTTTGCCACTGCCGTTACTTTATTTATCGAAGAGCACGGTCCCGGAGAACAGTCCGCATGGCTGGGTCGTGGGCCATTTTGAGCTGGCCGATAACCGCTACAGTGTCAATTTGATCGATGACGCGGGCGGCCACTTTGCGCTCGACGCCAACAACAATCTCATCGTCACCGGGCCGCTCGATTTCGAGGAAGCAAAATATCAGCTCATCAAGGTACAGGCTTCGGAAGGGAGCAATATCGTCCTCGAGGATGTCTTCCTCATCCAAGTCCAAGACGTCGACGGCGTCTCGATCAGGCTCGACCCGCACGATGCCGGGCACGATTGGCATCACGGACGCAGCGAAGATGACAGGCTTGCGGGGAACTGTTTTGCCAACAAAATTGCCGGACGCGCCGGTGACGATGTCGTACGCGGCTTGGCTGGCAACGACGTTCTAGTCGGCGGTCTTGGAGAGGATCGGCTTACCGGCAACGCCGGCGCCGACCACTTCGTGTTCCGCACGGCAGCCGATAGCAGCGTCGCCGCGCCCGACCTCATCAACGACTTCCGCCACGGCCAAGGCGACAAGATCGATCTGAAGGGGATCGCGGCCAGCTTGCTTCCCGGCGATCATTTCGATTTTGTCGGCAATGCCGACTTCGGCAATCACGCCGGTGAGCTCCGCTTCGACCTTGCGAGCCATCTCTTGCAAGGCGACATTGACGGTGACGGGCTAGCGGATTTCGCCATCGAGGTCCACGCCGTCAACCTGGCCCGCGGCGATCTCTTGCTCTAGCCGCGATCGCTTTAGAGAATAAAGTCGTCCGCCGTTACGTGACCGCTCGAGCACGCAAGATAGGCGCCAACCTTAGACCGCTAAACCCCAAAGTGCCGCATTTCGCTGGGTGCCTTTCCAGTCCAGCGCCTGAAGGCGAGGGTAAAAGCTGACTGGTTGGCGTAGCCGAGCAGGAATGCGACTTGGGTGAGACTTAGGTCGGAGCCGGTCACGTATTTCAGCGCCAGCTGATGCCGCAGCCGGTCAAGGATGCCGTCGAAGCTCGTTCCAAGATCAGAGAGACGTCGCGTCAAGGTGCGGTCGCTGAGTCCAAGTTGTTCCGCGATCACCTTGGCCCTAGCTTGGCCTTGTGGAAGGAGATCCATGACCGTCCGTTCCACCTTTGGCAGGAGCCCTTCGTCGTGGCAGCCGTAGTCACGAAGCACCGTCTCGCAATACGCCTGCAGGATCTTCAGAAGTCGGTTGTCGGCGGTGGCAATCGGGATGTTCAGGTCCTCCAGCTTAAGCAAAATCCGCACGTGGTTCTGAAGGTATGCGACCTTGCCCCCGAAGAACCGCGTCAGTTCACGCCGCCCGTCGTGACGATCGTGGACGAAGCCCACTTCAATCGGTGTGATGTTCCGTCCAGTGAGGAAGCGGTAGGCGTGGACCAGTACGCCGGCACTGAATTCCATTTGTTGAGGTTGATGGAGGATTGAAGCGTCAACCGAGTTCAGTTCGACGATCGCGGTGTCACCGTCCGTTGATAGTTCAATTCTGGCACCTTCGTTGAAGACGCGTGCATATCTCTCAAAGTTGGCGAGCGCCTCACCGAGGGTGCGAGATGCCAGTCCGATATAGGCTAGGGCGTCGGCGTCACGGATCTCCACCTTTGCGGAGAGGTGAAGGCCGTAACAACTGTCCCCCAACTCACGCGTGGCGATCTCGAGGAGATGGGCCTGCGACTTCCACGGGATGCGGGCGCCATCGTGATTGATTGTGCGGAGGGCAATTCCTGCCTCGGCGAAGAGCGCCGCGGTATCCTTGCGATGCTTACGGAGATCCTCGGCGATAGCTCGCGCCCAGACCGCTAGCACCCTTGGCGCACCGCTCATTATCGTTCCTCCCGAGCCCTAGAGCCCCCAGGCCACCATGACACGGTTGCCACGCGGCCATAGTCCCATGGCGGTTAATAGTAACTCTTTGGCGGCTGAAAGTAATCGGCGCTGGCGCGGGAGGGTCATATTACGAGTACGCATCCGCAGAGCTGTCCCGCAATAAACGTAGAACTCCTCTCCTGGGAGCACTCCAATGAAAACCAAGGCCATCTATGAGCACCTCCTAACTGGAGCGCTCCTTCCACACCCCATTGACGATTATCAAAAGGCCAGCCTCAAGGTCCATATCTGTCACCTTCGCAAGAAACTTCCCAGAGGGCAGTCCATAATCACGATCCGGCGAGAGGGATACATACTATCCGTCGATAGGGAGCAACGTAAGGATTATGGAGAGGCAGCGTGAAGAGAAACCTTTGGTACACCAACTCACTCGAACACATTGGGCTGACAGTACCCCAGGGAGCTCACATTTTTTGGTGTGTGTGAGCGCACCAATAGAAGTTGGGTGAGTGGCGAGAGCTACGTGCCGAGAGCCGTCGATCTCGTATTCTGGCTGATGGCCAGGCAAGGGCTGAAGGCCACGGATATTGCGCGGCCATCACCAGATGTCGAGTTCTACAAGGCGAAATCCACGACCGTGGCGTTTGCGCGTCCTGCCGGTTACCAAAACGCGCATCAGCAATAAAAGCGACGATCGACACGGGGGCCGGAGGGCAGATCGCTCTTCGGCCCTTGTTCGTAAAAGCCCGTCAGCGGCCGAGAGGAAAACGCACTGTGCACATCACGGAGTAAGGACCATGCTGATTGAATTTCTACTCGGGAGTGTGCTTTTGCTTTCGGGCATGCTGTGCATCATTCGCGGGCTATGGGCAGACCCGAAGCCCCGGTGCGTGCCGATAGGCTACAGTGCGGGAAGCATTTTCGTGCTGCTAGGGTTGGTGCTTTTCTTCAGTGCGGTGCATTCATGCGCGCTGTCCACATGCCTGGCGGTAATCGGACTTCAATGACCACCGCACCGATCGACAAAGGACGGCGCGCCCTATCCGCTAATGGCACAAAGCAGACGAACGATCAGGCTTGAGCAAGTGTCAACACGGCCGGTTTATGACGACATAGCCCCCCAGAATTGCCCCTACCCATCATCTCTTCAGCTTTGAGCTAAAAGGGCTCTCTTCTGGAGTTTATGGAGGTGGCTTTTCAGCCGGCGCAATCACGCGAGAATTGATGAAACGTAATGCCCGCGACAAAATGGGGACGGTGGTATCCAGAACGTGCAGCGCATCATGCTAAAACGTGTTGCGCGGATCTGTGTCGTGACCGAGAATGCCCGGTCCTTATACAAGCGGGGGCTTAACCAGAGGGAGAATATGGCAGAACAAACTGCACCTGAGAATTCCTCGGGTTCTCTCCTTGCGGAAACCGCAAGTCCGAAGTTGAAGCGCAAGGAATACGAACATGCGCTGCGGGACCTGCAGTCTGAGCTCTGTTCGCTGCAAGACTGGGTCAAGGAAACCGGTCAGCGGATCATCGTCGTATTTGAAGGCCGCGACGCGGCGGGCAAGGGTGGGACCATCCGGGCGATGACGGAGCGGGTCAGTCCTCGAACTTTTCGGGTCTTGGCCCTCCCTGCGCCCTCAGATCGCGAAAAGTCGCAGATGTATGTGCAGCGTTACCTTGCTCATTTTCCTGCAGCCGGTGAAATCGTGATCTTCGACCGAAGTTGGTACAATCGCGCCGGCGTCGAACACGTCATGGAGCTTTGCACCAAGCAGCAGTACAAGCGATTTTTGGAGATTGCTCCTCAATTTGAAAAGTACGTTGTCGACAGCGGTATTCTCCTCATCAAATACTGGCTTGAGGTGGGTAACAAAGAGCAAAAGCGTCGTTTTGAGGCCCGCATCGATGATCGGTTACGGCAGTGGAAGCTCAGCGCGATGGACCTGCCGTCGCGTGAGCGCTGGTTCGACTACTCAAAAGCGCGTGACAAGATGCTTGAGGCGACCGACACGGAATATGCCCCTTGGCATATCGTTCATTCCGACGACAAGCGGCGAGCGCGCCTCAATGTCATTTCCCATTTTCTGAGTCTGATTCCTTACAAGGCTCCGCAGCGGGCTACGGTCAAGTTGCCAAGTCGCGACAAATCCAAAGCCTATGACGACGAAGCCTCAATCAAGAATCGCCGTTGGATCAAAGAGAGATATTGAGGTCTGGTGCCGTTACCGGCTAGGCCCATTTCAGGGTGATGCCCACATCGCCCGGCATTCCACCGGGAAAGTCGATAATCTGAACTTTGAGCTTGTATCCAAGCGGGCGAAGCTGCCGTTCCCAGAAGTCATAAATTTCCTTGGGCACGCCGGTCAGTGTCGTCTCCCAGCCCGGCTCTTGCTGATTAATTGCGCGGCCATGGTCGGTGCAAAGCGAGTTGGGAAAGCGATAGACCTGAACTTCGGTCAGGCCGTTTGTCACCGCGCGCTCGATGATGGCTTCCGTGCGCCTCAAGACCTCGTCATCGGACAGACCCGACGGCTTGGTGAGTCTGTCGATTAGCGCCTTTTTCTCGGCTTCGGCAGCGGCATGCTTGCGGACCGCTTCCGAGGCTTTCTCGGCCTCGGCCAAAGCGAGCTTCTCCATCACCTCTTGAGCCGTAGGTAACTTCATCGCGGCCATGACCGTCTCCTCGATCTATAAGACCACCGGAACGCGCCGATAGTTAGTCCGTTATGGCCTCGGCGTCATCGCGAGGTTTGACCCAGCTCAACTTCGCTACTGCTAATGGCCTTCGAAAAACACGTAATTCTCCTAGCTCCGCATCCTCAGCAGAATGCGTCGAACGAGTGCGAAGTGATGGGCCACCTGAGCCATGAGTGATCACCTCGAAAATGAGAAGGTCGAGTGCGAAGTAATTTAGAAACGTGTCAAAGTCGATTTCTTGCCGCGACAGCAACACCCGGCCCGCGATCAAGAGTGCGCCCAAAACCACCGGCGCAATAACTCATTTCGCGGGCCAACCGAAGGATCGGAAAAATCGCCGAATGGTGTCTCTCAGACATGTGACTCCAAAGCCAACCATTACATCTTGGTTCATAGGCCAGCACGATAACATGAATCGGCCCCACAAATCAGCCCTTTGTGGTAGATTCGAAACGCCACAGATTTCAGCGCAGCTGTGGACCTAAGGATCTAAGGAATCAGGACCGTCGTTTATCGGTGTCGACCGTCGAATCCTGCGTTAGCCAAGCGAGAAGGAGCTTGTAACCGAGTGCCAAGACGACGGCACCTAGAAAGAGGCCAATGATCCCGGCGTTGAGGAACCCGCCGATGGCACCCACGAAGATGACCAACATCGGAACGTCGACGCCGCGGCCTAGCAGAAGAGGCTTGAGGATATTGTCTAACGGCGCAACGAGGAGCGCCCAAATCAGGAATCCGACCGCGGTGACTGTGTCCGCCGTCGAAAACAGGTAGATGACCACGGGAATCAGCACGATCACTACACCCAACTGGATCACACCAAAAACGACGCACACTAGAGTGAGCAATCCCGCCGCTGGGACGCCAGCCACCAAAAAACCGAGCCCAGCAAGCAACGCCTGGATCAACGCGACGCCGAGAATGCCGCTCGCCACACTGCGGACTGTCTGCTCCGCGATGTGCGCGAACTCCAGCCCGCGCTCTCCTGCGAGACGTTTCGCGACGGCCTGCGTCAAGCGACCTGCGGCCTCAGAATTGGCAAGAAAAGCTCCGGAGATGAGAATGGCCAGCACAAATTGCAGCAGCGCAAGTCCGGCTCCTGCGGCCGCACTCAGGAGCCAGAGCCCGAAGCCCTTAAATAGGGGACTGACTTGGCGAAGTGCCTCCTCCAAGTTCCCGGATGCGAGTGTCCAGGCTCTGGCGATGGGTTCGCCAATCAGCGGCCATCCAGCGATGTCCTCCGGTGGTAGCGGAATGTGCAGTTCCCCTCTTTGGAAGGAGTCCACCACGTAGCTTGCGCCGCTCACCAGTGACTCGCCGAGAAGGACGGATGGCACGACCAGCAGAACCAGCATTGACAAGGTGGCCAGTACGGCGGCGGTGACGCGTCGGCCGCCCAGCCAGGTCACCAACCTCTTATAGCCGTGAAAGACGGCGACCGCGATGATGGCGCCCCAAACGATGGGGACGAGGAAGGGCTGCGCGATTAGAAAGCACCAGATGATGAGAGCGGCGATCGCTCCTATCCGGATCGCAGCTTCGACAGTGCGCTGCATGAACAGGCGGTCGTCATTGGATGAGTCGTCGGGCAGCATGGTCAGCCTCACGGCTATAATCATATCCTCAGGACAAGCTGCGATCTCATCGCACACAAGGTTTGACTAAATTCGCCAGACTGACTTCTTGATCATCGATCAGTGCGCACCAACTCGACGCGCCGGTTAAGCGCGCGGCCCTGAAGCGTTGAATTATCACCTTTCGGTTGGGTGGAGCCGAGGCCCGCAGTCCGTAAGCGGCTCGCTGCAATCCCCTGTTTGACCAGTGCATCGGCAACAGCCTTGGCCCGCGCTGCCGAAAGCTTTTGATTGTAGGCGGGATCACCAATCGAATCGGTGTGCCCGTTGATCTGGAGGGTCCAGGTGGGATTGTGCTTTAGCGTGAGCGCGATGTCCTTGATCAAGGCTGCGGACTCCGGGCGCACCCTGGCTTTATCGAAATCGAAGTGGATGCCGGAAAGGTCGTATTTGCGCAGCGTGCTCAACGATTGCTCCATTGCGGAGCGCATTGAGGCGCCAGCGGCGACCCTTGTGATCCTCTCGGTGCGAGGTTCGTTTTCGAAGCTAAACTGAATCGTGCTTTGGATCATCATTGGATTGTTCTTATTGTCGAGAAAATAGAAGTCGCCAGTTCCGCTTTTGCCGGCTCCGGTGAAGTTGCCGGAAGCATGTAACGCCGGAACCTGAACTTCCTGATCGTCAATGATTAAAGGCACCCGAAGATTTTTCTCGATTAGCGTCAGCTGACCGCTGATCTGGGAAAGCTTTGCATCGTAGATCAGCGACAGCGCCGTTCTTCCAGTGTCGCGCAGTTCCACCAGCGAGGCTCCGGAGATGCCGAGCGAGGTCGTACTCGGCATGACGAGCGGCATGTTTGAGGCATATCCTAGGACATAGGTCTGCGAATTCCGCCTGTCGGCCATAAGGACGTTACGTCGAACGTTCAGGCCGCGGGTACTGGAATAGTTTAGGCCCAGAGCTTCTGGTGTGGTTGCCGTGAAGGTTATGTATGCCTCAGCATCGGGGCCATATCGGTTGGCGAAAGCGGTAGTTACCTGCCCTCCCACGTGCGGCAGCAGCGGGCCAGCATACTCTTGGGCCGATGCATCAATCCCCAAACTTAGGAAAGACCCAACCAAGCCGCATACCAGCAGTGTTATCCAGCGTTCACTTCCTTCCCCCCAACTAATGCCCACCGGTGCCACCCCCGCCGTGACCCTCAAGAAATACGAAATTCTGCCAGCTTCGCATCCGCAGCAGAACGCGTCGAATGAGAGCGAAGTGGTGGGCGAATGGCGTGTAAACCGCGACCTGGGCCGTTGCGCCGCCGGGAAGGTTGTAGGCAGACATATCCTCATCAACGTCAATGAGGGCGACGGCGCGACCTCCCTCGACGTCTGCGCCCATGTCCTGCAACGAGCCAGTTGCTTGCAGTTGTCCGGTCGCGATCGCATCGAGCACGTGTTTGACCTTGCCTTTGAAGACCTGGCCGGGGATGCCGTCGAATGCAATCTCGGCTTCATCTCCGGCCCGGATGCGCTGAAGAGAATTCTGCTGGAAGCCGGCAGCGAGTTGCTCATCATCTTTGTGCACGAATACCATCACGGGGCGTAGCGGCGCGGGAACGACGTACATGCCCGGTCGAAGCACCATTTGCGTGACGTAACCGGCGCCGGGTGCCCTCACGACGGTTCGATCGAGATCAAACTGAGCGTCGCCTAATTCAGCTTGTAGCCGCGCAACCGTCGTGTTCACGCCACCAATCTCGGAGGTAAATGCGAGTCTCGCGCTCTCCGCCGCCGCCTGTGCGCCGGCGAGTGCCTGTTTGGCCGCATCGACGTTGCGGGTGGCGGTGTCCAAGGTGGACTGCGCTATCACCTTTTTCTCAAGCAGATAAACCTGTCGGTCGTACTCATCTTGCGCGAGCTTGACCTGGACGCTGAACTTTTCGACATTCGCGAGTGCCTGGTCATAAGCAGACTTGAGTTGTTTAACGCTCTGCTCGGCCTCGGCGAGGAGCGCCTTCTTCTGGTCGACCACGTATTGGTACGGTTGCGGGTCAACGCGGAACAGAACATCGCCTGCCTTCAACAAGGTGTTTGGCTCGACGGGCACTTCGATCACGCGTCCCTTGACGTCGGGCAGGATAGGCGTGGTCGTGAAATAGATCCGTGCCGTGCTACTGAAGGGATGATTGTAGTTCATCACCAGCAAGATGATGCCGATCATGAACACGCCGCCGAGAGCCGCGGTGGGCAAGGTCCATTTGTTGACCGGGATGCTAAAGATCTTGAAGATCGCGACGCAGATCGCCGTATAGATCAGGATCAGCAGGAGTTCCATCAGGCGGCTCCTCCTTTGGAAGTCTCGTCTTGCTCAGCCAGCAGGACGCTCTCGCGATTTTTCGTGCCGATCGATTCGACGAGCTTTGACTGCGCCTCAAGTTGCTGAACGCGCCGGAGCAGCTCATCGAGTTTGCTTGACGCTTCGTCGTCTGTCGGATCTTTGAATCCCCAGCCGCGGTCCGGGCGGTACACCATTGCCCAAATCCAGAGAAACGGCCAAAGCGCGTGAAGCGTGAACAGGCTCACCCAACCAGCTGCATGGATGGCATCCTGGTGTGGATGGTTGCGCTTCTTCGCGATCTCATATGGAACGTCGTGGATCGCGATGATGCCGTAAACGAGAGTGATGAGCACGAATATGAGAAGCCCAAGCGCGAAGTAATTCAAGAACGTGTCGAAGTCCATCGTCAGCTCTTGGCGATGCAACAGCACGCCGCCTGGGATCAAAAGCGCACCCAGAACTATGGGTAAGATGACCCATTTCAAGAGCCAGATGGCCCATTTCGCGAGCCAACCGAAGGATTGGAAAAACCGCCGAACGGTGTCTTTGAACGCTTTGAACATTTGCACCCTCAAGCGAGCGGTTGCCTTGTCGTGTAGTTCAGCCCTTATAGCATGGTAAACCAGACAAATCAGCTTTCCAGTCTATACTGCGCGAAAAGGCCACGTGGTTTCAAAGGGGAAGCCTCAACATAATCGCCAAGGGCACTTTGGCCCAGCCTCACGTGGGAACGATTTGCTGAGTTGACGGATTAAGAGTAGACCGTGCAGCCCGTCGAGGAATGACTCCTTGAAAGGATCACGCAAGGGAGGAAACAATGATCAGATTGATCTCCATTATCTTTGCATTGGTCGTCGCGACCTCAGCGCAAGCCATGTCACTCGCGCCACTTCATCAGCCCGATAACCTAATCACGCAAATCCGCGAAGCATGCGGCGCCGGTATGCACATGGTCAATGGTACCTGCGTGCGTACTGCCGCCCGCCGAAATGCCGCAAGATGTGCAGTTGGAATGCGCACAGTGGGTGGCCGCTGCGTTAAGTGAGCGTCACGAACGAATAGCGCATATTCCCGACGCCGTAGCGATAACGGCGTCGGGAATATCTCGCGCCAGAGCTGCGGCGAACTTTATCGGCGTAGGCGATAATCTTTTGTATGCGGACCCGGTGGCTGCAAAACGAGTCTGATCTTGGTCAATTACAATCAACGGTTTAGCTGCAAAACGGGCCGACGCGGCCGCTCCGCTTGTCCGCAAATGCTATATCAAAGGGGCAGAAAGCCCGCTAGAATTCACCGGCAACTACAA
>Ga0157375_10005541_pt1 | contig 10983 bp, 6 predicted proteins | sample M35metaG_FD_115311 | JGI IMG/M metagenome (GOLD analysis project Ga0157375, IMG submission 115311) | Miscanthus rhizosphere microbial communities from Kellogg Biological Station, Michigan, USA - M3-5 metaG | ecosystem: Host-associated > Plants > Roots > Rhizosphere > Soil | place: USA: Michigan...
GCAGTCGGTGACGTTCCGGCACGAGATCGTGATCCTCGACGGCACGGCCACGCCGGCGGACATCACGAAGTACTACACGGCATTCACGCGATAGCGCGATGCGGACCCGCGAAACCAGGATCACACGCATGACGAACACGAACCGGACTCGCCGCACGATCACGGCACGCGGGCGCGGATCGGCGCTCGTGGCGGCCGCACTGGCGCTGACGTTCGCGGGTAGCCAGACGGCTGGAGCACAGGCGCCCGATGCCAGCGCCGCTCCGAACCGGCTCAGTCGCGCGGAGCAGAAGGCCGGATGGCGCCTGCTGTTCGACGGGAAGTCGTTCGCCGGATGGCGCGGCCTCGGCTATCCCGACGTCCCGTCGGCGCACTGGAAGGTGGAGGACGGCGCGATCAGGAAGGTCGCGAACGAGAAGGTGCCCGTCGGGCCCGACGGCAAGCGCCCGTCGGGCGGCGATCTCATGACCGTCGCGACGTTCAAGAACTTCGAGCTCGAGTGGGACTGGAAGATGTCGTCCGGCGGGAACAGCGGTTTGGAGTACAACGTCTCCGAGGAGCTCTCCGGAGGCCAGCCGTCGAACGTCCTGCGTCCCGCGACGGGATCGCCAGGGGTGTCGCACTCGGCGATCGGCTTCGAGTACCAGATGATCGACGACGACCGGCACTCGGACGGGAAGCTACCGACGCACCGGTCGGGCGCGCTCTACGATCTCATCACGCCGGACGCGCGCAAGCAGCTCAAGCCGATCGGCGAGTGGAACCACTCGCGCGTCGTATTCAACGGCACGCACGGCGAACACTGGCTGAACGGTGTGAAGGTCGTGGAGTACGAGCTGGGGTCGCCGTCGCTCGATTCGGCGTTGGCGAAGAGCAAATTTCGCTCGATGCCGTGGTACGGGCAGCGGAGAACGGGGCACATCGTGCTGCAGGATCACGGCGACGACGCGTGGGTTCGCAACGTGAAGATCCGGGAGCTGAAGTGAGCGATCGTCGATGAGCCGGAGCGAGTCGAGCATTCGTTCGAGAGCTCACAATCGTCGGCATTGACATCCTGAAACGTATTACCTAGAGTCGTGCCGCCCGCGCCGATTTCGTTCTCGTAAAGAGCGAAAGGCGCGGGGGCAGGAACCGGCAGGTGCGCCGCTACTCACAGTCGGCGCAAGTCGTTGGTGCGCGACTTAAACGTTTCAGTTCCCCGTGAACGGACCTGCCCCCACCCGAGCGCCAGCTGCTCGGCACATCACGCTCCACGACATCGCCAAGCGATGCGAGGTCTCCATCGCCACCGTCTCCGCCGTCGTCAACGGCGCCGACTGGGTGACCGAGGCCACGCGCGCGCGCGTCCAGCGCGCCGTGGAAGACATGGGCTACCACCCCAACCAGTTCGCCCGCGGACTCAAGAAACAGGAAGGGCACGCAGTCGGTGTCATCGTCTCCGACCTCACCAATCCCTTCTTCACGCAGATCGTCCGCAGCCTCTCGCACGCGCTCCACGACAACGGTCGCGCCCTCTCCCTGTGCGACTCCGATCACCGGCACGACCTCGGTGAGACCAACCTCCGAATGCTCGTCGAGGGCCAGGTGCTCGGGCTCATCGTCGTCGGCGACAGCGTGCCTGAAGGGGCGCTGCGCGCATTCGTGAAGCAGCGGCCCCGCGTTCCGGTCATCGTCATCGAGCGCGAGTACGCCATTCCCCAGGTCAGTACGCTGCTCGTGGATTCGGAGCAGGGGGCGTTCACGGCGACGATGCACCTGGCCGAGCGCGGGTGCACACGGATCGCCATGATCACGGGCCCGTCGTCCGGCGCCGGCAGCGCGACGTACGGCCGCGTCCAACGCTACGAGGGCTACAAGCGCGCCCTTCGCGCCTGCGGCCAGAAGTTCGATCGGGAGCTCGTCGTCGAAGGCAACTTCCGCTACGAGAGCGGCCGCGAGGCGATGCGGCACCTCCTCACCCTCCGTCGCCGCCCCGATGCGGTGTTCTCGGCCAACGACATGATGGCGGTCGGCGCGATGAGCGCCATCCGCGACGCTGGGGCCCGGGTGCCCGACGACGTGGCGCTCGTCGGATTCGACGACGTGCCGATCACCGCGCTGATGCAGCCCGCGCTGACCACGATGGCCATGCCGCTGCGTCAGTTCGGTGAGTCCGCCGCGCGACTGCTGGAGCAGCAGCTCGCACTCGGCGGGGAGCATTCGCCAGTGCGGACGGAGTTCTCCGCCGAGCTGGTGGTGCGTGAGTCGTCGCTGCGTCCGAATCCAGCGACGCCGAGTTGACGCCTGGTAGTCCACGCGCCGGTGTGCGATGCCGCCACCGGCGATCCATGCAGGACCGTCTGGAGTTCGCGTGCGCGCCGCTGGCGCGCGATGTCATCTCTCAGGAGCGTCCGATATGCGGTTACCGGCATCACTCGTCCTCGGCGTCATCCTCTCACTCGGCGTCGCGACGTCCGCGAACGGCCAGTCGCCAAGCGGCATTCAGGGAGTCGTGCGGTCGCAAGCCGGCGCACCATTGGAGGCCGTGAGCGTCGCGATCGTCGGCACGCGATTCGGCGCCGCGACACGGCCCGATGGACGCTACGCGATCGCGGGCGTTGCACCGGGCACGTACACCGTGCGCGCCACCCGGCTCGGCTTCGCGGCACGCGAGCAGCAGGTGGTGGTGAGCGCGGGCGCAGCAGCCGAAGCCAACTTCGAGCTGCGCAGCGCCGCCGTCGCCCTCGAGCAGGTCGTCGTGGTCGGCTACGGGACGCAGAGCCGGCGCGACGTCACCGGCTCGGTCGCCTCGGTCACCAACACCGACATCGCGACGATGCCGGTGCCGAGGGTCGACCAGGCGATCGCCGGGCTCGTGTCGGGGGTGCAGGTTCAGACCGTGAACGCACAGCCCGGCGCGCAGCTGCGCATCCGCGTGCGCGGCGGCAACTCGCTGCAGGGCAACAACGAGCCGCTCGTCGTCGTCGACGGCGTGATCGGGGCCGATCTGAACCAGATCAACCCGAACGACATCGAGTCGGTCGACGTGCTCAAGGACGCGTCGGCGACGGCCATCTACGGCGCGCGCGGCGCGAATGGCGTCATCCTCGTGACGACGCAGCGCGGCCGCCCGGGCGACATGCGCTTCGAGTATTCGGGCTACACCGGCGTGCAGAATCCGTCCAAGCACATCGACCTGCTCTCGGCCGACGAGTTCGCGCGCATGTACATGCGCAATCCGAATCGCGACAAGAGCGTGAGCTTCGACACGACCGCGTCGCTGCCGACGACCGACTGGCAGAACGAGACGTACCGGACGGCCCCGATGCAGGATCACGAGATCCGCATCACCGGCAGCACGGGAGGAACGAGCCTGATGGCGGGCGCCTCGCTCTTTCAGCAGCAGGGCATCGTCACGAACTCGCAGTTCAATCGGGGCTCGGCGCGGTTCAATCTCGATCAGACGCTCGGCCGGCGCATCAAGGCGGGAACTCGCCTCACCTACAGCCGCTCGGTCGAGAAGGACGTGCGCGTGAACGACGGCTACGGCTCGGCCGGCGGTCCGATCACGATGATGGCGCTCCGCTTCGCGCCGACGATCCCGGTGTACACCGCCGACGGCAGCTACAGCGGACCGCTCCTCGCCGCGCAGGCGATGGACAACCCGCTGGCGATCGCGAACCTCCGCGAGGATCGCAGTACCACCAACTACCTGCTCGGCAATCTGTTCGCCACCGTCGAGCTGATGAAGGACGTCGACTTCCGCTCCAGCGTGTCGTACACGTCTCGGGGCAACCTCGGACAGGGATACAACTCGCGGCTGCTGCGACAGTTCCTCGGTCAGGGCCAGGCGACGATCAACAACAGCGACAACCAGACGGCGCTGTTCGAGAACACGATCACCGGCCGCCATGCGCTGGGGAAGAGCGAATTCACCGTCCTCGGCGGCGTCACCGCGCAGGAGACGAAGCGATCCGCGAGCAACGAGACGGGTACCGGCTTCGCGACGGATGCGCTGGGCTACCGGCGACTCAATCTCGCCGAGCTCGTCACCGGCGGCTCCAGCTCGTCGCGCGATCGACTGCTGTCCTTCCTCGGCCGCGTGAACTACGGCTATGCGGGCAGGTATCTGCTCACCGCGAGCTTCCGCGGCGACGGCGCGTCGAAGTTCGCGGAGAACAACAAGTGGGCGTACTTCCCGTCGTTCGCGGCGGCGTGGCGCGTGAGCGACGAGGACGTGTTCAAGCGCTTGCTGCCCGTCGTGTCGGAGTTGAAGCTCCGCGGCAGCTGGGGACGCACGGGGAGCGAGGCGATCAGCGCCTACCAGTCGCTGGCCTCGTGGAGCGTCGGGTCGCCGTACGTGATCGGCAAGACCCGGTTCAACAACGGCGCCAACCCGAGCCGCAACTCGAATCCGGACCTGCGCTGGGAGACGACCACGCAGCGTGACGTCGGCTTCGACATGGGTCTCGTCGACAACCGCATCAGCCTCACGTTCGACGCGTACCACAAGACCACGACGGACCTGCTGTACAACAAGCAGGTGCCGTACTACACGGGGTACGACCAGTACGTGACGAACATCGGCTCCGTCGAGAACCACGGCGTGGAGATGGGCCTCGACACACGGAGCACGCTCGGGCGCGTCGACGTGCGACTCGGGGGCAACCTCTCCTTCAACCGGAGCAAGGTGCTCGATCTCGGCGGCGACAAGGAGTTCTTCCTCGACGGCGTGAACGGATCGCTGCCCAACTTCCGGCCGGCGGCCATCGTTCGCGTCGGCGAACCGCTCGGCAACTTCTACGGCTACGTCTGGGACGGGATCTTCCAGACCGATGCCGAGGTCGCCGCGAGCACGCAATCCGACAAGCGCCTCGGCGCGATGAAGCTGAAGGACATCAACGGCGACGGAAAGATCGACGCGAGCGATCGCACCATCCTCGGCAACGCGCAGCCCAAGTACACCTTCGGCCAGACGGGGACACTGGCGTATCGTGCCGTCTCGCTCAGCTACCTGCTGCGCGGCGTGCAGGGCAACAAGGTCGTGAACCTGAACCGGCAGGGGATGGAGACGCCGGGGTCCGACGTGAACACGCTGCGGAGCACGCTCGACTACTGGTCGCCGACGAACCCGACGAACTCGATGACGGGAATGGGCATCGGCCCGTTCGGCTCGATGTCGTCGCGATGGGTCGAGGACGGATCCTTCGTCCGGCTCCAGAACGTGACCCTCGGCTGGGACGTGCCGCCGCGCCTGACGTCGCGCGCGAACATGAGCAGCGTCCGGCTCTACGCGAGCGGCCAGAATCTCGTCACCTGGACCAACTATTCGTGGTACGACCCCGAGGCGAGCTCCCGCGGGGTGAGCGATCTCGATCTGGGGTGGGACGATTCGAGCTATCCGGGGGTGCGGACGTTCACGCTCGGTCTCAACGTGGGCTTCTAGGAGCATGACGATGACTCTCAGACGACTCGCGGCCACGGCCGCCATCGCGCTCGCCGTCGGTGGGTGCAGCTCCTATCTGACCGAGACACCGGAGGACTTCCTCACTCCGGCGAGCTTTCCCAGCACGGAGAACGATCTCAAGATCGCGCTCGGTGGCATCGACAACTGGTACACGGGCGGATCGAACCAGGCGTACTACATCCGCGGCTGGCCGATGATCTCGGAGGTCCCGAACGAGCAGACCATCCTGATCAACGCGACGAGCGGCTCCAAGTATGAGGTGGATCGGTACGTCAACCTCGCCGACAACGAATGGCTGTGGCGCACGTGGGCACAGATGTACGGCGCGATCGGCCAGGCGAACCTGCTCATCAAGCGCATTCCGGAGATGTCGGGCGTATCGCAGGCGGTGAAGGATCGCTACCTCGGCGCCGCGAAGTTCCATCGTGCACTCAATCACTTCAACGCGGTGCGCGTGTGGGGCGACGTGCCCCTGATCACGGAGCCGATCACGGACTTCTCGGTCGCGGGTGACGTGAAGCGGTCGCCGCAAGCCGAGGTGTACGCGGCCATCGCGGCGGACCTCGAGGACGCAGCGAAGCTGCTCCCGGTGAAATGGCCGGATTCGGCGACGCCCGATGACGGTCGCCCGACACGCGGCGCCGCGCAGACGATGCTCGCCGACGTGTACGCGAACATTTCCGGGTCGATCATCAAGCAGAACAAGTGGGCACAGGCCGCGGCCGCCGCGAAGGCGGTGATCGACAGCAAGGCGTACTCACTCGTGCCGAACTTCGCCGACCTCTGGCTGGTGAACAACAAGAACGGCCCCGAGCACGTGTACTCTATCCAGTTCCAGGGGTTGATTCGCAACCTGTTCACGAGCCAGTCGCGCCCGTCGGGGATCGGCGCCGAGAGCGGAATCAACTACTGGTGCACGACGCCGGAGTTCATGGACACGTTCGCGGCCACCGACAAGCGAAAGGCCCCCACGTTCCTGACCCAGGTGACGGTCGGCACGACGACGTTCTTCTACGACACGCGCGGCTCGGTAAAGGGATTCGGCGACAAGACGCCCCTCTTCCCGAAGCCGCTGCCGTACTATGGAAAGTTCTACGACAACGGTGGCGTGTCGATCACGCTGAACAGCGGTCGCTCCGACCTCAACTGGCCGGTCTACCGCTACGCCGAAACGCTGCTGCTCTACGCCGAGGCGGAGAACGAAGCGGCCGGCCCGGCGAACGCGTATGCGGCAATCAACCTGGTGCGGGCGCGAGCCGGCATGCCGGCGCTGGCCGGACTCTCACAGGCGCAGTTCCGCGACTCGGTGCGACAGGAGCGAAGCTGGGAGCTGGCGTTCGAGTCGAAGCGGCTGTTCGATCTCAAGCGGTGGGGGCTGTACGAGGCCGTCGTGGGGAATGATCCTGTCTCGAAGGTGGGCTGGAAGCCGTTCAAGATCTGGCTGGCCATCCCCCAGCGCGAGATCGATCTGAACCCCGGGCTCACCCAGAATACGGGCTACTGATCACGGCCGGGGACCGCCGTCACCGGCGGTCCCCGCCAGCACTTTTCCATGGACTTCATGACACCTCGCTTCCTGGCGCGCCGCGCGCGCGTCGCACTCGCGCTGGCCTCGTTCGTGCTCGCGCCGCTCGACGGTGTGACGGCGCAGTCGGCGCGACTGGCTGTGCGTCTGCTGCGCGCGGAGAATCTCGCTGCCGCGCGTGCTCGGCGCGCGGCCGGCGATACGACGCTCGCTCCGGCATACGCGCGCCTCCTCGATGACGCGAAGTCGGCGCTCACGCTCGGACCGTGGTCGGTGACCGACAAGAAAGGGATCGCGCCGAGCGGCGACCAGCACGACTACATGAGCTTCGGTCCGTACTGGTGGCCGGACTCGACGAAGCCGAACGGATTGCCGTACGTCCGCCGCGACGGCCAGGTGAATCCGGGAAGTCGCGGCGCGGAGTCGAACAGTCCGAGCTTTCAGAAGATGGCTGGCACCGTCTCGACGCTCGCGCTGGCCTACTACTTCAGCCGGGACGAGACGTACGCGCGACGAGCGAGCCTGCTGCTGCGCACCTGGTTCATCGATTCGGCAACGCGGATGAACCCGAATCTGCGGTACGGGCAGGCCATCCCCGGCGTGACGGACGGCCGCGGCATCGGGCTGATCGACACACGGGAGCTCTCGTCTCTCGCCGACGCGGTGGGTCTCCTCGGCGCGTCGAGCGCGTGGACGACGAGCGACGACCGCGCGATCCACGAGTGGGCGCGCGAGTTCCTGCGCTGGATGCGCACGAGCCCACAGGGTCACGAGGAGGCGAATGCGACCAACAACCACGGCAGCTGGTACGACGTGCAGATCGTCGCGCTCGCCTACTTCATCGGCGACAGCGCGCTCGCGGAGGAGACTCTTCGCACGAGCACCACGCGGCGCATCGAGCGGCAGATCCTTCCCGACGGCCGGCAGCCGAGGGAGCTGGAGCGCACACGTTCACTGAGCTACAGCGAGTTCAATCTCGAGGCGCTGACGCGGCTCGCCGAGCTGGCGCGCTTCACGTCGGTCGACCTGTGGCACCACGCGCCCGCCGAAGGAGGCGGCATCGGCGCGGCGCTCCGGTACCTCGCTCCGTACGCCGATGGCACGCGCACATGGGCGGGAGAGCAGATCACCCCCGCCGATCCGCTCGAGCTCCTCGCCCCACTTCGTCGCGCCGAACGCGGCCTGCAGGACACGTCGTTGCACTCGACCCTGCAGCGGATCCCGCCTGCGGCGCGTGCATCGCATCGATCCCGTCTGCTCTATCCGGACACCCCGTGAGCGGGTGTGGATCGCGGTGTCCTATTGTCTCAGCGGAGTTCCCTTCGGCGAGTCGGCGGGAGTGAGCATGGGGTTCTCGCCCGCGGGAATCTGCTGGCGCTGCTCGGACATCTGGGCGAGCAGGTCGTCGAGCCGCACCGCCTGGGCGACCTTGCGCGACTCTCCCAGCACGCGCGCGGCGCCGGCGGCGTCGCCCGCGCTCTGCAGCGCTTCGGAGAGCATCAGTCCAGTCGCGACGTAGAGGTAAGGGATGCCGACCGAGGGTCGGTCGACCCAGTCGTTGCGCGTCGAGATGGCGTGCTGGCCGGCGAAGACGCTGTCCCACAGCGTCTTCGTCCGCTTCACGTCGACCCATCCCGCTCCGGCGAGGAGCAGGGTGTCCTTCGAGGGCGCCGCGGGCGGCACGAACACCTTCGATGCGAGGCCCTGGGTGAGCAGGTAGCTGCCGAGTCCGAGCTCGTTGCCGTACCCGGCCGAGGTGCGGCTGAAGTAGATCGGACGATCGGCGAACGACTCGGCGATGATCTTCAGCACGAAGATATCGGCGCGCTGAAGCACGTTCGGGATGGAGAGACGCTGTGGATCGATCGTGGCGCGGATAGGCCCGCCCTCGAAGTTCATCGCGCGGTCGATCTGGACGTACGGCGGCACCGAGTCGGCCTGCTCCGGCGTCATGTGGATGAGCGGACCCTTGGGCTTGGGCCAGGTGCGTCCGCGATAGACGACGGGGCCGCGCGCGGCATCGTAGTCGTAGACCGGGCGGCGGATGATCTGGCGCGTGTACCAGTCGGTGTTGAGCAACGACGTGTTGGCCACGACGACGTCGCGGCGCACCCCCTCGACCTCCTGCGCATACCAGAGCGGGAAGGTGTCGTTGTCGCCGACGGTGACGAGCACGCCGTACGGCTCGACGGAGTTGAGCAGGTCGCGCGCGAAGTCCGCGGTGTCGGTCTGGCCCCGGCGCGACGCAGTGGACCAGTTGGTGAACAGCGGGATGATCGCGAGCGCGAGCACCGGTGAGGCGATGGCGAGCGCCCGACGCGTGGGCCGTTCCACCGGTTCGCGGGCGATCGTGACGGGCTCCTTCGCGATGAGCATCGCGATCGATTCCCAGACGGCGACGAGGCCGAGCGCGGCCCAGACCCCCCAGGACGAGAAGCTCCAGAGATAGAAGTAGTCTCGGTCGCGCACCTCGCGCGCGACGCCGGTCAGATCGGGGGCCTGCGACGCGCCGTACTTGAAGTTCAGGTAGTAGATGAGCACGAGCGTCATCGTGAACATCAGCGACCCGAAGTAGGCGAAGCTTCTCCGATCGCGCTGCCAGTGGACGTAGCCGCCGAGCAGTCCGAGCACGAGGAAGAGCGCGGCGAGGAGGCTCTGCCAGCCGGGATTGTCGTAGTGCGCGTCGCGCAGCCACTGCCACTTGAAGTACATCCACCACATGCCGATCTGGGCGGAGAGCGGCGCCTGCCGCTCGCTCAGCTCCGGCTTGCCGTACTGGCCGCGGTTGAAGTTGTACATGAAGGCATCGTACGTCCCCTTGCTGAACGTGCAGCTCACCTTGAGCCCCTGCCGGCAGGCGGTGGGCTCGCCCTCATTGAGCGCGGGGAAGTGCGCCGCACGGATCGGCTGGATGGCGAACGGCGTGATGCCGAAGACGAGCGCCGCCACGCAGGCCACGAGCAGCTTCCAGCGCAGGATCGTCTTCCAGCGCACGAGCAGGACGGCGAGTCCGACGGCCGGCGCGGCGAGCATGCCGGCCATGTGGTTGGCGTAGCCGAGCCCGATCAGGTAGGCGACGAGCACGAGCGTGCGGTCAGCCTTGCGGCCATCGGGCGCGTCGCACCACCGCACCATCAGCCAGGAGATGATGGCGATGCCGAGCAGCGAGACGGTGTAGACCTTCTCGTTGACGACGCTCTGGTTCCAGACAGTGAACGCCGTGGCGCCGATGAGCGCCGCCAGCGCGCCGCCCGCGACGCGCTGCCAGCGCTCAGCGAACCAGCTGACCAGGACGCGCTCGGTGATGAGGAACCACATCCCGGCCGAGACCGCGCTGCAGATCGCGGCGAGCAGGTTGATGCGGAGCGCGACGGTGGGAGCGATCGGCAGGATGGCGAACACCCGGCCGATGAGCACGAACAGCGGGTTGCCCGGCGGATGCGGCAGCCCGAGGGTGTAGGCGGCCGTGATGTATTCGCTCGTGTCCCACATCGCCGTCGTCGGGGCCAGCGTGAGGACGTAGAGCACGAACACCGCGAGCGTAACGATCGCTGCGGCGAGGTAGGACGGGCGATAGTCGAGGTCGGACGGCGGAGACGTCGTCGCCATTGAGATCACGGGGCTGTCGGATAGCAGACGCCCCGCGGGTGGGCGGGGCGGAAGCAGAGCGTAGTAAGATGGCCCTGGGGCCTATCAGATGACAGTGCCGCCGTGCCTCCGCCCGCCTGCGTGCGCTACGGGCGCGGCGTCGTGCCCGTGCCGCCGGTACCGCTCGTTCCCGACGCGCCGGTGCCGGTACCGGTACCCGTGGTGCCCATTCCGGTATTGGAGCCCGGGCGACTACGCGCGGCGGTGTCGCTCGCCGCGCCCGTACCCGTGCCCGACCGCCCGCGCGAGGCACTGTCGCGCGTCGCGCCCGTGCCCGCTGCGCCCGCCGTGCCGGCAGCACTCGTGCCCGTCGCGCCGGTCCCCGACATCGAGCCGGACGCACTCATTCCGGTGTCCGTGCTCA
>Ga0157375_10005549_pt1 | contig 10978 bp, 7 predicted proteins | sample M35metaG_FD_115311 | JGI IMG/M metagenome (GOLD analysis project Ga0157375, IMG submission 115311) | Miscanthus rhizosphere microbial communities from Kellogg Biological Station, Michigan, USA - M3-5 metaG | ecosystem: Host-associated > Plants > Roots > Rhizosphere > Soil | place: USA: Michigan...
CACGAAACCAGCGTGAGTGTCTCGGCCAACGGGCGGGCGGCCTCACGATCCGGCTCACCGTCGATGCGATGGATGTCGTCTGCGCGCAGGGAAGGCTCGGTGAAAAAACCGGCGAGCCGCAAGACCGCCACCGGCATAGCGGCATCATACTCCCCCGTCAGCGTCTTGCCCCTTTGCGTCAGACGAGCAGCGGCGCGAGCTCTCGTCCCGCTGCCGATCTCGGCATCATGCCTGCATAGGTCAAGTGCGGTCGCTCGAGCGCCGCAAGGATTCGTGCTCGTTGAACGGTGACAGCGAGCGATGCCTTCGATCAAAGGAGGAGGCGACCATGAAGGCACGACGAGTCTCATGGGTAATCATGCTCACCCTTGTCGCGTGCAGCACACCGGACCGTCTGCACGGCGAGTCCGCTGACCCGCACGCATACCCTGGTTTCGCCCCTTCGTCGGTATTGCGGCAGCATAACTATCGTGTCGACGCGCAGGTGCGCCCGTTCCTCTTCTGGATGCGCAAAGCGAATATCGGCGACGGACGCCTCACGTGGCGCACGGGCCCGGACGCGACGGTGGGCTACGAGTTGCTCGTCGGTTCCGATCCCGGGCGCGCGCCGCGACACATCAATCGCTGGGGGTACCTGCGTGAAGAATCAGGAGCGGGCGGCGCGATGGTGTTCGGCGTGATGAGCCATTCCGACGAGCAGTCGATCGAGGAGGCCGACAAGAACACGCGCCGGAGCGACCGCGTTCACGTGTTCAAGGCGCTGCGGCAGGTGGTCACCGGGTCGCAGGCGCGTGTCACTGTTTCGGACATCCGCGTGTCGCGAGATTTGACGTACGCTGATCTCGAAGCGCTGCTCGCGTCAGTGCCTGCCGCACCCTCGACGACGAAAAGCGTCCCCTTGGCTGAGTGGTCCTCGCCGGGGTTCCTGACCGCCGCGGCCAGCCTAATGGAAGAAGGACGCAGGACGGCGGGCAAGGTCTCAGCCTCTCCGCGCTTCGTCCGTGTCTATCCCTACAACGGGATGCTCTACGAGCTGCAGTTGCGATCGGCGGACCGCACTGACCGAGGAACGTCAGCAGAAAGGTCATCCGGTCCCGCGATTCAGGGACGATTCCGTGTGCTGAACCGTTCGACGAGAGACGAGACCCTCTTCCCCATCGTCTACGGGGTGGAAGGCGACCTCGCCGGCGTTCCCCTGCTCATCTCGTGGCGCCCGCGGTGGTGGCTCGAGATCCAGTGCGTCCTCTATGACGAGGATCGCGAATGAGGACGACGTGGATGCGGCGGGCGTGGTCGGTCGGGCTGGCCGTCGTCGCGTGCGGCCTTCTCATCCTGTTCGTACAGAGGGTCGGACCTCGCGTCGTGATCGAGCAGTGCCTGACCCTCGGCAGAGTACTGCCGGCGATCCTGGCGCTGACCTTCTGTAAGTACCCACTCCTTCGTGCGGCGCTATTGAAACCGTATGTCCCTGTCTCGGCGGCAGTTGCCACGGGAGCCGCATCGCAGGGGTATGCCTCGCGCACCACGCAGTACTGATCGGCGAAGCGTACGTGATGATCCACGCGCTGGGCGCCAATCCCACCTTCGCGACCGTGGCCATGTTCGAAGGCGCCACGAAGACCGCAAACACCGTCGGCACGATCGTCCCTGGCCGGCTGGGTATCGCTGAGGGCGGCGCCGCCGCGATGGCCGGCGCGTTGGGGATCGGCGCGAGCTACGGTCTCGCCGTTGTGTTGATGCGCCGCGTGCGCGCGCTGCTCTGGAGCATCGTCGGGGTACCGCTCGTCGTTCCAGAGCTCTGGCGCATGTCGCGCTCGCCCGGTGAACGTCGGATATAGACGGCCGCGTCCGCCTTCGCCAACGCTCAGGCGACAGCTGCTGAAGCGTTGCCCACTGGCCCGCAGAGAGGCGACCGCCATCGCACCAGGAACCCCGCATCGCGCGGCTGAACACCGCGCACTCTGCTGAAGGTAAACGCGCCGTAATCGATCACAGTGTTCGTAGATGTGCACCTGCGGCGGCCTGCGCCGTCGAGCCCAATGCTCCTGTGCGCCGCAAACGACTGCAGCATCGAGCGATGTCGAATCCACGGGACCCCGCGCCAGGGTGGCATTCATGTTGAAGACGACACATTAGAACGTGCGCAACAACGCGCCCGCGAGGACTGGGAAGGAATGAGTGACCCATGCGCGTCGATATTCTGGTTAGATCGTGCTTATCAATCGCAGTCGTGATCGGCACCGCGGGCATCGCGGTCGCACAGTCGCCGCAACTGACATCCCCTGAGACAGTGATCCAGGACGTGGTGGGCGAAGCGGGCGGACCGCTCCAGCCCGATGCGGCGATCACAGTCGGCCAGTCGCCCGAGGCCGAGACCCGTCAGACGCTGATCGAGGACGCCGCGGCTGATCGCGCCAAAACGCTACACCCATACGTGGTGACCACGGCCGAAAAGGCCATCGCGAGAATCGAGCGACGGTTCACCAACCAGACGATCAGGTGGCACACGTTCCTTCAGAACGGGTATCAAGGCGGCGGCTTTGCAGCCGGCGCTGGCTACATGTTCCACACCAGCTCCTACAGCACGCTCGACGTCCGCTCCAGCTACAGCATGCGGTCGTACAAGCTTGCCGAAGCGGAATTCACCTCACCACGGTTGTTCGACAGGCGCGGAGAGCTGACCGTCCTCGGCGGCTGGCGCGATGCGACCCAAGTGGCCTTCTACGGTTTCGGGATGCAAAACTCGTCCAACGATCGCGCGAACTATGGATTCGAGCAGCCGTACGCATCGGCGTTGCTGAAGTTCCGGCCAACGCGGCGACTGTTGATGGTGCGCGGTGGTTTTGAGGCGGCGCGATGGAACCTCAAGTCTGGAGAAGGAATAGATCCGTCGCTCGACGAGATCTACACACCCGCAGCGCTGCCTGGGCTCGGCACGACGACGACGTACTTGCACACCCAGGCGACGGTCGGCTTCGACTCGCGCCTCTCGAAGGATTACGCGCGCCGCGGCGGTTTCTATGGAGTGACCGGCCATGACTACAGCGACCGCGACGATGCGCTGGGGTTCCGTCTGGTCGAGTACGAGGCGATTCAGCACGTGCCCATCCTGCGCGAGAGCTGGGTGCTGTCGCTCCACGGCCTCGTCAAGACGACCTGGGACAAAGGAGATCAAGAGACGCCCTTCTACATGATGCCGTCGCTCGGCGGCGGATCCAACTTACGCGGGTTCTCCAGCTTCCGCTACGCCGATCGAAACAGCCTGCTGCTGCAGGGAGAGTGGCGAATCATCGCCAATCGATTCTTCGAAAGCGCGGCGTTTGTCGACGCGGGCAAGGTTACGAACCGGACGTCCGATCTGGACCTCCGTGATCTCAAGACCGACTACGGCTTCGGCGTGCGGTTCCATGCGCCGCTCGTGACCGTGCTGCGCGTCGATGTCGCTCGAAGCAACGAGGGTACGCGGCTGGTATTTGCGGCATCGCCAGCGTTCTAGCTCTAGCGCCAGTGTTCAGTCACCAGTCTGGTCATCAGTCTTCAGTCGTGGAGCCATTGATATGCGCACGAAAATCTTGATTCTGTTGTCGTTTGTGTCGATCGCCGCGATTGGCGGGTTCGGGTCCGTGAGCGCCACGAGCCCGCGGTTCTATCGCGACGATCCCATCCTGCGCGAGCCCGAGCCGCAGGACGCGGGGGGCGTAGCACCCTCTTATCTGGACCTCATGTACGACTTGTCGTACAACCTCTTCGCCTTGCCCGGGCGCAAGCCGTCTGGCGTACTCGCGCAGAACGTCAACACGATTGATGAGGTCCCCGACTCGAGCTGGTTCACCAACCGCATTGGAACCAGGGAGCTCACCATTGACGAGATCGTCCGTGGCCCCAACATCGGCCCTCCGCCGGATCCTTCGCACTGGGTCATCTGGAGACAAAAAGCGTCAGGCAGTCACCCTGGCATCACGGCCAAGGACGCTAACGGGGAGACGTGGTTCCTCGAGTTCGACCCCCCTTACTATCCGAATGCCGCGACGGCGGCTGCCGTCATGGGAACGAAAATCTACTGGGCGCTCGGCTACAACCAGGTCGAGTCGTTTCTGACCACGTTCGACCCGAAGCGGATGGAGATCAGTCCGACGGCAACGTTTGCCAGGCCCAATGGCAAGCGCACGGCGATTACCCGCGCCGATATCGAGGAGTTGCTCGAGGGGGCCGCCCGCAGGCCGGATGGAACCTACCGGGTTTTCGCCGGCAGGTTGATTCCGGGCAAGATCATCGGTAACTTCCGCTACCAGGGAACACGTCCGGACGATCCCAATGATCTGGTTCCGCACGAGCACCGGCGCGAGCTGCGTGCGCTGCGCGTATTCGGCGCGTGGACGAACGTCACCGACTTCAAGGCGGAGAACGACCTCGATACCGTCATCACGGAGAACGGTCACGCGATTGTCAAACACTATCTTCAGGACGTGGGCTCGAGCTTCGGCGTGTGCAACGACATCCACACGTGGGACGTGAGCTGGGAGCACTTCTATGAGGGTGGCGTCACGGCCAAGCGACTGGCCTCGTTCGGGTTCGCGCTGAGCCCCTGGCAGACGGTCGATTACACCGAAGGGCCAGAGATCGGGAAGTTCGAAGGCGATCGATTCGATCCGCGGAATTGGCGGGGCCACACGCCGAACGCCGCCTTGCTTGAGATGCGGGACGACGATGCATTCTGGGCCGCGCGGCGCGTCGCCGCGTTCAGCAACGAGATGATTCGAGCGATCATCCATACCGGCAAGTTCAGCGATCCGCGCTCCGAGGCCGCCATCAGCGACATCATGATCAAGCGCCGCGAGAAGATCCTCAGGGCCTACCTGCCCGCGGTGAATCCGATCGTCGATCCCCACCTGACAGATGCGCAACTGACTTTCGACAACGCTGCCGTGACGGCGGACGTCGCCAAAGCGCCCGAGCGTTACCGGGCGGTGTGGTCTGAGTTCGACAACGCGACCGGCGAGACGCGGCCCATCTCGGACACGATGAGCACGACGACCACGTTCGAGGTCCCTGCTGGATTGGCCACCGGACCGAATACTTTCCTCCAGGTGGAGCTCTCCGCAGCCAGTAAGGAGTATCCCTCCTGGAATCGGCCCATTCGCGTCTATTTCCGTCGCGATGCCGACGCGTGGACGTTGGTTGGGCTGGAGCGGATGCCCGAGAAGAAGACCGATCGCGCCGGCACACGAGCGAGCCGTTAGCGAGGCTGACGGCCGCAGCCTGACCTCGGGTGATGCCGGTTCAATCCCCTTGGTCAGGCTCGACTTTTTTCAGCTCTCGTACGACGGACCGGCACGAGCAGTTCTATGAGCTTCTGCGATTCGAGATCGTCGTACTGCGCGTTCCGCAGCATCGTGTCATTGGGTCGGCGGCATCGTGATCGGAGCGAAGCGGCGCGAGGACGTCGGTGTTGTCGATCAGGCCTCCTTGATTAACGAGCGTCATTGTAGTGGTTCTTGTTTTTCTCTTTTCAAAACGAAAGAGAGCAATGCCTGTGGACGGTTGTGCGCGGTGCGTTCTGTGCGCCGTCCAAAGAGCTGTGGGAAACGCGTTCCGTGCGTTTTCCATAGCTCCGGCACGGTTCACAGGCGGCCGCGACTCCAGCACGACCGCACAGGAGGCTCTCCAGGTGACGACCCCGAGGTCGCCCGAGCTGTCGCATCCCTCCGCGCTCTCGGCCGGGCGATCACGCCTCCCCCTTCAGTGCCGATGATCCAATCCCAGTCGCTTTTCGGCGCGAGGGCCCCGTAAGCGTAAGGCGGATGCGCGCGATGGTAGGTGCGGTCGAGAATTGCATCGGCCAATGTGGGATCGCCCAGGTTGTTCGTGCCAGCGCTCGATCGGAAGCTGACTCGTGATGATGGTGGATCGGTTGCCGTCACTGTCATCGGGGATCTCGAGGAGGTCCTGGCGCTGCGCGTCCTTGAGCCGGACGTCACGATGGCGTGGGGCACGCACTTGGGGAGTCTGCGACAGCCGATTCGCCGATGCTACTGCTTCGCCGACATCGCGCTCTACCGGCGGTGCGCCTATGCGTGTGATTGCGCACTGCGTGCGCAAACGCGCATCACGTCATCAGGCCTGTCGTCCGGTGACTCAGAACCGGTAGGCTCGGGGCAGCACCTGTCTGTGTGACCAACGAACGAGAAACGCACCAATGGCACTCGAATGAACGTTTGCGCTGCCAGGTCGGTGCCTGCGTCATCGGACGCGGGGCTGGTTGCTCGGAATGGCATGGAGGTTGCCCCAAGTCTGACAGCTGCAAGGGAGGCGACGATGTCACGAGTGGGCGTTGGAATAGTGATTGACAAGCTGCTCACCGATGAGGCCCTGCGCGTGGAATTTGCGCTCGACCGGATGGAAACGGTCGCCGAGCTGTGGCTTCGCGGTGCCGAGCTCACCCGCGACGAGGTCGAACTCTTGTGCTTGACCGATGCTCGTCTGTGGCTCGTCGGGGAAGAAGTGAGAGGCGAATGGCAGCAGTGAGGACTGCCGCACGCGGTGTGGTTTGCCTTCGGCGGCCAACCCCAGCGAGACAAGGCAATGTCGATTCAGATTGATTCATGTGCGGCGCGGGAAACGATTGTCGTGAGTACTCTCTCCAGCGAATACGAGTTGATCGTTCTTCGCGGTGATCAAGGACTTATATTGGTGCGCGGCGGCAGCCATTTCCCGAAGTTCCGGCGTGCCCTGTTCCTCGGTTCGACGGCAGACGGCATTTCGGTTGAGCCACGCACACTCGACATCGGTCTTCGCATGAAGTTCATTTCTGGTAATCGGTTCTTCTGCACTTCGGCGGTCCAGTCGATCCGCCGACACCCCGCCGGCGCCGCCTCAACGGAGTGTGAGCAGCAGGCCAATGAGCCCGGAGTTCCTCGAGGCTCGCATGGCTCGCCAACCGTTCCGGCAGCCGCATCGTAAGAACCGCGCGTATCGCGGTGACGCGCTGCGTTGCGTCTGAGCCGCCTCCACGAGTCGCGCTCGACTACTCAGAACCTCGAACAGGGCGGATGCCTCGATCTTGAGTAGATCGGTTTCTGTTCCAAGGTGCGGCCACACGCGCCGGAGCTCGCCTGGCAAAGGAGTGCGTCGGTGATCATGCATGCAGCCATCCGTTGATATGCGTGCTCATGATCAGTAGCGAAGTCACTGAGCCCCATCGGAGGCATTCATCAGGACCACGATTCGGTCCGCTGTATTCAGCGTTCGGTTCGATACCCGCGCTCACATGCTGGCGGCCACAAGGCGGGCGGAGGGCTTCGACTCGTCTAAGCGCGTCGAAGCCATCCGTGGCTGGCGGGGAGTCAGGAGGGATTGGAATGAGTTCCTTTTGAAGCGGTCATTGAAGCGGCTCCACGTCGACGATGTTGACGCGCCTGTGCGCCACGCCTGTCGTCTTGCCGTCTATTCCGATCACCGTCGCGGTGATGTCGTACTCACCGCGTGGCAGACCGCGAAATTGAAGCTGGGTGGTCAGCGGCGAGTGATCGCCCTCGAGTTGAATCGTGCTCGATCGATAGAACGAGTCGGAGTCGGCAACGACTGTCATCGCGCGGTTGGTGGCATTCGGTTCGACCCTGATTCGAATTCGCACCTCTGCTGGCGCAAACGAGACTGCCGGGCTCACTTCAAGCGCAACTGGCTCCGTGGCGGCGACCGGCGCTGTCGATGCAATGGCTAGTACAAACATCCCGAAGCGAAAACTCTTCAACATCCCGGCCTCCTCGACGACCACTGCCGTCGCACTGACCGTTGGTAGTGCAACTACTAGACCATCGAGGCGTGAGAGTCGTTCCTAAGAGATGCTCGGGACAACGAAGCGACGCGGATGATCTGCTCGATCATGCGCGGAAGCGTGCACATAACTCACCACGTTCGCTGTGAAGAGGTCGAAAGCGGGTCGGCCTCGTCTGGCGTAGCTATGATCAAATCACCGTTGCGCGTCGTGGTGGTGCAGGACGAACACTTTCGAGCCAGCGAAAAACACTTTCGAGCCCGCGTTGCGGCGAGAAATGGTTTGGTGCTGGACAGCCAATCTCCGCGGATCCGCACGGCAGCACACACATTGCGTGCAGGTGTGCTCAATCCGTGTCCGCATGGCTGGAACTTCCCAGTCGGTCGCTCGGTTCTGTACAGCGTCCTACGGACGCTGCTTGGCGGTGCCTGTGAAATGCGCTCGTGAGCGAGCCGCGTATTGAAAGTGCTCTTGGTTGATGACGACAACCTCGCGGCCGAGAAGTACGGCCGGGCACTCCGCTTCGGCGGGTTCGAAGCGATGACAGTTTCAGGCGCCGACGCTGCGTTGTGCGAGATCGCCGCTGATCCGGTGGACGTCGTTCTGATTGATCTGCAATCGCGACTGGCAGCCGTGATCGAACGGGTTCGTCAGCTGCGAGCTCGCGAACACGGAAGCGACAACACGCGTGTTCTCACAGAGAGGATTACGGGTTCCCAATGGCGCTCGAGGACGCGCTGAACACCTGAACGCGTCTCTGTTCTTCAAGCCGCTCTTACCCGAGCACCTCGTCATGATCACACACGAGCGTTAGCCAGCCGCGAGATATAGGCCGCGATTCGCACGGATCCTCCACGAATACCGCACGGAGGTCTTGCTGCGCTGCTGAACTAACCATCCAATTGCCAACTCTCGTCCACAAGTCCACGACCAAACTGCGTCGTGCTCACCAGTCCGCACGACCGTGTGTTTGCCGCGCAAACCAGCCGTAATTTTCAAGTCTTGTCAGGTGATTCTCCTGGCCACCTTCTTGCTACGACTGGCAGCGTGGATAAACAGGAGTCACCGGCCGTGGAAGAACTCGGGATCGCTCAAAACAAGATCAGCCAATCGGCGCAGCGTCTCGTGGACCGGGCGGTGGAGGAATTCCGTCGCCGCGGCCACGCCGTTCTGACCAACGAACACATCTTTTTCGCGTTTGCGCAGCTTGAATGGAACTCGTTCTCCGACGCGATGCGCGGCGTTGCAGTGACTCACCGCGAACTGCTCCAGTCCCTCGACGAGCTCCTGGAGACGCAGCCGACCTTCGCAGGTCGCAAGCTTCGTGTGTCGCCGGCGACGAAGCTCGTATTGAAGTTCGCCTTTCATCTCGCGGGCCGGGCCGGCCGGCAGACCATCGCGAGGTCCGATCTCCTCCTGGCCATCTTGGAGGAGCGCAGCGGCGGTGCGGCTTCCGTCATCCGACGTTACGGCCTTCAGCCCGAGGTTCTGGCCTCGCACGTCGCCAGGCGCATGCAGGAAAACGAACTGAGTGACGAGCAGCTGCGCACACGCTACGAGTTGCCGACTCACCTCAAGCAATTTGCCACCAATCTGAATCTGCTCGTGCGAGAAGACAAGGTTGCGCCGGTCTACGGACGCGACCAAGAGATTCAGCAGGTCCTCGAGATCCTATGTCACCGCGAGCGCTCGAACTCGGTCATGCTGATCGGTGAACCCGGCGTCGGCAAGACCGCGATTGTCGAGGGGCTCGCGCGACGGATCGAGTTCGAGCCGGCATCAGTGCCAGGGCGGCTTCGCGACTGCCAGATCGTGAATCTCCAGATGAACACGCTGGTGGCGGGGACGATGCTGCGTGGCATGTTCGAGGATCGCATCCAGAACGTGATTCACGAGGTCAGGGAGCGCCCGAATCTGATTCTATTCATCGACGAAGCACACACGATGATCGGCGCAGGCACCGCCTTAGGAGCGCGGTCCGATGCCGCGAACGTGTTCAAGTCGGTGCTGGCCCGGGGCGAAGTGCGGATCGTGGGTGCGACGACACTGAGCGAGTACAAGGAGTACATCAAGGAAGACGAAGCGCTGGCGCGACGCTTCCGCACTGTCCACGTGGCGGAGCCGACGGTCGACGAGACGCGTGAGATCTTGTACAGCGTGCGCCCGCGGCTGGAACGGAACTACTCCGTGCGGCTCCTGGACGAGGCGATCGAAATGGCACTCGAGATGTCGTCGCGGTACGAGCGACATCTTCACCTGCCGGATAAGGTGATCGGCTGGCTGGATACGGCCGCCGTGCGCGCGGAAATCGACGGGCGGTGGGAAGTCACATCATCGGATGTCGTCGGCGTGATCTCGAGCAGTGCGCAGATTCCACGCGACATGGTGTTCCGCGACGTCGGCGCCCGTTTCCATGACATGGAAAGTCGCCTTCAGCGGCGCGTCATCGGCCAGCAGCACGCGGTGCAGGCCGTCGCGCAACGGCTCGTCCTGAACAAAGGCCCGCTCAAGGACGGCTTCGATCGCCCCGACGGTGTGCTGCTGTTCCTCGGACCGACAGGCGTCGGGAAGACCGAGCTGGCCAAAGCGGTGGCCGAGTTCCTGTTCGGCGATGAGAAGAAGATGATTCGCATCGACATGTCCGAGTACCAAAGCGACGGCATGTCGATTGACAAGCTGCTTGGCATGCCACGCGGGATCGCTGGCAGCGAGCGCGGCGGCATCCTGACCAATCAGCTGAAGGACAATCCGTGCTCGGTGGTGTTGCTCGACGAGATCGAGAAGGCGAGTCCGCATGTGCTGAATTTGTTCCTGCAGGCGTTCGACGAAGGCTGGATCACGGATGGTCGCGGCAAGCGCGTGTACCTGTCGGACGCGATCGTCATCATGACCTCGAACGTCGGCTCTCATCATTTCCGGAAGCTGACCAGCCCGTTGGGGTTCCGTTCGAGCCCGCTGTCGGCGGATCAGATCGGCGCCGAGGTCAATCGCGAGCTCGAACGCAGGTTTCCTCCGGAGTTCAGGAATCGCATCGACGATGTCGTGATCTTCCAGCCGCTCACCCGCGACGACGTACGCGCGATCGCGCTGGCGTCCATCTCGCGGATCGAAGCAGCGTTAAGCCGCCGGGGAAAGGCGTTGACCGTTGACCCCGACGCGGTGGACCGACTGGTCCAGCAGGGATACAGCATCGAGTATGGTGCC
>Ga0157375_10005552_pt1 | contig 10975 bp, 15 predicted proteins | sample M35metaG_FD_115311 | JGI IMG/M metagenome (GOLD analysis project Ga0157375, IMG submission 115311) | Miscanthus rhizosphere microbial communities from Kellogg Biological Station, Michigan, USA - M3-5 metaG | ecosystem: Host-associated > Plants > Roots > Rhizosphere > Soil | place: USA: Michigan...
GAAGAGGAAAAGCCTTCCACTCTCGACAAGTTCAAGAAGTGGTGGACAGGCGAGTAAATCTCGTGTATAATGGAGGTACTGGTTCTTCGGAGCCAGTACCTCCAACAAGCCGTCATGGTCCAGCGGATACGACGCTTCTCTCCTAAAGAAGATACTCGGGTTCGAATCCCGATGATGGCACTAGTACCTAGCGATAACGTCACCAGTTCTTGTAACGTAGCGACACTCTAGGTACTTTAGCTGGGTTAGTACAACGGCAAGTACATATCCTTGGTATGGATAGGATAGAGGTTCGATTCCTCTACTCAGCACGCAGTACCCATATGACCGTATGGATGAATGGCAAGTCGTTTGGTTGCAACCCAAAAGATACCAGTTCGATTCTGGTTTCGGTCTCCACAGTTTGCTTTTTGGAAGCAAACATGATAACCTAATAACATGAGAACACTATACCTTGATGTAGATGGCACCCTTTCGCCCTTTTCTTCCGGCGCTCCCAAGAAAAACACCGGATGGAAGGGCGATTGGCGTACTGTCAAAGTTGGAGCATATGACATGCTCTACTCCGTTGAACTTGTTGACCGCCTCAATGCCCTTGCAGAACTCCCTGACGTGGAGATCGTATGGACCACTGACTGGCTCACAGACGCCCCAGAATTTCTTGCGCCAGCTATCGGCCTGCATGGGGAGAACTGGACCGTCCTAGAGGCCTCTGCGAGCCGTATGGCGGACATCTATCCGTGGTGGAAGATGGAAGAAATCGAGAACCACTTCCAGAATACCGGAGTCGAAGCTGCAATCTGGGCGGATGACAATATCCGGTACGCTTCCGGAATGGACGAATGGCGTATGCGGCTTGACTACAAGGTCGTCTCGCTCCACCCGGATAAGCACCATGGACTTACCCGCAAACACATCCAATCCATCGAAGCTCTTCTAGGTTGACACACTAGTCAAACCAATGGTATACTAGTATCACACTGCTTCCATGGCCCAATGGCAAGAGGCGGAGAACTTAAAATCCTCTACAGTCTCGGTTCGAGTCCGAGTGGAAGCACATATTAGCAGAAAGGTAGACAAGTGAAGACAGCAACATACGCATCTGTCCGTGTGCAGGTGCACAACTTGGGTGGTGAGCCAGTAGGCCACACTTGGTTGGACCGTGCTATCGTACTTGTCAGCCGTGGAGATGCAAGGATTGTAGAGGCTGATGCGTCTCGGTTAGTGCGCTCTGCGACTGGCGTTGTACTGAAGCTCCCTAAGGTCATTGAACTACTCAGGTACATCTACGTACCGTTCATGGACCGGGAAGAGTACTTCTCCCCAAAGGGTGTTCTACGCCGAGACAACCACACCTGTGGTTACTGTGGCACTAAGAAGGGTACCATGACATGGGACCACATCCACCCGAAGTCAAAGGGTGGTCAGGACTCATGGATGAACTCCATCACAGCGTGCCAGAAGTGTAACTCCCAGAAGGGCAACCTCACCCTAGCAGAAGCAGAAGAACAGCTAGGAATGAAGCTACTCTTCGAACCAACAATTCCAATGAAGCGCTACTTCAAGTCCGGTAAGAAGCCGGGATCGAAGAGGCGTCGAACATAGTGCTGAGTCCCTGTTCTTTAGGACAGGGACTTAGCCATACCCCTGTAGCTCAAAGGATAGAGCATGTTCCTCCGAAGATCAGGTTTGTGGTTCGATTCCACACTGGGGTACTTGACAATATACTAGTTTGTGTGACCCCCTTCACTGTCATGGTATCATAGAGTAAGACACTTCTATTTTGGGGGCATAATGCCGATAGAACTACCATGGAGCGACAAAAAAGTTGCCGAACTTCTGATTTCTGAGAGTGAAACATCAGCGGCTCTGCGACAGGCCTTGGAGCCAATCATCCAGCAGGTCGGTGACGGAGGTACGGTAGGCCTCGTCGGACCCGCAGGACCGGTAGGTCCGGAAGGGCCACAAGGACCCGTAGGGCCACAAGGACCCGGTGGACCGGCAGGGGCTGACGGGCAAGACGGAGTAGACGGCGCTACAGGACCGGCAGGGCCTATAGGCGCAACGGGGGCTACAGGGCCAGCAGGAGCTACGGGACCGGAAGGTCCAGCAGGGCCTATGGGTCCAGCAGGACCTACAGGTGCAACAGGCGCGACCGGGGCCATAGGACCAGCAGGGCCGACAGGTCCAGCAGGACCGGCAATGACTCTTGTGCTTGGACCTAATGATCCTATTCCGCCTAACACTCCTGCCGGTACAGTAATCTACCGAACAACCTAATACGGGGCATACATGAGTAACCCACCTAATCTGAATTACTGCAAAGTCTATGGAAATTTTAAGGCATTTGTAGCTGACGACACCGCCGACCCTGATGACCTTCCTGACTTCACCCCTGTGACTGGAACCGGCCTGATCTGGGCGAATCTTGAGCGTGCAAAAAATACAAATACAGGGCAGAAGTCAACCTACTTCAATGCTCCCATCCCCATCACACTGGATTCCGATGGGGATATCTCGCGTAACGGCGTAAAGTATGTCATGCTCCTTGCACCGTCAGTCGGAATCAATCCACCAGACTTCAACTACACTATCCTGCTCACCATGACCGTTCCCGGTGGTGGGACTCGTTCGTTCGGACCTTATCCGTTCAACGTCACTGCTGGCGGCGAAGTGGACGTTACGGACATCGTCCCAGTCGCTGTGTCCGCAGGAACCCCGATTATACAGGGACCGGAAGGACCAGCGGGACCGGCAGGGCCTATAGGCGCAACGGGACCAGCGGGACCTGCAATGACTCTCATACTTGGACCTAATGACCCAATTCCACCGAATACCCCAGCGGGTACAGTTATCTATAGGACTGCATAATGGCTGTTGAACGTATAGGATACACCACAGTAGTCAATACTGGCGGATCGCAGGACGTAACCATCGGCCCCACTGGAGGAACAATCCTAGAGGGCGACTGGATGGTCATGGTCGTTACGGCCAACCAGTCACAGGTACTGACTGTCCCCACAGGTTGGACATCTATCAAGAACATGCAAGTATCTGGTACACTGTCCACGGCCATCTTCACGAAAAAGCGCACCAGCACAGACAACACCTACGCACTTCACGTCACTGCTGGCACCCTTGTGACTGTCTCCCTGATGTGGTTCCGAGGCGTTGCAGACACTGGCTGGGTCATCGGAACCGGGATGAACCGTAGCGCCACTGGCAGTACGTTCAACAACATTGCCCCGTCCATTGCTACGACCGGTAGCATGATGGCACTTACTATCTCCACAGAGCGCACTACTGCTGCGGAAGTATCATACACCTCTGTCTCTGGGACTACCCCATGGTTCTACTACGGGCAGAGTGGGTCCTACATTGAGACTACATTCGTCGGCTACAAGGACATGCCTACGGCTGGCACTACCGGTGACGTAACAGTAGTCTACCCCAACACGCAGGCATCCAATGGCTACGGAATCCAGATAGGTATTCCGGCATCGCAGGCTCCTGCTGCCCCTATGGGTCCTCTGCGCCTCTACATAGGAGGTCAGGAGCAGGCTGTAACGGCAACTTATTGGAACGGCACCGCAGAGGTACCTACGCCTACTGTACAGCCGTACAACGGCAACTGGCACATTTCCGATCTTCTCTCTACCACTCCGTTCTACATTGCACACCGAGGCGGTGGGGCGAACTGGCCTGAGCATACCATGCGAAGCTACACGTCTGCGGCCAACTGGGGCATGAAGGCTATTGAAATTTCCTGCCTGATAACCTCTGATGGAAAGATTGTCTGCCACCATGACGCCAGCACACTCCGAATGACCGGTGTGGACATGAATATCGGGGCGTCCACCAAGGCCCAACTTGATACTCTATCAAATACTGCGGCCTTCACGGATTACCCCAGCCAGCCCAACCAGCCTATTCCTCTTCTCACCGATGTACTTGACAAGCTGGGAAACTCTCATGTACTCTTCATAGAGCCTAAGATTGGCGGGTCATGGCAGCTAGATACTTTGATGCCTTTGATCCAGTCCAAAGTCTCAGACCCTACCCGTGTCATCTGGAAACAACCCATTAACTCCGGTCAATGGGGCAACGCCAAGGCACGTGGATGGGGAACATGGGGCTATGTACTGTCACAGGACACCAACCACACCAACTTCCTCGACACCCTGATCCCTCAGGCCAACGTAGACATGATTGGAGTGGAGCGCATTGCCTCTGACGCATTCATATTAGACATCGTAGCTCGCGCCAATGCAGTCGGTAAGAAGGTCATTATGTGGGAGATTCGCTCTATTGCAGACCGAGACCGTGCTTTGGCTCTAGGATGTGTGGGGATGATGACCTCCAACATCCGAGTAGTGCTACCAAAGTTCCCGTAACAAAGTAAGGCCCCTACGAAAGTAGGGGCCTTACCTGTTTCAGTTATCGGTACCTGAACCCATATCCGCAGTCTTCGTCTGAACAGACTTCTACTTCTACAGCTTCAATGAGGGTTTCTTGTCCGCACTTATGGCATGTGCCCATTATAGTACCGTGAAGCTCTGTAGGTCCAGTCCGATCTCGGAGTCAATGACGAAGGCCATCAAACCGGGGTCGGAGTCCGAACCGCTCTTGTTGGCCCACCAGTCGGAGCCGTTGTCAAGCGTCGGAGTGGCGATCCAGTACTTCTGCTTGCCAGTCTTGCGGCTACGGCCAGAAGGCTTGAGACCCAGAGTGTGGTAGTGAGCCGTGATGAGGATATCTGCGTCAGCGATAGGGGAGTTTCCGTGGACCTGTTTGGCCCACCAGTTCTCCATCTGTGCCAGCGTGGAGTCCTCGCCGTGTACAAGGCCGATGTCCAGCCCCTGAACGGGTACACAAAGGCCTTTCTCCCAGTCTCCGGGGTAGAGGAACTCTACGTGCCCGAAATCGCTTGGAGCGAGCCTGTAGGCCTTCTGAATCTGGTTCAAGAGGAACAGCCCCCAGTCGTCAGACGGACGGCCCAAGATGTTCTTGCCGTTTCGCCATGCTGAGTGGTTGGACGGGACGCCGCCGACTGTCACCTTGTCGTGGGTCTGGGCCAGAAGCGTGATGAACTCCTGCTCCAGCGTACCGGCTAGGTCAAGCTGCTGCATGATGCTAAGATCGTTGGTGAAGCCCTGCTGAGCGGTGTTCTCGAAGCTCTCGACCACGTCACCGCCGTCAAGGAAGACAGCCTCTGAGCAATTCTGCTCTGCAATGTACTGGCGGAGGCGTTCCTTCTTCTCCATGACGCGCTCGATCAGGGCCTTGGAGTCTCCGCGAGAGCCTACCTTGCCTGCCTGAAGGTCAGAGAACGGTACAACCAGTGTTCGGTTGTTGGACTTTGGAGCCTTGACCTCCATGGTGGAAATTAGGGGCTTGACATCCTTGACTTCCGCATATAGAGTTGGAAGATCGAAGGTGTTGGGGTTCTTTCGGACGAGGTCCAGCTTGTAAGCTGTGCGCCACGATCCGTCATAGACCTGCCACTTGGAGAATTTGATATTACCAATAGGCTCGAACTCGTCAAGGTCTCCAATCTCGGCTAGGATCGCAGAGAAGTCCGTGATCTTGTCATCCTCCTGCGGAGGTGTGACAACGGTACCGGTGTCGCCATCAATCTCTACCTTTGCTTCCCATCCTTTAGGGGCCTTGACAGGTGCTGGTACACCCAGTAGAGTGGTTGGTGTCGATGTTTCTTCGGGGTCCGTCACTTGTGTCCTTGCGTGGAATCTGATGTGATTTGACAACGCATCTGATGAGATGGTAATGTTGTGGGTATAAGCCAAGTACCGGGAAATCTCGGTGTACGGGGAACCTTTACGGAACATCTCATGGAGTTCGTGGATGAGGTCGGTACTGAGGTTACACGTTAGGCACTGACTATGATAATCGAATAGTTCGTTCGTAGTGTCTGTCATCCCTCCATTCTACCACAGAATGCCTGTTTGCGAAAGTCGGCGTGTTCTGGTAGAATAGATGGATGAGTGACAGAGAAAACCATACCCCCGAACAACCACACGAAAACCCAAAGCGCGTACAGCTTACACAGACTGCGGCCAGCCTCATCACAGGACAGCGGCAGGAAGACTATGGACCTCCGGTCAAGAACTTCCAGCGCATCGCCAACCTGTGGAATGGGCACATGGAGACTGACATCTTCACGCCACGTAAGGTGGCAGAGCTTATGTTGCTCTTGAAGATGGCTCGAACCATTAACTCCCCCACAGAGGATTCCTACGTTGACGCCATCGGTTACGCCGCCATTGCCGGTGAACTCGCTGGCCTTGAGGTTGACGCCGAGAAAAAGGTAGAAGAGGCATACGACTCCCTCACACCGGAGAACCAGCCAAGCTTCGATGAGTGGCGCAAGAGCCACGGCTTCTTCGCGGAGGGAGAGAAGTGATCGATCCGCGTAAACAGCCAATGGTAGGGGAGATCAACTTCTCTTACGACGCTTCCATCTTCGATGGAGACCCCGACGACAAGTTTGAGCTTGCTCAGCTTGAATATCAGGAGGTTGTTGACGAAGTTCTGGAGGCTATCGAACGTATTGTAGGTCCCACGACTCGTTTCACCCTGAGTATCAATCCGGAGTAACTCCGCGCCATGATATGATTATTGTAGCAAATCCTATTAGAAAGTGCTACAATGAATCAGTTTGAAACGGTGCAAGACCTAATTGCCCATTTGTCGTCCCTGCCCACAGAAGTGAAGAATGGCCCTATCCTGACCGCAAAAGGCGTGTCAGACAGTGAGGAATTTACCTCGTTGTCTGGCACGTCTTTTATGTATGTGGACAAAGAGTTCAAATCCGGCTATACTGATGAGGTATGGGATGAAGATGATCTTATCGACTCAGCCGAAGACTCCGATGAAGAGAAGGAGATTCTTGCCAAATTCAGAAAAGCTTTGGTCCTCTGGTTCGAGTAAGTTGACAACCCCCGATCTGATCCTGTAGAGTGGTCTCAAGACCAAAACGACGAACGACAAGGATCAGACATGGAAAATACATCGAAACGCGAGAAGTTCCTCTTCTGGCTCATCAAGAACGCGAATCAGGTGTGGCTCTGGCTACCCGTACTGCTGATTTCGTCCGCATTGATAAGCCTCCATGTGGCGGGACTCGGTGGACTGGCCTTGGTCCTCTGGGGAGGCCTCACATTCGCCGCAGGAATCAACCTCGCACTCGAAAAGACCCTTGGTGCTGACTACACCACTAAGGGTGTCTGGAAGAAAAAGACAAAGTAAAGGAAAAGAAAATGACTCAACTCGCTGACCTCGTTGACTTCGACACGCTGGATGCCCTCATCGCAGACAAGCGTATCGCTGTACAGGTCCACCCTGTCCTGCCTCTCCGTATCTACAACTACACCAACCGCGCACAGTTCGCCAACCAGTGGACTCGGGAAGAGCGCGTATGCCGTGGCCTCATCGTTGACGAAAACGACAAGGTCATCGCTCGTGGGCCGTCCAAGTTCTTCAACTACGGCCAGCCCGGAGCGCCTGAGGTTGCCCTTTCCGACAAGGTCTGGGTCTCCAAGAAAGAAGACGGTTCCCTCGGTATCGCCTACGCCTATGGCGACCACGTCGGTGTCGCCACACGTGGCTCCTTCGCCTCCGAGCAGGCTACGCATGCTACCAGCATGCTCTCCGACGCCGACAAGCTCCGTATCCGCCACATGTCACGAAACAAGAACCACACCATGATCTTCGAGATCGTTTACCCCGGTAACCGGATCGTCCTCGACTACAAGGGTCTGGAGAAGAACATCAGGCTCGGTAACGTCAACAACGATACCGGCCTCATCGAAGAGCGTAACCTCGGTGTACTCTACGGCGACGGCCTCGCCAGTCACGAGATGACCTTCGCTGAGGCCCTTGCTCTGCCGATCCCTGACGATGAAGAGGGCTATGTCCTCGACATCCGAAGCTTCGACAAGGCTGGAGAAATCCGTGGACACCTCAAGCTCAAGGGTGACCGCTACAAGGAGCTTCACGGCGCGATCTTCGGCCTCTCCGAGCGCAAGATTTGGGAGGCCATCGGTGAGAACCGTGACATGGATATGTTCGTGGCGGACCTTCCCGATGAGCTTATGCCATGGGCACAGGGTGTCGTGGATCGGATCACGCGTGAAGCAGATGATCTGTTCCGCGACGTAGAATTTTGTTTTGCCCTTACGAACCTGCATTTCGGCGTAGGTCTCGGCACGGTTGAAGACATCAAGGAAATCCCACGCGGTGACGTGGCGCGGTTCATCGTCGCAAATTACCCGGAAATCAAGGGTCCGCTGTTCTCCATGCTTGACGGCAACGTACTGGCTGTGGAAGAATGGGCGCACAAGCAGGTTCGACCTGAACACAAGCTGTTCCGCGTCGAAGACGAGAACGCGAACTAATGGCCCGTCCACACGATATCTGGGAGTTCGGCTGGACTCACCCTTTCCATGAGCGACACGAGTATATCCAGTCCCTCCCGGAACAGGAACAGGAGTGGGCAACCCTGCTTCTGCACTACATCGACCACGCATTCCGGGTAGAGTTAGAGAGCCGGATGCGAAACATCAAATGGGATAATGGGTTGGATGTTGAGGAAAACTCTGATAGAGTAGATCAGATTCGAAACGAGGTTGCGGCAAGCCTAGAGCCTCCTATCGATGACCGGTGGAAGACAAGGTTCCAAATCGGCTGGTACGACAGATTTTATAGAAAGGAAACAGATGACTGAACAAGTAATCATCCTTACCCGAGGCCTACAGGCTTCAGGTAAGACTACCCTAGCCAAGGCGTGGGTAGCTGAGGACCCCGACTGGAGGGTCCGAATCAACCGTGACGACATCCGCAAGATGATCGCTGACAAGTTCCATGGCCTCTCACGGCATCAGGAAGAGACCGTCACCCTTCTCCAGAAGGCGCAGACTCGTGCTGCCATCGAGGCGAAGCTGTCGGTCATCATCGATGACACCAACCTGCGTGCGTCCAACGTCAAGGGTTGGCTGGAGCTTGGTGCAGAACTGGGTGTCCCTGTCAAGAATGTCGATGTCTGGGTAGACCTCGAAGAGGCTATCGCACGAGATGCCGCCCGAGACCGGGTTGTTGGCGAGGATGTCATCCGTGACTACTACAAGCGGTTCTTCCAGAAGGACAAGTTCCCAGCTTGGCCTACTCTGGAAGAGGGCCGTGTAAAGGGGCAGGCATACGTGCCCAACCCTGACCTGCCCAAGGCTGTGTGGGTGGACATCGACGGCACTGTCGCTGATATGAAGCGCTGTGGCCGGGGTCCGTTCGAGTGGCACCGCGTTGGTGAGGATGACCCCATCCAGCACGTCATCGACGTTGTCAACGCTCTGCGGGATGCTGGCTACAAGATCGTCATCATGTCCGGACGAGACGAAGTCTCCAAGGAAGATACCATCCTGTGGCTGAAGAGGCACGACATCCCGTTCGATGACATCTTCATGCGGCCTGAGGGTTCGCAGGAGAAGGACAACAAGATCAAGCACGACCTGTTCTGGAAGCATGTCGCGCCCAAATACGATGTCCGCTTCGCGCTGGACGACCGCAACCAAGTTGTGGAGTTCACGCGTGATGTACTGAAGATTCCTGTGTTCCAAGTGGCTCCGGGGAACTTCTAGTTGACAAGGACCGGCTGTGAGTGTAAATTTAACTCATGGCCGGTTCCTTGCAACTGGTGGTAAAATAGTAACTACAACCAAGAAGGAGTACGTCATGTCTGATACAGCAACCCTCTCCGTAAAGCCAGCACCTCCCAAGGCCGCTGAAACCAAGAAGACAAACATCCTCAACGCTTCCCACCGATGTGACCGTTGCAGTGCAGCGGCCTACGTTCTGGTGAACCTGAAGGAGTCGGACAAGCTCAAGAATGGCGGCTCGCTCCTGTTCTGTGGCCACCACTTCAACAAGTTCGAAGCAGCCCTGCTTCCGTTCATGGACGGCAACCCGATTGACGAACGCCACAAATTGGTCTATGATCGACACACTGGCACCGAAAACTCGTAAATAACCCAGAAAGAGACGAAATGACGAACGCAACACTATATATGGTAGGAGGTGCTGTACGGGACCACTACCGGGATGCTAAATCCAAAGACATCGACTTTGCTGTGGAAGCCGATTCCTTTGATTCCATGCGTGACTTCCTCAAGGAACGAGACTTTGAAATCTTCACCGAGGCAGAACGCTACTACACTATCCGGGCGCGTGCCCCCAAGGGTAAGTTCCAGTTCGGTAATTTCGACCTGTCCAACACCACGTTCGACTTCACCCTGACCCGCAAGGAGCGCGACTACACCGATGGTCGGCACCCTGACGTGGTGGAGATGGGGGACATCTACGATGACCTCTCGCGCCGTGACTTCACCATGAACGCCGTAGCCATCGACTCCAAGGGGAAGACACTCGATCCCTTCAACGGTGTGGATGACATCTACTACTCGACTATCAAATGTGTTGGCGGAACCGAACGGCTCATCGAGGACGGTCTACGGATCATCCGAGCGCTGAGGTTCCACGTCCAGCTTGGCTTCATGTTCGATGATGAGGTCCATGACTTCATGTTCGAACCAGAAGCCGTAGAAGCCCTCAGGAAGGTCTCTCAGGATCGGGTGAGGCAGGAGTTGGCAAAGGCTCTGAAAATCGATCCTATGGCCACTCTGGAGCTTCTGAACACCTACAAAGCGATTGGCAACCTGATCTTCAACGAGATGGGAATCTGGCTGGAGCCGACAAGTAAAAACAAGTGAGGAAGGGCCTAGGAAACTAGGCCCTCTTTGCGTTTAGTCGCTTCTGTGGTAGAATAGAGTGGTAAGGCCTTCACCGGTCCCTTCTAGTTTAAGTGAATAACACATGAACTTTACCACTTACGTACTCGATACAAGCGTTCTTCTCTCTGCTGGGAAAAAGGCCCTGTATTCCTTCCCGGAAAACAGGATTGTAATCC
>Ga0157375_10005553_pt1 | contig 10974 bp, 9 predicted proteins | sample M35metaG_FD_115311 | JGI IMG/M metagenome (GOLD analysis project Ga0157375, IMG submission 115311) | Miscanthus rhizosphere microbial communities from Kellogg Biological Station, Michigan, USA - M3-5 metaG | ecosystem: Host-associated > Plants > Roots > Rhizosphere > Soil | place: USA: Michigan...
CCTCCTGACTCGGCCTCTTCGGTCAAGCCAGGCTCTGCGTCCCCCCGGACGCTCTCGCCGCCGTCGGCGGGGGGTCAGTTTTCGACCGGCGAGAGGGGGTCAGTATTCAGGCGGCACCTACACATGGCCGCAGATGCTCGAAACCCGACGCTTCCGTCGCGAGACGGCGATCACCACCTACACCGTCGTCAGCCATGTCTTGTGGGAGCGTAATTACCCACTGGAGCGTTTCGGCCCTCACGAGAACTACGTCAGAACGCTGCCCTGATGCCGAGTGGCCTGGTTGACGCAAGGGCATTATCGGGCTGGGATCGCGACCGGCGGCTGCCCGGCGATGCGCTTTGGGCAACCGCCGGGGGCACAGCATGTCTAGGGCAGGACGCGAAGCGTCCGTTCTTGTGAGTCGCCCCCTAGGTATGGATATTCCGGCGCCCCGAGCACCTGTGCTCGCACGACGTAGGTCGTCGGCACAAAAGTGCGGGTGAAGCGGTAGCGCATGGAGAATTTGCCGCCATCGCGAGTCGAGTAGCGCCGGAATACCAACCAGCCTTTACCGCGTTTGACTTGGAGGACCACGATCACTTCGTCGTTGTCGGGCCCAGGAATTTCGCCACTGAAGTAGGCGAAGTGCTTGTTGTGAATGACGCTGCTTTGGAGTCTCAGCACGGGGGCGGTCCGGCTCTGCAGCAAAGTCCACGAGTCGATCTGTCCTTGATCATTTTTGTAGACCGCAGTGAGAGTGCGCGACGGCCCCGGCGGCACCGCAATTTCATATCGCCCGTTCTGGTCGGTGACGGCGATGCCAAGCAGTTCACCTTCCTCCTCGGTGGTGACGTTGCTGTAAACGCAGATCAAGGCGCCGGAGACTCCCCGGCCGAGTTCCGAAAGCCATCCGCTGAGCGTGGTTCCTTCCCCGTAGTCGACAGCAGTCGTCTCTGCCTGATTGGTCCCCAGCCCGGCGGTCAAGCGCGATCCACGCTGGAGATCGGAGCGGGGGCAGCTGTTGGCCAGCGGAATGCTGCTCGTCTCGCCACGGCTGAGCTCCGGACTCAAGGCTGACAGGGCAAGTAGGCAGAGGACGGCGAGCGGTGCTTTCAGGAAAAGCGGTCTTAGTAGAGAGAACACAGATCTCCTTTGGAGTGTGCTGGCCGGAGTCAGCGCTGATGTGGCTAGGAACACCTAGAGATCACGAGAACTTCGCTCTAAGGCACTCGTCCATTCGTTTAACAGCAGGCGCGGGTGCTGCAAGGCCGTTGCTTGTGGCTGGCCACCTGCGGGTCGAAGTCGACGTACTGAAGCGCCTCGATTCTGGGGGTTTACCTCGAGTAGGCCAGCGAATTGACTGGCCGCCATCCGCTGGCGGATCTCGCGGCTGTGGCGGGCGTCGTCGAAGAGATGCGTGTAGATGTCGAGGGTGATCGTGATTCGGGCGTGGCCCATGATCCGGCTGACCTGGGCGACGTCGAGGCCGAGGTCGACAATCAAGTGGCTGGCGAAGGTGTGGCGGAGGTCGTGGAAGCGCAATGGTGGCCAGTCGTCTCCGTTCAGGTGGGCCACGTCGGCCGCCCGCTTGAGCACGCGCTGGGCGACGTTGCGCTCGCCCTGCGGGGTGCCACGGGAGGTCGCGAAGACCCAGTCTGTGGGTGCCACAAAGGGCGAAGTCTGCTTGTGGGCAGCGAGCAGACGGGAGAGCTGTTCGACCAATGGGACCTGGCGGACCGAGGCAGGCGTCTTCGTCGCCACCCGCCGCGCTGGCTCGTCGCGGTGGGCGCGCGAGAGCTGCGCTCTGACGTGGATCAACCCGGCGCCGAAGTCGACGTCGCCCCAGACCATTCCCAGCAGCTCGGAAATTCGCAGGCCGCTATAGAGGGCGGTGGTGACGAGCAACCGACCGGGCGGCGGGCAGGCGCCCAGCAGGCGCTCAATCTCATCCCGTCCGAGTACCCGCTGGCGGCGGCGACGTGGTCGCGGCCGCTCCCCGGGCTTGAGTTGGTCGACCGGGTCGCGGCTGATCCAGTCGTGGCGACGGGCGTAGCGAAGGATGCTGTGCAGGGTGGCGAGGGCGTTGGCCGTTGATTTCGCCGAGCAGCCTCTTTCACGGAGCGCCGTCAGCAACGCCGCTACGTCATCGACGTCAAGGGAGGCGACCCGCCGCGAGGCGAGCGTCGGCAGCAGGTTCTGCTCGAGCTGATAACGATGAGCCTCGAGCGTGCGGGCATGGCGCTCGCCGGCGGCTACTTTGGCCTCGAAGCGATCCAGCCACCAGCCGGTGACGGTGTCAAAGCGCAGTTCTCGGTGAGGCCGGCACCCGGCCTGCCTTCAGATTTGTGACCAGCTCGCCGCGCTGTCGGCGCGCCGCCGCGAGGTCATAGCCGGCGGTGCGGAAGCGCAGGACGCCGTCGCGGCGGGCGCAGACCGCGTACTTGCCGTTGGGCTGGCGATAGATGCCGCGCTCGACCCGGGTCCGGCCCGGGCTGCTCGTCTGGGACATGGGATCGCCGCCTGCGAGGCCGAAAGTTGACCTGGAGTTGACTGCCGCCTGTCAGCGTTGCGGGCGCTGCCGTCGCGGTCAAGGGGAAAGTGCGCGCCTGCAGGGAGTTCTGAGTGGAGCTAGCCGGATTCGAACCGGCGACCTCCTGGGTGCGATCCAGGCGCTCTGCCAACTGAGCTATAGCCCCTCGCGCGTGGCTGGGAGGATCGTCCCAGAGGCCGCGCAAGCGCAAGGATAACCGCATAGTCTTTAGGTTCCCCAGGGATCTGCAATGGGCATTCTCGACGACGCGATCAAAGAGCACTTGGAGCTGAAGCGCCAGCACGGGGCCGCTGACGACGAGCTGAAGCAGCTCGAGGACGAGGCCTTTGGCGCTGCGGAGCGGCCTGGCGACGGGGGATCGGCGCCGGACCCGCTTGCCGAGGCGCCGACCGAGTTCATGTCGCAGCCCGATCTGGGGCCTGAGTCAGGCGCCGATGCCGCGCAGCCGGCGGCGCCCGAGGCTGAGGACGCACCGGGGCGCCGCTCGGGGCGCGCCGAAATCGCCGACCTGCAGGAGCCGCCGCCATCCGCGCCCGGGGAGAGCGCACCCGAGGTCGAGGAACCGGCCGAGGAGGAGTCGCCGGCGATGGAACACGAGGCCGTGCCCGGGGCGCCCTCCGTGCCGGCGCCGATTCCCGAGCCCGAGATCTCGGCCGGCCCGACCACCGAGGAGCGCGAGGCGATCGCCGAGCAACCGACCGAGATGTACGACATCGAGGAGGAGATCGCCGCCTCCTCGCAGCCCGAGGCCCCCTCCGAGGAGGAGCTGGTCGAAGAGGAGATAGACGAGCCGCGACTGGCCCCGGTCGATCCGCTCGCCGCCCTTGACGACGACGCTCCCGAGCCGCTGATCGAGGACGACGAGGACGACGACTTCTGGGACGAGAAGCGCCTCTCCGACGAGCTCGACCAGGCCCTGGAGGCGCCGGTAGAGGTCGAGAAGGAAGAGGAGGAGGCTGTCTTCGAGCCCGAGCAGCCCCCCACCGAGGAGCCGGAGGCCGAGGAGAGGCCCCCGGCAGGGCGCGACGAGGACGTGCTCGAGGAGACCCCCGACTTCCTCGAGGAGACCCCCGAGGACGACCAGCTCTGGTTCGAGCAGAAACCGCCGAAGGACTTCGACTTCGACGATTAGTCTCGGGGGCCGCCGCCGGCCCTCGCACCACCGTGCGTTTGATCAAGATTTTCTGATCTAATGTGGAGCGATGAGCTGCAAGCACGTCCGTACGCATCCGGCGGCATGCCGCCGGTGCAGCAGGCCGTCCCCGGCGGGATCATCGGCCTGACCGGCCTCACCTGGCTCCTCGAACTGCTCGGCTCCGCCCGCTATTCGCCGATCTCGCTCGACAGCGTGGTCGACTCCCAGATCGGGCTCCCCGCGGCGGCCGGATCGAACAGGGCGATCCTCGACCGAACTGGTCGAAGACGCCGTCGTCTACCCGTAGGGCGCCGAGCTGCCAGTGGAGCCAGCCGGGTTCGAACCGGCGACCTCCTGCTTGCAAAGCAGGCGCTCTTCCAGCTGAGCTATGGCCCCTTCTCGCTGAATTGTAGGCGCGTGGCTGGCGCGCCCCGGTCCCGCAGGCGCCGCTACCCCGCCAGCCCGACGGGCGTCAGCAAAGCCCGCCCGGCGAAGCCGACCGCCCGGTCGGTCGTCGCTTCATAGTCCCTGCGCAGGGGCGGCAGCTTGCGCAGGGACCAGAGCACCTCCGCTCCCACCCACGCTGCGTCGCGGGCCTTTTCGATGTCCCAGACGGCGACGACGTCGTCGACCGGGTTGAAGGCCAGGTCGAGATCCTTCAGCAGCCCGGTCATCATCCATGCCTTCATCTTCTTCTCCACCTTCGCGATCAGGCCGTTCACCGACTGGTAGTCGGTGTGCTCCGGGCCGTCGTCGCCAGGCTCGGTCCCGCGCGCGGCGCAGGCCTCGCAGATGACGATCGAGAGGTCGTGGTTGATGTGAGCGTTCATTCCGGCCAGGGCGAACTGGACCGGCGCGACGCCGCTTGCGAAGCGCGCTTCGAACAGCGGCTTCCAGGCGTGGTGCGGGTACCCGGCCGGCAGCTTCGCGCCGTCGCCCGCCGCGTCAAAGGCGGCGAAGTAACGCGCGGCGAAGACGACGTCGAGCGCGGCGAGGAACCCCGGTGCTGCCTGATGCTCGGCCGGCACGGCCGTCTCCACCTGCTGCGTCACTTCGAGGTAGAGCCTGTTGAACCACTTGACGCCGTCGCTGGGCGGCAGCGCGGCGTCGATCGCTTCCAGGCGGGCGAGCACGTCGGCGACGGTTTTCACGGCGGCGGACATCTCGCGCCACAATAGCGTCGCCGCACAGAACTACACAGCTTTGACTTTGCAATCCAGGTTCGTATCGGCCGGCCCGCCGGACTGGGGCAGGTTCTGGTCCGCGTGGTAGCTGGACCGCACCAGCGGACCCGAGGCGACCGACTCGAAGCCGATCGCGTAGGCCTCGCGCTCCAGCGCCGCGAACTCCTCCGGGTGCCAGTAGCGCTCGACCGGCAGGTGGTTCTCGGTCGGGCGCAGGTACTGGCCCACGGTCAGCACCTGGACCTTGTGCTCGCGCAACAGGCCGAAGGTCTCGACCATCTCCTCGAAGGACTCGCCGAGGCCGACCATCAGGCCGGACTTGGTGATGACGTCGGCGCCGCCCATCTCCTTCGCCATCCTCAGCACCCGGGCCGAGCGGGGAAACCTGGAGCCGCGCCGCGCCTTGGGGTAGAGGCGCGGCACGGTCTCGACGTTGTGGTTGAAGACGTCGGGTCGCTCGTGGATCACCTTCGCCAGCGGCATCTCCTGGCCGCGGAAGTCCGGCGTCAGCACCTCGACCTTGCAGCCCGGCGCCTGCATGCGGATCGAGCGGATCGTGCCGACGAAGGCGCTAGCCCCGTAGTCGGGCAGGTCGTCGCGGTCGACCGAGGTGACGACGGCGTGGCGCAGCCCCATCCGCTTCACCTGGTTGGCGACGCGCAGCGGCTCCAGCGGGTCGTGCCAGCTCGGCACCCCCGTCTGCACGTTGCAGAAGCCGCAGCGGCGGGTGCAGACGTCGCCGAGGATCATGAAGGTCGCCGTGCCCCGCTCCCAGCACTCGCCGACGTTGGGGCAGTTGGCCTCCTCGCAGACGGTGTGCAGCCCCTCGCCGTCGATCTCCGCCTTCAGCCGCCGGTAGGTCGGCCCGCCCGGCGCCGGCACCTTCAGCCACGGCGGCTTGCGGGCGCGGCGGAAGGGGACGGTCCCGTCCGCGTCGGCCGCGGTCCCGCCCGGCTTGGCGCGCGAGCGGGTGACATGGATGCGCTCGGCGGCCGGGGGCCGGCCCGACGGCGCGCTTGGCGTCTCCGTGGTCGTCTCGGCGGGTCCCGTCATGCGATCCCGAGCCTAGCGAGGTCGATTCCCAGGGCGGCCGGCTCGGTCACGGCCGGTCTGCGCTCGAAGATCTCGGCGTAGCGTGCCGAGACGTCGTTCGCGAAGGCGCCGAGGTCCTGCTCGGCGCCCAGCTCGCGGCCGAGTGAGGTCACCCGGCAGTTGTCGATCCCGCAGGGGACGATCCACTCGAACGGCTGCAGGTCGTTGTTGACGTTGATCGCCAGCCCGTGCGTGGTGACCCCGCGGCTGACATGGACCCCGATCGAGCCGATCTTGCGCGCCACCTCCGCCGACGGGACCGAAAGCGAACCCGGACTCCGCTTTTCGTCCCGTCCGCCCCCGGGTGGCTCGCCCTCGGTCCACACGCCGGTCAGGCCGTCGATCGTCTGCGCTGCGACGCCGTGCTCTGCCAGCGCGCTGATCGCGACCCGCTCCAGGCGCCGCACGTACTCGTGCACGTCGTCGCCGTAGGGCTTCAGCGAGACGATCGGGTAGGCGACGAGCTGCCCGGGGCCGTGGTAGGTGACACGGCCGCCGCGGTCGGTGTCGCGGACCTCGATCCCCTGCATCTCGTACCACTCGCGCTGCATCGGCAGCTCGTCGTCAGTCGCCCGGCGGCCGCGCGTGTAGACCGGCGGGTGCTCGAGCAGCAGCAGCACGTCCGACACCTCGCCCTCCTGGCGCGCGCTCGCCAGCCACCGCTGGGCGACCAGCGCCTCCTCGTAGGCGACGAGCCCACAGCTGACCACCAGGATTTCTTTACTCACCCTTGAAATCCTCGCATGCCGCCGCCCTATCCTTTGCCGGCCCCCGCCAATGGTCCCCTCCCAGTCCAAGCTCCTCCGACCCGACTGGCTTCCCGCCGTGGCGCTCAGCGCGGCGCTGGCCGCGGCGATGTTCGCCTGGAATCCCCAGGTCGGCGACCTCGCCGCCCAGGTCTTCCGCACCGAGCTGTTCCAGCGCGGTGGCCTGGCGATCTGGAACGGCAGCTGGTACGGCGGCCACTACACCCTCACCTACAGCGTCCTCTTCCCGCCGCTGGCCGCCCTGCTCGGTCCGCGCCTGGTCGGGGCGGTCGCCGTGATCGCCTCCTCCTACTTCTTCGACCGCCTGGTCCGCGACCGCTGGGGCGAGGCGGCGCGCTGGGCGACGCTCTGGTTCGCCGCCGGAGTCGTGACGCTGCTCGCCGACGGCCAGCTCACCTTCGCCCTCGGCGTCTCGTTCGGCCTGGCATCGCTACGAGCCCTTCAGCTTCACCGCACCCCTTGGGCCCTGACGGCCTCCGCAGCATGCGCCCTCTCCAGTCCGGTTGCTGCGGGCTTTCTGGCCGGGGTCGTCTTCGCCGGCGCTTGGGATCCAGCCATCCAGCTCCAGCGCCTCACCCGCGGGTGGCGTGGAGTATGGGGGGGCCGAGGACGGACCGGGGCCCGCCCGCAGCGCCCCCCCATACCCCATGACAGGACCCGCGGCCGGGGGGCCGGCGCGATTGCGTCCGCCGACAGGGCCCGCGGCTACGTGGTCAGCCCCGTCGCGTCCGGCGACAGGACCCGGGGGCCGGCCGCCGCCTGGGTCGCCTCGATCGCCCTGGCACTGACCCTGATCCCCAACCTCGCCTTCCCGGAATCCGGCCAGTTCCCCTTCGCCTTCTCCTCCTACGTGGCGATCCCGCTCTGGTGCGGCGGCGCGCTGCTGCTGACCCGCGGCTTCGCGGCGCAGGAGCGCCAGCTGCGCCGCGTGCTGATCGCCTACGTGCTGGCCGCAACCGTGCTCGTCCTCGTGCCGAACCCGATGGGCGGCAACGCGGTCCGCCTCGGCGCCCTCTTCGGCGGCCCCGTCCTGGCGGCGGTCATGCTCGCCCACCGGCCGCGCCTCTCGAGCGCCTCGGCGATGCTGCTCTCGCTGGCGCTGGCCGGCGGTCTCTACTGGCAGGTGACGGCGAGCGTCAGCCAGATCGCGCGCAGCGTCGGCGACCCCTCGACCGCCTCGACCTACTTCACCCCGGTTGCCGGCTGGCTGAGGGGACATGACGGCAGCACCGCCCGGATCGAGGTCCCGCCGACGGCGAATCACTGGGAGTCGGCGTATCTGGCGCCCGGTTTCGAACTGGCCCGCGGCTGGCTGCGCCAGCTCGACACCACCCGCGACGACATCTTCTACGACGGCGAAGAAGCGCTCACCGACCGCGCTTACCGCGGCTGGCTGCACGCCAACGCGATCCGCTATGTGGCGCTGCCCGACGCGCCGCTCGACTACTCCTCGGTCGCCGAGCGTCGCCTGATCCTCAGCCGTCCGCCCTTCCTGGAGCCGCGCTGGAGCGACGCCCACTGGCGCGTCTACGAAGTGCGCGACCCGGCGCCGCTGGTGCAGCCACTCGGCTCCGGCGCTGCCCAGGTCCATTCGGTCGGCCACAGCGGTTTCGCCCTCGACGTCACCCGCCCCGGCGAATTCCTCGTCCGCGTCGCCTTCACCCCCTACTGGTCGATCGAACGCGGCAGCGGCTGCCTGCTCCGCCACGGCGAGTGGACTCTGGCCCGGGCCAGCCGGCCCGGCGTCTTCCGCGTGGCCGCCGACTTTTCGCTGGACCGTGCATGGAACGCAGTCATCGGCGCCCGCAAGACCTGCTGACCTGCACGAATGGTCGATTGACCCCCGTATAGGGGGGCAAAAGGTCCAGAGAAGCTCAGAGCGCGAGCGAGAGGGGTTCTTCGAGGAGGGCTCTGACCCGGGCGAGGAACTCGGCGGCGGGGGCGCCGTAGAGGATGCGGTGATCGCAGGCGAGGTCGACCTGCATCAGGTGCGCGGTGGATATCGCCCCGTCGTGGACGACCGGCCGGGCGGCGATCGCGCCGACGGCGAGAATCGCCGCCTGGGGCGGGTTGATCACGGCGGAGAAGCCGTCGATCCCGTACATCCCCAGGTTGGAGACGGTGAAAGTGGCGCCGCTGAGCTCGGGCGGGGTGATCTGCCCATCGCGCACTTTGGCCGCCAGCGCCCGCGCCTCCGAGGCGATCTGGCGCAGCCCCTTGCGATCGGCGTCGAAGAGAGTGGGGACGATCAGGGCGTCCTGAGCCGCCACCGCGACGCCCACGTTGACCCGTGAGTAGAGCTCGAAGCGACCGTCCCGATAGGCCCCGTTGGCGCGCGGGTGATCGCGCAGCGCCAGCGCACAGGCCTTGACCACCATGTCGTTGAACGAAGGCACGATGTCGCCCGGCAGGGCGCGAGCCTTGACCATCTCCCGCCCCGCGACCGCCTCGCTCATGTCCACCGTGGCCCGCAGGTAGAAGTGCGGCGCCGTCGCCTTCGACTCCGCCATGCGCCGAGCGATCACCTGCTGCGTCTTAGAAAGCTCTTCGTAGCTGACCTGGCCCTTTGCCGTTTCGGGCGAGGGACTGGGGGCTTCAGCCGCGGGTCCTGCCGCGGCAGGTTCCCCCATGTGCCCGGATCTGGCTTCGCCGGCTCCTCCGCTATGGGGGACCCCCCCTGCCGCGTCACCCACGGAAGAAGCCCGCTCAACGTCAGCTTTGACGATGCGACCGCCCGGGCCGGACCCTTCAAGTTGCGTCAGGTCGAGCTCCCGTTCCCTCGCCATCCGACGGGCCAGGGGAGAAGCTTTTGGCCGATGGCCATCGCCAGCTTGCTCGTCATGCCTCTCTTCTGCGGATGGCGCGGGGGTGGGGGGGGTCGAGGACGGACCGTGGCCCGCCCGCAGCGCCCCCCCCACCCCCGTGACAGGACCCGCAGCCGAGGGCGCGGTCTGGCTCTCCGCCGCGACAGGACCCGCGGTCGAGGGGCTGGTCCCTTGCTCGTCCGCAGCTGGGCCCCCCGAACCCTCAGCCGAATCGCCGACCCGCGCGATCGGCGTGCCGATCGCCACCGTCTCGCCCTCCTGCACCAAGATCTCGTTCAGCGTCCCGGCGACGTCGGCTTCATAGGCCATGTTCGCCTTGTCGGTCTCGATTTCCACAAGCTCATCCCCGACCGCGACCTCGTCCCCGACAGCTTTCAGCCACTGGAGAACCGTCCCCTCCTCCATCGAGTCAGACAATCTCGGCATGACCACGTCAGCCATGGGTGGTCCCTCCGAGTGCGTTACGAAGCGAGGATTGGGGGTGCCTCGGCAGTGCCTCGCGAAGCGGCCCCGGGCAGGGAGGTTCCTGCCGCGAAGCGGCACCAGATTCCACCGCCCAAAGGGCGGTGGTGGGCAGCTGACGAGGCACCCCCAATCCTCGCATCACAGCGAACCCTCCAGCGCCGCCAATGCCGCGTGCACCACATGCTCCTCATGCGGAATAGCCGCCTGCTCGAGCCGCTTCGAGTACGGCATGTGCACGTCGGCGCCGGTCACACGCTGCACGGGCGCGTCGAGGTGGTCGAAGGCCTGCTCGGTGATCAGGGTGGCGAGATTGGCGCCGACGCCGCCGTGCGGCCAGCCCTCCTCGACGATCACGGCGCGGTTGGTCTTGCGCACCGACTCGAGGATCGTGTCGAGGTCGAGCGGGCGCAGCGTGCGCGGGTCGATCACCTCGGCCTCGACGCCGTGCTCGTGGGCGAGCGTTCGCGCCGCCTCCTCCGCCACGTGGGCCATCTCGAGGATGCCGACGATCGTCACGTCGCCGCCCTCGCGCCGCACCGCCGCCTCGCCGAAGCGGAGCGGCTCGCCCTCGCCGACCTCGCCGCGCGCCCCGTAGAGGCTCTCGTGCTCGATGAAGACGACCGGGTTGTCGTCGCGGATCGCCGCCTTCAGCAATGCCTTGCCGTCGGCCGGGGTGGAGGGGCAGGCGACCAGCAGGCCCGGCACCTGCAGGAAGAGCGCCTCGAAGCTGTGCGAGTGGGTGGGGCCGAGCTGATGTCCTCCGCCACCCGGCATGCGGATCACCAGCGGCACCCGCGCCTGGCCGTTGAACATGTAGGGGATCGCCGCGGCGTGGTTGACGATCTGGTCGAGCGCCAGCAGGGCGAAGTTGACCGTCATCAGCTCGATCACCGGCCGCAGCCCGCCCATCGCCGCGCCGACCCCGGCGCCGACGATCGTGTTCTCGGAGATCGGCGTGTCGCGCACACGCCGC
>Ga0157375_10005554_pt1 | contig 10973 bp, 8 predicted proteins | sample M35metaG_FD_115311 | JGI IMG/M metagenome (GOLD analysis project Ga0157375, IMG submission 115311) | Miscanthus rhizosphere microbial communities from Kellogg Biological Station, Michigan, USA - M3-5 metaG | ecosystem: Host-associated > Plants > Roots > Rhizosphere > Soil | place: USA: Michigan...
ACGAACTGTCCGCCGAGCAAATCGCCGCAGGCGATGCCTGGGCGCAAGGCGCATACCTGCGCTACTTCGGCGGACAACCGGCAAGCTCGGATCCGGCCGACATGAAACTCTGTCCGATCTGATCAGGCAACGCTACGCGCCTTGCACGGCCGCGCCGCCGTCGCTACGCTGCGACGACCTCCGGGGAGACTGCCACGCGTGAACCTCAAGCTTCGCCTGATCTTCATGAACTTCCTCCAGTTCTTCATCTGGGGCTCGTGGCTGCTGACGATCGGTGCGTACTGGTTCCAGAACAAGCACTGGTCGGGCACGTCGTTCGGCGCGATCTTCTCGACGATGGGCATCGCGTCGCTGTTCATGCCGTCGATAGCCGGCATCATTGCCGACAAATGGATCAACGCCGAGCGTCTGTACGGCCTTCTGCAAATCGCCGGCGCGGCCGTGCTGTTCTGCGTGCCGATGGTCGAGAGCCCGACCGCGATGTTCTGGGTCATGCTGCTGAACATGATCTTCTACATGCCGACGATCGCGCTGGCGATAGCGGTCGGCTTCAACGCGCTGAAGAATCACGGCAAGGATGTCGTGATCGACTATCCGCCGATCCGCGTCTGGGGCACGATCGGCTTCATCGCCGCGCTGTGGACCGTGAGCCTGCTGCATCTGGAAACCTCTTCGGGCCAGTTCTACGTCGCCTCGGCGGCATCGCTGGTGCTCGGACTGTATGCGTTCACGCTGCCGAAGTGCCCGCCGAAGCTCGGCAAGGTCGAGACCGGCCGGTCACTGATCGACGCGCTCGGGCTGACTTCGTTCCGCCTGTTCAAGAATCCGAAAATGGCCGTGTTCCTGCTGTTCGCGATGCTGCTCGGCGCCGCGCTGCAGCTGACCAACGCGTACGGCGACACGTTCCTGCACGATTTCGCGACGAACGATGCGTACAAGGATTCGATCGCGGTCCGCTATCCGGCGATCATCATGTCGATCTCGCAGATTTCCGAAACGCTGTTCATCCTGGCGATCCCGTTCTTCCTGCGCCGCTTCGGCATCAAGACCGTCATGGTCATCAGCATGCTCGCCTGGTTCCTGCGCTTCGGCCTGTTCGCCTACGGCGATCCCGGCCCGGGCCTGTGGATGATCGTCGCCTCGTGCATTGTCTACGGCATGGCGTTCGACTTCTTCAACATCTCCGGGTCGCTGTTCGTCGAGACGCAGAGCGACGCGAAGATCCGCGCCAGCGCGCAGGGCCTTTTCATGGTCATGACGAACGGCGTCGGCGCCGTGCTCGGCAGTTCGATCAGCGGCTACATCATCGACCGCTTCTTCACGCATGCCGACGGCAGCAAGGACTGGCACGGCATCTGGATCACGTTCTCACTCTATGCGCTGGCCACGGCGATCCTGTTCGTGCCGTTGTTCAAGCACAAGCATGATCCGCACATGCTGCGCGACCTGCACCCGGACGTGAAGGTAGGTGCGTAAGGGCTCGAGAGACGAGAGACGAGAGACGAGAGACGTTGGAGCAAGACGCTGCATAGGGATAGGAGTTTCGGCGATGACAAGGAAGCATCAGCGGCTGGACGTGTGGAACGACGCAATCGACTTGGTTGAGCTGATCTACCGGCTGACTGCGACGTTTCCCGCCGACGAGCGCTTTGGGCTTTGCAGCCAGATGCGCCGTGCCGCGGTGGCGATCCCGTCAAATTTGGCCGAAGGCGCGTCACGCAGTTCGCGCCGCGAATATGTCCGTTTTCTCGAAATTGCGCGCAGCTCGCTCGTTGAGATCGAAACTCAGCTTGCGATCGCACGTCGGCTTACAATGGCGCCCAGTGATGCCAAACTGGATGACGCGTTGAACCGCGTCTTTGCTCGATTGAGCGCCCTGATGAACGCCATATCGCGAAAAGGACAGTTGAAGCCATGACATCTCTCTCGTCTCTCGTCTCTCGTCTCCCGTCTCTCGCTTCGCCATGACAACGCAACTCACCCCCGCGGTAATCATCGTCGGCAGCTACGTCCAGGACCAGGCCTGGTTCGTCGAGCGCTTTCCTCGCCCCGGCGAAACGATGCGCGCGAACCGATACAACACCGGACCGGGCGGCAAGGGCTTCAACCAAGCCGTCGCCTGCGCCCGCCAGGGCGTGCCTACTGCATTCATCGGCGCGCTTGGCCGCGACACGTTCGCCGGATTCGCGCAGCAATTCGCCACTGACGAAAACATGCCGTGCCGCTGGCAGATTCGCGACGATCAGCCAACGTCGACATCGAGCATCACGGTCAATGCCAAAGCCGAAAACCAGATCTCGATGATCTTCGGCGCAAACGAGCATCTGGATCCGGCTTTCGTGCGCGCGCAGGACGATCTGTTTGCCGGCGCGAAGACGCTGCTGATCCAGCTCGAAAACAATCTCGACGCATTGCAAGCTGCGCTCGACTTAGGTGTGCGCCACGGCTTGACCTGCATCGTCAACCCGGCGCCGGTGCATGGCGACTTGTCGCTGGAGATGCTGCAGCAGGCAACGATCATCACGCCGAACGAAACCGAATTCTCGCTGCTGCTCGAACGCTTCGCGAACGAAGACGTCGATCCAGCGACGCTCGCGCAGCGCGACGATGCGGACCTGCATGCGCTCGCACGCAAGCTTGGCGTCGCCACGGTCGTCGTCACGCTCGGCTCGCGCGGTTGCTTCGTCTCGCACGGCGCCGATCGACGCGGCGATGCTGCCGAGTGCTATCGCCTGCCGCCGGAGAAGGTCAACGCAATCGACACGACCGGCGCCGGCGACGCCTTCAGCGGAGCGCTGACTGCCGGACTCGCACGCTTTGCCGGCAAGCCATTCCGCGACGCCGTGATCCACGCTAACCGCGCCGCGGCGATGTCGACTGAAGTCGTTGGCACGGCGCCAGCGATGGCGACCTACGAGGCGGTGGTCGCCCGTTTCGGAGCACCGCGCCAGCCAAGCTGAGTCCCACCGGCGGCGGTCGTCGATTGGGTCCTGTTCGAACGTTGCGTCGTGGCGAGGCATCGCCGGCTTGACGGTGGCGGCTGCACCGAGTATACATTTCAGCAAGTGCGGCCGCGGGAGTTCAACGGTAGCGGTCCGCACTGATGGAATCAACGATTCGATCGCGATGATCGCTGTCGCGCCAAGTCTGGGGGACGTTCATGATCCGGCTCGACACGCTCGTCCTGATGGGCTCGTTCATTCTGGCACTGCTACCCGCGAGTGCAGGCGCGACAGATTTCGCGGTAACGCGCACCGATGATCCGGCACCGAACGGTTGCCTGCCCGCCGACTGTTCGCTGCGCGAGGCTGTCCTCGTCGCCAACGCGCTGCCGGGTACGGATCGCATCGTGCTTCCGGCCGGTCTGTATCAGCTCACCATTGCCGGCACCGCGGCAGACGACGCGGCGGTCGGCGACCTGGATATCGATGACAATGTGGAGGTCCTCGGAGCCGGAGCCGACACGACGACGATCCTGGTCGTGAACAACAACCGGATATTCTCCGCGTCCGGGCACAGCTTGACCCTGAAGAAAGTGACGCTCGCGGGTGGCCGCGCGGACAATGGCGGCGCCATCCTTACGGGCGGGCCGCTCATCGTCGAGGATTCAATTCTCAGCGGTAACCAGGTGACCGGGAGCGGCGGCGCAATCTTCGGCGGCGCCTCCCAAATCGTTCTGCGCCGCGCGCAACTGTCGAACAACACGGCGGCAACCGCTGGTGGTGCCGTGTATGGTGGCACGGGCGGTGTGCTGGTCGTCGACTCGACGATCAACGACAACGTGGCCAGTTCTCTGGACGGAGGCGGTATCGCCAGCCTCGGTCCCACTCGGGTTTATCGCAGCGTGTTCGAAAGCAACCATGCCGCGTTCGGCGGCGGCGGCATTTCCTGCTTCGCGGGCCTGGAAGTCCGCGAATCGACCCTTTCCGGCAACCACTCCGACGACACCGGCGGCGGCATCTATTCGAGCTATCCTCTGCTGATCGACCGGTCGACATTGAGCGGCAATACGGCGGCTTCCAGCGGCGGCGCGCTGGCCGTCTCCGACTACGGTGGGGGCGAGCGGCCTTCCGTTGTTTCGTCAACGCTGTATCTGAATACGGCGCCATCGGGCAGCGCGATCTATTTCTTCGACCCGTACCCTGAGTGGCCGGAGCCGGAGTTGCTGAACACGGTGATCAGCGGAACCTGCGCAACCAGCGGCTCCCGTAATTTCGTCGCGATTTTCGGCAACGTCGAGAGCCCCGGCAACACCTGCAACCTCGGCGCCAATTCGAGCCACGATGTAGCGGCGGTGAACCTCAAGCTCGGGACGCTCGGGGACAACGGCGGACCGACGCCGACGCATCTGCCGCTTGCCGGCAGCGCCGTGCTCGGGGCCGGCGAGAACTGCGCATCCTACGATCAGCGCGGTTACGGCCTCACCAGCATTGCCGTCTGCGACAGCGGCTCGGTGTCCGCCAGTGCGGTTGACGACGCGGTTTTCCGCTACGGTTTCGATTTCTAAATCCGCTCCGGCGTCAGTCCGATTTTGTTCTGATCTGCAAGGCCGCCGTGCCAAGATGGACGGTTGCGTCCGCGCAAACCCCGCGACGCCGGTACAATGCGCCGATGCGCATCGGACCCTACCTCATCGACCCGCCGATCGGCCTTGCGCCGATGGCAGGCGTCACCGACAAGCCGTTCCGCCAGCTGTGCAAGCGGCTTGGGGCCGGCATTGCCACGACCGAGATGACGACGTCGGATCCACGCCTGTGGACGACGCGCAAGTCGCTCAAGCGCATGGACCATGCCGGCGAACCGGATCCGGTCAGCGTGCAGATCGCCGGCTACGATCCGGTGATGCTTGCCGACGCGGCGCGCTACAACGCCGACGCCGGCGCGCAGGTCATCGACATCAACATGGGCTGCCCGGCGAAGAAAGTCTGCAATGTGTACGCCGGCTCGGCGCTGTTGCAGGATGAAGCGCTGGTCGCGCGCATTCTCACAGCCGTCGTCGGCGCGGTCGATGTGCCGGTCACGCTGAAGATCCGCACCGGCTGGAACCGCGACAACCGCAATGGCGTGCGCATCGCGCGCATCGCCGAGGATTCCGGGATCGCGGCGCTGGCGGTGCACGGGCGCACGCGCGCGGACCTGTACGAGGGCGACGCCGAATACGACACGATCGCGGCGGTCAAGCAGGCCGTGACGATTCCAGTACTGGCGAACGGCGACGTCGACACAGCGCAGAAGGCGCGCCATGTGCTCGAGTATACAAAGTGCGACGGGCTGCTGATCGGCCGCGCCGCCCAAGGCCGGCCATGGATTTTTCGAGGGATTGCACATTACCTGCGGACCGGCCACGAACTGGCGCCTCCATCGGCCGGCGAAGTCTGCGCGACGCTGGTCGAGCATCTGGAAAATCTCTACGCGTTCTACGGCGAGCTGCAAGGTCTGCGCATCGCGCGCAAGCACTTGGGCTGGTACGCGAAGGACCGCAGCGAGAACACGGCGTTTCGGGCCATCGTCAATCGCGCCGAGAGCGCCGCAGAACAATTGCGATTGACCCGAGACTACTTCAATGCGTGCGGCCAAGACCTAGCGCTGGCTGCGTGAGGTTGCTTCCATTGCTCGTCATCCTAGCGAAGGCTGGGACCCGGTTCTGCTTGTAGTCGGAAGAACTGGATTCCGGCCTGCGCCGGAATGACGAGCACAGCGTGATCGCTCGCCACGCGGGCTGCGAGACGCGATCATTTGGTCCCAGACAACGCTGGCCGCCTGAAACGCGGCATGAACCGCGCCGGGAATGCGGCACCCGGCGCCTTCAGTCGAAGCCGTCTGCGAAGATCAGGTCGGTCGCGAAGTTGATGCACCACTCGTGCACGATGCCGACGTTGGTCGCAGCGTGATCGATCGCGGTCAGCGTCCAGTCGCCCTCGAGCAGCTGGCCGTTGAATGCGGACAGCGCGTTGACCGGACTGAAGTGCGCATCGCGGGCGTATGCCAGCCGTGCGTTCGCGCAACTCGACTGGGCACTGCTGCCGGCGGCAGCGTCGAACGTGATGTCGGCGATCTTGCCGGTGCAGGCCGCCGGCTGGTCGAGCAGCACGATCTCGGTAGCGGTTTGCTCATGGCGCAGCTTCAGGCTCAGATCGCCGAGGCGTTGATGGAACAGGTCGACCGAAACGGTCAGGCTGGTGATGCCGCCGCGATCGGGCAGATGGAAGCTCGAGGCGAAGCCGGTGCCATCGTTGTCGGGTACCGCCTGTTCCGGGTTTGCACACCAGGTGTTGCCGAGCGTTGCGAACGCGTCGACTCCGATCAGCTCGTTGCCGATATTCGACGGCTGGATCGTTCCGGACGCGAGCAGCTTGCCGTCGACGGCGTTCAGGCCGCTGTAGAACACGGTCACGGTCTGCGCGGCGTCCATCGGATGCGTGCCGGGAAGCGTGCCGTCGCTGACGTAGGGAACCGTCCCGAAGCTCGAGCCGGTCGGAAACAGCACCAGGGCGAGCTTGTGGTTGATTGCCTGCACGGTGTTGTAGTTGGAGCTGAACGCGCCGCTGGCCGTGTTGAAGTCGCCTAGCGCCAGGGACGTATTGCCTTCCGTTCCGTCGGTTCGCCACAACTCGATGTTGTGGCTGCCGTCGTTGGCGACGAAGTAGAGGATGCCATTGAGCGCCGTCAGCATGTCCGGCGTACTGTCCTGCAGGCCGGAGCGGATGTCCTTGACCCGGTTCGTGCCGATATCGCTGCCGTCCGACGTCCACAGCTCCTTGCCGGCATCCGGCGTGGTCGCGGTGAAAAACACGCGATCGTCGACGCGCGTGAAACCCTGCGGCGTCGACGAGGAGGAGTTGAGGAACAGGTCCTTGACGATCGCCGTCCCCCCTTGGGTGCCGTCGGTCTTCCACAGTTCGACGCCGTGCGTTGCATCGGAGCCGCCGAAGTAGACCACGTCGTTGACCGCGACCAGTGCGGTCTTCAGAAACCCACTGAAGCCGGTCAGGCCGGCGACATTGAACGACGACGTGCCACCGGGCGTGCCATCGCTGACGACCAGCGCGCTACCGCCGCCGTTCGAACCGAGGAACAGGGCGCGGCCGTTGACGATCACACCGGGCGAGTTGGCGCGCGCCGTGCTGGTCAGCACCTGGGTGCCGACGACCGAGCCGTCGGTGCCCATCAACGCGTAGCCCTGGCCGCTGTTGCCGCCCTGGAAGATCACGTGGTCGCCGACCGCGGCGAATACGGTCTGGTCCGAGAACAACCCGCCGCTGACGCTGGTCAGCGCGAACGTGCCGTCGGCCGTCCCGTCGCTGCGCCAGACCTGGTTGCCGACGAATCCGTCGTTGACGACGAAGTATACTATTCCATTATGAGCAAAATGCGGCTGCAGTTGCCAGAACTGCTCGAGGCTGCCGCCGATCTGCTTGATCACGCCGGTTCCGGCCGTCGTTCCATCGGATACGAACGGCGCACCGGCAGTCGGCGAGTCGGCATTGAAGCCCCAGAAGAACAGTTTGGCACCGTCGGCGACCAAATACTGACTGGTCCCGGTCGACGATCCGGGATAGACATCCTGGATCAGGCGAAACGGCGCGGCCACGGCCAGCGCCGATGCGAAACAGGACACGGCAATCGCGGCCGCCTTGCAGAGTTGCGTCAGCATCGCTTTCTCCCCACGCTGCGAATGGAGTCGTTGCCGGCGTGCATCCGGCCCCCAGGGCCGCCGGCGGTTAGAGCTTAGTCCGATACCGGACGCAATGCCTGAACCGGGCGGCCGGCGGACGTCCAAAGCTGTAAACTGACGCGCAGGCGTGTATCATCCGCCCCCTTTTCATCCGTCCATCCGCATTGAAGGATGGACTTCCAATCCGAGGCCCCGATGAGCAGCTACCTCTTCACTTCCGAATCCGTGTCCGAAGGTCATCCGGACAAGGTCGCCGACCAGATCTCCGACGCCGTGCTCGACGCGATCATCGCGCAGGACAAGCGCGCGCGCGTCGCCTGCGAGACGATGGTCAAGACCGGCGTCGCGATCGTCGCCGGCGAAGTCACGACCAGCGCGTGGATCGACCTCGAGGCGCTGACGCGCAAGGTCATCCTCGACATCGGCTACAACAGTTCCGAGGTCGGCTTCGACGGCGCGACCTGCGGCGTGCTGAACCTGATCGGCAAGCAGTCGCCCGACATCAACCAGGGTGTCGACCGCAAGAATCCCGAGGAACAGGGCGCCGGCGACCAGGGCCTGATGTTCGGCTACGCGACCAGCGAAACAAAGGACATGATGCCGGCGGCGATCTTCTACAGCCATCGCCTCGTCGAGCAGCAGGCCAAGGTGCGCAAGAAGGGCAAGCTCAAGTGGCTGCGCCCGGATGCGAAGTCGCAGGTCACGCTGCGCTACGAAAACGGCAAGGCCGTCGCGATCGATGCGGTCGTGCTGTCGACCCAGCACGATCCGTCGATCAAGCAGAAGGATCTGGTCGAAGCCGTGCGCGAGGAAATCCTCAAGCCGGTGCTGCCGACGAAGTGGCTGCACAAAGGCACGAAGTACCACATCAACCCGACCGGCAAGTTCGTGATCGGCGGCCCCGTGGGCGACTGCGGCCTGACCGGACGCAAGATCATCGTCGACACCTACGGCGGATGGGCCCGTCACGGCGGCGGTGCGTTCTCGGGCAAGGATCCATCGAAGGTCGACCGCTCGGCCGCGTATGCCGCGCGCTATGTCGCCAAGAACATCGTCGCCGCCGGCATCGCCGACCGCTGCGAAGTGCAGGTGTCGTACGCAATCGGCGTGGCGCATCCGACGTCCATCTCGGTGACGACGTTCGGCACCGGCAAGATCGACGACCACAAGATCGAGAAACTGATCCGCAAGCATTTCGACCTGCGCCCGTACGGCATCCTGCAGATGCTCGACCTGATTCATCCGATGTACCAGCAGACCGCGAGCTACGGCCACTTCGGCCGCGCGCCGCACCAGGTCAAGGCGGCGAACGGCGAGACGTACACGACGTTCAGCTGGGAAAAGACCGATCGCGCCGAAGCGCTGCGTGCGGATGCCAAACTGAAGTAGCCACGCGAGCCGCCTCCGGCGGCGAAGCATGTGACCGTTCGAACGGGCCGCCTTGCGCGGCCCGTTTCTTTTTGCGCCGATCGGCGTCGACCGCGTATCGGGTGGGCTAGAGGCATGCTTATTGCTACTAGCCCGCGGTCCTATTGCTCTCCAGAGGTCGCGTGATGGCTGCAATACCTTCCTACCGCGCCGAAATGATCGGCCTGTCGGAGCGCGACCGCACCCTGTTGCGCTCACTGCTGCAGGCAACCCAGGCACGCACTGGCGTGCGCTGGGACGGCGGCGCCGGGCAGCCGGCGCTGTACTTCATCGACGTCGATGGTCAGGCGGGTGCCGAATTTTGGCAGTCGTTGGGCGAGGGCGAGCGTCGCGACGCCGCGATCGTGGTGTCCGCAATGACTCCCGGCGAGCCGGTGCGTTGGCTCGCCAAGCCGCTGCGCAGCGCGAGCCTGCTCGCCGCGCTGGCGGATTTGCAGTTGGGCACGGCGCCAGCGGCCCCAGTTCAGGCAGCAACAGCGGTAGCGTCTGCAGCGCGCGTCGAGCCGGCGGCCCCGGCCGGCCCGTTGCGCCTGCTCGATGTCCTCGATGGCCAGCGCCATGCCACCGCCCAGGCGTTGCAGTCGCCACACTGGCCGGATCTCGTGCTCGGCAGCGGCAACCGCCATGCGATGCGCACCGCCGAGATGGACAGCTACATCTACGGATTTGCCGTTTCGCTCGAAGTCACGCACGTCGGCAAGTACACCGGCGGTCCGCTCGACGACGAATTGCGCGTCGATCTGGATACGTTGCGCTGGCTCGCGCTGTTGTACGCGCCGCTGGCGGAGATCGCCGACCGTTTGCCCAACCCGCCAGCACAGGTGCGGCTCAGCAGCCTGCCGCCGTTCGGCCAACTGCCGCATACATTGCAACACGTGCGCATGGCCGCGTGGCTGATGCAGCATCCGACCTCGGTGAAGGACCTGGCCGAGATGAACGAGATCGACGAAGACAGCGTCCGCCGTTTCCTCAGCGCCTGCAATGTATTTGGCCTGGTGCGGGACTTTGTCGAGGCGAAAGCCGAGCCTGTTGCGATCGTCGTGCCGGAGCCCGTGATCGAAGCGGAACCTGAGCCGGTGGCGGTCGCGGCCGCCGAGCCGCCAGCAGTCCTTGCCGCGGAGCCGGTGGTCGAGACGCCGATCGACGAGGCGCCAGCTCCGCTGGCTCCGCCTCCAGGCGAGACGCTGAGCGTGCTGGAAAAGTTGCGCGCGTCGCGCGAGCAGAACCGCGCGCGCGTGGCGGCGGCAATCCGCAGCGTATCGGCGAATTGATTCACTGACGGCTGAAGTCGGCCGCGCATATACAATGCGCGGATGCCCCTGATCCAACTCCAGGCCCTCGACTACAGCGTCGGCGGACCGCTCCTGCTCGAAAAGGTCGATCTGACGATCGAACCGAACGAACGCGTCTGCGTCGTCGGACGCAATGGCGAAGGCAAGTCGACGCTGCTGCGCCTGCTCGGCGGCGAGATCGTGCCCGACGACGGCGAAGTCCGCGTGCAGGGCGGCGTGCGCGTCGCGCGGCTCGCGCAGGAGGTGCCGCAGGACACCGCCGGCGACGTTTTCGATGTCGTCGCTGCAGGGCTCGGCGATCTCGGCGCGCTGCTGGCCGAGTACCACCACCTGATCCATCACGGCGACATGGAGGCGCTGGGCGCGGTGCAGGCGAAGATCGAAGCGCAGCATGGCTGGGACCTGGATCGGCGCGTGAGCCAGGTGCTGCAGCGCCTGGAACTGCCCGAGGACGCCGACTTCAACGCGCTGTCCGGCGGCATGAAGCGCCGCGTGCTGCTGGCGCAGGCGCTGGTACGCGCGCCGGATCTGCTGCTGCTCGACGAGCCGACCAATCATCTGGACATCGCCGCGATTGC
>Ga0157375_10005558_pt1 | contig 10970 bp, 6 predicted proteins | sample M35metaG_FD_115311 | JGI IMG/M metagenome (GOLD analysis project Ga0157375, IMG submission 115311) | Miscanthus rhizosphere microbial communities from Kellogg Biological Station, Michigan, USA - M3-5 metaG | ecosystem: Host-associated > Plants > Roots > Rhizosphere > Soil | place: USA: Michigan...
CTTGCCGTCGAAGCTGAAGCGCGCGCTCGTCACCGGTCCCTCGTGTTTTTTCAGCACCGCGACCTGCCTACGGGAATTGGTCTCCCACACCCGAGCGGTCCCGTCGTTACTCGCGGTGACGATCAAGTTTCCATCCGGACTGAAGCGCGCCATCCGCAGCGCGGGATCGCCCTCTTGCGGATGTTCGATTGGAGGGCCAACCGGCGCGGCATTATCCACCGACCAGACCGCAGCCTTCGTCCCGGCAGTCGTTAGGAAACGCTTGCCATCCTTATTGAAATCTACCCAGCGACCAGGAGCGCCAAGATCACGCGGCCCGCCAATCGCTGCGCCGGACTTGCCGTCGGTCAAGAACGCCCTCCCATCCTCAGTAACGGTGACCACGAACGAGCGCTCAGGGCTATAGGCTGCGCATGCCGGCCCGCCGTCATAAGGTGTCGCGCCGCCGCCGAGCGGCCGTGTGGACCAAGCCTCCCAGCGGATTGTGGTGAGATCATCGGAACAGGAAACGAGACCTTTCCCATCCGCGCTGAAAAATGCTGTTCGGACCGCGGCATTATGCGTCCGGATCGCGGGCAGGCCTTCGTTCGCTGCTCCCACATCGACCCGCCATATGCGTAGAGTCCCGTCGGCACAGCCGGTGGCGATGCGGCGCGAATTTGGACCGTAAGCAGCAACGCGCACAGGCGATTGGTGTAGCATTCCTTCGGTGACACGCTGGCCCGTGCGTACCCGCCAAGTGTATGCCACCGGGCCGTCCGATGCCGTGACCATGCTAATTCCCGCTGGTCCCCAATCCGCATCCACGATTCCATCATCGGTGCGGATCACACCTTCCATTTGCTTACCGGTCTGACACTCCCAAATGCGGACCGTGTTGTCGCTCAGGATGGTGCTCAGGAAGGTGCCGCTCCCCCCGAGGTGCGCGTTACGAATCTTGGCCCCGCAATTTATTTCAGCGATGAGTTTGCCGTCCTTCGCGTTCAGGACCTTGGCGATGCCATCTTCGCTCGCGGTTAGGAAGAGATCACCACGCCCAACGTCCACCGACACCAGCCGCGTCTTGTGTTTCACCACGAACCCGCGGGCTTTACCGGTGGCCACATCGAAAAGACGCGCGGTGCCGTCCGCCGATCCCGTGCCGAGCGTTTCGCCATCGGGAGAAAAGGCAAGGCTGGTGATAGCATTGGAGTGTTTGACCGCTTCGCCCAGTTGCTTGCCAAGCTCCCGGTCATACACGCGCACCTCGCCATTCGCGTAACCGAGAGCGAGACGCCGGTAATCCCTGCTGATCGCGCAAGCGCTAAAAGCGCTGTCGCCATTGCTCCACTTTCTGATCGTCGATCCGTCTGCAATTTTCCAAACATGCGCATCGCCAGCTTTGCCGAGAGAAAACGCCCGCTCATTACCGGGCAGAATCGCAACACACACAACCGCGCCGGGATGTTTCACGGTGGCATCGAGCAGTTTCCCGGAATCGCTATCCAAAATCCGCACAGTTCCATCTTCGGCACCGGTAATAACCAATTTTGCGTCGGGACTGAACCTCAGTACCGTGATCGCACTGGGCAGCTTTACCGGAAGCGTAGCCGGCAACGGCCAGCGCTTGTCGCGCAACAAGGTGTAAAACAGGCCACCGATTTTCCGATCTTGCGGGTAGCGTCGCGCCGCATCCGCCAGCACCGCAACGGCCTCGCGCGCGTCGTTGTCCTCGAGCAAATCGAGCGCTCTGTTGAGCGCCGTTTTGGCGTCATCCTGTGCCTGTGCGAGACCGCTGAACGCGAGAAGGGAAACATATGCAATCGCGATCTTACGGGTATTTGGTCTCGCCTTCACAACGATCGCTGACTCGGCGCCATCAAGTTTTCGACCACCCAGCTTTTATAGCAGCGCTCTCGCCCGCGGCACAGGGATTTTTCATGGGCGCCAGAACAGCGCCGAAAGGTGCACCGAGAACACACTTTTCTCCGTTCGCCGCACTGAGATCGGACTTCCAGAAAACGAAACCCGCCAACCAACGTTTACACGTCAGCGGGCGGGCACTCGCAATCGAAGCTCAGTTTTCGTTAGGGGCTGGTGGGCAGAACTTGGGGAATAAAGGTAGAGGGAGGTACTGGCGGTAAGGCCGGCGGTGGCCCTTCCCCGGGCACATCTCCTTCTCCTATCGCTTCCGGACCTTCTCCTATCGCTTCCTTGCCGTCGTGGAAATCTTTGCCGTCCTTCGCATCCGCACCTTGTACGATGCTGGCGTGTCTCGATACGCCAAAAGCTGCTACTTGTGCAATCGAGAAGGCCTCTCCTTGCAAGCTGGCGGGATGCCACGTGAGCATGAGATAACGGCCGGCCACTTGCGGGAAATCCACAGAAGCGCGCCCTTCGCCGGTGCTAACGACTGATCCGACCGGTTTCAACCCTGCGAATGTCTTTTCGCTGATTCTCAGCGTCGCCGGCGGATCGCCGGCCCCAACATTCGCGACCTGACGCACATCCGAAGTCGTGTTCTCGCCTAACGGGAGGGCGGGCAGGACGTAAAAATCAACGTTACCGGGCTGCGCGGCATACACCGCCGAAAGACGGCTGAGATTCCGCTCTCGACCCAAATCAATAACCGCGGTGGGCGCGGCATCCCCGCTGGCAAATTTGTAAGAAGTCCCCGGTTGATCATCGATCATGTTATTGGCCTGTTCGGCGTCACCCGAACTGACATACAAACCACGCGCTTTTGTGTGCACGTCGCTAAAGTTAAAACTAATCAAAGCAAGCGTCGCGGACTCCTCTTCGAAGCTGACCTTTCGCGGACGTGGCATGGTAAAATCTGAAATCGCGGGCGTGGCATATACCCCGAACGCCGCGATTCGGCCGGGATGGGTTATACTGAAATTCAGCCTGACGTACTTTGCTTCGCCAGGTCCGACTGTTGCCGAAACGGCGCCCTGAGACATTGCGCTCTGCGCGACCCGCCGCCATTCCGGGCTGTTTTCGGGCACGTCGGCGTTGGAAATCGCGATTGTGTAATTGCCTTGTGTTCCGTCATTCCGGAAGGAGATCGTCTGCACGTTTTCAATGTTCGGAAGCGACACGAGAATGCTTGAGGCTCCAGCAGGAACCTGGTAACCCGTAGTCGGATCGTCGCAGAGCAGCGCGGCGGCGGAGGTGTTGAGATCCTTTCCGTTGGAGCTGAGCTCCAATTTTGCCACCGAATCATTCTGTGGCGTGGCCTTCACAGCCGCGCCGAAGTGGTAACGTGCCAGATTTTCCGGGTAGGCAGGAGCTTGACGGACGGTCAGCGGCGGCGCCTTTTGCAACACAACATCGGCGGCCGTTACGATAGAGGGGATTGCCAAGGCCATGCAAAAGCCCAGCATTGAAGACGACCGTGAGAGGAGTGGCTTCATATAATTTCCATATCTACCAAAAACGAATAATAGAAAACTGGTCTGAGCTTGGCAATAGAAATCTTGCACGCTTAGAGCGACAATCTTCCACGAGGAAAGGTGATTGCAAGAAGCAGCCACCTGGCTGTTTTAACCCGCGAGCAACCCGCCCGCGATGCCCGTGAAAGGAAACGGATGAAGCAGCGGCAGCAAAAGTGCTTGCACCGATTCCGAGGGAAAAATCAATTCAGAGCGACCAAGGTGGCCGTGGCGGCCCGAAATTTCCGGCTGCCTGCAAAGGCGTAGAATGGTATATACGCTCGTTTCCCCAGATCGGTTGTTCGATACGCTTGCCAGTTAATCGTCGGATCCAAAACGTAGCTGCCGGCGCTGGAGTCCCATTCGATCCAGGCATGCGTGGACCGACTCGTGGAAGTGCGCCGTCCGATGACTAGACGAAGGTTGGTAGCGCCGTGTTCCCGCATCGTCCGGTAAAGAGCCACGGCCTTGGCCTTGCAATCCGCCGGTGCCCCAGATTGGGTTTCGGCCGGCGTCTTCCATTCTTTGGTGAATCCGTAGGGGATTGAGCGCAGCTCACCGATCCAGTGATTGACCATCCCCAAGGAAACTTCGTCTCCAGCCGAATGGCTTTCGGAGAGAAGCACCGGCCGGATGCGGCCCATTTGGGCATCGTACGGGGTATTCTTGACGATCAAGAGAAGGGATTCGCCAAAGCAGGAGGCGCAGGAAAGGCCGATAACTGCGAGCAGGAAAAAGAAAAACCGGCGGAGGGCGAAAGGGTTGATGCTTACGAAAATCATAATATCTATGTTTTCTAGAAGCACTGTCCGTGCCAGCGCCTGGCGCGTGGACCGGCCTCGGCTCAGAGATGCCCGACCGCGGTCCGCTGCCGCGGACCGAATCACTCGACAATCGGCCGGCAGGGACAAAGGCGAAGGGGTTACCGATACGTTTTCCCGGCGGGGCGAGACCTAATTACGCCAACTTCGGTATTGCTTCCCCTGCCCCCGGTCGAGCAGACAAGACCACACCAGAGAAAAATGCTGCTAATGGCCTCACGACCGACTGCGGGCAGCGAACAGCGTCGCATTTGCCGCATTAATCCTGGTGAGCACAACCGCCACCCTTCGTATCTTTTTCTCGCCTACTATCGTCTTAAGCTGAAATCCCCACCCATGAGGCACGATCGGCGATTTTATGTGATGAACAGGGACGCGTCTAGAACCTCACCGGTCGCAAGCGCTACCAAGATCAAATGGCGGGCAGTCTACGCCACAAGGGTCACGTTTTCGCGGTCAATAATCGCGCCGTAGCTCCGGAAACAGGCTTGCAGTTCCGGCGTGTAAAAGCTTCCCGTGTTGTCAGGATTTAGCCCTAGAAAAATTCTCCCGTGAGGTCGCAGGTGGCCCTTCAAATCATCGAGGAAATATCGCCACTCGTCCGGTCCCCACCACACCAAATGACTTCTTCGATTGAAAGAGGTGGAGAATGCGGTAATCAGATCGAACTTTCCCCCGAAATCTGGGAGTGGCTGAAAGGGCTCAATTCGAAAGATCGTTCGCTGAACCTGAAACAGCTCAACCAGCTCCCGGAACAGAGGAAACTCGTCGATATCGGTGCCTAATCCTGCGTGGCCGAATTGCTGCAGGATGTAGAGAAAAAAACCACCGCCGCAACCCAGATCTAGGATGCTCGACGGCGGAGAACGGTGCAATTTTAAATCTTGGACACGCCTCGCATTGATCTTCAACCAACGCTCAATATCGGCGTACTTTGCATAGTGCTCCTTAGAACCGGAATACCGCTCCCGAATCGCTCGAATCTGAGACTGGTCCAGGCGATCAAGCAGGGGCTGAATGCGGATTGGATATATTAACCGTTCGACTCGGCGCCATGTCCTGCGGTATGTCTCGCCAGTGCCGAGCTTCTTGATTTTATAGGACAATTTCATTCCGTAATTGCCTGGAAGGCCCGCGCATTTTCCCTCTCGATATGTTGGCGGGCCAACGATGTCCAGATCCAACCGTCCGCTCACCCTGTTGTTCGAAGACGAACGGCAGGACCAAAACGTTGGAATGGCGTGATCGTCAATTCTTCGTTAGGGGGAGGTCCCGCGGGAACGGCTCAAGCTGGATACTCGATCCCTTGCCAATCTGTTTGAAGCGATCTTGATGAAACTACAAGTGGTTCTGAGGGGACAGGAGGTCGTGAATCTGAAAAAATATATGGCAAGGTGCGTCGAAGCCGTCGAGCACCTTCGCCAATCGCAGGTCCGCAAAAACGCGGACCGGAGAATACCAAATTCCGCGGCGGATCCTACGGGCGGGGTCCGCGTCTTACTGTGATGCTGGGCTCGAGGGCGAGGAGACCGCCGATCGAAGTGGCACCGGTATTTAGCAGTTCCTGGCCCTGTATCACATACATGGGCGACCCCGTGGTTGCTTGCTGTCCGGATAGGACAACGCGCTGCGGAATCCGGCTTCCGGTGACGTCAACCAAAACGACCCGAGTCGGGGCTGGTTTGTTGACATCAACATAAGCCTGGCTCGCCCTGTTGGCAGCGACGTCAGTCTTTATTCCTGCCTGCACGGAGGCGCACAATGCGAGACTCGCCAAAGCACACCCCCGAATTAATGTTATCAGTTTCATAAAATCATATAATATTTGCAAAACGCTGAGGGGCAAAGACATTTTTACGACACTTCGGGACTCGCCTCTGTGCAACCCGGCACCGCGCTGGCCAGAATCTAAGGCATAAAGCGATGCAACCGACGCATTTCTCAACTCCGGCCCGTGTTCGGCTGGTCCGGGTCAGGTCACGCAGTCCGTTGGAGTTGATCTAATCCTGGCCGCACCGACGCCGTCTGACCACTGGTGGGTGGTTGAAAGTCTGGATAATTTCTCGTCTTGGCGCAATCATTGAACGCGCTTCACTCGAACAATCGTGGATCCCTCAACGAACATTTTATATCCGAAAAAATCCTTATAAATGACCACTTTCGGATTCTCGATCGCCAAACTCGAAACGAACTCGTCATTGGTAGGCCGCCAGGTTTCTCCATTGGCGAGATGGAAAACCGTTTTGGAACCGTAACCCTTGTAAGTCCCCACAATATTACTCTCGATCACCTCGGCGGGCTGAACCTTTCTATCCTTGACGGCCCGATCGACGGCCTGGGCAGCGGCAACGTTTTGCTTCTTGGCTACATAATCCCGGATAAATTCGTCCAAGACTGCACGCTCACTGCTCGTCAGCTTACCAAGCCCCGCCCGTTCGTATGTGTTGGAATCCATCGTTTGCTTGAGTCCGCCAAATTCTGCGGTCTCGGCGACCACAATTCCGACGACGCAGACAACGAGCGCTGCTATGAGGTAGAGTTTTTTCATGGAGTTCAGAGATGCTTCTCTGAATTAATGCAAGCGATGTGCGGTGCAAGAGCAAACTTGTAAAAGCACCCCGAAGCGCTTCAGCTCATGGCGCGCGCGTTATCCTAACCAGGACCACCCCATGCGGGGACACGACTGATTCGAACGCCGCCGGGAACACCCCCAGGTTCTTTTGGCGCCACAAATCTCGCACGATCATTTTTCCGCTCAGTTGCAGATCCGACCAATTGACCCGCACTCTTGCCGGCGAGTTCCCGCGGTTAAACAGCCCCAAAGCAATGGTTCCGTCTTCCAATCGCTTTGCGTAAACTTCACCGTCCTGCGACCTCGTTAGACGCGTCGCCTGCAGACAAAGTGGATCCTGGTTAACATCGATAACCTCATCGTTGGTAATCAGACCTTTGGTGAACGAATCGAGGTTCTCCAAGTCACAACCGAGCAGAAGCGGCCCGGACAAGAGACACCAAAGACTCATGTGAGTGTATTGTTCATCCGACGTTAGGCGATTTTTCCCAGGCCGGTTCCACCTCAAATCCCCGATTGTCAGCATGTCGGCGTCATTATAGTGGGAGGGGCCGTTGCAGGACGCCCACTTGTTGCGCGTGAACCCGACGTCGCTGATGCTCCTCCAGGTATCTTCCAGATCGATCGAGGTGCGCCACGCGTTCGAGACTCTGGCCAACTCGGAAGCGAGAGAATAAGGAGCGTTGTTCGAGACGCTGTAAAATATATCGCGCGGGGTCTTGGCTAATTCGTCGTGCATTGCCACCACACTCCCGAGGTCAATTGGAGCCCAGTCGTACTTGAGATAATCGACCCCCCAGTCTGCCCACTGCCTAACATCCTGCGACACGAACGAGTATTTGCCGGGACGTTTCATTTGACCCGTGTATTTCTGTCGCCTTCGTTTCCGCAGACGATCCGCCAGCGGTTTCAGCCAACCGTAATTATCAAGCCAGGAATGAAACTGAGGAACTTGATACTGAAAGTACTCGTTGTAATCATGGGCCCCGATCCAGTCGTCGATTCCGTTCGCCTTGTCGGCCGACGATCCGTTGTGGCGGCTCAGCGTCGCACGCCACGGCGTCGAGTAGAGTCCAAACTTGAGGCCCATCCCATGGAGTTCCGCGCCAAGCCGACGAGCATCGGGGAATCTTGAGTTGGGCTGAATGGCATTAAACGGACCGCCCCGTGCCCCTTGCCACCCATCATCGATGTTGATGTAGCTCCAGCCGTGATCTCTCAGGCCACTGGCAACGAGGCCGCGCGCGGACGCCATCACCCTTTCCTGAGTGACCTCAATCCCCCAGCAATTCCAGCTATTCCAACCCATGGGTGGCGTCAGCGCGATTTGATCGCCGACGACAATCGCCAAGGCTCTTTCGCTCGAGCCAAGGCTATTTTCCGCCCGAAGCAGAACCGAGTAGCGCCCCCGAGTCGAGATCGCTCCTACGATTTGGCCGTTGGTAGGGTCCACCTTCAAACCCGCCGGCAGATTGTCGGCCCCGTACGTCATCGGCCGCTCGCCGGTCGCGGCGATCTGAAAGAGAAATGGTGATCCAGGCCTTGCGCCAACCACTTTCGTTCCGTGGATCTGCGGGGTCGCGGGCGTGGGTGGGGTGAGAATTGGGAACTCGTCGGGCAGCGTTTGAACTGAAGCACGTTGACAGGAAGCAACGAGCAGGGTTGCCAGGATCCCGGCGCACAACTCAATTCGGAGTGTCTGGGCGCGGCAACTTGGGTAACCCTTGTGCATGCAGTTCAACACCGTTCCAGAATAACTCGCCTGCTACAAAGCAATAGCGGCCAAGCCTTTTGGGCTTGGCCGCTAGCGTTGATTGTCTTAGCTGTAAGGCGCTCTTAGAACTTCTTCGAAACCTCGAAGTAGAGGAAGCGGCCGTATGGATCGTAAGCCGAGAGGTCGGTGTTGTTGTCGGCACCGTCGATCGTTGGCGGCACGCGATCGAAGATGTTATTGACTCCCACCGCGACTGTCAGACCGTCAATCAGTTTATCGAACGGACTGATCGTCGTTTCAGAGGCAGCGACGTTGCTCGCACCTGACACCATTCCCTTGGCATCCTTGGCATCCTTCGAGTAGGAAGGAGCGGCCGGAGCCGGCTTCGCACGGAACTCGTACTGGAGACGCGTGTCGAAGGTGAGGTAATCACCAATCTTCATGAATGTAAACTGATCTTCCGCCTCCGGATCGTGCCCTTGCGCATTATCCAAGCCCGGAATGTAGTTCATGTTTACCGCGATGCTCGCTCCCTCATAGCTGTAGCGGCCCAACGCCGTGATTCTGTAATTCGGATTCGCGCCGCCGCCCTCTGCGAAGTCGAGACCATTGAGGTTGAAGTAATCGCTCGTGGGTTGCGTCTTTTGCTCGTTGGTTGTGAACATCACAGCATTGACGCCGATTTGAGCCTGCCCCCACCTGTGCAGATCCCAATCGTAATTCGCGGCGAAGTCGAAGCCGTCAATGTGCGTCGCACCAATGTTGATGTTCGTATCAAGATAGAACACCGAAGCGAGGTTACCATCCAACTGGCCCGCTGCAGTGACCGGCCGCGCTCCAACCTGACCCGGGAAGTTATTGAAGGCCACCAGGTTCGCATAAGGCGACGCGGGCCCGTTACTCTCAACACTTTGCAGAATCAATTGCCCCCCGAGGGTGCCCACAATTTGCTGCTGCAATGTTTTGAAGTAGTCCACCGACACGGTCAATCCGGGAATCTGGTGCGGGCTATAAACGAAGCCGGCAGTGTAGGATTCCGCAGTCGACGGAACGAGGTCCGGATTCGATCCCGTTTGGACTTGGGCCTGATCCTGCACGTTACCATTTAGAGTAATACCCGTGGAGAAACCCGTGGAAGTCGGTCCAAACAGTTCGAACAACGTCGGCGCGACGAATGAATTTGAATAAGTGCCACGGATCGTCAGATCCTTGAATGGCTGATAGCGCAATGTCACCTTGGGAACTTTCGCGTCTTCGCTGACTCCCTCGTAATGGTCAAAACGTCCGGCCAAGTCGATGTCAAGGCTGTAAGCAAAGGGAATCTTCATCTGCGGCCCAACAATCGGGATGCTGATTTCCGCATAGACGGACTTAACTGTACGGCCGGCATTAATATCCTGAACCGGAACCGATCCCACGAAGATTTCGGGCGAGTCTTGGAGCTTGAATCCTTCCACACGCCATTCACCACCGACGGAGACACCAAGGTCGCCACCTGGTAGATGAAAGGGAAATCCGTAGATTTTCCCGTCAAACACCTCTTGATAGGACGACTGACTCCGAATGTTGGATCCGAAGAGGGTATTGAACTGTGCTCCGGTGAGTTGACCCGGGCCGGTCCCGACTACATTGCGCGCAAAGTAATCCAGCGCCGGAATTGGGTTACCACTGAAATCGACCGCCGTGCCCGCGATCGCTGCGTTCAACTGAGTCGCGTTGACCAGGTTAGCGTTGACGAAGTCGATGTGGTCATTGCTGTAATAAACTGCTGCTTCAGCGGTCCAATCCTTGGAGAGTTGCGAGCGCAATCCCCCCAAAATCCGATAGAAATTCGATTCATCGTCGAACCGCCGCGGCTTGTTTTGAAAGCGCTGGTTAGCAAAGAGGCGGAATTGCCCCGACAGAGTATTGCTGTCGATCGAGAGCTGGAACGGATTAAATGGGGCCGGGTCGCCGCGGTCTTCGGGAATGAGTGCTCCGGTAGCGGGGTCCACCCGCTGCGAACCGAGAATGATGACTCCAGTTCCGTTGCTCAGTGGCTGGCCATTCAGGAAGCTTTCGTTGTGATTTTTTGCATAGAGGAAGTTGGAGAAGAGTTCCAACTGCTTCCCGAAGATCTGATGCTCAACCGACGCGTAAGCGTTGGTGTTCGAAATATCCAGCGTGCTCGTGGGAAGTTTCGACAAGTCAAAACCAAGGAATGTGCCGAAATCGACGTTGTCATAGGCTTGCGGGAGTTGCGCATACTGGCCCTGGTTGGCAGTGCCCGCTGCTGGCGGGGGAATTGCTCCTGGCACCACACCAGGCGCGTCGAAGGGCGAATTTAAACCAGGCTTCAGGATATAAAAGTTCGTTCCGCCACCGAGATTGTCGCGACCGCCACCAGGAAACGTTGTCGTCGCGTTAATGAACGGCTGCGAATAGCCGCGCTCACGATTGAAGAGCGGGTC
>Ga0157375_10005564_pt1 | contig 10964 bp, 9 predicted proteins | sample M35metaG_FD_115311 | JGI IMG/M metagenome (GOLD analysis project Ga0157375, IMG submission 115311) | Miscanthus rhizosphere microbial communities from Kellogg Biological Station, Michigan, USA - M3-5 metaG | ecosystem: Host-associated > Plants > Roots > Rhizosphere > Soil | place: USA: Michigan...
ATCTTTCGATCCGCCCCGCGTTTGTTCCAGGCCACGAAACCGCTATACTTATGCACGCTCATTCACCCTGTTGCGCTCCCTTCGTCTAGTGGTCCAGGACACCGCCCTCTCAAGGCGGGAACACGAGTTCGAACCTCGTAGGGAGCGCCATTATATGTTTTGCGGCCGTCCCTGACCGCGCGTATCACCAAGCGGTCCTCCATGGCCGCACGATGAGTCGGATCTTCGCACGCGGAATCGATACAGACATGCCTTTTGTCGTCACCGAAAACTGCATCAAGTGCAAGTACACCGATTGCGTGGAAGTCTGCCCGGTCGACTGCTTTCACGAGGGACCGAACTTCCTCGTGATCGATCCCGAAGAGTGTATCGACTGCACGCTGTGCGAGCCCGAGTGCCCGGCCAACGCGATCTTCCCCGAGGACGACGTGCCGGCCGGCCAGGAGCATTTCATCGCGCTCAACGCCGACCTTTCCAAGGACTGGCCGGTGCTGACCGTGCGCAAGGACGCTCCGGGCGACGCCAAGGACTGGGACGGCAAGCCGGACAAGCTCAAGCTGCTGGAGCGCTAGCTCCAGCCCGCAATCCGCTGTCCCATCCGCCGCCGCGTTGCGCAAGGTCGCGGCAACGCCGCGCCCAAGCGCCGAAAATCAGGTAAGGCGCTCGCGCAATACCTGGGCAACGTGCCGGGCGGCAGCCATCGTTTCCTTGTCGGTGCCGTCGCCCTGCACGTCGACGCGTGCGCCGCCGGCATCCTCGGCAACCCGCACCGTCAGCTTGCGCGTGACTTGCTGGGTCTTGGTTTCGTCGCCGCCGCCGAATGGGTGCAGCACGCGCGTATACCAGTGGTGTTCACCCTCGGCGTTCGTCGTGAGCGTGGCGCTGAAATCCAGGGTATACGTGTGCGCATTTTCGTCGCGGCCGCTCAGCGTGCCGAGTTGGGCGCGCTCGAGCGCCAGGCCAACGCGCGTCCAGGTGTTCGGGACGGTATCGGCCACGTGCAGATCGGTGCTGCCGGTGCTGACGGCGGCACTCGGCGGCGGCGCGCTGGAAGGGGGCGCTACCGGCGGGGCGCTGGCCATGGCGGGGGGCGCAGAAGCCGGCGCTGTGCTGGCGGCAGGCGCGGGCGCCGCCGCATAGGTTGTCGCTGGCGCAGCGGCAGGCCCGGGCACCGCCGCATAGGTTGTCGCTGGCGCAGCCGTGGCAACCAGTGTGGCACCTGCGATCTTGTCATGCAGCGACTCTATGACGCTCGCTGACGCCGCAGCGGCTGCCGTGTCGCCAGGATTGCCGGCGACGTGGATGCGCGAAGAACCGGCACCGTCGTCGAGCACGCTGATGCCAAGACGTATCTTGACCGTAGTGCCTCCACCAATCCCCAGGTGGTTGTACCAGTGCTTCTCGGACTCGGGCTTCGGCAACGAGGAGTCGAAGTCGAAAGTATAAGTGTACGCATTGTCGTCGCGCGCGCTGATCGTGCCGAGCTTGGTGCGTTCGAGCGCCGGACCTACCTTGATCCAGGTGCCATTCACACTGTCGGCCACCCGCAATTCGTTGTTCGGAGCCGATGGCGGTGGCGGTGGCGCGGCGGATGGCGCCGTGCTGGCCGGCACTGCGCCGGCCGGTGCTGCGCCGGCAACGGCCGGCGGCGGCGTACTGGCCGGCGGGAAAGACGAGCCCGGAAGCTTGTCATGCAGGATCTGGATCACGCGCAACGACGCCGCCGCCGCCGCCTTGTCGCTGCCGTTGCCCGCTACAACGACTTTCGAACCGGCGCCGTCATCGACCACCCTGACCAGAAGATGCGCCTTGACCGGATCGCCTTCGCCAAACCCGAGGTGATTGAACACCGCGGTATACCAATGCGATTCGGCCGACGGCTTCGGTATCGGGGCGTTGAAATCGAGGATGAAACTGCGCTGGTTCTCGTCGCGTGAACTGAGCACGCCGATCTTGGCGCTCTCGATCGCCGGGCCGACCTTGGTCCAGGTATCCGCGGCGTTGTCGGCGACGATCAGCTGATTGGCGGCGAGAGTGGGCTGCGCAGGCGCCGCCGGCGCAGCGTTCGCGGCTGCCAGGCCTGATGCAGTAGCCGGACCCACCTGCGGCACGAGAAGTTCGTTCGCGTTCGGCGGCGAGTCCAGATCCGGAGGAACTTCGAGCGGCCGCGACTCGACCGCGGTCGTATAGGAGTCGGATTTGTGATGGAACCAGCTGCAGCCGGACAAGCCGGCCATCGCAGCGAAGATAACCATGGTGCTCAGGAAAATCGGGGTGCGCTTCACGGGTGGGATCCTGGGACTAAAACGAAACGGTTGGCAGCTTACGCGGCATCGCTGTGTCGCACCTGAACCATGCCAGGCAGCGACGCAACAACTCTGTCGGCCCGCTCGCGCTGCGCCGGCGAAAGCGGCAGCAGCGGCAAGCGCAGGTCCGGCTCGCCGAAGCCCAGGCGGTGCAGGCACCACTTGAGCGGAATCGGATTGGGCTCGACACCGAGCAGTTCATAGAGCGCAGCCAGCGACCCATCGATGCGCTGCGCCGTTTCCGCATCGCGCGCCCGAGCCGCATCGCAGAGCGCGCGAAGCGCTTGCGGCGCCACGTTGGCCGCCACCGAAATCACGCCGTCGGCGCCTGCAAGCATGGCGCCCATGCAGGTCGCATCGTCGCCGCTCAAAATGCTGAATTGTGGATTTTGCAGCACGACGACCGCGCTGATGCGCTCGGCGTCGCTGCGCGCTTCCTTGAGGCCGACGATGCCGCCATGCTGCGCGAGCCGGCCGACGGTCGCCGGCAGCATGTCGCAGCCGGTTCGCGACGGGACGTTGTAGAGCACCACCGGCAGGCCGCCGTGATCGGCGACTTCGCTGAAGTGCCGCACGAGACCATCCTGGGTCGGACGCACATAGTACGGCGTGACGACCAGCGCGGCAGTGGCGCCGCAGGCTTGGGCGCGGCGCGTTGCGGCAATCGTCTTGCGCGTGTTCGCAGTGCCGGTTCCGGCAAGCACCGGCACGCGTCCGGCCACGCGGCTGACGGCGAACGTCAGCAGGCGCTCGAATTCTTCGCCATCGAGCGCATGCGCCTCACCGGTGGAACCGGCGACGACCAACGCCTGCGTACCGCCGGCGAGCTGCTGATCGATGAGCCGGCCGAACGCATCAAGATCGAGCGCATCCGCGCGAAACGGCGTCGCCAGAGCGCAAATACTGCCGCTGAGTTTCTTCAAGTCTGATGGCACGCTAGAGGCTAACCGTACGATGTTACGGGTATGCGGCAGCCAAGTCCATCCGCGGGCCCCGGCCGAGCGAAGGTGTGGCGCACATTTGCGCGCGCCCTGAGCTTGCGGCTTGGCGGTGCCGCCAGTATTCTGCCAGAGCCCGATCCGAGGATGGCCTGAATTGACCGATTCCCCGCCCCGACCCGCCACGAACGAGAATTTCCTGCTGATCAATGCGTTTGCGCCGCAGACCCACTCGCCGCTCGTCGCCATCACCAAACGCATCACGGATTGCGGCTGCAACCTGACCGAAACCCGGGTAGCCACCTTGGGACGCGACGTCTCGGTGCTCGCGCTGGCGCAGGGTCCGTGGGACGCGATCGCGAAGCTCGAATCGGCATTGGCGAGGCTGGAGCGTGAAGAGCAAATCCGTCTCGTCCATTATCGCACCGGCCCCAAGCCCGCGCAGACGAATCTGCTGCCGTACGTGGTCGAAGTCATCGCCGCCGACAAGCCTGGCATTCTCTACCAGCTCGCCGAGTTCTTCCTGCACCACAACATCAGCATCGAACAGTTGCAGTCGACGCGCTATCGCGCGATGCAGACCGGCGCCGACATGTTTTCCGCACAAATCACGGTCGGCATCCCGGCGAACACCCACATCGCGGCGCTGCGCGACGACTTCCTCGAATTCTGTGACGGCCTCAACCTCGACGCGATCATGGATCCGATGAAATACTGATTCTTAACGGACGCAAGATCAAAAGATGCACCACGAAGGCACGAAGATCACGAAGAAGGGCAAAAGTCGAACTGCGGTATTTCGCTTTTCTTCGTGTCCTTCGTGCCTTCGTGGTGAATCTTTTTGCTCTTGCAGAAAGGCGAAACTCCCATGTTGAAGATCGGCGGCAAAGTTCCGAACCTGACCGGTGAGATCAACGGCGGCAAGAAGATCAAGCTGGCAGGGCTGGCCGGCAAGTTCGCAGTTGTATACTTCTATCCCAAGGACAACACGACCGGCTGCACGCGCGAGGCGCAGGACTTCCGCGACGCCGCCACGAAATTCGCCAGGCGCAACGCGGTCGTGATCGGCGTGTCGCGCGACTCGGTGAAGTCGCACGACGGCTTTGTCGCCAAGCACAAGCTGCCGTTCGATCTCGTCGCCGACAGCGACGAGGCCTGGTGCCGCGCGTTCGACGTCATCCACGAAAAGGTCCTCTACGGCCGGCGCTATCTTGGCGTGGTGCGCAGCACGTTCCTGATCGGACCGGATGGCCGCCTGCGGCGCGAATGGCGCAACGTCAAGGTGCCTGGCCACGTCGAGGCGGTGCTCGAAGCGATTGCAGCCGAGGGCGAATGATCCTGACGCTTACGCCATGCCTCCCGCCGCGCGCAAAGCGTGCGGTCCTTCCACCCGCAAGTTCCTACATGGTGACCATCGCATGACCCGAGGCAAGCGCGTCTACGTACTCGACACCAACGTTCTCATGCACGACCCAACCGCCCTGTTCCGATTCGAGGAACACGACGTGTTCCTGCCGATGACCGTGCTGGAAGAACTCGACGCGGCGAAAAAAGGCACGTCGGAAGTGTCGCGCAACGCGCGCCAGGTGAGCCGCTTCATCAACGAACTGATCGAGAACGTCGACGGCCGGCGCATCGAACAGGGCCTCGACCTGCGCCTGCCACAGGGGTTGCAACTCGATCGCGGCGCCCAGGTCGGCCGCCTCTACTTCCAGACGCAACAGGCCGAGCCGGCACCAGCCGGGAAAAAACGCCAGATTCCGGACAATCTGATCCTCGCCTCCGTCGTTGCGCTGCGCGAACAGCACCAGGAGGTGCCGGTCGTGCTGGTGTCCAAGGACATCAACCTGCGCATCAAGGCGTCGATCTTCGGGATCACCGCCGAAGACTACGAAAACGATCGCGCACTCGACGATTTCAGCCTGCTGTATGCCGGTCACAGCGAACTTCCGGGCGACTTCTGGGAGCGTCACGGCGAGGTGCGCTCGTGGTCCGAGCGCGGTCACACGTTCTACGAAGTCAAGCCGCGCAAGGACGAGGACTGGCATCCGCACCAGTTCCTGTATCTGCCCGGCGACAACGAGATCGAACTGCGCGTGCTGCGCGTGCGCGAGGGCGTCGCGACCCTGCAGATCGTCGACGATTATCGCGGCGGCTCGCACAACGTCTGGGGCATCACGGCGCGCAATCGCGAACAGAATTTCGCCCTCAACGCGCTGATGGATCCGGACGTCGACTTCGTCACGCTGCTCGGCACCGCGGGAACCGGCAAGACCCTGCTCGCACTGGCCGCGGGCTTGGCCCAGACGATGGACCAACAGCGTTATCGCGAAATCATCATGACGCGTGCGACCGTATCGGTCGGCGAGGACATCGGCTTCCTGCCCGGCACCGAGGAGGAAAAGATGACGCCCTGGATGGGCGCGCTGACCGACAATCTCGAAGTGCTGGCCACGCCGCAGGAAGGCGGCGCGTGGGGTCGCGCGGCGACCAACGACCTGCTCGCTTCGCGCATCAAGATCCGCTCGCTGAACTTCATGCGCGGCCGCACGTTCCTCAACCGCTTCGTCATCGTCGACGAAGCGCAGAACCTGACGCCGAAACAGATGAAGACGTTGCTGACCCGCGCCGGTCCCGGCAGCAAGATGATCTGCCTGGGCAACGTCGAACAGATCGACACGCCATACCTGACCGAGACGACGTCAGGCCTGACCTATGCCGTGGACCGCTTCGCCGCGTGGCAACATTCGGCGCACATCACCTTGCGTCGCGGTGAGCGGTCGCGGTTGGCTGACTACGCCTCTGAGATGCTCTGAGGTCGCGCAGAGCCAGAGAGAAAAGATTCACCACGAAGACACGAAGGACACGAAGAAGAGCGCAAGAAGGTAAGCGCTCGACAGCCGTGAAATGGTAGGCACAGCTTCGCCTCTCGTGCTCGTGGCAAAGAATCACGCTCTCTGCTTTTCCTTCGTGTTCTTCGTGTCTTCGTGGTGAATCTTTTGATCTTGGTTCCGCGCCAAAAAAAAGGGAGCCGGTTGGCTCCCTAAGAACATGCGCTAGCCCTGAAAGCTGCGAGTGTCGTCAAAAACTGGTGATCCAGAGCGCTCCCCATTCGAACTGATTGCCGCCCTTGGCGAGGCTGTAGCTCTGCGGGATGCCGGGAATGTATTCGATCGGTACGTATGCGGCCATGAGGCGCAGCGTCGAGTTCTGGCCGAGCCCGTGCGCATAGCCGATTTCGACGTTGCGCGGCGAGATCTCCGGCAGCGCCTGCTGCAGCAGCGGCGATGTCGGCAGCGGCTGTTCGCGCGTGCTGTAACGAATGCTCAGGTCGCCGAACTGTGGATCGTGCCACAAGCCGCCGATCGAATAGACGTCCAGATCCTGCCAGGCAAACACGGGGCTGGCGCTGCTGCTGAGCAGCGCGAGGAAGCGCGACGGCAGCGCCGAACTCGTGAATGGCGCGACCTGGCTGTACATGACGCGTTCGACGCCGACAGTCAGCTGCACTTGCTTGGTGACAGCCAAGCCCAACCCGACGTTGGCGCTGGCGGGTATGTCGAAGGTACCTGGTTCGGCATAGATGCCGCGATAGCTCGCGAAAGAATCCATGTTCACGCGCGATTGCGCGCCGGCCTGCCAGCTGACGCGATCGGTGAGCGCGGTGCTGTAGTCGACGCGAAGTCCCGCGCCGGACGACGAGTCGGTCGAACGCAGCGCCGACGGCACCGTCGACGGAAAATCCGTGGTCACGTTTGCCGGCGTCCAGCCGATGTCGGCCAGATGCTGGTAGGCGAAGATCGCCGAAACGCTTACCGCGCCATAGTTACCAAGATACTGTGTGAGCGACGGCGCGATGATGTAGCGCTGAAGCCCCGGCGCCGAACTCTGCAGCACAGCGGCCGAATTGCTGGGCGAATACAGCGGCGTATCCGACAGCTTGCTCGATATCATCGCCACATGGAACGGACTGGAATCGACGGCGCTGCCATGGAAGTGCGTCGCCGGCGCCGCAACGCGGCCGCGGCCGCGATCGAACAGAGAAGGCGCGCGGATCGGCTGGTCGCCGTCGTTCGCCCACGAGAATTCCGGCTTCAGGCTGGCCAATGCATAATCGCGCCAGGCATCGATCAGGCTTGCCGAAACGGCCAGATCAGTCAGCGCCGAGGATGTTGCCCGAGCCTGCGCGGCGCTGTCGGTCGCAAAGGCACACGGCGCGACTACAAGGCTCAACGCGATGGCCGTGAACAACTTGTTCGCGAATGCTGTTTTCCGACGCATGGCCCCTGATGCGAAAGATGGATAGGATGCTGCAGCGCGATGTTGGCAAAAAAGCAACAGTCCGTCAAGCAAATAAACACGGTGGAAACCCAGTGCCTGCAAGGGTCTCTGCCGAAAATTGGATTCGACCCGATGCCCCTGCCCGATTGCCGGTGTTGTGAAAAAGAAACAACCCGGCTCGCCTGATTCGCCGGCAGCTTCCGCCATAAGCCGGCGCAAGCGCTGCGTCCTGGCGATCGCCGGCTCGGATTCCAGCGGCGGCGCCGGAATCCAGGCCGATCTGCGAACGATCGCCGCGCATGGCTTGCACGGACTCAGCGTGATCACGGCCGTGACGGCCCAGAACAGCGGTGCCGTCGCGTCCGTTCATCACGTGCCGCCCCGGCAAATCCTCGCGCAGTTGAATGCCGTGTTCGCCGATTTCGACATCGCAGCCGTGAAGATCGGCATGCTCGGCAGTGTTGCGGCCGTTGATGCCGTCGCTGACTATCTGCGCCAGGCCGGCGCGCGCCATATCGTGCTGGACACGGTGCTTGTTGCCAGCAGCGGCACGGCGCTGCTGCCGGCGCGCGGCCTGGCCCGTCTGCGCGCGCGGCTGATACCCCTGACCGAACTGCTCACGCCGAATCTGCCCGAAGCCGAAGCGCTGCTCGGACGGCGCCTGCGCTCGGACCTTGATATGCGCAGGGCCGGCAAGGATCTTCTGGCTCTAGGTGCCCGCGCCGTTCTGCTCAAGGGCGGCCATCGGCGCGGCCGGCTCGTCAGCGACTACCTCTTCGCCGGCGAATCCGTCACCGTGTTTTCGCATGCGCGCCTTCCGGGGTCGGTGCGCGGCACCGGTTGCACTCTCGCCTCGGCGATTGCGGCTGGGCTGGCCTCGAACCTGCCGCTGCGCGACGCAGTTGCCCGGGCGGAGCGGTTTCTGCAGCGCGAGATGCAGCGTGCGTATCGCGCCGGACGCGCAGGAATGCGGGCGATGAGTCCGGCGGCGACGCGTGCGGCAACGGCAGCGGCAGACAGGAAGGTTTAGCGGACCTTTACGCGAACGCATGCTAAATTTGGCCCTGCAGTTCAAGGAGCATCGTCCATGCGCAAGCAATCGCTGGCAGTTCTGGCTGGTCTGATCGTATCGGGTACGGCCGTGTCGAACGGCTGGGCCGACGAGGCGCCGCAACCGCAACCTGCCGTCGTATCCGGCCGCATCGCGGCAATCAAGGCCGGCACCGCGTCGCGCGCAACGGCCGTCGCCTCGCCGACCGTCAGCCAGACGACCGTCGTGCGCATGGCGGACGGCTCGCTCGGCATGGTCTGTGAACAAAAACGTAATCCGGCCGCGGCCGCCAAAACCAACGCAAAGACCGCCCCGGAGCAGCCATGATGCGGCGACTGTGGCGTTGTGGATTTCTGGCTTTTTGCACAATTTTCCTGCTGATGGCTTCGGCGAGCGCCCCGGCGCAGTCCTCGGTGACGCCCGGCGCGCCGGTGCAGTTCAGCCTGCCGCCGTTGAACTACGTATCGAACTACTACGTCGACACCGACGCCAGCGTCAAGCAACTCACGATCAGCGTGTCTGGCAGCGGCAGCGTCGACGTCGACCTGTTCGTGCGCTTCGGCACGCCATTCCCGTCGAGCCCGGTACTGGTGAGCGAGGACACGCTCACTCGGTATTCGCACTACCATTCGTACAGCGCTTCGTCCGCCGAGTCGATCATCGTCCTGCCTTCGAGCCATGTGCCGCTCGGCGCCGGCCGCTGGTACATCGCCGTGATCAATTCGGATCCGCGACAGCTCTCGACCAACGCGACTTTGACCGCGCTGACCTTCGCGTCCCCGCAGGTCGCCGCCATCAGCGTCGACTTCAGCAGTGCCAGCACGAACCCGAGCGATCCCACGCAAAATTGCGAGATCGCACCGTGGACCGATTCGACAGCCGTGGCGCCGATCGCAGGCAACCCGGGCACGACACTCGGGCAGCAGCGCCAGAACGCCGTGAAGTACGCGGTCCAGCAGATCACGCAGGCGCTGCAGCCGCCGGTTCCGATCACGATCCACGCATGCTGGGCGCACCTGGGCGGCAACGCCAATCGCGCAGTCGTCGCGAATGCGACACCGGTGACGTTCATCGTCGATGAGCCCGACTACGGCGGTTATGTCCTACCGCTGCGCTACACCTGGTACGCCATCACCGAGGCAGTGCGCGCCGGCGGCGCGAGCCAGTGCGGGCTGATCGGCGGACCTTGCGGCGGCGTCAACAACGAGGAGATTCTGGCAACGTTCAACGAGGACATCGGCACGGCGAACGTGCTCGGCGGCGAGCAGTTCTACTTCGGCTATACGGCGGCCCCGAACCAGTCGTCGATCGATTTCGTCAGCGTCGCAATGCACGAACTCACGCACGGCCTGGGTTTCATCGGCCTGGCCAATACGGATTCGACGCTCGGCCCGATCGGCGCCAAGGCCGGCATCGACGCGACCAACAGTTCGATCGATTACCAGAACCTTTCGCAGGGACCGTACGACGATGTGTACGACGTCAATGCGGCGATCGTGAATACCACGAACAATACCTATACGCCGTTCATGGGCTACGAAGTCAACGGCGCCGGTGATGCCGCGCGCGCCGCCGCCCTGGTGTCGTTCAACGGACTGCGCTGGTCCGAAGCCACGGCAGTCAATTCGTCCGCGAACCAGAACCGCAACCTGCCGGCGCCGCAGAATTTTCCGCTGCTGCATGCGCCCAACCCGATCGAGAACGGCTCGACGCTGTCGCACACCGAGCAGTTCGGCGACCTCATGAACGCGGTCTATCCGTTTCCGCCGCCGCGCACGATGGGCCTGTCGCAACCGATGCTCGCCCCGCTCGGCTGGTCCTCGGCCCCTGCGAGCGCGCCGGTCTACGCGCAGCCGGTGCCGAGCAACTGGTACGACCGCACGCACGCGGGCCACGGTTTCGATTTCCAGCTCGCCGCGCGCGACCCACTCCTCGGCGATGCCTACATTCTGGTTTTTTATACTTACAGTGCGAACGGCACCCCGGAGTGGTATTTCGCGCAAGGCAATCTCGTCGACGGCGTCTTCGTCGCCGGAATCGCCAGCGTCGGCAACACGCTGCTGTATTCGACTTATGGCAGCAACCTTGGTTTCGGCCAGTTGCAGCCGACACCGCAGGTCAATCCGGTCGGGTTGGTTACTGTCGACTTCAACCAGGCATCGAGATCGCCGGCCTGCCGCAATGTCGATCGCTCCGACCAGTCGATGCTCGGCGTCATGAGCTGGACGATAGGCAGCGATTCGGGCAACTGGTGCATGGAGCCGCTGATCCCGCTGAACCGTCATGCGTCCCCGGATTACAACGGTCACTGGTATGCGCCGCCGGATTCGGGCTGGGGCATGGAGGTCCTCGACTACGACGGTAACGCGAGTTCGTCGACCGTATTCG
>Ga0157375_10005565_pt1 | contig 10960 bp, 8 predicted proteins | sample M35metaG_FD_115311 | JGI IMG/M metagenome (GOLD analysis project Ga0157375, IMG submission 115311) | Miscanthus rhizosphere microbial communities from Kellogg Biological Station, Michigan, USA - M3-5 metaG | ecosystem: Host-associated > Plants > Roots > Rhizosphere > Soil | place: USA: Michigan...
CCCCTTTCGCAAAATCTCACGCCTTTTAGGGATGGCGAATGGAGGCGGGCAGGCATTAGGCTCGATCAGGAATCTTTAAAGGGGTCGCCCAAAAGGCTGTTGCGAGAGAGCCGCACCACATTCTCACGGCGAGAACCTTAATGGGGAATTTAGGGGACACATGCGAATTTTTTTGAAGTTCAATCTGTTACTGACGATAGTTGCAATCATTCTGTTCACCGCGCCAGCGAGTGGGCAGACTTCTAACGGGACCATCCTGGGAACCATCACCGACAGTTCCCGCGCCGTGATGGCGAATGTACAAGTGTCGCTCACCGAAACCGGCACAAATACGAGGCGCTCGGATAGCACCAATGCCCAGGGCTACTTCGTTTTTCCCAATCTGGCTCCCGGCACTTACCGCGTCGACGTAGAACAACCGGGCTTTCAAAAGACCGTGCGCTCGGACATCGGGCTGGAAGCCAACACCACGGTGCGCGTGGACCTGCAAATGACGCCCGGCGCGGTCACCGAAACCGTCGACGTCACCAGCGAAGCTCCCGTGCTCAAGACCGATCGTGCGGATACCGGCGGCCAGATCACCGCCCAGGCGCTCGATACCATGCCGATGCTGCATAACCGGAATTATCAGAGCCTGCTGGAGATCGTTCCCGGCGTGCAGAAGTCGTATCGCAGCAACTCCGCGTTCTACAACTCGCAGGAGCATCTCCAGTCAGTGGTGAACGGACTCGATCAGCGCAATAACTACATGATTGAGGGCCTCGACAATAACGTGGAGAACCTCACGGGGATCATCCCGCCCGCCGACGCGATCGCGAACGTCGATGTGAGCACTACCAACTACGACCCTGAGCTCGGCCGCGCCGGCGGAGCGGTTACCAATGTAGTTTTGAAATCGGGAACCAACAGTTATCATGGCAGCGCTTTTGAGTACAACCGTGTTAATGCGCTACAGGCCCGGGACCCTTTCAGCGCGACACCGGCCGCCCACTCGGTTTACAACCAGTACGGCGGTTCCTTCGGTGGCCGAATTAAGAGAGATAAGCTGTTCTTTTTTGGCGACTATCAGGGAAGCCATGACATTACTGGCCAAACGAATGTAATTACCATGCCCACCCCGGCTTTTCGTCGCGGCGACCTGAGCGCGTCCCCCAGCATCATTTACAATCCTTTCACCGGCTCCGCGAACGGCTCGGGTCGAACCCCGTTTCCTGGTAATCAAATCGATCCCAAACTCATCAGTCCGATCGCCGCGAGACTGCTGGCTTTTCTGCCCCCGCCCACCAATTCGGCGCTCACGAATAATTTTCAGGAAGACACCGTACAGTCCAAGACCATGGACCAGTTCGATACCAAAATCGATTATGTGCTGAGCGCCAGTGACCGGCTCTCCGTGCGCTATAGCTTTCAGCGGGCGAATGTTTTTGATCCGGGCATGTTTGGGCCGAATGGCGGCATTTACGGCGGACCGCACAACTCCGGTTTTCAGGGATTCGGCCCGTCCCGGAATCAGAGTCCCGGGCTCAACTACACACATATTCTAAGTCCGACGCTCGTGACCGAGTTTCGCTTCGGCATTGTGCGAAACCGCAATCAGGCCACCAATATTGACAAAGGCTTGACCACCTCCAGAGACATCGGGATCCCCGGTGTCAATCTGGATGCGTGGTCGAGTGGCCTTACCGAAATTCGGTTTGATAGTCAATACAGCAATCCGATGCTGGGATTTTCGAACAGTCTACCGTGGATTCGATCGGTGACGAATTTCAACATCGTCAATAATTGGACCAAAACCATGGGTACTCACATATTCAAGTTTGGGGTCGATATTCGCCGCGAACGCCAGGACCTGCTGCAAACCCAGGTTTTCAACCCGCGAGGAAGGTTCGTTTTCACTGCCGGCACTACGGCGCAGAATGGCGGCGATCCCAAGACCAGCTACGGCAATTCTTTCGCCTCCTTCCTGCTCGACCGGCCCGGTGCGGGTAGTGGCCGCGATCTGGCCGTCATTTTTCCAGCTCGCAGAAATACCATTTACAACCTGTACTTTCAGGACAAATGGCAGGTTTCTCAGAAGCTCACGGTGGACTTAGGCTTGCGCTGGGAATACTGGCCTTCCAGCACGCCGCATCATCCTGGCGGCTTCTCCAATTACAATCCGTCCAATAATACTCTTGAGCTGGCGGGTATCGGCAGTATACCCAATGACTTGGGCATCGATAATCATATGACTAGTTTTGGTCCTCGAATCGGTGTCGCTTATCGTTTTAACGAGAAGACCGTTTTCCGCGCCGGTTATGGAATTAGTTACGTTCCCAGGAACACCAACGTTTATAATTTCCCGGTGTCCCAAGCCACTCAGCTTACTTCGGCTAGTAGTTTCGTGGCCGTGGGATCCATGGCGACGGGTTTTCCGGCGCCCAGCCCGGCCATACTACCTTCAAGTGGCGTTATCGTGAATCCGCCGCCGCAGGCCTACACCTACGTTCCCAAGGATTTTCCGCAAGGGTATGTGCAGTCCTGGAATGTGACCCTGCAGCGAGCGCTGCCCGGTAACTTCTCAGCTGAGGCGGCCTTCGTCGGAAATCACGGAGTGAATATCCAGACGTCTAATGACCTGAACATCAACGCCAGCAGAATCCCGGGCTCGGGAGCCGCTGGCCAACCGCTGAACATTGCGTTCGGCAGGACTGCTCAAACGCTCGAGCGGTGGGCCGCGTCTAGCTACTATGAGGGTTTGCAGCTCAGATTGAATCGTAGGTTCAGCAACGGGCTTACACTCTTTAACTCCTACGCGTTCGGCAAGTCCATCGACTTTAACGCCTCCACTGCGGGCGCGAATAACTTTAACGTGATCAATTTCGCCGCAAACAAAGGACTCTCGGACTGGGATCGGCGCCACATTTTCACGATGAGCGCCGTCTACGAGTTGCCTTTCGGACAGGGAAAGCATTTCTTAACCAGCGGCCCAGGAAAGTGGGTTCTGGGCGGCTGGCAGCTCAATGCCCTGTGGAGTTGGGAAAGCGGATTACCGCTCGACATCAGCATCAGTCCTACCAGCTTGAATGCGCCGGGCAATATCAATCGGCCGAACGTGAATGGCCCGGTGCAAATCTTAAGTGGAATCGGACCCGGGACTCTATATTTTGATAAGTCCAAGTTTTCGGCGCCCGCGAACGGGACGTTGGGCAACCTTGGCCGCAACGTACTGCATGGACCCGGCATCAATACCCTAGATGCATCCGTTTTCAGGAGATTCCCTGTCCGCGAGCAGATGAATATCGAGTTCCGCGCGGAAGCGTTTAACTTGGCCAACACGCCGCAGTATAACCGTCCGATTACAGATTTCTCGAACTCGGCTTTCGGTCAGGTGATCGCGGCGCAAGGGAATCAATCGGTGCTGGTGAACAATAGCCGGCAGTTGCAATTCAGCATGCGGTTTCAGTTCTGATATCGAGTGAACTGTCAAGCCCTCAGGTTTGACCGTTTGAATCAAGGGCCGGTATTCCTCTGGAAAGAGGGAAGCCGGCCTTTTCATTTTTAGGACAACAGGCAGATAACAGCGGACAAAGGCGGCCGCCGGCCCAACAGGCAGTGGCCTTATGGATCGCGCTGACGAGTCCGGGCCACCCCCGTCACAATACCAAGCCCGGTGAGAACGATCGCACCCACCGCAATCCAGCGGGGTGCTACATGCATTATGTTGGCTCCGTAGGCCAGTCCCGCGATGAGCACTATGAAACCGATCAGGTAAAGTGCAAAGGACATATCCCCTCCTATATTTAAGAGGTGCAAGCCTATGGCCAAATAAAGAGGCTTAACTATCGTTAAGCCTTGCAACGAACCCAACGACCTCTCGCCCCTAAGTACAGGCCGATAGAGGAGCGGCCATGCAGATTCTGCGTGCCGAAGGCCTGAACCGGAAGTATCGTCCAGGCGCTTCAATCCGTTTCACTGCAAACACAGCTGAAAAGCGCTTTGGCCAGATACCTGCACTAAAGGTATTCACGACGCGAAGGAAAAAGGAGCCGAGCGAAAGTCATGAACAAAATTCTGGGGATTATTCTGATTGTAGTCGGAATTATCGGTCTGGCTTGGGGAGGCTTCAGTTTTACCACGCGGGAAAAGATAGCCGACATCGGACCGATTCATGCATCTCGCGACAAGAACCATTCGGTGCCATTGCCACCCGTCGCCGGCGCGCTTGCTCTGGTGGGCGGTGTCGCGCTCTTGGTAGCGGGAAAGAACAGCTAATTAAATTCGGATCGCAGAAGGAGTTTTATGCTTTATTACGCGCTGATGTTTCTGTTGGTTGCTCTCATCGCTGGAGCCCTCGGGTTCGGGGTTGTAGCTTTCGCCGCGGCCGAGATCGCCCGAATTGTCTTCTTCGTTTTCCTTGTTCTATTTGTGATCGGCCTGGTCTCGCACTTGTTTGGGCGAGCCAGAACCACCCCCTAGAGCACTATGGCTCAACCCGACCGGCCAAACTTTTCAATCTTAGGGCGCATTGTTTTTGGCGCCATTGCCGTGGGCACGATCTGCCTGCTGCTTATATTCCTCGGTTACGTGCCGGGGCGGTGAGCGAAGGCGTCACGGGAGGGCGAATGCGTATAGCGAACTACCGCCGCCCACCAGCAGGTACTGCTTGCCGTCCAGCTCATACGTAATGGGCCCGTTCCCAACTTTGCCGATCGACTGGTGCCACAGCGTCGTGCCGTCGCTGGTGCGGAATGCCATGACGTTGCCCGGGACATCGCCGCTGAACGTCACGCCGGTTTCCGTGGTCAGCACGCCCGCCGTCCCTGCTCCGTCGCCGATGGGATGGTCCCAAACAATTTTTCCGGTCTTGTAATCGATTGCGCGAAGGAAGGCCCGGCCCGCGACGCCATAATCCGCGCCAGCCCAGCCATAGGCTCCGTGTTCGGGTTTGAAAAAATAGATGCCGTAGCCGTCCTGAGCGCTCACGATCAGCAAGCCGGTCTTGGGATCGAAGCTGGGCGAACGGTAGTTGGTGGCGCCGCTCTCATTCGGCGCGATGAGGACGCCGTCTTTCGCAGGCTCCTTGGCCGGATCTGGGATGGGCCGTCCGGCTTTATCGATTCCCTTGGTCCAGTTCACGGTGGCGAACGGGGCAGTCAACAGATTCTTGCCATTGGTCCGGTCGAGCACAAAGAAATAGCCGTTGCGCGACGCCTGCAACAGCAACTTGCGCGGCTCGCCGTTGAAATCGGCATCCACCAGCACGGGGACTTCGGAAGCATCCCAATCGTGGGTGTCATGAGGCGAGACCTGGAAACCCCAAACCAGTTTCCCGGTGTCGGGGTTGAGCGCGATAATGCTGCACGTCCACGGATTGTCACCCGGCCGAACCTTCCCGTTCAACACCGGCGTGGGGTTCCCGCTGCCGACATAAACCAAGTTAAGCAGCGGATCGTAGGTGCCGGTCATCCACATCTGCCCGCCGGTGGCGCCGCCGCTCTCCGGCTCCGTTCCGCCGGGAGGAGGCGTGGTGTAGAAGATCCACTGCGTCTTGCCGGTATCCGCATCGATCGATTTCAACTGGCCTGGCAGGTTATCGAAGTCGCCCGAGATGCCGACCAGGACGTGATTTCCCACGATGAGCGGAGCGTTGCTCGACCAGTAACCCTTGCTCGAATCAGCAATCACGATGTTCCATTTGACGGTCCCGTCCTTGGCGTTCAGCGCGATCAGGTGGCAGTCGGGGGTGGTCAAGTAGACGGTGTCTTTATAAATCGCGGCGCCGCGATGGCCGATGTGGAATGCATCGTTGCGCGGATGCGTGTAGTGCCAGAGTTCCTTCGCCGTACGCGCATCGATGGCCCAGAGGTTGTCCGGCGTTGTCACGTAGAGGATGCCATTCACCAGGATAGGCGTGGCTTTGATAGACGGATTTTGGCCGGTCTGGAAGCGCCAGACTTGTTTCAGCTGGCCAACGTTTTCCGGAGTGATTTCGGTGAGGCTGGCGTGGCGCCGGCCGGAGTAATCGCCGTGATAGGTGAGCCAACTATCCGGCCGCGGATGGACTAGGTCTTGCGGATCGACCCCCTGGGCACACACAACCAGAGAGAAACCGATTCCTATTACCAGACTCGCCAGCGAGCTCATGTTTCTCCTCTATTTCAACGTTTCCAAATAAGCGTAGACGTCGTGCATTTCTCGGTCGGTGTATTTCCCTAATTGATCGAAGTGGGCCGACATTGGGTCGTCGAGTTTGAATTTCACCATATTTCTCGCATAAGTCTGCTTCGCTCCCGCCGGATCGAGGACCGTAATTGTAAACTCATCCTGGCCGGCCAACGGCGCGATCACGGTCTGGCCCTCCGGAAGCGTAAATGAAACCTTCGGCGGGGCCGGGGCGGGCTGGCCGCTGGGATAGAGCATACGCTGCAGGAGCTGCAATCCCTGATAGCGGGAGGCGATGCCGGCGAGATCGCCAGTCGCGGAATGGCAGCCCGAGCAGCCACCTTTGCGGTTGAAATAGCGTCGGCCGGCGTCGGCTTTGCCAGTCGCCAGGTCCGCGGCATCCACGGCACGGCGGCCACCGCCAAGCGTTTCGAACTTGGTTTTCTGAGCGTGGATGAAGGCGACGAGGGCGCCCAGGTCCGCCTCAGTCAAGTCAAAGGAGGGCATGCCGCGGTCCGGGCGGCCCGCTTTGAGCAGAGGTCCGATTTTATCGCCACGGGTGTCTTGCGCGATCAGCGCTGAGCGCGTGAGGTCCGGTCCGGTTTCTCCACCGGCGGCATCGCGGCCGTGACAGAAACCACATTGCGAAGTGAATCGTCCCTCGCCGGCCTGAATCTGCTCGACGGGGTAGGTCTGAGGCGTCACCGTTTGCGGCGGAGGCAGAGAGGCCGGGCTCTTTCCGGGAGCGCGGGATTGTCCCTGCGCCGGACCTGCGGGCGCCTGCGCAAGCAAGCTGCCGGCGGCAAGCAGAGTCAAAACGGAAATCTTAATGGTAAGCCTCATCCTCACAGCAATACTCGCGAAATTCGCGGCAGAACGCAATCGACCTCGGGCCGCAAAGCGGCCGCCGCGGAAACTCCGTCACGGTTTTCAGACAGCGTTAGGAGTTCTTTCGTAAGATCCAGGTGGTGATGCAGCGCTGATCTTGGACAACCGTCGTCTTCAGCGGGTCCGCCAATTGACCGCCCAAACCTTCCGCAAGGCTGCGCAGGAGGGGCTCGTCAACCAGATAGCGTTCCGAGCCGTCGGGCAATAGAAAACGGCGCTGCCCAAGAGGTTTGATCTGACGCTCCATCCCGATCGACGATGCGAGACGGCAGAAAAGGAGCCCGCCCGGCTTCAGCACGCGCCAAGTTTCGCGCAGCATGGCTTGAAAGTGATCATCGTCGCGCGCAAAGTGAAGCACGGCGCTACTGATTACAAAATCGGCGAAGCCACTTGGAAACGACATTTCTTCGATCGGTTCCAAACGGAAGTTTTCTGGGGTGAGCGCCGGTGCGAGTTTTGCGGCAAGGCGACGGACGGCATCGATGGCCCGCCGATCCGAATCCACCGCATAGATTTCGTATCCCTCCTTGAGCAAATAAACGAGATTACGGCCGAAGCCGCACCCGACATCCAAAATCCGGTTTCCGAGCGCAATGCGTCCCCGAAGGATCTGGTCAAAGAGGTAGATATCGATTTCACCGAATTGCTGCTGCAGGCTGGACATCTAACTCAGACATGCTACGAGAACTGCAAGGCAGATGTAAACAGCAGCGAAGCGGGATCTTGAGGTCCTCGTGCTAGAATCGTCAGTGATCACGGTTGGTGACGGCCCACGTCTTGGCCGTGGATGTGGTTCTCCTCTGCGTACGCCGCGCCCGATTCCGTTGATCTCTGTCTCCGATACGCGTATCCTAACGCAATGCCAGCGCCTGTTATCACAAGCCGGAGGTCCACTCTGTTTGGGCAACTCAAAAGCTCGCTGGAGAAATATTTTGAGTTTTCCCGGCTGAACACAGACTGGAAAACCGAGGTTCTCGCGGGCTTCACAACCTTTATCACGATGGCGTACATCGTCTTCGTGAATCCCGCGATTTTGAAAGACGCCGGGATGCCGCTCGCCGCGGTTTCGGCCGCCACCTGTATCGCCGCTGCGCTGGGCACGCTGCTGATGGGTGGGTTCGCGCGCTATCCGATTGCGCTCGCGCCCGGCATGGGGCTGAACGCCTACTTCACGTATAGCGTGGTGAAGGGCATGGGAGTCCCATGGCAGACCGCACTCGGAGCGGTGTTTCTCTCCGGCGTCGCATTCTTACTCTTGACCGCATTGGGGATCCGGCAGTGGATCATCTCCGCGATTCCGGCCGAGCTCTACGCCGCGTTGAGCGCCGGTATCGGGCTGTTCATCGCCTTCATCGGACTGCGCAATGCGGGCCTCATTCAGCCCAGCGCGGCGACGATGGTAACCATCGGCAACCTGCGTAATCCCAATGCAGCGCTGGCGGCGTTCGGCATCCTGCTCATCGCAATATTACAGGCCCGGAAAGTGCGTGCGGCAATTTTGGCGGGCATCCTCGGAACCACGCTGGTGGGCGCACTAGTCGGGCTGGTGCAATGGCATCCGCAAGCGTTTCGCTGGGAGGACATGAGCGCCACCATGTTCCAGTTGGACATAAAATCGGCGCTCGGTATCGGGTTGCTGGAGATTGTATTCGTATTTCTGTTTGTGGATCTGTTTGACAACGTGGGAACGCTGGTGGCGATCAGCAAGAAAGCCAATCTGCAGGAGCCGGATGGCACGATACCACGTGTAAATAGAATTCTGTATTCCGACGCCATCGCCACCGTCGCAGGCTCGCTTTCGGGCACCACTACAGTTGTGAGCTATGTGGAGAGTGCGGCGGGCGTCGCGGCGGGCGGCAGAAGCGGAATGACTTCGGTAGTGACGGGACTGCTGTTCATCGTCGCGCTGTTCGCGGCGCCGCTGATCGGAGCGGTGCCTGCCGCCGCCACAGCGCCGGCGCTGGTAGTGGTGGGCGGATTAATGCTCTCCTCCATCGGCGAGATCCGATGGGACGATGTGTGCGTTGCGTTCCCCGCGTTTCTTACGCTGATCATGATTCCGCTCACCTTCAGCATCGCCAATGGGCTGGCCTTTGGCCTGACGTCTTATGTGCTGATCCACCTGGCCTGCGGACGAGGCAAAGAGGTGCCGAAAGCCGCGTATCCGCTGGCGTTTTTACTGCTAATTCGCTTTATCTATATGGGCAGCCGGTTGTAGTGCGGCGGACTGCATATGATAAACTGCTAGTCGTCCGGGTTCCAGTAGGGAAAGTTCCCTTCGTGGGTCCACGTCGCCCACCCGCGGTTTCCTCCGCGCGGCGCACCGTGAGCGTAGGCTCGCAGGGGGTGGGTTTATGACGAACAGCGCGTCCAATAAATCGTTTTCATTCAATCTCAATGGCCGGAGTGTGACGATCGGCAACTGTGGCGTTCATACAACGCTGCTTGACGTGCTTCGCGAGCGCGGGCTCACGGGAGCGAAGGAAGGTTGTGCGGAAGGCGAGTGCGGCGCTTGCACCGTCGTGATGGTGGCGGACCAAGCCAGCGGCGGCAGCGTGTATCGCACGGTCAACAGCTGCCTGATGCTCGCTCCGATGACGGCGGGCTGGGAGATGTACACCGTGGAAGCTTTGGCGGAGCGCGGCGAACTCTGCGAAGCGCAGAAAGCTATGGCGGCGGCTGGAGGATCGCAATGTGGATACTGCACTCCGGGCTTCGTCATGAGCATGTTTGCGGAGCAATACCGGCCGGGGCGCGTGGGCGCGTGCGAGACCGCCGCGCTGGGCGGAAACCTGTGCCGCTGCACCGGCTACCGGCCTATCCACGATGCTGCGTTATCGCTGGGTCCCGCGCCTGAAGGCGCATTTCGCGATCGCTTGTCTTTGCCCGCGCCGCGCGTCGAGGCAGTGACGTATGCGGCTCACGATGCGACCTTCGAAAGGCCCGCGACGCTGGAAGAATGCTTCGCGATCGCCGCCGAACATCCGGAAGCGCGCTGGATTGCGGGCGCTACGGATATGAGCGTCGAAGCGAATCTAAAGTTTCGACGCTGGCCTTACTTGGTGAGTCTCGAAGGCATGCCGGAGCTGCGCGAATTTGAGGAAACTAGCGACTTCGTGCGGATTGGCGCGGCTCTTCCGCTGACCGAGATCGCGCTGCGCTGGGGGAGCGCGCCGCCGGTATTTCGCGAGTGGCTTTGGTTGTTTGCTTCGCCGCCGCTTCGCAACCGCGCCACATTGGGCGGAAATCTGGCGACGGCTTCGCCCATCGGCGATTCGGCGCCGCTGCTAATGGCTCTAAATGCAGTCGTGCATATCGCGGGCGCGCGGGGACGCCGCACAGTTCCAGTGGCGTCATTCTTCACGGGCTACCGGCGAACGGCGCTCGAGCCCGGTGAATTGCTGACGGCGATTGAAATTCCCAAGCCGTTTGCGTCGTCGATTCGGTTCTATAAAGCCGCGAAGAGGCGCGTGGACGATATCAGCACGGTGGCGGCGGGAATCTCCATGGATCTGGATAGCGTGGGCCGAATCACGCGCGCGGTGTTTGCGTTTGGCGGGGTGGCGGCGGTGCCGCTGCGCGTGTATGCGGCGGAAGAGGCCGCCTTGGGACAGCGCTGGAACCAGGCTGCTGTCGAGCGCGTACAGTCAGTGCTGGAACGCACGTTGAAACCGATCAGTGATCACCGGGGTTCAGCTGAATACCGCGTCGAAGTGGCCAAAAGCCTGGTGGAAAAGTTCTGGTGGGAGCGGCAGGAGGCAGCGGCATGAAGATCGCCGGCCAACCGGTGCCGCACGAAAGCGCGGCCGGGCACGTCTCTGGTGATGCGCTTTATACCGATGACTTGTGCGGGCGCTTTCCTGGGATTCTGCACGCCTGGCCGGTGATGGCTCCGCATGCGCACGCTCGGCTCACCAGACTGGATGCG
>Ga0157375_10005566_pt1 | contig 10959 bp, 12 predicted proteins | sample M35metaG_FD_115311 | JGI IMG/M metagenome (GOLD analysis project Ga0157375, IMG submission 115311) | Miscanthus rhizosphere microbial communities from Kellogg Biological Station, Michigan, USA - M3-5 metaG | ecosystem: Host-associated > Plants > Roots > Rhizosphere > Soil | place: USA: Michigan...
CCTGCAAGCGAGCGTACGGCTAATACTTCAAATTATACTACCGCACTGCAAAGCCAGTACGGCGGTAATGACGACATTAATGGTACAATGTGGATTTTAAAATAAACGAGGGTAACAATTATTAACAATTGATAAATTACCAACAACAATTAAATTAAATTTCAATAAAGGTGGGCTTAATATCCCACCTTTATTTTTGTCGTATTAATAAGGTTTATTCTTTTTGTGGCTATTCTGCTAAAAAACAGTTGTTTATGAAGAAGCTTGGTTTGTTGTTTGCAGCTCTTTTAATCGTTCCGAATCTTTTTGCGCAAAATCACCGGACACAAAATATAGTGGTAGTTACATTGGATGGATTTCGGTGGCAGGAACTTTACCGCGGCGCCGATTCTGCACTCGTCAACTCAAAATATACCGATACTAAAGCTGATATCCGTAAAAAGTTCTGGGCTGAAACGCCGGAAGAACGCCGTAAGCGATTGATGCCTTTCTTCTGGTCAACCCTTGAAAGCCAGGGCCAGTTATATGGTGACCGCGACCTTGGAAATTGCGATGAAGTAGCTAATCAATATCATTTCTCATACCCCGGTTATAATGAAATATTTACAGGGTTCCCGGATGTGCGGGTAAATAGTAATAACCCTATTCCTAATCCTAATACAAACCTGTTTGAATATCTTGATAAACAAAAGGGATTCGAAAACAAAGTAGCGATTTTTGCGTCGTGGGAAGCATTCCCGGCTATATTTAATGTAAGCCGCTCGGGATTAAAAGTGAATGCCGGTTATACCAATTTTGAAGATGTAAAAGCCGATGATCGCCTGAAATACCTAAACGAAATGCAGCATAAAGCGCCTCATTATTTAGGGGATACACGCATCGACTTTATGACCTATGAATTTGGGAAAGAATATTTGAAAGAATATAAACCACGTGTGTTATATCTGGCTTTTGATGAAACTGATGATATGGCACATGCCGGGAATTATAAGATGTATCTGACCCAGGCGCATCAGGAAGATGCTTATTTACAGGAGCTGTGGCAGTACATACAAAGTGATCCTGTTTATAAAAATAAAACCACGCTGATTATTACTTGTGATCACGGGAGGGGCGATCAGAGTTTGGAGGCATGGAGAAACCACGGTGCAGGAGTAAAAAATTCTGAACAAACCTGGTTTGCGGTGATCGGTCCGGATACACCGAATGACGGTATCATCAAAACACAAACTACAACTTATCACAAACAGCTGGCCCAAACAATTGCACAATTACTCGGCTACGATTTTAAAAGTTCGGCGAATCATGAAGTGGGCGATGCCATTTCGTCTGTAATGATAAAAGACAAACCGGGCTTGGGTAAATAATAAATGAAAAGATTTTTAATATTATTGGCCGCTTGCATCGTTTGGATAAATGTAAGTGCACAACCTAATCCCGCCCCTACGGCACGCCATAGATTTATCGTGATCTGTCACCGCGGCGACCATGTAATTTATCCTGAAAATACGCTCGTCGCCTATGCCGAAGCGATAAAAAATGGCGCGGATTACGTGGAGATTGATCTGCGTACCACAAAAGATAGTGCTTTGGTAAGCATGCACGACGGGACTGTTAACCGTATGACCAATGCTAAAAGAAATGTTAAGGATATGACATTGGCCGAGATTGAACAGCTTCAGGTAAAAAGCCGCGATAGTTTAGATAAAACCGTTTATCGCGTGCCCACTTTTGAAGAAATACTCAAGCTTTGTAAGAATAAAATTTATATCTACATTGATTTCAAGAATGCATCGGCAGCAGCTACTTATGCGATGCTTAAAAAGCACGGGATGGAAAAGCAGGTGTTGGTTTACATCAACGCTATCCAGCAGTTTATTGATTGGAGGCATGTTGCGCCAGAAATGCCGTTAATGTTCAGCATGCCCAACAGTGTGAAGGATGTGGAAGGTATGAAAACCTTCATCAACCAGGTAAAACCTGATATTCTGGACGGAGGGTGGAAAGAGTACTCTAAAGAAATGGTACAATTTGCAAATGACCAAAATATCCCGGTATGGCCCGATATACAAAGCAAAGATGAGGACAAAAATTGGGATGCCGCCCTGGCTTTAGGATTGAAGGGTCTGCAAACAGACCATCCGGCTGCTATAATCAAATACCTTTCGGAAAAAGGATTAAGATAAAAGCCATCCCAATTCGGAATGGCTTTTAACGGAGATATATTTTTTTAAAATATGATCTTACCAGCCGCGGTAACCAGTGATGCTATTCTTACAGCATCAAAAATGCGCTCCTCTGTAGTCCCCATTTTGATCAATGAGTCTTCGTGTGCATTAACGCACATTTCGCAGCCGTTGATGGCAGAGATAGCCAGGCTCATCAATTCAAAGAATTCTTTACCGGTTACCGGCTTCATCATGAGTTGCATGCGGATACGCGCCGGGATCTGGCTATATTTTTCTTTCTGTGTAAAGTGGCGGAAGCGGTAAAATACATTGTTCGAGGCCAGCAACGATGCACAGCCGGCAGCTTCCGCAGTTTCAGCGGCAGTAGCGCCCTGCTCTTCAGCGTAGCGGGTGAAGAATTGGGTTAACACTTTATTATTGTTGTTAATAGCTGATGACAGTCCGATCAAAGCACATTCTTTTGCGTTCAGGTGCTCAGATGTAAGGGTGCTGGTCAGGTTCAGCTTCAGATCACGTAAATAGCGTGATTCACCTTTTTCAAGTAACTCGAGACTTTCGGTACGATAATCATTATCAATACCCAAAGCTTCTAATATTTCGTTGGTAATTTCTGTAGTTTCGCTCATGATTTTGAGAATAGAAGGAACAAAAAATCCCCGCAAAAAGTAATGCGGGGACTCGTTAGTTAAATTAATTAGACAGATAAAGTTTCTTCGCCTTTAACCCAGTTGCAAGGGCAAAGCTCGTCTGTTTGCAAAGCATCCAGTACACGGATAACTTCTTTCACATTACGACCCACACTCAGGTCATTTACTGATACCCAACGGATAATACCGGTCGGATCGATGATGAATGTAGCGCGGTAAGCAATTTTTTCGTTTGGTTCTAAAATACCCAGTTCTTCAGCTAATGATTTTGAGGTATCGGCCAGCATCGGGAATTTCAAATCACGCAAATCATCATGGTTTCTTCTCCATGCGGCGTGAACAAATTCAGTATCAGTTGAAGCGCCGATCAAGCGGGTATCCCGGTCGCGGAACTCGCTGTAATTGTTATTGAACTCAGCAATTTCTGTGGGGCATACAAAAGTGAAATCTTTTGGCCACCAGAACATTACTGTCCATACGTTATCTTCATTTGCAAGATATTCTGAGGTGAGGGTTTCAAACTCTTTGCCTTTTTCGATACTTACAACTGCTGTTTTAGAAAATTCAGGAAACTTTTGACCTATAGTTATCATATTCTTATTTGAGATGTTTATTTGTTGCAAATATATCGCTTTTAGCCGGGTCATTTTTATATAAATATTCTATACTATATAGTAATTATCTATATATGGTGATTTGATATATTGATTTTGATAATAAGTCAATAATTTGTGTGATTTACACAATTAAATTGTGGAATATTTAAAACAGCCAGCCAATTATTTGAAAAAGTGAAAATGAATTTACTCATTATAAATTCCCTTTTTTGATTTCGTCAGCGGCGTAATTCGCGGCACGTGCAGTGAGGGCCATGTATAAGATAGATGGACTTTGGTTGCCAGTGCTGGTCATACATGCTCCATCGGTCACAAATACATTCTTGCACAGGTGCAACTGGTTCCATTGATTCAATAAGGATGTTTTTGGATCTTTACCCATCCGGCAGCCGCCCATTTCGTGAATATCTAATCCGGGAGCTTGTTTATTCTGGTGCGTCTGTACATTCTTACAGCCTGCTTTTTCCAGCATTTCCTTAGTTTCTTTTAGAAAATCATTGATCATCCGCTGATCGTTATCATCGTATTCTACTGAGGTGACCAGTAGCGGTATGCCCCACTGATCCTTATGTTCGGCACTTAAACGCACATGATTGTTTATTTTAGGCACAGTTTCGCCTTGTAGGTACATATATACTTTCCAAGGCCCTGGTTCGGTCAACGAATCTTTATATTCAGCGCCGATCCTGTCCTGGTCAGTGTTCGGTCTTGATTCCCTGAACGCACCCATAAATGTGGTATACCCTCCATAGTAATCTGTTTCCTGCTTATGCAGATTCTTATAATTAGCCAGGATCAGTTCAGTAGGGTTGCGCCCGAAATAATATTTATCCAGAAAGCCATCCATGTCTGCAGTCACCGATGCACGGTAGTTTTGGAAAGCCACATATTTTCCAAGCAAACCATTATCATTACCCAAACCGTTAGGGAAGCGTTTTGAGGTAGAGTTTAATAAAACCAGGTTAGTATTAAGAGCAGATGCATTCATGAAGACCACCTTCGCCTTAAACTGCATCAATTCCTTGGTGTTGGTGTCAATCACCCGTACGCCGGATGCTTTACCCGATTGCTCATCATAAATAATGGAGTGCACTACTGAGAATGGTCTGATGGTCAGGTTGCCCGTCTTTTTTGCCCAGGGCAGGGTAGAGCTGTTCGAGCTAAAATAACCGCCGAACGGGCACCCTCGCATGCACATATTACGCGCCTGACATTTAACGCGCCCCTGGTCGATATGGATCTGATTAGGTTTGGTAAGATGTGCCCAGCGCGCATGCACCAAGTGACGGTCTTTATAATTTTCGCTGATTTTTCTGCTGATCACTTTCTGCACGCAGTTCATCTCGAATGGTGGCAGAAATTCGCCATCCGGCATAGCCTCGATGCCATCCTTATTGCCGCAAACGCCGATAAATTTCTCTACATGTGAATACCATGGCGCTACATCATCATAACTGATGGGCCAGGCAATGCCATAACCAAATTTTTCAGGATTGCTGAACTCATATTTGCTCCAGCGCTGGCAGGCACGCCCCCAGGTAAGCGACTTACCCCCAACCTGATAGCCTCGTATCCAGTCAAACGGTTTTTCCTGTATATAGGGATGGTCCTTGTCCTTTACAAAAAAGTGTGCATTGTCCTCGCCGTAACCCGCTGCTTTGCTGATCAACGGATTTTCTTTAAGAAAATCGGTCGTCATCCGCATGCGGTGCTTGAACTGCCACGGCGGCATGGTAGCTGTTGGATAATCTTTGATGTGTTCTACATTTCGGCCGCGTTCCAGAACCAAAGTTTTCAGTCCCCTCTCGCACAGTTCTTTTGCCGCCCACCCGCCGCTGATGCCCGAGCCGATTACAATAGCATCATAGGTGGTTTGAATTTCCGGGCCTTTGGTATTTGTCGAATCCATTGGTATTAATAATTGGTTTTGTCGAATAAACGGGCGCTTTTCGACCGTTTAAAGGTAGCGTTTTCTGAATTAAGCAGCTATAATTTATTGTTTGTACCTACGGTAAACTTCTTGTTATATTTAGACGTCTGATAATCAAAGCCGATATGAACAAAGCCTTATTGTGTCTTCTATTTACCTTTGTGATGGGTCAAGTTGCCTGCAGCCAGCAAATACATTATGGCGATAACCCCGCCGCCGGAAAATATTACGATGTACGCGGCATAAAAATGTATACTGAAACTTACGGACAGGGTAAGCCCCTATTGCTGATCCATGGCAACGGGGGAAGTATCCATGCTTTCTCGCAAACCATTCCATATTTTTCAAAAAAATATAAGGTGATTGCTGTTGACAGCCGGGCGCATGGGAAAACTGCCGACAAAAAAGATTCATTAAGCTTTGAAATGATGGCTGACGATTTTGCTGCCTTACTGGACAGAATGCATATCGACTCGGCTTATGTAATCGGTTGGAGTGATGGGGGTATCAATGCCTTGTTATTGGCCATGCGCCACCCGGGTAAGGTGATCAAATTGGCGTCAACCGGAGCAAACCTTACACCTGATTCTCTTGGGCTTACGCCGTCGACATGGAACGGCATGGTAAAACAATACCAGCATGATAAGGACAAACCCCGTGTTACCGAGAAAGAAAAAAACGACTGGAAGATTTTCATGCTGGATTATGTGCAGCCGAATATTCCTTTCTCCGCATTAAAAGCAATCAAATGCCCTTCGTTGATTATTTGCGGCGATCATGATGTGATACCGATTGAACATACTACCAAAATTTACCAGGCAATACCGCGGGCCTATTTATGGGTGGTACCAAATTCTGGTCACCCAACTTTACAGGAACACCGGGATGAGTTTAATCAAGTAGTTAATGACTTTTTTGTGAAGCCGTATCATAAGTTTTAAAGAAGGGTATCATTTAATTTCGAACAAAACCAGGTTGATTTCTTTTTTACTGGTTGTGGTTAGGTAAAAAGAAGTGCCAGGCGCTATATACGTTTCTTCGCCTGCCTTTATATTGATCGACCGGTGATTTTTTGTATCGCGGAGAATAATATCATCCCCTGTTACAAGCCCGGCAACCATTGGGCCTCGTTTGCTGATGATTTGTTTATTTATTGAAGAATCGGTCAATCGATAAGCGAAAGCTTTTTCTTCATTGAATAACAATGTAAATGGCAGCGGCTTGCGTCCATCATTCGGATGGTATGCGGATAGAAGCTCAATATCTGTAACATGATAAGGCACAGTGTCCCAATTGCTCACTTTATGGATCACGGTATCTTTTGCAAAATCACGATAAAAGGCAGTCCCGGCTACACTTTGACTTTTCACCCAATCATGTCCTTTCAATTGCTGTGCTGTGATGGTATTGGTAAAGAGCAAAATAACAGAAGGCGTGGAATGGATATGCTGCAGTGTTGTGTCGTGGGGCGGGATATTCACATCCAGTATTCGGAAATATTTATTTTCAAGAACGTTCTTATGCCTTGGTTCATTGCGTACCTCCACCTGGGCTTGAACACCGAAAGAGATCATTAGCAAGATTGAAAGAAAAAACAATTTGCAGCTCATTTTCTGATTTTCAATTATCATTGTCACAATAAAAACATTGCACATTTGCATGCAGCCATAGAAAAGAAGCTGGCAGTTGTGTGTTTATTTTTTGTTCCCAGAGCTTTTGCATAATGGCATTTTTATGGGTTCCGTTCACCAGCAGGATAATTTTTTTCGATTGCAGGATATCCGTCATACCGAGCGTCATACCATACTTAATTTGCTCGCCTGTTGCATTTTTTATCATCGCATGCTCCAGTGAGGTTGAACTTAACGGCGCCATATGGGCTCGTGGCTGCAATGTTTCCGCAGGCTCATTAAAAGCGATATGCCCGTTTTTACCTATACCTAAAATGCATAAGTCGATAGGGCCGTGCTCATCAAGATAAGTGTTGGCATTCTGAAGTTCTTTATCAGGATTATCTGCTTTGCCATTAAAGGCAATGTATTGTTTGTTAGAAATGCCAAGCGGATTGAACAAGTGTTCATGTAAATATTTTTCGCATGAACCTTCATCGTTAATTCCTAACCCGTACCATTCATCCAGTTTGATAAAGCGGAGATCGGAGGTATTAAAGCCTTCTTTCTTTTCAACCAGCTTTTTATAAACACCCGTTGGCGAATTACCCGTAGCTGCACAGATCAGTGATTTTGAATTTTGCTGAACTTGGTGGATGATAGATTCAGAAGCCAGTTCATTCAATTCGGCCAGAGTATTGCAGGGGGTAATCAGCATAAAAAGAAGTTTTATAATAGGTTGTTATTGACCCAAATATAAAACTTCACTATGCAAAGAATCGTGCCATTATTGGTTTAAAAGTGGCGTAGATTAATCAGGTATTATTAAATATAAACAGGTGTAAGTTTCTTGCCGGCTTGTTTTTCGTAATAATAAATCAGCAACAAAAGCGACAGGGTGATCAGTTGAATGAACGCTTCATACGAATCTGAAAACGGATCATGATTGTACAGGTGAGTGTAAACTGCACCGAGCATGACGGCAATCAGGCCGAAAGTGGCCAAGGGGCCTGTCTTTAGTTTTGAATGAAATAATATTCCGATGGCACCTAACGGTTCAGCGCCCATAATAAAGTACAGAAACCAAATAGCATAGCACGACTGTTTAAAAAACGCCAGCATATAAGGCATATGAATCGATTTGCCCAGGGTTACTACCATGAAAGTATTCGCTATGACGATGGAAACAGCTCGTAATGTTTTACAGATGATCCTTTGCAAAGCTGCATTTTCGGTCTCCCCCTTTAATTCCTGAAAATTTAATGCGATATAAGCCGCCAGGTACCCCAGGGTGCCATACAGGATGAGGTCTATGATCTGCAAAAATATGCTGAGTACTTTTTGCAGATCAGGATCATTAATGCCGGTAAAAAGGTGTATCCATGTATAAATGACCGACACCCAGGCAATAAAAATATAAATGCCCGCAATACGTTTAGCTGTTTTTGTATCCACCTCTTTTATGAAGTTGATCAGGCCGCCTAATAGCAGCACGCCCGTAAAGATCATGATATCCATACTCAATATATTTAGTTTATGAAGCAGGTATATTAACCGGGATCATCAAAATACCCGGTGCTTTGTCTTGTGAATAAAAAAGTATTTTTCCGTCGGGTGAAATATAGGGATCGCTGTTGCCTTTGCCGTTGTTCACTTCCGGTCCTAATTTTTCTCCCTGTGTCCATGTCCAATCATTGCCTTTGCGATAACTGATGTAGAAGTCGCCGTTGCTTACAAATATGATGTAGCGTTCGTCGGGTGCGATGAATGGATCGTATATTTCACTATCGCCATTTAATGCAAGAAGTTCTGGTTTCTGATAATGCCCGTTAACCAGTTTAGCGGCGTAACCGCCCATTCCTTTATGGCCATCGCGCCCGCGCGAACAAAAACAAACAGTTCCTTTACTGCTAATGGAAGGTCCATAGTCGTTAAACCCCTTCAAATTAACCGGTGCATCCAGGTGCTTTGGTTCGGTCCATTTATCTCCCCAAATACGGTCGACATACCAGAGATGATGATTTTTTTGCGGCTTACCCTGATCTGCGGCAGTATCAACAGGCCGGTTTGAAACAAAAATCAAACGATTGCCATCGGGACGGAGCGCAGGGTCCCAATCTCTCCAGCGACCAGAAAATGGCGCAAGTATGGGTTTAGACCATTTACCATTATTCTTTTTTGTAAAATAAATGGTTGTCCCGTCAGCCAGGTAAGCGGTCTTGCCGTTGGGAAGCAGCGCTGCAACGGATTGATTCCTGGTTGAGTCTACACCTTCCTGTGTAAATACTTCAGGCTTTGCACCGGCAGGGACTATGTTTTGGCAAAATGCTGTTAGACTTGGTCCTGCAACAACAAGCGAACAAATGGTTATTCTTTTTAATAAATTATACATAAGATAAATTGATAGGTAAACAATTGGCCGGTCGCCTGGGGAAAAGCGCCGGCCAAATCTGGGATTCAGTTGATGTCTTTTCCCTGTTGCAGGGTTTTAATAAAATTATCTGTAATGTCCCGGTTCGGTTTATCCGGCGCCATCTCGTGGGCTTTTTGTGCAAACGTTAAAGCCTTTTTGTAGTCGCCTATGGCTGAATAGCCTCTTGCCATGCCTGCATTTGGAAGAAATTCATTCGGGTGTTTGTCATAATTCATTTTAAATACCTCGAAAGCTTCTTTCCCTTTTTTCTGGCGGGTAAGTGACCTTGCATAAAAATATAATTCATTAGAGCTGGCAAATGGGTATGCTTTTTTCATTACCTCTACTGACTCGCTGGAACGGCCGAGGCCATCCAGCACCATCGCTTTTGTGCTCCATGCAGTAAAACTTTTATCACCACCAAAATTGACACTGGTAGCTGTATCTGCCCACATTAATGCCTCATCCAGGTTGGTTTTGTTTTGGACACAATATTGTGCGGCTTGGTCCCATGCTTCCCAGGTGAACCCCTTTTCGCTTCTCAATTCCTTGCGGAATGATGCCAGTTGTGTACCTGTTACATCAACATCAATTTTGAAAGGGATTACCAGTTTTTCCCACTCCAATGTAACTACCGCACTAGAGGGGGTCTGATCAGTAAATTCATATTTTAGCCATTCTACACTTTTATCGGCCTGCATCGGTTTTACTTTTATCCGCAGCGCATCCTCATCAGGCTTATAAAAGAAACTGCCCCATGACGCTGAATTTTTTGAGAAGATGAGCGTGCAGTCATTTGGATCATAGGCGATGAAGAACCCATATTTGCCCGCAGCCAATGGCTGGCCTTCAATTTTCACGTCCGTAGTAAATTCAATAGTAGTATTCTCATTAGCACCAGCGCGCCAGGGAGCCGATTTTGAAGGGCCAAAACCCTGGTCGACGTAACCTACCGGAACCAGTTCGCCCCAAATATGTCCATCTCTTTTTTTAACGGTTGGGCGACTATAATTAATCGTGACATTGGTAATGCCTATTCCTTCGCTAACGCTGGCCCTTTTGTTCCCGCCGCTTGGTAAGGAGGTAAGCTGCGCCTGCGCAAACTGGATAAAAATGATCTGGATGATAGCCAGTAATATACCGGCGGTAATTAGTTTTTTCATGTGTAAACGTTTTTTAATTAATGATTGGTTTAATGCCATTTCCTTATTTCCAGACAGAAACTACATCCGGTAAATCGATGGTCTGCACTTGTTTTACCACATTTTTTGAATGCGACAGCAGTAATAAAATAGCAGCTACTATCGGTGCCAATTTCTCTGCTATAGGATGTAGTTTCATGTCCGGTAAAAGAGGTCTATAATTGATTTTACAGAATAAATCTCATTTTTATCTTTCTATCAAAAAATAATATTCAATTCCAACTGATTAATTTTTAACTATTTAGCTAAAAATCTCAATTGTTTTCGATAAAGGGTTAATTTGGATAATATGCTGTGATTGTTGAGATCAGAAAGGTAATGATTGAATAAAATGGCCTATTTATTGAAAAC
>Ga0157375_10005567_pt1 | contig 10958 bp, 11 predicted proteins | sample M35metaG_FD_115311 | JGI IMG/M metagenome (GOLD analysis project Ga0157375, IMG submission 115311) | Miscanthus rhizosphere microbial communities from Kellogg Biological Station, Michigan, USA - M3-5 metaG | ecosystem: Host-associated > Plants > Roots > Rhizosphere > Soil | place: USA: Michigan...
GAGGTGATCCTGGAAAAGATTCCCGAACCAAAGGCACGGCCCACGCGGGCAAAGCCGTTGCTCGAGTTGTCGCAGTTTCAGCCGGTCGAACGCGATTTTGCGTTCGTCGTCGCCAGCACAGTGAAGGCCGCCGACATCGTTCGCGCCGCCCAGAACGTCGACAAAAAAGTCATCAGCAACGTGGTCGTATTCGACGTCTATGAAGGCAAGGGCATCGAACCCGGGAACAAATCGATCGCGATTGCGGTGACTATCCAGCCACGCGAAAAGACATTGACCGACACCGAGATTGATGCGCTTTCCGGAAAGATCGTCGCCGAAGTTACCAAACGGACCGGCGGCGTATTGCGCGGCTAGTCCGGCAATAAATCGGCATACGCAAACCCATCGCGCTCGACGGTTTCTCCAACTTTGACCGCCACTCTGCGCGAGAGCATCGGCCCAGCGGACACGAAGGAATGAAACTCGCCGTTCTCGCCGCACGGGTCGGTGCCGGCGGGGAGCGCGTCGAGCAGAGCCCCGTCGAAGCGCCGGCCAGCGAACGAGGCAGGCAGCCTGCCGAGATCGACGGTGGAAAGATGTGCTTCCAGGCCGGCATTGATCATTTCGCGCGCGAGGGCCGGAGTCGGCCGGCCCCATACCGGAAAAACCGGTGTAATGCCGGTCCCCGCAAGATGCCGCTGGCGGTATGCCCGCACGTCCTCGAGGAACAGATCGCCGAAAATCATGCGGGTCACGCCGGAAGCTCTGGCGTTGCCGATCGCCTCCGCCATTTTCTGCTCGTAGATCTCGTTCGAGCAGGGAAACGGAATGTGCACGATGATCGCGGGCAAACCCGCAGCATCAAGCTGCGCCCGCAGCAATTGTTCGCGGACGCCGTGCATGCTGACCCGACCGAAAGTATCCGTGACCGTCGTCAAAGCTCCGACGATATCGAAATCGCCGGCCCGGCGTGCTTCATGCAACGCCCACGCGCTGTCCTTGCCGCTCGACCAGGCGATGAGTGCCTTTGACCGTACCGTCATCGGTCCTCGCCGCGTCGGCGGCGGCGCTGCTGCGAACGCTGTGGTGGTCGCTCCTCTTCCGGCTTCTTCAGGGCTCCGATCTGGCGCAAAACCGCTTCCGCCGTGCGTTGGCCCGACTCCCACGCACCGTTAACCGTGCCCCATTGCGTTTCGTGCAAGGCTTCGCCCGCCAGCCAGATACGTCCACCGATCGGTTCCGCCAGAATTCTGCGTGCATCGGCGCCGCCCAGAGTAGCGGCCGACATCGCGCCAAGAACAAACGGCTCTTCGTTCCAACGCGTGGCATAACTGCGCTTGATTGTCTTTTTTGTACTGCTGCCGAACAGCGCTGCCATCCAGTCCTGGGCAAATTCAATCATCGCCGCACTGCCTTTCGCCGATAGTTCGCGTCCAAAACCTCCGCCAACATCGACCAGGTGAAGACTACTCCCCGAAACGTTGGCAAGCAGAGCTGCGGTACGCTGACCCGATGATTTCTCGAAGACCAGATCGTCCCGTTGGAGATTGAGAGGGTTACGCGGCATGTCGAACGCGATGTGATCGTAGCTTCCGAGCGTAAGCGCCGCGGCAGCATCGAGCTGACGTCTGGTCAATTCCGGCTTGAACACAATTTTCTCGGCGGCAAGCACATTGGTCGAGGCCGTTACGATCACTGCGCGTGAACGCAAGGAGCCTTTGGATGTTACAACGTCGACGCCGTTGCGATCCCACTCAACACGGGTGACAGGTGTGGACAATCGCATCGGCAAACCGGCGGCAAGTTTTGCGATGAGCGCGCCGTAGCCCTGCCGACAAAAAGCATCGTTGTCGCGCTCCGGCATGCGCGCAAGATCCACCACCGAAAGCGCCGAAAGGTCCTTGCCGCAAACGAATGGTCCGAGCATGAACTCCATGGTTGCCCGCCAGTCGCCAAGATCGGCCGGGAGTGCCCGAACCGCTGGGCCGTCGATCCTGCTTTTGCCGGCATCTGCAATCGCGCGTCGCGAGCGCACCAAAGCAGAAAGAAAACTTTCCAGTTCTGCATCGCGCGCATTACGAGGGCCGATGCGCACCGCCTGCCCACGCGGCGCCGCATAGACGTCGAGCCCCACGGTCGAAGCCGATCCGCCGGGCGGATTCCCATCAGGTCGATGAACCCAATGTGCGCCAAGATCGAACGGCGCACCGAAAATGGTAGAGTCCGTAACACAGCGTCCGCCGATGCGATTCGAAGCCTCCAGCATGACGAAGCGCCGGTTGGCAGCGAGGATACGCCGTGCGGCAGCAATACCCGCTGCGCCGGCGCCGATAATCGCCACGTCCACGTCCGCCGCGGCTTGCGCGCGCAGCAATGCCGGCATCGCGACGACAGCCGCGGAAGCAGCGAGGAACAGACGTCGGCTTGGTCCCGACATGGCATCCAAACGCTTGGCTAGGCGAAGTCCCAGCATGCCTGAACACGCATCATGCAGCAATTTTTATAGCTAACGAACTGTAACTTCCGGCGCGCGCTGGCGAAAACGCGCGCGATGAACCAAATTGCAATGACTCCTCCCTAAATTCGGCGGCAAAGAGACGCAGCGCGGAGCTGTGGCCCGCGGGGGAAAGCGTCTCGTGCGCCAAGAATCGGTGCCGAGGACCGTTATGAGCTGGATGGTCGATGGGGTCGGGCGATTTCTGGCCCACTATCTGGAAAAGCCGGCGCAAGGCTATGAGCCTTTCACGCCGTCTGATCCCGAGGCTTTGCGGACCACCTTGCGGCCGGGCGATGTGTTGCTGGTCGAGGGCAACAACCACATTTCCGGGGTCATCAAATACCTCACACAGTCGACCTGGTCGCACGCCGCGCTTTACGTTGGTCCCATTGGTGACCGCGCCACCGCCGACGGCGAGTCATTGGTCCTGGTCGAAGCCAATATCGGGCAAGGCGTGGTCGCAGCACCCCTGTCGAAATACGCGCGCTTCCATACGCGCATTTGCCGGCCGACCCAGCTTAATGAGGACGATCGAGCCCGCGTCTGCGCCTACGCAGCCGAACGCATCGGTTTTGACTACGACCTCAAGAACGTCATCGATCTGATGCGCTATCTGCTTCCGCTGCCGGTGCCGCAACGTTGGCGGCGCCGTATGATCGCGCTCGGCTCCGGCCATCCAACCCGCATCATCTGCTCGGCGCTGATTGCGCAGGCATTTGAAACCGTTCGCTATCCGATCCTGCCAAAGGTCACGCGTCTCGACAGCGAAGCGGCACGCCAGGAGATTCTGGAAATCCGTCACTCTTCGCTCTATGCACCGCGAGATTTCGACATCTCTCCGTACTTTGAAGTGGTTAAACCCACGATCGTGCGGGGATTTGACTATAAGACTATGGCCTGGACGGATTTGCCGGCTGCTGGCCCCGACGAATTGATCCCCCTGGTTCCTGCCCGCGACGACACGCTCTCCCCCGTGGCGTGATCGACGGCCTTGCTCGCCGTCATGGCGAGCCTTAACTGTTGCGGGATGATCGATGCAGCCATCAAAGCCGTCTCGCAAATGTTTGCTCCCACCTTGCGCCATGTGCTGCTTAAGGCGGCGGGGCTTGCGCTGATTCTGATCACATTCATCGGAATTCTGATGCAGCGCTTCCTCGCGTCCTGGGCGGAGACGGGCGCCAATTGGGCCGAGCAAGCCACCGGCGTAGCGCCGCACGCTCTCTGGTCCTCGCTCGCCTGGGTGCTGTCGATCCTGGCCGGATTGGGCATCATTACCGGCGCGCTGTTCCTGATGCCGGCGGTAACCGCATTTGTCGGCAGTTTCTTTGTTGACGAAATAGCCGAAGCTGTCGAGCGCGAGCATTATCCGGCCGAGCCGCTCGGCCGAGCCTTGCCGTTCTTTCTTGCCCTGATCGAGGGTATCAAATTCGCAGCACTGGCGTTGCTGATCTATATCTGCGCATTGCCGTTTATCTTCTTCGCAGGCCTCGGTGTGGTCATCCTGTTTCTGGCCAACGCGTATCTTCTGGGCCGTGAATATTTCGAGCTGGCCGCCATGCGATTCCGCACGCCGTACGAAGCCAAGGCGATGCGCAAGGCTAATTCGGTTTATCTTTTTATCGCAGGGATGTTTGTCGCTGCATTTGTGTCGATACCGATCATCAATCTGGCGACGCCCATCTTTGCCATGGCATTCATGGTGCACGTACACAAGAAGCTGTCAGGCGCGCGGGCCGAACTGATCGAGCAGCCGCGCTAGTTGTCAGCTTTTCAATCGCAGATCGATAACCCGTTTGGCTTTGCCAAGAGACCGCTCGACGGTCCCGGGCTTGACCGTGCGCACCGTTGCGGTCACCCCGATCAGCTCCTTGATGTGATGAGCGAGATCGCGGTCGCAGGCAGCAATAGCGCTGTCGTCCGCGTCCGGCCGCGTCTCGACCACAACGGTAATTTCATCGAGTCGGTCAGCGCGGCGTAACTCGATTACGAAATGGGGCGCCAAGCGTTCGTCTTTGAGTATGATCTCCTCGATCTGGCTTGGGAATACATTGACGCCGCGCACGATCATCATGTCATCGGAACGTCCGGCGACCTTCTCCATTCTGCGCATCGAGCGCGCCGTGCCCGGCAGTAGCCGAGAGAGATCGCGCGTGCGATAGCGCACGATCGGCATCGCTTCTTTGGAGAGTGTCGTAAAGACCAGCTCACCGACCTCACCGTCCGCCTGGACCTTACCGGTCGCCGGATCGATGACCTCGGGGTAGAAATGATCCTCCCAGATATGCGGCCCGTCCTTGCTCTCGATGCACTCGCAGGACACGCCGGGACCAATGATTTCCGATAGCCCATAGTTGTCGATCGCGTGCACATCGAACGCGTCCTCGATCTCGGCACGCATCGCATTGGTCCAGGGCTCGGCGCCACACATGGCGATCTTGAGTGAAGATCGGCGAGGGTCGAGCCCCTGAGCGTGGAATTCATCGAGAATCGCAAGCAGGTAGCTCGGCGTGACGAAGATGACGTCTGGCTTGAAATCCTCGATCAGGCGAACTTGCCGTTCCGTCATGCCGCCCGACACCGGAACGACCGTCATGCCAAGCCGCTCGGCGCCGTAGTGGAAGCCGATACCGCCGGTAAACAAGCCATAACCGTACGAATTCTGCACCAGCATTCCAGGCTGGCACCCGGCCGCGCGCATACTGCGGGCCATCAAGTCTGCCCAGTTATCGAGATCGCGCCTGCTGTACCCGACGACCGTGGCCTTGCCGGTAGTGCCCGACGAAGCGTGCACGCGCAACACCTGGTCGCGCGGAATGGCGAACATCCCGAATGGATAATGCTGGCGCAGGTCGTCTTTGGCCGTAAACGGAAATCGTCGCAGGTCGTCGAGTGATTTCAGGTCATCGGGATGCACGCCGGCCTTTTCGAACGCCTTCCTGTAATGCACGACGTTGCTGTAGGCGTGATTGAGCGTCCATTTCAACCGCTTGAGCTGAAGCGCCCCGATCTCATCCCGTGACGCGGTTTCGATCGGATCGAATCTCTCGCTGCGCGGCGTGAGATTGGTGCCCTTGAGCTGCAAACGCGGCATGCGCTCCCCCTCGGCGTGCTTGTTCTTTAACGTTAGATTTTTCGCTGCGCGGCGTTCCAGTGCTTTTCGAGATTTGCAATCAATGCCGGGCTGAAATGGCAGTAGGCCTGCTCGCGGCAATAGACCGCCATGTAGCGGCGGAAGGTATCGAGCGATTCCTCGCCGACCCGGAAAGCCCGCCGGTTGCCGGCGGCGCTGACGACGCCCGACGAGGTGAAATCGTCACATACTTTTACGACGGCTTGCTCGACTTGATCGGGCGACGCGATGACATCGCAGATCATGCGGCCTTCGGCGCTGTCGCACTCGAAGCGACGTCCCATCATGATCGCCTGGCGCGCCGCGCGGGCGCCCACAAAACGCGTCAGGCGCAAATTGGCAGCCCCGGGGATTATCCCTTCTTTTCGCGCCGGCAACGTCATGTAGGCGTCGCTTCCCGCAACGACATAGTCCATTGCCAGCAGGTATTGACATCCACCTCCGATGGCGAAGACGTCGACTTGCGCAACCCATGGCTTTTCGCGAGTCCCGCCGTGAACTTCGTCGGCGCTGCGCGTGCCCATCGCCAGACCGCGCATCATTTTATTGACGATTCCCATATCCCGACGGATGTACCAGAGGAAGGGAATCTTGCCGCGATAGAGGTGCGTCAGATTGATTCCGGCAGAGAAGACGTTGCGTCCCTTATATCGCGGATGATCGACCACATCGCCGCGCAGGACGCAGATTTCGCTCATCGAATCCAGGATTGCGATATCGGCCGCCGTTTCCGTATCATCGAGTGTGTCGTCATCCTCCGCGTTGAGGAAACGCGGATTATGCACGGTCACAATTGCCGATTTACCCCGCCGCTCCACCCTGGCTGGACCAAAATCGACGACGCCGTTCTTGATAAAGTCGGCGCCGCGCTCGATCGCCTCCATTTTCGGCAAGAGCATGGCCTGGCACAGGTGCATGCCGGCATCCGGGACGGAAAGCACTTGCGCGAGGAAAATGCCCTGATCGATCTCGACGCCATCCTTTTCACTTTGCATCAACGCATTTTCGGCATCGACTTGCTTGTGCGTCGGCGTCAAGCCAGGCACCAGCTTCGCGGCCTCGTAAACAAGATCGTCCACTCGCGTGAAGACACCAAGATTTTTCGTAAGCTTGCGATAGACCGTTTCGGCGTGGCGGCTGAGGAAATCCTCGCGCGAACGGCGGCAATCGGAAAGGATAAGTTCTGCCGCGTATTGCTGATCGGCTGTCCGTGCCGTTTTCTTCGGGAGCCTGGCGAGCAGATCGGCGCCGCCGCGCCAGAATTTCGTACCGGCCGTGGCATCGCGTTTGAAGTTGCCGGTCACGCGCGGCTTTGCCTTGATCCACGCCGCCGCCTTGGCGGGCAATCCGCCTCGACCAAGACACTCCGCAGCATCCCGCCGAATGAGTTCGCGCGCCTTCGCCAGCGACGACCCCTCCATGACGCACTCCCTACGCTGATGCTATGTGACCGTCTTTTCCGGCCATTGGCACAGGTCGCTGATGATACATTTCTCACACAGCGGCTTGCGCGCCAGACAAGTGTAACGCCCGTGCAGAATAAGCCAATGGTGGGCATGACGCTTGTATTGTACGGGAACGACCTCTTCCAGTTTGGTTTCAACCTCGAACGGCGTCTTGCCGGCAGCCAAACCGGTGCGATTGCCGACACGGAAGATGTGGGTGTCGACCGCGATCGTCGGCTCGCCGAAAGCAATGTTGAGCACGACATTGGCGGTCTTGCGCCCAACACCCGGCAATGCCTCCAATGCTTCCCGCGAGCGCGGCACTTGCCCTCCGTGCTCGGCCAAAAGCTGCCTCGACAATGCGACGACATTTTTTGCTTTGGTGCGGAAAAGGCCGATGGTTTTGATCAGCTCGCGCACGCGCTCTTCGCCAAGCGCCGCCATCTTTTCCGGCGTATCGGCAAGCGCGAAAAGCGCGGGCGTCGCCTTGTTCACGCCCGCATCGGTCGCCTGTGCGGAGAGCACGACCGCGACTAATAACGTGAATGGATCGATATGCCGGAGCTCGCCCTTCGGCTCCGGATTGGCGTTTTTGAAACGGCGGAACGCCTCCTCGACCTGGGCCGTCGTCCATTGCGGCAGCGCACGGGCGGCGGCCCCGGCGCCGGCCGCCGCCCGCCTGGGCGCGGCCTTCAACTTGGGATGCTTCGGTGTGCGCGCCTGCCGGTTGCGCGCCTTTGCCGAAGCTTTGCCGGGCGACTTTTTTGTCATGATTCCGGTATAGTGGGCGTGATGATCCCCGACAACGGCAGCGAACTTGAGCCCACGATCTTTTCAGCGACACTGACGCCGCACCGGTCGCTCGGCCGCGCGGGATTTCTGATTCTGATGCTGCTGTTCGGTGGTATAAGTTTCGTGACGGGCATGCTGTTTCTGGTGATCGGTGCCTGGCCCGTGCTTGGCTTCTTCGGTCTCGACGTTTTGTTGCTTTATCTGGCATTCCGGCTCAACTATTGGCACGCGGAGGCTTACGAGGAAGTCATCGTTACGCCGTCCGTGCTCAAGGTTCGCAAGGTGAGTCATCTCGGCCGTGCGCGTGAGTGGGCGCTCAATCCGCTGTGGGTTCGGCTCGACAAGGTCGAACTGGAAGAGTTCGGGATCGACCGGCTTTTTCTGATTTCGCGCGGCAGAAAACTGACGATCGCAAGCTTTCTGGGGCCCGATGAAAAGGCAAGCTTCGCGAAGGAACTTGCCAAAGCCCTCAGCGAGGCCCGGCGCGGGCCTACAAGAACGGTGTTTGACTAGCCAGAAATCGGGTGGTTTGACGCCGCCGCTGTCCCTAGATTGTGGACATGACCATGACCTCAGCAAAATCAACTTTCGCCGACCACTTTCCAGAGCTTGCTCCGCTGCCGACCGCGGCGGCCGACTACGACATCGTGCGGCGCGCCATTGCCCATATCCGCGGAAATTGGCGCACGCAGCCGGAAATCGAAGTTATTGCCGACGCGGCAGGCGTATCCGCGACCGATTTGCACCACTTGTTCCGACGCTGGTGCGGTCTGACGCCGAAAGCCTTCCTGCAAGCGCTCACGCTTAACAGTGCGCGTGAACTGTTGCGCTCATCGGCAAGCGTGCTGGATACCGCCTACGAAGTCGGTCTGTCCGGCCCCGGCCGGCTCCATGATCTATTCGTCACCCATGAGGCGATGTCGCCGGGCGAATGGAAAGCGGGCGGCGAAGGCCTGACGATCACCTACGGATTTCATCCCTGCCCGTTCGGCATGGCTTTGGTCATGACGACACCGCGCGGGCTGGCCGGGCTCGCGCTCGCCGACGCCGGCAAGGAACGCGCGGCGCTCAAAGACATGCGGTCACGATGGCCGAATGCACGCTACGTGGAAGATTTTGCGGCCACCGCCGCGACAGCCCGGCGGATATTCGACCCTGCGCTTTGGCGCAAGAATCAGCCGTTGCGCGTCGTCTTGATCGGCACCGACTTCGAAGTGCGGATCTGGGAAAAACTGCTCGAAATTCCGATGGGTGGCCTTACCACCTATTCGGATCTCGCCGTGCGTGCGGGTTCGCCAAAAGGCGCGCGCGCCGTCGGCGCTGCGGTTGGCAAGAATCCGATCTGCTTCGTGGTGCCGTGTCACCGCGTCATCGGCAAGGATGGCGACATCACCGGCTATCACTGGGGCATTACCCGCAAACGCGCGATGCTCGGTTGGGAAGCCGGGATGGCGGCAGCGGCCTAACTACGCCGCCAGATCGAGCTTCGAAGCCACGGTCGAATCGGCGTTGAGCCGGTAAATCATCGGTATGCCGGTTTCCAGATTGAGCTTGGTGATCGTCTCCGGCGTATGCTTGTCGAGCACCATCACCAGCGCACGCAATGAGTTGCCGTGCGCAGACACCAGAACGCGATCGCCACGCAGCACACGCGGCAGGATTTCCCGGATGTAGTAAGGCAGGACGCGCGCGGCAGTATCGCGCAGGGATTCGCCACCGGGTGGCGCCACGTCGTAAGAGCGCCGCCAGATATGGACCTGCTCCTCGCCCCATTTCTTGCGCGCATCGTCCTTGTTCAGCCCGACGAGATCGCCATAGTCGCGTTCGTTGAGCGCCTGATCCTTGAACACCGGAATTGCTGTCTGGCCCAATTCTGTGAGCATCAGGTCGAGCGTGCGCTCGGCCCGCTTGAGCACCGACGTAAAGGCGACATCGAATTTGATACCTTGCGCCTTGAGTTTGCGGCCGGCTTCGCGCGCTTCCGCGACACCTTTTTCGGTCAGATCGATGTCGCGCCATCCGGTGAACAGGTTTTTCAGGTTCCAGTCGCTCTGGCCATGGCGCACGAGTACGAGAAGACGGTCGGTCATCGCTTTTCTCAGAAGTCCTTTAATCCAAGAACGTCCATCATCGAATAGAGTCCCGGCTTCTGGTTGCGCGCCCACAGCGCCGCATACAACGCACCGCGGGCGAAGATCATGCGGTCCTCGGCTTTATGTGTCAGCTCCAAACGTTCGGCCGGGCCGGCGAACATGACTTTGTGTTCTCCGACGACAGTGCCGCCGCGCAGAGCTGCAAATCCAATATCGCCCGCCTTGCGCGCGCCAGTGTGACCGTCGCGGCTCTTGACCGAATTTTTCTCGAGCTCAGTTCCACGGCCTTCCGCTGCCGCACGTCCGAGCAGCAAGGCCGTGCCCGACGGCGCATCGACTTTTTGGTTGTGATGCATCTCCAGGATTTCGATATCGAATGAATTATCAAGCGTCTTGGCCACCCGCTTGGTGAGCGCCGCAAGCAAATTGACTCCGAGGCTCATATTGCCGGACTTGACGATCACTGCACTTTTTGCGGCCTCCTTGATCCTGGCGTCATCGGCCGCGCTTAACCCGGTCGTGCCTAAAATGTGGACCTTTCCGGCCTTCGCCGCGAGCGCAGCGAAGGCAACGGTTGCGACCGGCGCCGTGAAATCAATGATGCCATCGGCCTTCGACAACAGGGGCCCGGCATCTCCGGCCAGCTTGATGCCGTTTTCGGGGAGGCCGGCCAGCACGCCCGCATCCCATCCGATCAATGGTGAACGCGCGTCTTCCAGCGCGCCCGCAAGCGCGAATTCCTTGCTATCGGCGATCGCCCTGACCAGCGTGCGGCCCATTCGCCCACCGGCGCCGGCGACCACAAGCCGCATCTCGGCCATAGGTCCAACTCCCGAAACGTGCGCGTCGGTATAGCGCGCTGGCTTGTGAAAAGCACTAGAGCATGATCCCGAAAGCCGCGCGCCGGTTCTCGGAAAAGATCATGCTCAATTGTTTTACGGCTGCGGGCCGTCGTAGCCCTCAATAATAATGATATCGGCTGTCGAATGCGGCTGCCGCACCTTGATGTTTGCCTGATA
>Ga0157375_10005572_pt1 | contig 10955 bp, 12 predicted proteins | sample M35metaG_FD_115311 | JGI IMG/M metagenome (GOLD analysis project Ga0157375, IMG submission 115311) | Miscanthus rhizosphere microbial communities from Kellogg Biological Station, Michigan, USA - M3-5 metaG | ecosystem: Host-associated > Plants > Roots > Rhizosphere > Soil | place: USA: Michigan...
CATCAGCCCGAACAGGAACAGGATCACGATCGCCCCGACGTAGATCAGGATCTGCGTCCACCCGACGAACTCGGCGCCGACCAACAGGAAGGTCACGCCGACCGAGGCGAGCGCGATCACGAGGAAGAGAGCGGCGTGCACGACGTTGCGAGCCATGACGACCGACAACGCCGCCAGGGAACCGATCACCGCGACCACCACGAACGCGTATTCCTGGGCGCTCACGACGCGGCCTCTATCTGATCCTCTGGCGGCGCCTCGGCGCCTTCCTCCAGCGCGGGCGGTGGCTTCACCGTGTAGGTCCATTCCTCGAGGCGCTCGCGCTCGTGGACCATGTCGTTGATGTCGTACTCCGCGTACTCGAACTCGGGGCTCCAGAACAGCGCGTCGAACGGGCAGACCTCGACGCAGATGCCGCAGTACATGCACAACGCGAAGTCGATCGCGAAGCGGTCCAAGATCTTGGCGCTCCGCGCGCGGCCGCCGCCGGCCGGCTCGTGGGTCTCCTTGTGGGCGTCGATGTAGATGCACCAGTCGGGGCACTCGCGCGAGCACTTGTAGCAGACGGTGCAGTTTGCTTCCTTGAGCGCGATCACGCCGCGGGTGCGCGCCGGCAGGTCGGGCTTCACGTGCGGGTACTGCACCGTCACCGACCGCTTGAGCATCGTGCGGAGCGTCACCGACAGACCCGTGAGCAGGCCGAGGCCGATCCCCTGTTCCTTCTGCGTGTTCTGTTGAGCCCCTTGCGTCTCCGTCGTCGCCATCGCTACCCCGTCGCCACCTTCACGAACGCCACGCCGAGGATCCACAGCAGGGTCACCGGCACGAGCTTGATCCACGCGAACCGCTGGAGCTGGTCCTCACGCAGGCGCGGGAACGTCGCGCGCAGCCAGACGATCACGAACGACAGCGCGAAGATCTTGCCGAACATCCAGATCGGCCCGGGGATCACCGACAGCCCCGGGAGCGGGAGGTACCCGCCGAGGAACAGCACCGAGGCGACGGCCGACATCACGACGATGCCGCCGTATTCCGACAACAGGAAGAACGCGAACTTCAGGCCGGTGTACTCGGTGTAGGCGCCGAAGATGATCTCGGAGTCGGCGACGGGCATGTCGAACGGGGGCCGGGTGAGCTCCGCGACGGCGGCCATCATGAACACCAGGAACAACGGGAACAATGGGAACACGTACCAGATGTTCTGCTGCGCCTCGACGATCCCGACCAGGGACAGGGTGCCGGCGAGCATCACCGCGGCGGCCGCGGCGAGCACCAACGGCAGCTCGTACGCGATCAGCTGGGCGGCGGCGCGAAGGGCCCCCATCAGCGAGAACTTGTTCGCCGAGGACCAGCCCGCCATCAGCACGCCGAGCACGCCGATCGACGACATCGCGAGCACGAAGAAGATCCCGATGTCGAGGTTGAGCGCGAAGATGTCGCCGCCGAACGGGATCACGACCAGCACGACGAGGTACGGCACGAGCGCCACGCCCGGCGCGATCGAGAACACGGCCCGGTCGGCGGCCGCCGGGATCACGTCCTCCTTCTGGATGAACTTCGCGCCGTCGGCCATCAGCTGTGCCCACCCGTGGAACACGCCGGCTTCCATCGGCCCGAGCCGGGCCTGCATGTGCGCGAGCACCTTGTGCTCCATGTAGCCGACGGCGAGCGGCACGACGAGGAAGATGATCAGCACGACGAGCGCCTTGATCACGAGCGCGAGCCAGTAGTTCGAGACGTTGCTATCCACCACGGACGTCTGGGCGAGGAGCATCACTCGTCCTCGTCCTCCTCGCCCTCGACCGCGCCAGGCCAGGGCTTGGCCTCGCGGCTCATCAGGGCGAAATCCTTGCGGAGGGGATGGCCCTCGAACGGCTCGGACAGCAACAGCTTGACCGGCCGAGGGTGGCCCTCGACCGCGATCCCGAACATCTCCATCAGCTCGCGCTCGTGCCAGTCCGCGGTCGGGAACAGGTCGCTGATCGTCGGCACCGACGGCTCGTCGTGCGGCAGGCGCACCTTGAGCCGGACGCTGTGCTTGTTCGTCGTGGAGAACAGTTGCGTCACGACCTCGAACCCGCCCTCGTCGCCGAAGTCGACGCCGCCGGTGAAGTCGCAGAAGTCGCAGCCGAACTCGGGCTCGTCGCGGCAGAACCGGACCGCGTCGTGGTACCGGTCGACCGGAACGGTGGCGACGGCGTCTCCGAACGTGTCGGCGACCTCGACGTCGTCGCCGAAGCGTGCCCGGAGCCGCGATCCCAGATCGTCAGGAGACAGCCGACGTCCCACTCCGGAACTTCTCCTGGATGTCTTCGTTCTTGATCTTCTCTTGGAGCTGCACGATGCCGTGCAGCAGGGCTTCGGGGCGGGGCGGGCAGCCGGGCACGAACACGTCGACCGGGATGATCTGATCGACGCCCTTGGTCACCGCGTAGCTGTCCCAGTACGGACCGCCGCAGTTGGAGCAGGAACCGAACGAGATCACGTACTTCGGCTCGGGCATCTGCTCGTACAGCCGGTTGATCACCGGCGCCATCTTGTCGGTCAGGGTGCCGGCCACGAGCAAGAGGTCGGCCTGGCGGGGTCCATGCGCGAACGGGATCACGCCGAGCCGGATGAAGTCGTTCTTGGCGGCCGAGGCCGAGATGAACTCGATCGAGCAGCACGCAAGCCCGAAGTTGAACACCCACAGGCTGTAGCGGCGCCCCCAGTTGAGGATGAACTTGACCGGCTTGACCTTGGGCAGGGGCGTCTTCTCGGTGATCACGCCCACTTGAGGACCCCCTTGCGCCAGGCGTAGAGCAGGCCTACGCCCAAGATCGCGATGAAGATCGTCATCTCGACCACCGCCGTGTACCCGAGCGACTGGAACACCTTCGCCCAAGGGAACAGGAAGACGGACTCCACGTCGAAGATCACGAACAGGAAGCCGTAGACGTAGTAGCGGATCTGGCTCTGGGACCAGCCATCACCGACGGGGTCGATGCCGCATTCGTACGTCAGCAGCTTCTCGGGCCGGGGACGGCTGGGGGCGATCAGCCGCGCGGCGGTGAAGGCGACGATGACGAGCAGCGCTCCGGCGAGCACCACCGCGAAGACCACCCCATAGGAACCGAAATAGGTCAAGGATCCGCACCTTCCCCAGCGCGGCCGTATCCTAACAGCGCGTCTGGCAGCTCCTGGTCCTCGACCGCTGCGCCGCAGCGCACAGCCAGGAACCGCGCCAGCTGCACCAAGGCGTGCTGGGCGTGTCCCTCCGGCAGCCGCCGCGCCAACCCGACCGCCCTCGTGACCTCCGACGAGACGCCGGCTCGCGCATGGTCGACGGCGCCGCTGGTGCGGACGATCTCGAGCGCCCGGTCCAGGAGCTCGCCGTCGGGCGGTCCGGCCGCGAGGATGCGCCTGAGCTCATCGCGGTCCGGCCCATCGCTCAGCGCGTGCAGCACGGGCGTCGTGTACACGCCCTCGCGGATGTCGGTGCCCGGCTCCTTGCCGAGCTCCAGCTGGGTCGACGTGATGTCCATGATGTCGTCCGAGAGCTGGAAGGCCAGGCCGAGCGACTCGCCGAACGCGCCCAGCGTCTCGAGGTCCACCGGCGCGGCGCCGGAGACCATGCCCCCCATCCGGCACGAAGAGGCGATCAGGACGCCGGTCTTCCGCTTGATCACCTCGAGGTGATCGTGCTCGGTCTTGTTCACGTCGCCTGCACTCGCCACGTCGCGGATCTGCCCGTCGCACAAGATCGCGATGGTCTGCGCGAGCAGGCGGCAGACGTCCGGCCCGAGGTCGGCGGCGAGCTCGGAGGACCGCGCGAACAAGAAGTCACCGGTCAAGATCGCGACCGTGTTGTCCCATCGGGCGTTGACCGACGGCACGCCGTGGCGCGACGTCGCCTCATCCATCACGTCGTCGTGGTACAGCGTCGCGACGTGGGTCAGCTCGATCGCCGCGGCGCCCCGGATCAACCGGGGATCGGTCGGATCGCCGAAGTAGCCGGCGAGTAGGACGAGCATCGGACGGAAGCGCTTGCCGCCGGCGGCGAGGAGGTAGCCGGCCGTCGTACCGAGCACGTCGGAGTCCGCCTCGACCGCCTTGGCCAAGACGTCCTCGACCCCGTCCAGGCGCGGCCGGATCTCGCCCTCGAGGCTCTCGTCCAGCGCGTCCAGTCCTGGGATCACCCGTCGCATCTGCTCACCACTTCAGGATCGAGGCCGACTCGATCACGCTCGACAACAGCCGGGGGAACACCCCGAGGACGATCACGGCGAGGGCGAGGACCAGGCCGGCCACCTGCGGCACGACCGACCGATCGTCGTCGACCGCGACGTGCGGCGCGCGGAAGTACATCCGCACGACCACGCGGAGGTACGCGTACGCGGCGATCACGCTCGCGAGCACACACACGATGACCAGCGGCCAGTTGCCGGCGCGGATCGCCGCGCCGAACACCGTCAGCTTCGCGATGAACCCGACGGTCGGCGGGATCCCCGCGAGCGACAACAGGAAGATCGTCAGCAGCGCCGCGAGCCCCGGGCTCCGCTCGGACAGGCCGTCGTAGCTGTCGTAGGACGAGGGCTCCTCGGTCTTCACGCCCACGAGCATGGTCACGCCGAAGGCCCCCACCGTCATCACGGAGTACGCGATCAGATAGAACATCGCCGCGCGGATCCCGATCATGTTCGGCGAGGTCAGACCGGCCAGGATGAACCCGGCGTGCGCCACGCTCGAGTACGCCAGCATCCGTTTCACGTCGCGCTGGGCGGCGGCGAGCACCGCCCCGAGGACGACCGAGACGATCGACAACGCGTAGATCACCGGCGTCCAGGTGGTCGTGAGCGGCTGCAGCGCCACGTCCAAGACCCGCATCAGCGCGAAGAACGCGGCGACCTTCGTCGCGGCGCTCATGAACGCGACCACCGGCGTCGGCGCGCCCTGATACACGTCGGGCGTCCACATGTGGAACGGGGCGGCGGCGATCTTGAAGCCGAACCCGATCACCAGCAGGCCGAGCGCCAGCAGCGCGAGCGCCTGTGAGCCGGTCTGCCCGCCGAGCGCGCTCACGATCGCGGGGATCTTCGTCGTGCCGGTCGCGCCGTAGGCCATCGCGACCCCGTAGAGGAAGAACGCCGACGAGAACGCGCCGAGCAGGAAGTACTTCATCGCGGCCTCGTTGCTGCGCCTGCCGCCGAGTCCGGTCAGCACGTAGAGGGACAGCGAGAGGATCTCCAGGGCGATGAACACGACGATCAGATCGTTGGCGGCAGCGATCAGCACCATCCCGGCCGTCGCGAACAGCACGAGGGGGTAGAACTCCCCGCGGAAGGCCAGGCGCCCGCGCGCGGTCTCGTGGGTGTAGTGGATCACGCCGAAGGCGGCGGCGATCACCAGGACCACCGTGGCGACCACCGTGAACCGGTCGGCCGCGATCGCGTCGCCGAGCACGGTCGGGTCGCCCGTCCAGTTCCAGAGCCCGATCGCCGCGATCCCCGCCCCGGCGAGGCCCGCGAGCGCGAACACCAGATGCACCGTGCGCGCGCTCTGCCGGGCGAAGGCTTCGTACAGCATCCCGACGATCGCGACCCCGCAGAGGATCAGCTCGGGGATCACGGGCTGGAAGACGAGCACCGGCGTCGGGATCGGCGCGTCCGGGCCGGTCGGCGGGGTCGCCAACGGCGACGGCGATGGCGCCGCCTGCGCGAGCAGGTGGAAGACGACCATCATCCGCCGCTCCCCGCCTGGGCCGTGACCTGGGTCGCCGGGATCACGGTCGTCGCGTGGTCGGGCGAGACCTGCTCGACCACCTGCTTGGTCGCCGGGTCGATCGACGTCGTCAGCAGCTTCGGATACACGCCGAACACCAGCAGCAGCGCGAGCACCGGCGCGATCACGATCACCTCACGCAGCGACACGTCGGGCAGCGTTCGATGCTCCTCGTGGATCGGCCCGTACGCGACCCGCTGATAGGACCACAACAGGTAGATCGCACCGAGCACCACCGCCACGCTCGCGAGCGCGCCGAACAAGTGACTCACCGCGAACGTCCCGACGATCACGAGGAACTCCCCCACGAAGCTGCTGAGGCCCGGCAGCCCCGCCGACGCGAACACCGCGAACAGGAAGAACCCGAGCAACCAGGGCATCTGGCTCGCGAGCCCGCCCATCTTGTCGAGCTGCCGTGTGTGGGTGCGTTCGTAGACCATCCCGACCAGCAGGAACAGCGCGCCGGTCGCGAGACCGTGGTTCACCATCTGCAGCACGCCGCCGGTGACCGACTGCTCGGTCAGCGCGAACAGGCCCAGCACGACGAACCCGAGGTGCGACACGCTGGAGTACGCGACCAGCCGCTTGACGTCGCGCTGGCCGAGCGCGCACACCGCGCCGTAGATGATCCCGATCACGGCGAGCACCTCGATCGCGGTCGCGAAATGCTTCGCCGCCTCGGGGAACAGCGTCAGCGTGAACCGGATCATGCCGTAGGCGCCGACCTTCAACAGCACACCCGCCAACAGCACCGAGCCCGCGGTCGGCGCCTCGGTGTGCGCGTCGGGCAGCCACGTGTGCAGCGGGAACACGGGCACCTTCACCGCGAACGCGATGAAGAACCCGAGGAACAGCCACCGCGCCGTCTGGACCGGCAGCGTCGCCGACGCGTCGGCGAGCGCCCGCAGGTCGAACGTGCTCGCACCGGTGTGCGCGTACAGGAACAGGATCGCGACCAGCAAGAACGCCGAGCCGGCCATCGTGTACAGGAAGAACTTGAGCGCGGCGTACACCCGCCGCTCGCCGCCCCACCCGCCGATCAACAGGTACATCGGAACGAGCAGCGCCTCGAAGAAGATGAAGAAGACGATCAGGTCCAGGGCCAGGAACGTGCCCAGCACCGCCGTCTCGAGCGCGAGCATCGCGATCATGTAGCGCCGCACATCGGTGGTCACCGTCCACGACGCGAGGACCGACACCGGGAACAGGAACGTGGTCAGCAGGACGAGCCACAGGCTGATCCCGTCCACGCCGACGATCCATTGCAGCCCGATGCTCGGCACCCACGACGCCTGTTCGACCAGCTGGAAGCCGGGAGCGCTGTGATCGAACCGCCCGAGCACCGCGATCGACAGCCCGAAGGTCACCAGCGTGACGAACAACGCCAGCCACCGCGCGGTCGCGTCGCTCATCTCCCGCCCGCCCACCACGATCGCGAGCACACCGAGCAACGGGAAGAAGATCAGGACGCTCAACAGGTGCCCGCTCATCCGCGCACCCCGATGAACCCGAGCACGAGCACCGCGCCAAAGAACAGCACGAGGGCGTACGTGCGCACGAACCCCGTCTGGAGGAGCTTGCCCTCCGAGGCCGAGCGTTTGACCAGCCCGCCGATGCCGTTCACGGCGCCGTCGATCACCAGCGCGTCGAACACGTCGGAGGTGAGTCGCGCGAGCGCCTTGGCCGGCTGGACGATCACGACGTCGTACGCGCGGTCGACGTACCAGCCGCGCTGGGCCGCGGTCGCCATCGGCTCCAGCCGCTCGCGGAACGCCACCGTGTCCACCCGGCCGGAGCCGTAGATCCACCACGCGAGCGCGAGCGAGAGCAGGGCAACCGCGACCGCCATGCCGATCAGAGCGGGGACGGACAGCCCCGCTCCGAGCGCCGTGGCGCCGACGACCGGCTCGAGCGCCTGGGTGACCGCGCCGTCGGGGCTCAGCTGCAGGATCCCCACGACGACCACGCCGATCGCGAGGAGCACCAGCGGCGCCAGCATCACCGGCTGCGACTCGTGCGCGTGGTCGGCGGCGTCGGACCGCGCCCGCCCGAGGAACGTCATGCAGATCATCCGCCCGATGTAGAACGCGGTCAGGAACGCCGCGATCGTCCCGAGCACGAACACCACCTCACGACCGGTGTGGTTCGCGACCTCGAGCAGCGCATCCTTCGCGAAGAACCCGGCGAGCGGCGGCACGCCCGCCTGCGCCAGCCCGCCGATCGTGAACGTCGCGAAGGTCCAGGGCATCGCGCGACGCAGGCCGCCCATCTGTCGCATGTCCTGCTCGTCGTGCATGCCGTGGATCACCGACCCGGCGCCCAGGAACATCAGCGCCTTGTAGCAGGCGTGCGCGACCAGGAAGAACATCGCGACGCCGTAGGCGCGCATGCCGACCGCGATGAACATGTACCCCAGCTGGCTGATCGTCGAGTACGCGAGCACGCGCTTGATGTCGAACTGGGCGATCGCGCACGTCGCCGCGAACAACGCGGTCACAACGCCGACCACCAGCACGACGGTGAGCGCGACCCCTGAGATCTCGAAGAGCACATGCGAGCGCACCACCAGGTACACGCCCGCGGTCACCATCGTGGCGGCGTGGATCAGCGCCGACACGGGTGTCGGGCCGGCCATCGCGTCGGGCAACCAGACCTGCAAGGGCAGCTGCGCCGACTTCCCGATCGCCCCCGCGAAGAGCAGCAGCGCGATCACCGTGGCGGCGTCCTTCGTCAGCATCGACCCGGCGGTGCCGAAGATCACCTCGAAGTCGAGCGTGCCGAACTTGAACACCAGCAGCGCGAGCCCGACCAGCATCAGCGTGTCGCCGATCCGCGTCGTGATGAACGCCTTCTTCGCCGCCTCCGCGTTGCCGGGGACCGTATACCAGAACCCGATCAACAGGTAGGAGCAGAGCCCGACGCCCTCCCACCCGAGATACAGCACCAGGTAGTTCGCGCCCAGGACGAGCATCAGCATGAAGAACACGAACAGGTTCATGTAGGCGAAGAACCGGCCTTGACGCGGGTCCTCCGCCATGTACCCGACCGAGTACAGATGGATCAGCGCGCCGATCCCCGTGATGACGAGGATCATCGTGGCGCTCAACGTGTCGAGCCGCAGGTCCGCGCCGACCCGGAACCCGCCCACCGAGATCCAGTCGAACAGGTGCTGCAGCGCGAGGCGGCTCTCGCCCGGATAGGTCAGCAGGTTGAGCACCACCGCGAGCGACACGCCGAACGACGCGAACACGAGGACGGTCGCGAGGATGCCCGCCCATTTCCCCAGGCGGTTCCCGGCGAACAGGGTGATCGTCGCGCCGGCGAGCGGGAGCGCCGGGATCAGCCACAGGCTGCCGGCGACGTGCGGGACGAGCGCGCCTACCATCGCATCTCTCGGGCCGCGTCGACGTCGATCGTGCGCCGCCGCCGGTAGATCGACACGATGATCGCGAGGCCGACGACCACCTCCGCGGCCGCGACGACCATCGAGAAGAACGCCAGCACCTGGCCGCCCAGGTCGTTGTGCAACCGCGCGAACGACACCAGCGTCAGGTTCACCGCGTTCAGCTGCAGCTCGACCGACATGAAGATCCGCAGGGCGTTCCGGTTGATCAGAACGCCGACCGTGCCCATCGCGAACAAGATCCCGGCGAGCATGAGGAAGTAGGCGATCGGGGTCCTCACGGCGCGACCTCGACCTCTGCTTCGTCCTCTGACCCGTCCGCCAGCTCTTCGCCGAGCTCGGCCTGGGTCACCGCGCGGACCTTCCGTTGGGCCAGCACCATCGCGGCGATCGCGGCGACGATCAACAGGATCGACGTCGCCTCGAACGGGAAGAAGTAGTCACGGAAGAGGACCTCTGCGACCGCCTGGGTGTTGCCCGCGGGCTGCAAGAGGTCGAACCCCTCGGGTGCGTGGGTCGCGAACCCGATCCCCGCGCGAAGCGCGGTCGCGACCTCGACGACGAACCCGACCGCGAGCACGATCGCGATCGGCCGCTGCAGCCACAGCCGTTCGGACCGCACGTCGATCCGGTCGACGCCGAGCAGCATGATCACGAACAGGAACAGCACCATGATCGCGCCGGCGTACACGATGATCTGCACCGCGAACAGGAACGCGGCGTCGAGCACCAGATACATCACCGCGATACACCCGAAGTTCACGACGAGGAACAGGGCGGCGTAGACGACGCTCCGGGTGACCAGCATCCCGACCGCCGCGGCGATCGCGATCGGCGCGAACACCCAGAAGACGACGTCGTCGAGCGGCACCCTAGATGCCTTCCTTGTCGACCGGGTCGGTGCCGAGCGGCGGCGGCGCCTCCAGCAGCATCTCCTTGGTCCAGATCGCGTCCTCACGCGAGGTGAACGCCATCTCGTAGTAGCTCGTCAGCGTGAGCGCGCGGGTCGGACACGCCTCGACGCACAGGCCGCACATGATGCAGCGCAGGTAGTTGATCTGGTAGTCCTTCGCGTGCCGCTCGCCCGGGCTGACCGGCGCGGCGGGATCGTTGTCCTCCCCCTCGACCCAGATCGCGTCGGCCGGGCACGCGTAGGCGCAGAGCTCGCACCCGATGCACTTCTCGAGGCCGTTCTCGTGGCGGTTCAGCAGGTGGCGGCCGATGTGGGACCGGGGCGGTGGCGGCACGATCTCCTTGGGGTACTGCTCGGTGTTGTCGCGCCGGAAGGTCTGCTTGAAGACCGTGCCCATGCCCTTGGCCAGGGCCCACACCGGCGAGACGGGGCGCTCCTCGTCGCGGCGCTCGCGGTCGTCGCTCACGTGACCGGCTCCTTCAGTTCCTTCGGGACCTCGTTGGGGTGGTCCGCGTGCGGTTCGTCCGGCCTGCGTGCTTCGAGCAGCGGCTTCATGAACGAGCCGATCAGCCACGCGGCCACGATCAGCCCCACGGCGAGGAAGGCGCCCTTGCGCCGGCCGTACGTGTCGGGGAGCACGACGATCGCGCCGGTCGCGAGGATCCAGAACAGGCCGAACGGGATCAGGTACTTCCAGCCGAAGTTCATCAAGCGGTCGTAGCGCAGCCGCGGCAGGGTCCCGCGCACGAGGATCCAGACGTACAGCACCGCGAGCAGCTTCAGGAAGAACCAGACCACGCCGCCGACGACGAACCAGGCGCCACCCCAGGGCCACGGTCCGCGCCAGCCGCCGAGGAACAGCGTCACCGCGATCGCGGC
>Ga0157375_10005576_pt1 | contig 10953 bp, 9 predicted proteins | sample M35metaG_FD_115311 | JGI IMG/M metagenome (GOLD analysis project Ga0157375, IMG submission 115311) | Miscanthus rhizosphere microbial communities from Kellogg Biological Station, Michigan, USA - M3-5 metaG | ecosystem: Host-associated > Plants > Roots > Rhizosphere > Soil | place: USA: Michigan...
CCGGCGAACAGGGTCTGGCTGTCGATCACGCGCATCTGGAAGATGCCCTTGAGGCCGGCGTCCTTGCGGATCGGATGGTAGTAGCGAAGGATCTCGCGGCTGGCCATCACCGAGTTCTCGTAGATCGGGCTGCGCGAGGACATGATGCACAGGCAGAACACGAAATCGAAGTCGACGACCAGTTTGGTCAGGAACAGTTCGCGGATCTGTTCGACGGTGAACGGTGTCGATTCGGCCGCATGGCCCTGTTCGCCGAGGTGTTCGCGGTAGAAGCGCAGGCTCTCGGTCGCGTTGCGTTCGTCGACGAACGTCGCGGAACCCATGTGGATCTTGATCGGTTGCACGATGACATGGTGTGCATCGAGGTATTCGCGCGGCAGTTCGCAGGTCGAATCAACCACCAGTCCGATACGCATGAGCTTCCCTCCGGGAACGCTGGCCGGAATGCGCGGCGAGCCGGCTATTCATTTCACGAACAGGGTGCTTTGTCCAGTGCGACGGTCACGCAAACAAAAAGCCGCGGGGGACGCCCGCGGCTCTCTGCTCGTGTTGCATTGCAGCGATATCGATGAATCGGACGACGAGCAAGAACCAACAGCTTCTTGCTTCGCGATGGCCTATGCCAGACCGGCCTGCTTCATCACCTCTGCCGCGAAGTCCTCTTCCTTCTTCTCGATGCCTTCGCCGACTGCGAGGCGCTTGAAGCCGAGAACCTGCGCGCCAGCCTTCTTGAGCACCGCGTCGACCGTCGAATTGGTGTCGAGCACATAGGCCTGCCCGGTCAGGCACATTTCCGACAGCACCTTGTTGACCTTGCCGCCGATCATCTTCTCGAGGATCTCCGGTGGCTTGCCGGTGTCCTTGACCTGCGCGAGCGCGATCTCCTTTTCCTTGGCGACAATCTCGGCCGGCACCTGGTCGGGCGACACGTAGGGCGGATTCATTGCCGCGATGTGCATCGCCAGCCCGCGCGCGAGTTCGACGTCGCCGCCCTTGAGCTCGACCAGCACCCCGATGCGACCACCGTGCACGTAGGCGCCGACATTGTGGGCGCTGTCGATGCGCGCCATGCGGCGGACCTGCAGGTTCTCGCCGATCTTGGCGACCAGCCACTGGCGGCCTTCCTCGACGGTCTTGCCGTGCGAGGTCGCGGCGGACTTGAGCGCCTCCACGTCCTGCGCGCCGCTGGTGAGCGCGGTCTTCGCGACTTCGTCGGCGAACGCGAGGAAGTTGGCGTCCTTGGCGACGAAGTCGGTTTCGGAATTGATCTCGACGAGGACCGCCTTGCCGGTGTCCTGCGCCAATACGACACGACCTTCCGCGGCGATGCGGCCGGACTTCTTGTCGGCCTTGGCAAGTCCAGTCACGCGCAGGTGTTCCATCGCGGCTTCGATGTCACCGCCTTTCTCGTTCAGTGCCTTCTTGCATTCCATCATGCCGGCGCCGGAGCGCTCGCGCAGTTCTTTCACCATGCTCGCGGTGATTTCCATCGTTTCGACCTCAATGCTTGCGAAGGACGCGAGGGTCGCGTCCGGAATGGGTGGTCGTTGCGGAACGCGGCGGAGCACGGTCGCTCCGCCGCGTGGCAAGGGTTGTGGCAACCGATGCTTATTCGGCGCGCGGCTTGTCGCTGGCCGGGCCGCGCGGCGGCGCGGGGCGCTTGGCGGGCGGACGACGGTCGCGATCGTTGCCTGGGCGACGCTCGTTCGGACCGGTGCGCTTCTTCTTGTCCTCGTTGGGAACCGGGTTGCCCTCGGCGTCGAGCTCGACGAATTCGTCTTCGCTGCGACCGACGATCGGCGCGGCGGCCTTGCCTTCGAGCACCGCGTCGGCGGCGGCGCGTGCGTACAGCTGCACGGCGCGGATCGCGTCGTCGTTGCCCGGGATCGCGTAATCCACGAGGTTGGGATCGTAGTTGGTGTCGACCACGGCGACGACCGGGATGCCGAGCTTCTTGGCTTCCTTGACGGCGATGTCCTCGTGGCCGATGTCGATCACGAACAGCGCGTCGGGCAGGCGGTCGAGGCCCTTGATGCCGCCCAGCGAGCTGTCGAGCTTCTCGCGCTCGCGACGGCGCTGCAGCACCTCGTGTTTCACGAGCTTCTCGAACGTGCCGTCGGTCTCGGCGGCCTCGAGTTCCTTCAGGCGCGACACCGACTGCTTGACGGTGCGGAAATTGGTCAGGGTGCCGCCGAGCCAGCGCTGGGTCATGTAGGGCATGCCGCAACGGGTGGCTTCTTCCTTCACCGCATCGCGCGCAGAGCGCTTGGTGCCGATGAACAGGATGCTGCCGCGCTTCTGCGCGATCGCCGACAGGAAGTTCATCGCGTCGGTGAACAGCGGGACGGTCTTCTCGAGGTTGATGATGTGGATCTTGCCGCGGGCGCCGAAGATGTACGGAGCCATCTTGGGGTTCCAGTAGCGGGTCTGGTGGCCGAAATGAACGCCGGCTTCCAGCATCTGGCGCATGGTGACTTGGGGCATTGGCAGTGACTCCTGGTGTGGAATGGTCGTGCGTCGACCCATTGGAAAGCCTGCACGGGTGGCGTGCGTTCTTTCGCGAGCAACTCGCAAAAAACCATTCCGGGGTTGGGCTTCCGCAGGTCCCGCGGCAACGACCTCCTTGCGGAGGACCCCGGTACCGGTTCACGACCTGCGTGTGTATTCGCCGGTGACGCCCGGCGTGGGCGGGATCGCGGGCGAGGCCCACAAAGCCGTGGAATCATACCGGCTGGCCCAACCGCAGGCAAGTAAGGGATAATCGAGGTCCATGCCAGTCACCATCAAGACCCCTGACGAGATCGCGAAGATGCGCGTGGCCGGGCTGCTTGCGGCCGAAGTGCTGCAGGTGGTCGCGCCGCACGTGAAGGCCGGGGTCAGCACGGCCGAACTCGATCGTATCTGCCACGACCACATCGTCAACGTGCAGCACGCGATCCCCGCGAACGTGGGCTATCGCGGCTTTCCGGCGACCGTGTGCACCTCGGTCAACAACGTGATCTGCCATGGCATCCCGAGCGACGCCAAGATCCTCAAGGACGGCGACATCGTCAACATCGATGTCACCGTGATCAAGGACGGCCTGCACGGCGACACCAGCCGCATGTACCTGGTCGGCGAGCCGCCGGTCCTGGCAAAACGCTTGGTCGACGTGACCCGCGAGGCAATGTGGCGCGGCATCCGCGCGGTCAGGCCGGGCGCGACGCTCGGTGATATCGGCCATGCGATCCAGAGCTACGTCGAGGCCGAGCGCTTCAGCGTGGTGCGGGAATACTGCGGCCACGGCATCGGCCGCATCTACCATGAAGACCCGCAAGTCCTGCACTACGGTCGCCCCGGCGAAGGCATGAAACTGCAGAAGAACATGACCTTCACGATCGAACCGATGGTCAACGCCGGCGCGCGCCACACGCGCTTGATGCCGGACGGCTGGACCGTGGTAACCAAGGACCGTTCGCTGTCGGCGCAATGGGAGCACACGCTGCTGGTCACGGACGACGGCGTGGATGTGCTGACCCGCGTGCCCGGTGACGACAACGAGCCGGCGCGCAACGGCTTGTGAACACCCCGCCGCCTGCGTCTTCGGAGCCGGTCGCGTCCGCGCTCGACGACGCTGGCTGGACACACGCCGCGCGAACAAGGCTCGCTGCCGGCGATAGCGAACGCGCGGCGCGTTTCGATGCGGGCGAGTCGGTCGAGGCGTTGCTTGCCGCGCGTTCGCGCGATGTCGATGCGATCGTGGTCGAAGCATGGTTGCGCGCGTGCGGCGACCATGCGGTCTCCGAGCGGGATGCGCTGCATCTGTTCGCGACCGGCGGTTATGCGCGCCAGGAATTGTTCCCGTACTCGGATATCGACTTGCTCGTGCTCGCCGCGGATCGTCCGCCGGACGCGGTCCAGCAGGCTGCGTTGTCGCGCTTCTTCGCCCTGCTGTGGGACGCCAAGCTCAAGACCGGCCATGCGGTGCGAACGCCCGACGAATGCACCGCGGCCGCGGCCGCCGATATCACCGTCGTGACTGCGTTGATGGAGGCGCGCCTGCTGCACGGGGATCCGGTTTCAATCGAACGTCTTCGCTCGGCGATCGCGCCGCCCGCGGTCTGGCCAGCGGCGGACTATTTCGCCGGCAAGCGCGACGAACAGCGGCGCCGGCACGCACGGTTCAACGACACCGCGCACAACCTCGAGCCGAACATCAAGGACGGCCCCGGTGGCTTGCGCGACCTGCAAACCCTGCGCTGGATGGCGCATCGCGTGCTCGGCGTGGCGGAACTCGCAGCGCTGGTTCCGTTGGGCCAGCTGGGCGTCGATGAGAATGCAGCGCTCGAACGCGAATGGCGTTCGCTCGCAAGACTGCGCTACGCGCTGCACCTCGTCGCGGGACGTGCCGAGGAACGATTGCTGTTCGACCACCAGCGGACACTCGCGGCCCGGCTCGGTTACGTGGACGAGCGCCGCGACAATCTCGCGGTCGAGCAGCTGATGCAGGACTTCTTCCGCAGTGCGGCGATCGTGCTGCGGATCAACGAGCGCCTGCTGCAGCGTTTCGAAGAGCAACTCGAGGGGCGTTTCGAACCGGTCGCGCTGTCCGTCGATCCGCAGGAACGCGATTTCGTCGCGTTGCACGGCTACCTCGCCTTCGCCGACGCCGCTGCGCCGGACGCCACGCGATGCATGCGCTTGTTCACGGCATGGGCGGCGCATCCGGAACTGCGTGGACTGCATTCGGAGTCGGCGCGACGACTCGCCGAGGCGTTGCCGCGTTTCCCTTCCTACACCGAGGCATCGGCGGAATTGCGCGCGCAGTTCATTGCGTTGCTGCGCAGGCCCGATGCGGTCGCGACGCTCACGCGGATGGCGCGGCTCGGCGTGCTGTCGCGTTACCTGCCGAGTTTCGGCAAGGTCTCCGGCCGCATGCAGTACGACCTGTTCCATGTCTTCACCGTCGACCAGCACACGCTCGCGGTGCTGCGGCACATGGACGGTTTCGCGAGTGGCGCCGAGGCCGAGCGCTTTGCGCACGCGCAAACCGTGTGGCCGCGCCTGCGCAAGCCCGAACTGTTGTTGCTTGCCGGCCTGTTCCATGACATCGCGAAAGGTCGCGGTGGCGACCATGCCGAGCTCGGGGCCGATGACGCGCGCGATTTCTGCGCTGTCCACGGCCTGCCGGAAGCCGACACCGATCTTGTCGCGTGGCTGGTGCGCGAGCACCTGGTGATGTCGGTGACCGGGCAGAAACAGGACATCGCCGATCCCGCCGTCATCAACCGTTTCGCCGAGCGCGTGGCCGATCGCGAACGGCTGGATTACCTGTACCTGCTGACCTGCGCCGACATCGCCGGCACCAGTCCCAAGCTGTGGAATACGTGGAAGGATCGATTGTTCGCGGACCTGTATGCGGCGACGCGCTTTGCCTTGCGCCGCGGCCTGGAACATCCGGTGCACGCCGCCGAGCGCATCGAGGAAACCCGCGCGGACGCCATGGCGCTGCTGCACGTCGAGGAATTCGACGCCGCGACCATCGAGCAGGTCTGGCAGCGATTGCCGGACGAGGTGTTCCTGCGTTACCGCGCATCGCAGATCGCATGGCAGACCGCGGCGATCATCGCCCATGCCGATGCGGAAGACGCGTTGATCGCGGTGCGCGCGCTGGACAGCTCCGGCTTGCTGGAAGTGTTCGTGCACGCGCGTGATCGCGATGGCTTGTTCGCGGCGGCCGTCGCCACGCTTGACCGCCTCGGATTGGGCATCCTCGAGGCGCGCGCATTGCCGACCCGCGACGGTTGCGTGTTCGACAGTTTCCAGGTGCTGCCGACGCAGCCCGAGCGCGCGCCGAAAGTCGAGCAGGTCGTGCAGTCCCTGCGCACCGCGCTGCGGAACCCGGATGCAGTGCGTCCCACGCGGCGCGCGCTGCCGAGCAGGTTGCGCCACTTCAACATCGCGCCGCGTGTCGAATTTTCCACCGCTGGCGCATTCACCCGCATGACCCTGGTCGCGGGCGATCGCCCGGGATTGCTGGCCGATGTCGCGCAGGTGCTTCGCGCACAGCGCTTGCGCGTGCATGATGCGCGGATCGCGACGTTCGGCGAACGCGTGGAGGATTTTTTCGTGATCAGCGACGCCAGCGACAATGCGTTGGACGAGACGGCTCAACAGGCCTTGCGCGACGCGCTGATCGTATACATCGACGGAGACAGGACTTGAATGCATCGCTGCAGCAGACCATCGAAGACGCCTGGGAACGCCGCGCCGCGCTGACTGCGAGCGAGATCGAAGTCTCGTTGCGGCCGACGATCGAGGAAGCGATCTCTGGCCTTGAATCGGGCGCGTTGCGCGTCGCCGAGCCCGTGGGCGCTGGCTGGCAGGTCAACCAGTGGCTCAAGAAAGCGGTGCTGCTGTATTTCCGCACCAACGACAACGTCGTGCAGGAGTCGGCTCCCGCGCCTTACTGGGACAAGGTGCCGGCTCGTTTCGAGAACTTCGACGCCGATGCATTCCGCGCGCTCGGCGTGCGGGTGGTGCCGGGTGCCTTCGTGCGCCGCGGCGCGCACCTCGGCCGCGATGTGGTGCTGATGCCGAGCTTCGTGAATATCGGCGCGCATGTCGGCGCCGGCACCATGGTGGACACATGGGCGACGGTCGGATCGTGCGCGCAGATCGGCGCGCGCTGCCATCTGTCCGGCGGCGCCGGCATCGGTGGCGTGCTCGAACCCCTGCAGGCCGCGCCGACGATCATCGAGGACGACTGCTTCATCGGCGCGCGTTCGGAGGTCGTCGAGGGCGTGATCGTCGAACGCGGCAGCGTGATCGGCATGGGCGTGTTCCTCGGCCAGAGCACGCGCATCTACGATCGCGCGACCAAGACGGTGACCTATGGCCGCGTGCCGGCTGGCAGCGTGGTGGTATCGGGATCGCTGCCTGCGAGCGACGGATCGCATTCGCTGTATTGCGCGGTGATCGTCAAGCAAGTTGACGAAAGGACTCGTTCGAAGACCTCGGTCAATGAATTGCTGCGCGGAGCGGCGGACTAGCAACTGCGACCCGGGAAAGACATGCGGATCATCTCGTCGCGTCAGACGTTCTTCCTCAAGTGGATATGGCCTGGGGTCATGGCGGCGTGCCTCGTCTCCCCGGGCGTTCTGCTTGCAATGGCGATGGTGACGACGCACGCATTCGCACTGCCCGAACTGATGCCGCCGATGTTGGTGGGGATGTTGGGGTTTGTGATCTACGCGGTTTACTACAAGATGAAGATTCACGTTCTCGCCGACGAAGTGAAGGATGGTGGCGACTTTCTCGTCGTGCGCCGCGGGCATCTCGAGGACCGCATCCAGCTCGCGGACGTGACGAACGTGACTATCCGGACTTCAAACATGATGCTGCGCATGACGCTGAGACTGCGTACCCCATGCAAGTTCGGTGATGAGGTCGTTTTTGTTCCACCAGAAATGAACCTGCTGTTCCCGCTATTCCCCACCCCCTTGCGGAACACTCCGGTCTACGAAGGACTGATGCGGCGCATCGATAGGGCACACCGGGGAGCACGATGACCACCCTCTACGGCCTCGACAATTGCGATACCTGCCGCAAGGCGCGCAACTGGCTCAAGCGCTTCGACGTGGCGCATACGTTCGTCGATTACCGCGATCAACGCGTGCCAGCGGACACGTTGAAGGATTGGGCGAAGCAACTCGGCGGATGGGACAACCTCGTCAATCGCGCTTCGACGACCTGGCGCACGTTGCCGGACACGCGCAAGGCGCCGCACGCGGATGCCGAATGGACGCTGCTGATCAAGGAGTATCCGGCGCTGGTCAAGCGGCCGGTGGTGGTGACGGACGATGGTGCCGTCAGCGTCGGTTTCACCGACAATGGTTTCAAGCAACGTTTCGGAATCGGCAAATGAACGACGTTGTCGCATTGACGAAGGAGTTGATCCGCCGAGCGTCCGTTACGCCCGACGATGCGGGTTGCCAGGCATTGATTGCCGATCGCTTGGCGGACGCCGGATTCCTCTGCGAACAGATCGATTTCGGCGAAGTGAGGAACCTGTGGGCGACGCATGGCGAAGGCGATCCTGTGCTGTGCTTCCTCGGCCATACCGACGTGGTTCCGTCAGGTCCGCGCGCGGCGTGGGCGAGCGATCCGTTCGTGCCGGAAGTGCGCGATGGATTCCTGTACGGGCGCGGCGCCGCCGACATGAAGAGCGGCGTTGCGGCGATGGTCTGCGCGCTCGAATCCTACGTCGCCCGGAATCCGACGCATGCGGGGACTATCGCCTTGCTGGTCACCTCGGACGAGGAAGGCGATGCGATCGATGGCGTGCGTCGCGTCGCGGAATATTTCCGCGCGAGCGGGCAACGCATCGATTTTTGCGTGACCGGGGAGCCATCCTCGATGCAACGCCTTGGCGACCTGGTGCGCGTCGGCCGGCGTGGCACATTGTCGGCAACGCTGACCGTGCGCGGTGTGCAGGGACACGTCGCGTATCCGGATCGCGCGCGAAATCCGATCCACCAGGCGATGCCGGCGTTGGCCGAGCTCGCAGCGAGGCGTTGGGACGATGGCTACGCGCTGGAGACAGCGAATCCGTTCCCGCCGAGCAGCCTGCAGGTGTCCAACATCCACTCCGGCACCGGCGCGAACAACGTGATTCCCGGCGCGTGCGAAGTCGTGTTCAACCTGCGCTACAACCCGACCTGGAGCGCACCCGATCTCGAATCCGAAGTGCAGGCGTTGCTCGATCGCCACGGACTCGAATACGACATCCGTTGGCAGCGCGGCGGGGAACCATTCCTGACACGCGAAGGCCGCTTGCGCGCGGTCGTGCGCGACGTGCTGCGCGAGCATTGCGGCACGGAACCCGAAGAGAGCACCGGCGGCGGCACGTCGGATGCGCGTTTCATCGCGCCGCTGGGCGCCGAGGTGATCGAATTCGGCCCGGTCAATGCCAGCATCCACAAGGTCGACGAGCGCGTCGCGCTCGATGAACTCGATCGCTTGCCTGCGATCTTCCAGGCCATTGCCGAGCGCCTACTGCGCGGCTGAGCGCGTGCGTCCGGATTGTCGCGGCCCACCCGGTTGCAGCGCTACTGCGGCTGCAGCGGCGGCAAGCCCTCTCGCTTGCGGATCGCATTTTGCCATTCGACTTCGCGGCGTTCCTTCACGTGCCCGAGGTTGTCGGAGACGCGCTTGCGGAAATCCGCGGTCATCCGGAACGGCGGCGCGGGCTGCGCAGTGGTTCCGAGCGCACGCACGATCAGGTTGAACATCGTCGTCACCGAAACCGCGGGCGCCGAGAACACGTCGGTGCGGTTGTTCAAGTTGCCGCTATTGGCCTGCACGAAAAACGGTTCGCTCACGCTGCCGAGGCTGGACAGGCCCTGGTAATCGCCCAGGAAAAGCCCCTCGGCGTTGGGCGCGGTCTCCAGGTCGAACGGGCCGGCGACCGCGGACTCGTGCCAGCTGATGGCATCCGTCGAACGCGTGAGCCAGAGGATCGTCGGCAGTGTCGCGGCATCGGTCGTATTGTTGCGGAAGTCGAAATAGGTGACGCTGATCGTGCCGTCGCTGCGCACGTGCACGCTCGGCTCGAATGCTTCCGCCGAAGGATCGCCGTTCACGCGCACCGGCGTGGTCCAGGTCATGCCTCCGTCGCGCGAATGCGTCATCGCGATGGCATCGCGCGCACCGCCGCTGAAACGTGCGTCCGCCCATGCCATGAACAACACGCCGGTCGGACTCACCGCCATCTGCGGAAGATCGGCGCCGTCGCGCACCAAGGTGCCAGTCTCGGGATCCCTCGCGCCGACCGCGAGCAGATCGGCGACCTTGATCGGGGCGGACCAGGTGGTGCCCTTGTCGAGCGAGCGGATGATCACCGCTTGGGCAGTGGTGGTCCCGTTTGTCGCGGTGGTGATCAGGGTGAACAGGTCGACCAGCGTTCCATTGGGCAGCACCACGATTTCGTTGCCCAGGGTCTGGCCGCTGGTGCCCGGTTCGTAGATCGCGCGCGCGGTTTCCCAGGTCCCGCCGGCATCGACGCTACGCGCGAACATCGCCGGGCCACCGCCGCCGGCAGGCACGCGGTCCCAGACCGCGTAGACGAAGTTCGCCGTGACCGGATCGGCGGTGATCGTCTCCTTGTCGTTGAAGAACGCCGAGCCGTCGAGGATCAGCGCCGCCGGATTGCTCCAGGTCATGCCGCCATCGAGCGAACGGCTGGCCAGCACGGCGCTGTTTGGTTCGCCGAGGTGGATGTCGCCGCTGAACGAAATCGAGATCGTGTAGACGATGCCATTGGGCCCGAACGACACCCATGGATCGGATGCGCGCGGAAAATCGCCGCCATTGCCGGCATTGCCGCCGCCGCAGCGCGAGAACGGCAGCGCCGTCCTGTGCCATGTCCTGCCGCCATCGAACGACGCGCCGCTGAGCAGTCCGCGCGCGCCGCCTGTGGACCAGCGATCCTGTTGCCACACGCCGACCACGTTGTTCGTGTTCTGCGGATTGACCGCGACGTAGGGCTCGACTTCCGCATTGACGTAAAGCGTTCCGTCCACGGCCGCGCCGTCGCAGCCCGCGGCGAATGGCGATGGGCCGGACACCATGTAGATCGGATCGACGATCGGAGGTGGCGGAGGGGGAGGAGGAGGCGGAGTCGTGCCTCCAGCAAAGGCGGTGGTGCCTCCGCCTCCACCACCGCAGCCGGCCAGGCTGGCCACCAATGAAAACGCAATAGAAATTGCCAGACTGCGAGCGGAGAACGGCATGGTCTTCATGGGAAGCCTGCATCTGCGGGTTCTCCGCCGAGCGTAGCGCAGCAGGCCGGCGGCCGCATGTGCGTTTCGGCATGTCCTCAGGGCGCAGGTACCAGACGCAGCACATGGACGGTCGGGCCGGGAAGGAACGGCGTCGCCTCGCCGCGCACCCATGCCGCGTGGCCCGCGCCCC
>Ga0157375_10005578_pt1 | contig 10946 bp, 11 predicted proteins | sample M35metaG_FD_115311 | JGI IMG/M metagenome (GOLD analysis project Ga0157375, IMG submission 115311) | Miscanthus rhizosphere microbial communities from Kellogg Biological Station, Michigan, USA - M3-5 metaG | ecosystem: Host-associated > Plants > Roots > Rhizosphere > Soil | place: USA: Michigan...
CCTGCCGCAGAAGCAAGGGCAGTAGCTCGTCTCCAATTTCTGCTCGCGCGGGCGGCGCGCGGCTTGCCTCGTCGCGCGAGGTGGACGTCAGCGGTACTTGTCGGGCGCAGGATTCAGGTGGCCACAAGCCTTGCAGGTGCGCGCGTCGGCCGAGCGATAGAAACGGTCGAACACCGCGAGGAAGTCCTGTTCGACGTTTTGCAGGATGAAGGACTCTTCGTACAGTTTGTGGTTGCAGCGCTCGCAGAACCAGAGCAGGCCATCCATTTCGCCCGGCAGACGCTTGCGTTCAATGACCAGGCCGATCGAGTTCGGCATGCGCTGCGGCGAGTGCGGCACGCGCGCCGGCAGATAGAAGATCTCGCCGGCGCGGATCGGAATGTCGCGCACTTTGCCGTCTTCCTGAACCTTCAGCACCATCTCGCCTTCGATCTGGTGGAAGAATTCCGGGCCTTCGTCCCAATGGTAATCGGTGCGCGCGTTCGGGCCGCCGACGATCATGATGATGAAGTCGCCGTCGACGATGCACTTGTTGCCGACCGGCGGCTTGAGCAGGTGGCGGTGTTCATTTATCCACTTTTGGAAATCGATCGGAGCGGAAAGCATCGTTGTTTTATGCCGTGATCGGAGCCGGGCGCCCGGGCCATTGTAGCGCGTTTGACGGAGTGGCCCGAATTGTCCCACACTAGTCCCATAAGTAGCTCGTGCAATGGTTCTGGGCGAAGTAGTCTAATGGCCCGTTCAATCCCCGGACAGCCTTATGACCAATTCCACGACCGCCATTCTGAGCATCGACGTGCAGCAGTCCTTTCCCGCCAGGCCCTATTGGCGCGAAGACGACGTGCCGGCGTTTCGCAAGAACATCACGCGCTTGATCGACGGCGCAACCCAGCGCGGGTGGCCGGTCGTGCGCATCCTCCACGAGGACGGCGAGGGGCCGTTCGCCGCCAGCAGCGGCCTGGTCAAGCCGCTCGACTGGATGCCGCAGGCGCACGCGATCGAGTTCGTCAAGCATGTGCACAACGCGTTCACCGATACCGGGCTCGACCGCTGGTTGCGCACGCGCGGGATTCGCAAGCTCATCGTCACCGGCATCCGCACCGAGCAGTGCTGCGAGACGACGACGCGCGTTGCTTCCGATCTCGGCTACGAAGTCGACTTCGTCGGCGACGCGACGCTGACCTTTCCGATGACCGATCCGCGCAGCGGGCGGCAGTTCAGTGCGGCGGAGATTCGTGAGCGCACCGAGTTGGTGCTGCGCGATCGCTTCGCGCGGATTGCGACCGTGGAGGAGGCACTGGGCAATGAATGACAGGGAGCGTAACGGTGAAAACCGCCGCGATGAGGAACGCTCGCGCGGATGAACGTCTGGTTTGTCCTGCCGCCTGATCTGCTCCTGCTCGATTTCGCCGGGCCGGCCGATGCATTTCGCGTGGCGGCGGCGCGCGGCGCTCCGTTTCGCGTGCGCGTCGCGGCAGCGGAACCCGTCGCCTCGACGTCGCTGGGCGTGACGCTCGGCAATGTCGAGCCGCTGCCGGCGAAGATCGAGCGCGACGCGCTGCTGATCGTGTGTGGTTCGTCCAGCGATGAAGCGGTACTGACGTCGCAGCCCGGCCGCGCCCTCGTGCGCTGGCTACGCGAAGTCGGCACGCAGCCACGGCGTCTTGCCTGCGTATGCTCCGGTGCGATTTTCGCGGCGCGCGCCGGCCTGCTCGATGGCAGGCGCTGCACGTCGCATCACAGCGAGCTCGATCTGTTGCGTCGCGAGGCGCCGACTGCCGACGTGCTCGACAGCCGCGTGTTCGTCGAGGACCGCGGCTGCTATACGAGTGCCGGTATCACTGCCGGCATCGATCTGGCGCTGCATCTGATCGCCGAACTGGCGTCGCCGCAGCTGTCTGTCGAAGTTGCGAGGCACATGGTCGTGTATCTGCGCCGTGTTGCAGATGATTCAGCATTCTCGCCGTGGCTCGAAGGACGCAATCATCTCGACGCCGGCGTCCATCGCGCGCAGGACGCGCTGACGCATGCCGCGCAGGAAGACTGGCCGCTGCAGCGGCTCGCCGATCACGCCCATGTCAGCGTGCGCACGCTGACGCGGCGTTTTCGCGAAGCAACCGGCATGTCGGTGCGCACCTATCACGCGCGCCTGCGTTATCTGCTTGCGCGGCAGGCGCTGCATTCCGGGCTGAGCGTCGAGGCGGCGGCCACCCAGGCGGGCCTGGGTTCGGCCCGGCAACTGCGGCGTCTGTGGGCGGGTCAGACCGGAACCACGCCACGAGGCCTGTCCCGGCCATCCTCGCCCTCGGAACCGGCGGGACTCAGCCCGGCAGCGCCGCGACGCACTTGAGTTCGATCGCGATCGGCGTCGGCAGCGCGGTGATCCCGAGCGTAGTGCGGCACGGCTGCGCCGCCGTGAAATACTCGGCGTAGACGCGATTGTAGGCGGCGAAGTCGTGCGCCATGTCGGTCAGGTACACGGTCACGTCGACGAGGTCTTCCCAGCTCGCGCCGCTGGCGTGCAGGATCGCGCGCACGTTGGCGAATACCGCGCGGCATTGCGCGTCGATGTCGTAACTCAGCAGCCGGCCTTCGGTGTCGTAGACGTTGCCGACGATTGCGTTCGTGCGCGGATCGCGCGGGCCGACGCCGGACAGGAACAGCAGGTTGCCGACGCGGCGCGCGTGCGGATAAGCGCCAACCGGTTTCGGCGCGCCTGCGGCATGAACGACGTCGCTCACGGTTTTTCCGGCGTATCCAGCGTCGTGTCGATGTCGCGCGTCGTCACGACGTGCCCCTGCGCATCGGTGGCGGTGACGTGATATTTCGCCGGGCGCAGGTACATGCGTTCGGTCACTGTTCCGTGAAACGCGACGATGCGGTTCTCCGCGGAGGCGCCTTGCGCAACTACGTTCAACACGACACGGTCGGCAGGAATGCCCTCCATGCCTTCGTTCGCATAGCGCGCTTCGACCAGGCACGGAAAGTGCGTGTTGCAGAGTTCGCCGGCGACGCCGTAGGCAGCGCGCAGCCCGCCCAGCGTCAGCCAGTCCGGACGCTCGTTCGACGCGGTCTCCTGCGGCGGGAAAAACACGCTCATGTCGTATTCGCCACCCTTGAGCGACCATGCCTTGTTGCCACTCACGAACACGCTGGGCACCTTCAGTCGCTGGCCCTGCGTTATCTCGAGGTAGTACGGGTGATCCTGATCGGGCCGCGCATGCTGGATCATCATCGTCTGTTCGATCGTCAGCGGATCGATGCCGGCGACCTTGTGGAAAAACTCGCCCATGCTGCTGCCGCCGAGATACTTGCCGGACTTCTGCACATGCGCGAAGCCCGCGTCGACGACGAGCCGCGCCTTCGGATCTTTCTTGAAGACCTGGTTGTAGAGGTTCTCGGCGCCGGCTTTCTCGCGCGGATCACCGACGCCGGCGTTCTCGGCGTCGTACGCGACAACCGTGTAGCCGAGCCGCAATGCGGTGCGCACCATCTCGGCGTATATCGGTTCGTTGGTGTAGAAGCCCGATTCGGCGATCGGATAGCCGCGCTTGTTCAGATTCTTGTCGGACAGGTACAGGGTCTCGGCGGCAAAATAGTTGAAGCCCTCTTCGCGCAGCCTGGCCAGCAACTGGATCGTCAGCGTGCGCGTGACCGGCGCACTGTGTGCTTCGTTGAAGAAGACGGCCTGCCGGCCCTTGGCCATTTCCAGGATCACGTCGGCGGCGGGCCGCATTTGATAGCCGCCGTTCAACGGTGACGGCGCGTCGTTGTCCTGCGCCGGCTGCGCGATCGAAAAGCTCGACCGCGCGCCGTTGTAGTCGCCGATGTAAGTCTGGTACCAGCTCAGGTATTGGCCGAAGATCAGCTGGAACGCCCGGTCGCGGTTCGAATCGTAGGCCAGCTGCATGCGCAGGTATTGCGCCAGCAGGCCAGGCTGCTTCTGCGCATCGCGCATGATCGCGTCGGACTTGTCGGCCGCAGCGAGTTGCTGCGCCCGCCATTGGGCCGGCGTCAGTTCGTCGCTGGACGGCGTAGTCTTGATCATCCGGTCCATCGCGATGGCCGTGGCGCAACTGGCGACCGTCGCTACTGTGCAGAGCAGAGCGTTGCAAAGACTCCGGTACGGATTACGTTGTCGCATCATTCGCCCCAATGTCTGGCTGGCAGGTGCATCGTCGCAGCGATCGGCGTCGCTGTCATAGTGACTTCAGTCATGGCACAGAGCCGCCGAGCTGCGCAAGTGCGTGGGCATAGCGTTCGTCGAGCGCAGCGTTCGCGTCCATCTCCAGTCCGAGGTCGCGCACGCGGCCGTCATGCAGTCCATAGACCCACGCGTGCACGCTTAGTGCCTGGCCACGCTGCCAGGCATCCTGCACGATGGTTGTCTGGCAGACATTGACGGCCTGCTCGATTGCATTCAGTTCGCACAGGCGCGTCAGGCGGGCGTCGTCGGAGTCCTGTCTGGAAATTTCGTCCCGGTGCTTCTGCGCAACGTCGCTGACGTGGCGCAGCCAGTTGTCCACGAGGCCGAGGCGCGCGCCGGACAGCGCCGCGCGAACGCCGCCGCAGCCATAGTGGCCGACGACCATGACGTGCTCGACGCCGAGCACATCGACGGCGAACTGGATCGCGCTGAGGCAATTCAAGTCCGCGTGGACGACGACGTTGGCGACGTTGCGGTGGACGAACACCTCGCCCGGCGCCATGTCGATGATCTGGTTGGCCGGCACGCGCGAATCCGAGCAGCCGATCCACAGGTATTTCGGCGCCTGTTGTTGCGATAATTGCTCGAAGAAATGCTCGTCCTGCGCGCGGACGCGCTCGGACCAGGCGCGGTTCTTCTCGATCAGTGGAGTCAGTTTGGTCATGCCGTTGCGGGGTCCTAACAGGATCAAGATCAACAGATTTAACCACGGAGAACACGGAGAAATATCTTTCCTATGTCGCGCTTCGCTCTTCTCCGTGTTCTCTGTGTTCTCCGTGGTTCAAGCTCTTGCACTTCTAGCCCGACCATGCGGACCTAGCCCAGATCGATGCAGACATTCTTGGTTTCGGTGAAAAAGCGCAAAGCTTCGACGCCGCCCTCGCGGCCGACGCCGGACTGTTTGACTCCCCCGAATGGCGTGCGCAGGTCGCGCCGCATCCAGCAGTTGATCCAGACGATACCGGATTCCAGGCGCGCACCGATGCGATGCGCGCGCTTGAGGTTCGTCGTCCATACAGACGCGGCCAAGCCGTATTGCGTCGCATTGGCCAGCGCTATCGCTTCGTCGTCGTCGTCGAACGGCATCAAGGTGACGACCGGGCCGAAGATTTCTTCCTGGTTCGTGCGGCAACTCGACGAAAGACCCTCGATGACGGTCGGGGCGATGAACCAGCCGCGGGCGCAGCGTCCCGGAACATCGACGGCATGCCCGCCGCTCAGAACTGCGCCGCCTTCGTCGCGGGCCAATGCGATATGGCCCATGACCTTGGCGTAATGGGCGTGCGAGACGACGGCGCCGAGGTCGGACGACGGATCGTCGGGATCGCCGACGCGCAGCGCGCGGACTTTGTCCACGAAGCGGTCGCGGAACTGCGCGTAGATCGAACGCTGCACCAGGATGCGCGAACCGCACAGGCAGATCTGGCCCTGGTTGGCGAAGGCCGAGCGCACCAGCGTGGCAAGATTCGCCTCGCTCGCATCCCAGTCGGCGAATACGAGCGTCGGATTCTTGCCGCCCATCTCGAGCGAAAGCTTCTTGAACTTCGGCGCCGCATGTGCCGCGATCGCCGCGCCGGTGCGCGTGCTACCGGTGAACGAAATTGCCTTGATCTGGGGATGTTCGATCAGCGCCTGGCCGGCGCCCGGGCCGGTGCCATGCACGATGTTCAGCACGCCGTGCGGAAGTCCCGCATCGATGCAGACTTCGCCGAACATCGACGCGGTCAGCGGCGTGACTTCCGAGGGCTTGGCGACGACCGTGTTTCCGGCGGCCAGCGCCGGCGCGATCTTCCACGTAAACAAGTACAGCGGCAGGTTCCACGGCGAAATGCAGCCGACGACGCCGAGCGGCTGGCGCAGCGTGTAGTTGATTGCCTCGCCGCCGCGCGAATCCGCGTTCATCGCATGCGCTTCGCTCGCGAACTGCGTGATCGCCGCGGCGAAGAAACGCAGGTTCGCGACGGCGCGCGGAATGTCGAGGCTGCGGGCGAGGGCGAAGGGTTTGCCGCTGTCGCGCGATTCCGCCGCGGCGAATTCGTCGACGCGTGCTTCGATGCCGTCGGCGATCCGGTTCAGCATGGCGGCGCGGTCGACGGCAGGCAACGCCGACCAGCCCGGAAACGCGCGCTGAGCCGCAGCGACAGCCGATTGCACGTCGCGATCATCGGAGTCGGGGCAACGGGCGTAGTCCGCGCCGATCGCCGGTTCGGTCACGCTGAGATAGCGACCGGCATCAGGGACTTGCGCACGTCCGTCAATGTAGTTGGACAGTGTAAGCAACGGCTGGGTCATGTGCTCAGCTTAGCCGGTTCGCCGGATTTTTGGGGAACCGGCGGTCGGACGAGGCGTGAACGCCGGCAGCGTATCGAACGCTGGCCAGACGCGCTCGCGACCGGCTGCGGCATGATGTGTCAGAGGGACTGCATGCGTCCGCCGTCGACCGGGACGTTGATGCCGTTGATGTAACCCGCGGCGGGCGAGGCGAGGAACGCGATCACGGCGCCGATCTCGCCAGCTTCGGCAAAGCGTCCCGCGGGAACGGTCGCGAGCATGGCCTTCGCAATCTCGCTTTCGTCCTTGCCGGTTGCCTTCGCGCGGTCGCCGAGGATCTGGTCGAGGCGCTGCGTCTTCGTGTAGCCGGGCAGCACGTTGTTGACTGTGATGCCGGAGGGCCCGAGTTCACCGGCGAGAGTCTTCGCCCAACTCGCTGTCGCTCCGCGGATCGTGTTCGAGACGCCGAGGTTCTTGATCGGCTCCTTGACCGAAGTCGAGATCACGTTGATCACGCGGCCGTAGCCCGCGGCGCGCATGCCGGGCAATACGGCCTGCAGCACGATCTGCGCGGCGATCAGATGCTGGTTGAAGGCGATGCGGAAATCGTCGAGGGACGCGGTATGCGCCGGTCCGCTCGGCGGCCCACCAGTGTTGTTGACGAAAACCTGCACGGACCTCGTCGCCGCCAGATCCTCGACCTTGGCGCGCAGCGCCGTGTGATCGTTCATGTCGACGGCAACATACGCGTGGGATTGCGCCGCATGAATCTTCGGCAGTTCGAGCAACGCCGCTTCAAGTGGCTCGGAAGAACGCGCGAGCAGCGTGACATGTGCGCCGAGTTGCGCCAGTTCCATCGCAGCGGCGCGGCCTATTCCTTGCGAGCCGCCGCAGACGAGCGCGTGTTTGCCGGTGAGATCAAGATTCATGCGCTTCTACATCCGGCTGAAAAGTTTTTCGGTCATCAACGGCAGCAGGTCGTCGTCGTTTTCCGCTTCGGGCGGCTGCACCGAGGAAAGATCGAACCCGAGCAGCGCGGCGTCGTCTTCGTCGAGTCCGTCGAACGCGCGGAACTCCGCATCGAGCAGCGCCTGATGCGCGAAATCCTCGTCGTCGTAACGCAGCGTCTCTCCCTCGGCGCTGAACACTTCGGCCGTGCCGGAATCGAGCACGCGCAGGCGCGCCCAGACCAGCAGGTTGCCGAGCGAGGCGACCCACCACTGTTCGACGACAGCGTGATCCGATTCGTTCGGTGGATTCATGGCGCGGCGAGAGGCGGCACGGCGACAATCATGCGCGCAGTTTACACGCTGGAGCAGGGCCGCCGGCAACTCGAGGATCAGTGCGCTGCCGGCGCATTCGCTCCACCAACGTAGCTGACGCGCCAGATCGAATTCGACGCATCGTCGCTGACCAGCAGCGATCCGTCCGACGCGACCGTCACGCCAACCGGGCGGCCCCACACTTCGCCGCTGTCGAGCACGAATCCGGTCAGGAAGTCCTCGTACTCGCCGCTCGCTTGTCCGCTCTGGTGCAGCGGTACGCGGACCACTTCGTAGCCGGCGCGCGTGGAGCGGTTCCAGGAGCCGTGCTGGGCCGCGAAAATGTCGCCGCGATAATCGGCAGGAAATTGCGCGCCGTCGTAGAACGTCAACTGCAGGGACGCGCTATGCGGTTGCAGCAGCACGTCGGGGACGATGACCTTGCCCATGAGGTCGCGGCGTTTGCCCGCATGGCGCGGATCCTGATGCGCGCCGATGTACCACCACGGCCAGCCGTAGAAACCGCCGTCCTGGACATGCGTGATGTAGTCGGGAACGAGGTTGTCGCCGAGGCCGTCGCGTTCGTTGACCGAGCACCACAGCGTCCCGGTCTGCGGCTGGATCGCCAGGCCGACCGGATTGCGGATGCCGTATGCAAACACGCGCTGGCCGCCGCCCTCTGGATCGAACGCGAGGATGTCGGCGCGGCGTTTCTCGGTGACGGTCGTGTCGGGATCGTCGACATTCGATGCGGAACCGACGGACACGTACATGATCTTGCCGTCCGGCGAGAACTGGATGTCGCGCGTCGAGTGACCGCTGCCCGATGGCAAGTCGGCGATGTGCTGCGGGGCACCGCGTGCCTCGAGATCGCCATTGGCGTAGGCGATGCGCACGACGGCGTCGGTGTTGGCGATGTAGATCCATTTCGGATCCGGCCCCGGCGGCCTCTCCCGGCCATCCATGGCCTCCGAGGCACTTGGGCTCCTGCCCGGCGGGTAGAAGGCAATGCCGAACGGCTTGTTCAATCCGCTGGCGAATGTCACGGACTTTTCCGCCTTGCCGTCCGCGCCGATGCCGCGAAACAGTGCGATCTTGCCAGCGCCCATCAGGGCCGCGAACACGTCGCCGTTCGGTGCCGTGCGCAGCAGTCGTGGCCCCGAAACGCCAGTTGCGAACTGCTCGACCTTGAATCCGGCCGGTGCCTTCGGCCACGCGTTTGCGGGGCGCGCGACGATGCTCGCGCGGTTGCCTGCGGATGTCGTGGCATAGGGCTGCGGCAAGTCCGCGACTGTAATCTTGCGTGCCTTGCCCGGCGCCTCGTAGCGAAAATCCGTAAAGGGCGGCGTCGGCGCATCCGTCGTGATCGGCGCAGCCGCGGGCTGCTCGATCGGCTTGGGCGCTGGCGCAGGCGCAGATGCCACGTCCTTCATCGAACGCAAATAGCTGATGACGTGCCAGCGCTTTTCCTCCGCTAGCGCCGCCCACGATGGCATGCCGTTGTTCACATCGCCTCTGGTGATGTACCAGAACAGTTCGCCGTCACTGGCGTGTCGAATCACTTCGGAACGCAGCGCCGGCACGGGACCGCTGCCTTCGCCACTGGCGCCGTGGCAGGCCGCACACGTGCTGGCGAATACGAGTTTGCCGTTGTCGACAGCGCCGGTGTCGGCAGCGTACGGATTGCGTCGCGCTTGTTCGCTCGCAGGCGCGTCGTGAAACGGCGCGGTTTGCGAACTGCATGGCGACAGCACGCCGACGCATGCGGCCATGAAAAGCGTCAAGCGAAATCGGCGAAGTCCGAGGTTCAGCATTGTGAAGGCCCGGTCGATCAATGCCGACATGCTAGCCGCCGTTGCCGGCGATTGTCATCTGCAGCCCGCTCTGCGTCGGTACCTGAACCGTGACGCGCAGTCGACGCTCGAAATATGCCAACTGCCTGCGACTTGCAAAATACCCGACTTCGTTTCCAAGCCGTGACGAAGCAAGAAATACGTCTTCATGAATCTTTGAACTTCGCGGTGCTACGGTGCCGCGGCTCGTATTCAGGTTGAAGGGGGCGAACCGGCGTGCACTGTACCTTCTGGAATTAGGAGTAACTGATATGCGGACTATCGTGAAACTGGCTGGATTAGCCGCCCTCGTCGCCGGGCCGGCATGGGCCGGCAACGGCGCCCCCTCGGGTCCTCATTACGACCTCAACATCATCGGTGTGGAGAATGCCAAGAATCCGCCGATGTCGGGATCGGACCGGCATACGATCTTCATGCCGTTGTATAGCACCAAGACCAACGGCAAGGTATCGACCTGTACCGAGAACACTACTGGCGGCACTCTGACCGGATCTTGCACAGCGATCGTCGACAACCCGATCTGGCTGATCCCGGGCGTCGATTTCCAGGTGTGCGATGGGAACGGCTTCGATCCGGCCCACGATTGCGATGGAAATGTGATCGACGCGAAAATCGGTGCGGTGTTCAGCCTGCCGTGCAATACGGACGTCACCCAGGAGGACATAAACTTCGGCTGCGATCCCGAGCTTCCGTCCGCCTCCTACACGGTGTGGGCCCGTGCGCTCGGCAAGCCTGGCGGTTCTGCTGAAGTCACCACCTGCGCAACGGTGAACGACCTCGGCGGGGGCGTGAGCGGGAGCGGCGATCTTTTCTGCTCGCTGGAAAACGTGACGGACCCGCTGATGCGCAAGAACGGTCAGCCCGTCTTCCAGAACGTGACCGACGAACTTACGTCGATGCTGGTCCTGTTTTGCGAAACGGGTTTCCTTGCCGACGGCTCGTGTGATGTTGCGGTCAAGAGGGTTCGCATCTCCCTCTTCGCAAGCGGCACCGAGGACTGGTTCTGGAACTACGACAACAACGGCCTGCGGCTTGCCCAACTGCGCTTCTACATGAACTGAGAAACCTAAGGCCATTCCGTTCACGGGGAGAGCCGCGACCACCGGTTGCGGCTCTCCGTTTTTTTGTTGTCATACCTCGAGGGTTTGCGACTGATGTTCACCCGCACGATCGCCCTGACGCTGGCGCTGTTGGCCTGCGTGGCCAGCGCAACAGAGCAATTGTCAACACCTAAGGCAAACGCGGAGGACCTGTCCTGGGACTTTGGCCGGGTCGAATCCGGAACACGCCTGGAACACAAGTTCGCGCTCCGCAACACCGGTTCCGCACCGCTGCGCATCGAAAACGTGCGCA
>Ga0157375_10005582_pt1 | contig 10945 bp, 12 predicted proteins | sample M35metaG_FD_115311 | JGI IMG/M metagenome (GOLD analysis project Ga0157375, IMG submission 115311) | Miscanthus rhizosphere microbial communities from Kellogg Biological Station, Michigan, USA - M3-5 metaG | ecosystem: Host-associated > Plants > Roots > Rhizosphere > Soil | place: USA: Michigan...
TGTTCGCCCCGAGTGTGGAGGCATTGAAAATCTTTTTCGATGAGAAGATGCGGGCCCGTTTGCGGCGGCACCTCTATGCTGACCTGGTCGGTGTCTGCCCATTCCTTCATCACTCGCCCCGGGACTGTGACGTGAATGGCTTGGCCGTTGAAAGCGGCGGTAACAGACTTGGCGTGGATCGAGCTTTCAAGGCGATAAATCAACTCGTGCCCGGCCGAAAATTCAATCAGCGATTCGACCCGCCCGCGCTCGCGAACTGTAGCGACTTCGTTCCGCGTCAGACGCAGACGCAGCGAGTTTCCTTGAATGCGAAGCTTCATTGTTAATGCTCCAAATTCGAAAATGGCTGGCTTCGGAGAGGGGCAGGAACGCTTACAAACCCTTCCCGATGCTTTCCAATAAGTCGAGCGTGACTGCGATTGCGTGCCGGCTGTTCTCACTCCGAAGTCTTCGCAGCAGCTGCAGAATCCCGGGCGCTCGATGCGCTTTTTCCCGATCTGCGCCTTGTATGGCAGTTTGCGCCAAGCTGTTCAAAATTTCCGGGGGAATGCTGCCGAAGAATTTCGTCAGCAGGATGAAGTTGCGAATCCCGCGAAGCGATTCGGGGGTGTCGACCGCCGCGGTTAACGTACCCACCAACTTGTCACCTGCGCCCACCATGCCGCGCAGCAGGTCCAAGACCCCGCGGTCGTGCAGGAGTTGCAGCAACTCGAGCGCGGATAGGATTGCGTCAGCGTGTTTGTCGGGCGCATCGCGCAAGTGTCGATCGGCGCCGTTCCCGTTGTGATGTTGAGGAGGTAAAGAAATCGGTTGAGCCATTTGAGTTAATCCTCCTGCTTGGTATTTATCTGAACCAACGCATTTCCGGGAAATCGGTAACCCGGCTGCCGCCACTTTCTCTCCACCTCCACTCCTTTCTGAGGAGTGGGATGCCCAAAACGTGGATTGATTCGCGGCAGTGGGCTTTCGCCCTTGGATTCCAGGATTTGCATCTGCACCGCTGTTTCCTTGTATGCCGGAGTGTGCGTCACTGGGTCCACATGGCTGCCGGTAAGCACGTTGACTGGACTCTCGGTGGAGTTCATCGGCATATAGAGTTGTCCGTTCTGGACTCGATCCGTGACCAAAGCGCGCACGCGCACGCGGCCGCGGCGCGATGTAAGTTGCACCAGAGTTCCGCTTTCGATACCTCGCTCGCGAGCCAGCTCCGGTGAAACCTCGACGAAAGTATTGGGGGTCTTGGCGTGGATGCCGGGACTACGGTAGGTAAGATTCCCTTCGTGAAAATGTTCCAGCAGCCGACCGTTATTCAGATGCAGATCGAAGGTTGCGTCGAGCCGCTCCGGTGACTCGCGCCAGGCGAGCGGATATAAACGAGCCTTGCCATCTGGGAAATGAAAACTTTTCGTGTAGAGCAACGGTTGATCGCTTCCGTCAGCGGCGACCGGCCATTGCAAGCTCTTGTAACCTTCGAGCCGTGCGTAGCTGACTCCTGCGAACATCGGAGTCAATGCCGCGACTTCGTCCATGACGTCCGAAGGGTTCTGATATTTCCAACACGCGCCGAGGCGCTTCGCGACGTCCTGGATGATCACCCAGTCCGGACGGCTTCCTTCGAGCGGTTCGAATACCTGATGGAGCCTCTGGATACGCCGCTCCGTGCTGGTAAACGTGCCCTCTTTTTCCAGACTGGGGCTGGCGGGAAGAACTACGTCCGCGAACCGGCAGGTCGCGCTGAAGAATATATCCTGCACCACGAAGAAATCGAGTTTCTGGAACGCTGCGGCGACAAAGTTAGCATTCGAGTCAACAATGCTCATCTCCTCGCCGCACAAATACATCGACCGCAGCTTGCCCTCATGAATGGCCTCGACCATTTCATGATTGTCCAGGCCTTTAGTCGACGGCAGGCTCACGCCCCAATGGTTTTCGAAGCGCGCGCGAACTTCGGGATCGTCCACCGATTGATAGCCCGGCAACAAATTGGGCATGGCCCCGTGGTCGCTCGCTCCCTGAACATTGTTATGTCCCCGCAAGGGATACGCTCCCGTACCCGGGCGCATGTAATTCCCTGTGACGAGCAACAGATTTGAAATTGCAGTGGAGGTATCGGATCCGTTGCTGTGCTGGGTCACGCCCATCGCCCACAGAACGCAGACTCGCTTCGCCTGTGCGATCATGCCGGCCACTTGCTTCTGCGTGTCGACGGAAAGGTCGCAGGTTTCTGAGGCGAATTCCAGAGTAAACGGTTCCAGGCTTTTTCGGTATTCTTCGATGCCGTTGACCCATTGATTCAGGAACTCGGTATGGGCGAGGCCCTGGTCAAGGATGTAACGGCTCACCGCGGAGAGCCAGACGATGTCTGTACTTGGCCGCGTATGTAAGAACACGTCAGCGCGCCGCGCCATTTCATGCTCACGCAGATCCGCGACGATGAGCTTCTGCCCGTGGAGCTTGTGTGCTCTTTTGACGCGCGTGGCGAGAACGGGGTGGCTTTCAGCGGTGTTGCTCCCCACGATCACTACAAGATCTGCCTGCTCAATATCTTTTATCGAGCCGGAATCGCCACCGTAACCTACGGTTCGGAACAGGCCCGTGGTTGCGGGGGACTGGCAATATCGCGAACAGTTGTCGACGTTGTTGGTTCCGATCACGCCGCGAGCCAGCTTTTGCATCAAGTACGCTTCTTCGTTGGTGCATTTGGAAGAGGCGATGAACGCCAGCGCATCCGGGCCGTGGAGCCCCTTGATCTCCGTGAACCGGCGGGCGACGAGATCGAGAGCCTCGTCCCACTCGGCTTCACGAAACCGATCGCCTTCACGGATGAGCGGCTTAGTGAGGCGGTCCGGGCTGTTGACGAAATCCCAGGCGAACTTTCCTTTGATACACGTCGAGACGCCATTGGTAGGGCCTTCGGACGGCTCTACTTTCAGAATGTGCCTGTCTTTGGTCCAAACGTCGAAGCTGCATCCAACGCCGCAATACGTGCAAACGGTTTTCGTCCGCCGGATGCGGGTATCTCGCATCGCCGCTTCCACTTCGGAAACTTTCAGTATTGCGTTATAGCCTGTTTCGGCTTCGAGACCCTTCACTACATCGATCATGCCGTCGAGCGACGGCTTGCTCAGGCCGGTCATGAATCCTGCGTGGCCCAGCATGGACTTCTCCATCAGGGCATTGCAAGGGCAAACCGTAATGCAGTGTCCGCAGGAAACGCAGCTCGACTCCCCAATGGGCGCGCCGCCATCCCACAACACGCGAGGATGCGGGTCCTCCCAGCGGATAGACAGCGTTTCGTTGACTTGGAGGTCTTGGCAGGCTTCGACACAACGGCCGCACAGAATGCACTGATCGGGATCGTAGCGATAGAAAGGATTGCTGTTATCGACCTCGTACGGCTTCGTTTGAAATGGATAATGCTGATGCTCGACGCCGAGTAGCTTGGTAGTGTTGTGTACCGTGCAGTTGCCGTTATTGTTGTCGCAAACCGTGCAATATAGCTGGTGGTTGCGGAGAATGCGGTCAAACGCTTCGGTGCGAGCGGCCTGAGCCTGTGGGATCGTTGTGGCGACCTTCATATTTGGCGCTACCACTGACGCGCAGGCGCGAACCAGTTCGCCGTTGACCTCGACGATGCACGTATCGCAAGTCTGAATCGGCCCCAACTGCGGGTGATAGCAGACTTGCGGCAAATGAACGCCGGCATGATTGATCGCGTCGATTAACCGGCTGCCGGCCACTGCTTCAAATTCGGTCCCGTCGATGGAGATTTTTGTCATGGTATTAGATATCGTTCAGGCTGCTTGTTGAGATAGATCGTGCTCGATTTCCAGCACCTCGTCGGGGCTAAGCCGGACATCGGCGGCGCCGGCAATTCCGATCACCTGCTTGGCGCTGCGGACGCCGACGATCGCACCAGTTACTGCGGGATTTCGCAAAGTCCAGGCGATGGCTACTTCGCCGGGCGTGAAGGCGCGCCGTTTGCCGATAGCGCGCAGTGTTTCGACCAGCCTGAGATTGCGGGAGAGCAGAGGTTCCTGAAAATTCGGGTTGTGTTTCCGCCAATCGTCTTCAGGAAAGGCCGCGATGCGTTCTCGCGTCATCGCGCCGCTGAGGAGCCCTGAGGCCATCGGCGAATAAACGATGACGCCAATATGGTGCTGCCGGGCGTAAGGAAGAATCTCGCGATCGATCTCAGACGCCAGAAGTGAATAGGGTGGCTGGAGAGAAGCGATCGGAGCCACATGTTGAGCGCGTTGCATTTGCCGCGCGTTAAAATTCGAGACGCCGATGTTACGGATCTTTCCTTCGGCTTTCAGGTTTGCCATCTCGCCAACGGCCTCTTCGATCGATCCGGGCGATGCATTTTCAGAGTTGCCGTTCCAGGCGGGCCAATGGATTTGATAGAGGTCGATCGTGTCGACGCCCAAACGCTGCAGGCTTGCCTCGGCTTCCCTGCGGATGGAGTCGGCCCGCAGGCTGTGTCCAATTTTCCCGGATGCGTCCCACACCAGGCTGCACTTCGTGAAGATGTAGAGGCGTCTACGAATCCCCTTGATCGCGCGGCCGACGATGGTTTCAGAATGCCCTAACCCGTAGGCCGGTGCGGTATCGATCCAATTCATACCGCGGTCCAATCCCGCGCGGATGGCGGCGATGGATTCCTCGTCCTCCTGCGGATCAGGCGGCGCGCGATTGGTGAGCCTAAGTGTCCGAGTCCAATGAATCCCAACCGGCTGCGAAGTGAGATCTTTTCGTTGGGCAGCATCCGTCCTCCAATTCACTACCGGCGAATTACGCCAGACGACGGTAGTGTTTGCACCTTCCTTGCCAACTTCTCTGTTTGGGAATTCGCCCCGGATCCATCTGCAGCAAACCCGCCACGCACATAGCTTTCGTGATTTCGCACGACAAATTTCTCAAGGCGGGACGGTCCTGGATGCTGTTGGCCGAACGTCAAGCGTGACGTTTTGTCGACACTAATCTTGACTCTCGAAATGGGCGCCACCTGGATACTTTACTGATAAATCGCCATTTGTTCGTTACGGCGAATGCGACGGAAACGGCGCCTGGCTTGCCTAACACTCATGGTGCGCGCATATCTGCGGACCCGGCGAAGGCCAGCGCCGGTGAGATGCGCGGACAACAACTATTTTTCCGTAAAGCACGTTGCGCCGAATGTCATGCTGCACCCTTCTACACCGATAACCTCATGCACAATCTGCAAGCAGAGCATTTCTACAAATCCCATATGGGGAACGGCATGATGGCTTCCGCAGACGGCCCGATCAAAACATTCCCGCTTCGTGGCGTAAAAGAGTCACCCCCATACCTCCACGATGGACGTCTTCTAACGCTTGAAGATACGGTCGAGTTCTTCAACGTGATCCTGGGAGTGCAGCTGGCGGAGCAGGAAAAAGCTGACTTGGTTGCCTTCATGCGTACTTTATAAACGCGCGCCACAAAGGCGATCTCGTGTTGGGATTTCGACGCCGGCGTCGATGTGTCGGCGAACAAGTCCCTCGTGGGGGAAAGAGCGTCGTGCAACCAGCAACAAGCCCTTTGTTCCCCACTTCCCGAATCACCATCTTTTGGCGCGATGCAGCGTTGAGATGTTGGCCGAATGCGTGCTTTCAAAATAGGCATGAAACTGTTGTCTGCAATCATAACCGCTGGTCTATCGACCGGTCTTAGCTGGGCCGCATGCCCGATAGCAACTGTTCCAGATTCGTCGGTGGCGGGCCAACAATCTGGAGGATCTCCGTCACACGGGATACACACATTACAAGGATGGACAATACGAAATCGCCAATGTTTGCTATGCAGCCGCTCTTCAAATGGCCGAAGCGCAGGGAATCAAGAACGTTCCAGTCGCCAGGGACTTGAATAACATTGGCGCCCTGGCCGAAGGGATGGGCAATTACGACAAGGCGAGATACTATTATCTGCGCGAATTGGACCTGCTTGCGCGTTTAGGCGAGGCAAAGTCAGAAATGGCAGGAGACGTCTATGCCAAGCTTGGTCAGGTGATGCAGATTCAAGGACAGTTTCCGGAAGCTGAGATCGACTACAATAAAGCCCTCAGTCTTCTCACGCAGCACGCCGGCGTTGAGAATTGGCGTACCGCGAATGCACTTAACCGTTTGGGACGACTCTATCTGGAACAGGGGAAGCTCCAGGAAGCGTCGAGCATGCTGCCCAAGGCTCGGGCTATTGCTGAAAAGGCCCTATCTCAAGACAATCAACGGCTGATTACTTTCTACGACTCCGAAGCTTATCTATTGTGTCAGAGCCGTAAGTTCAAGGATGCCGAAAAGAATTGGATGACCGCGCTAAAGATTGCCGAGCGTGCTTACGGAGAGAATGGGATCGAATATGGAGCGCTGCTATTGCATATGGGCCAGATGTATTCGATGATAGGCGACTATTCGGCGGCGGAGACGATGTTTCAACGCGGCCTCGCTGCCCATACAAAAATCGCCGGCGCTGATCCTCTGGAGCACGCCATTCTCACGAGCTCGCTTGCCATGGCATACGCCAAGCAGCGAAAGTTGGCGGAGGCGGACCCGCTGATCCTGGAATTGACTGAAACCATAAAAGCGGACTGTAGCGCGTCGCCGATAGCGTGTGCGTTTGTCCGCTCAAACTTCGGCGAGTATTACATGATGAAATGCGAATGGAGAATGGCCCAAACGGAGTTCGAGCAGGCATTGAAGCTACGAGAAGGCACCTTAGGGGAACACATACTCGTAGCGGATTCATTAATGGCGCTATCCCGCGCCATGCGCAAGGTAAAGCGAAAGAAGGAAGCAAAGATTTATGAGGCACGAGCGGCTCAGATTTTGGCGAGCCGGAACCCGTTGTACGATGGCCGAAATACCATCGATGTTCGTGCTTTCCAGGCCGCGAATCGGTAGGATGGTCTCCGAGTTCCTGCGACAATTCGCGTGTAGCGGGCATCCATAGCTATATGCGGAATTTCGACAGCCTGTCTGAGCGGGAAATTCTAGCTCTGGCTATCTCTCTCGAAGAGGAAGACGAGCGGGTCTATGCGGATTTCGCCGAGGGTCTTCGCCAGGACTTTCCGGCATCGGCGGCCATCTTCGACGGGATGCGAACGGAGGAATCGATCCACCGGCGCCGTCTCCTGGATCTCTCATCCACTGTTGGGCCGTGACCACCTCTGCCGGATAAGTTGCGGCCGGCAAGATCTGCGCGATCAAACCAGTTGCTGCAATTGCTCGGGGGGCTGTTGTGCAGCCTGAGGCGGGTCCTAAGAGAAAGCAGCGCTCTCCTGGTAGGCGAATCCGCCGCGCGCGCCCACCAGCACAAGGCACCAGGAAAGCAGGAGCGCCATACTTTGCCGATATAGTCTCATCTTAATTCTCCTTCATCCTTCGCTCATACGTGGCACTTCGGAATCCGGCTTACTTTTTCTCGCCTGGTGGAAAATGATCGAACATTTTCTGCACACCTTTGTCCAGATTCTTGATATTCGTGTCTGACTTGTTTGAAAGGGTGTCACTCGACGATCCCCGCCAAATCAGGGTCTTGGTGTGAGCGTCGAACAGATCGACGACCAGGGTCCCGACCTTGTAGTTTTGAACCGTTGTCGTCGCGTCTCCGAATCCCCCAAAGCCGCGCCAGCGCCAACCGCCGCCGAAGCCATCGTAGAAGGTGTTAAGCGTCTGCTGATTCTGGGTGGTCTCCATCGCAACAATCGCGACATCGCCGCCTGATTCGACTGGCGTCAAACCTTTTGCTGCCAGGGTTGCTTGCACGGCTTCTTTGATGCGGGGGACCAATAGCTGGTCTTGAGTCTGGACCTTTTGCCAGGAATATGTTTTGTACTGGCCGAAGTTTGCGTTACGGTCATAGTCAGTCTTCACTTGCTGGGCGGATGACACGCTCGCAAGTAGAAGCACCATCCCAACGGAAGCGAAAATCGTACGATGTGTGTTCATGATTTCTCCTTTGTTCGTCTGTGCAATGTGCAATCGGGCAGCCAAGAGCGGATTGTCGGCTTGCTCAAATGTGAATGATCAATGGCCCTCCCGAAACGCTTGACTGTGCGGCGGCTTAGGCTTACTGGGGGCGACTTCCGGTTTGGTTCATCAACCTGGAAATGAGCCGCCGTTTCGACGGCAGGATGACAGCGGTGTCGAAGAGGCATCGCTTATCGTGGCCAGCGAGGGGAGCTAGAGTCGCGATCAACGTAAACGTCTAACGCCAGGATTTTTTGCGGACGTGCACTAATGATGAAGGCCGAGCGGCCAGGAATGGACTGAGGTGATGTGCTGATTTGCGGTGGAAAATGGGCCCGCCGTTGGATCTGGCGGACGGAAATAATCAGAATGGCTGACCGGGTCAACCGGGCTTAAGCACGACTAGTGGTTCGCTCGTTTAGCATCCAACGAATAGCCGCCCGGACCCAATAGAGCTGACGAACCAGAGAGAACTGCGATCGACAGCACTGGAAACCAAGGGTATGGCTCAGTTCCAAGCAGGAGCAAAATAATGGAACATACGGCTCCCACGAGGGTGCTCGCAGAGGTTCCGAACCCGGCGATTAAGGAGAGCGCGGCGACCATCAGCACAAGCGCAAAGAATGACGCCAACGGACTGGCGCCAACGATCGGCATACTAGTTTCGAAAAACCATGTCGCCACAATGAGCCTCAGCAGAAGCAGGCCGAACCCTAGGCCGCCACTCGGAAACCGCAAATATATGCTCTCCATTTCTTGCTCCTTTTAATCGAACGGCACTTCAGGATGCGCTCTGAAGCTACACCTTGGAGATGCAACTCAAACGTTAATCGATTCCATTAATCGATATCACTGCAAGAGAAACGACAACCACGACGAAATTGCTACCGGTACCATTGCGACACCACCGTGTCGAGTAACCGACAAGGCCTGCAATCCTGGTTATTGTGCGATTGTCCCTCCGCTCGGCCGCTCAAGGGTGGCCGCGCCGATTTCCAGGTCTGAGAGCGTCCACTTGAAGTCCAGCTCGAATTTTAGTGACGCGCCCGGTACCACGCGGCCGGCGACCTTTTGCGCCTCCACTTCAGCCGCGTCAAGCGTAGCGAACGTCGCGATATTCAGCCCGTTTAGGGATAATCTATTCCCGGACCGGTCAGATTCAATCACAAACAAATCATTCTGGTGCATATTAGCCTCCATTGCTCATGGCCTTCGAAAGGCCGCGTTTTCGCATCTTGCTGATCAAGGTGGTCCGCTTCACGCCCAGCCGCGCCGCCGCGCCGTGCGCGCCGCCCACCACCCAATTGCTGTCCCGCAGCGCGTTCAGGATGTGATCGCGCTCGGCTTCCTCCAGGGTGACTGGTTCGTTGAGCGCGGCCGCGATAGGTGGCAATGCCGGTAGTCGCAACACATCGCCCTGAGTCAAGATCACCGCCCGCTCGATGAAATTTTGCAGTTCCCTGATGTTTCCCGGCCAGGGGTAATCCACCAGCATCTCCATCGCATGCGACGGAATCTTTTCGATCTGCTTGGCCATGCGTTGGGCATAGCTATGTGCGAAGTGCGCCACCAGCGTCGGAATATCGTCCCGCCGACAACGAAGCGGCGGAACCGCGATGGGAAACACGTTAAGGCGGTAGTAAAGGTCCATTCGGAACTGCTTCTCGGCGACCAGCTCCGCGAGATTGTGATTGGTTGCAGCCACCACGCGCACGTTGACGCGGTGCGTCTGCGTGCTGCCAAGCCGTTCGAATTCCTGCTCCTGCAAAACCCGCAGCAGCTTTGCCTGCAATTCGAGAGGAATATCGCCGATCTCGTCCAAGAAGAGAGTTCCGCCGTTCGCCGCCTCGAACCGGCCTATCTTCTGCGACACCGCGCCAGTGAAGGCGCCCTTTTCGTGACCGAACAGCTCGCTTTCAAGAAGTCCCAGTGGAATCGCCGCGCAATTCAACTTCACAAGGGGTCGTCCCTGGCGCCTGCTAAGCGTGTGAATCGCGTGGGCGATAAGCTCCTTCCCAGTCCCTGTTTCACCTTCGATCAGTACCGTGGCGTCGGTCGGCGCGACGGTTCGTATTTGATCCAACACTCCGCGAAAGTTAGTGCTCGACCCCACCATGCCTTCAGAATCGGCAGAAAGCGGCGCCATGAATTGATCTAGTGCGACGGCGGATTCCAAGTCGGGTGTCGCTGTCAATGACAACCGGCCGACGGTTCGCACGGAACGATACCACGGCCCCCCGTCCGGTCCTTGCAAGACGATCACATTGTCGGGATGCATATTGATCCTACCCTCCAAAAGAGCCAGTGGCTCGCCAAGCGCCACCGGAGTTCGCAAATGAAACTTTCTCTTTCCAAGATCATTTTGAGTCCGATCCTGTTTGTCTACAACCCTCGATGGAAGTTTCGCGAGCCGGCTAAATCGTGCCGCCGGGTGGCGCCTCTTTCGGGGGGAAGACGTCTAACACTTTGCGTTTGGTCAGATATACTTCTTCGAAGAAACGTTGTCTTGGGTTGGTGCTAAGACGCTAATATTTCTGCGGGAAGCAGTTCTACCGCTGTGGAATCTGAATGCGCTTCCGTCCGAATAAACGCGCATCCACGGACCATGCCCCAGGTCCGAGCATTGCCAATACGATTCCCAAAGCCCCGACCAGCATGTGCATCCACCGATCGCCTGGATGGAACAGGGCGAGACCAAATTCCACTATTGCGAGCAGCACGCCCGCCACCGGTGTCCACAAACCAACCAGCAGCAGCGCCGCGGCACACGCTGCCGCTAAATGCACCATGACCAGCGGCTGAGAAACGGGCCAGAGACTTGAAATCCCGTGTTGAACAGGCGGAATCGCTATCACTACTCGCAAAAATGCGAGTCCCGCACCCGGCCAACCTTCCGGAAATGTCGAGAAAAGACGTTGCACGACAGGTCTCGATTTCAGACTACTGACATGCAGAAATAA
>Ga0157375_10005583_pt1 | contig 10944 bp, 9 predicted proteins | sample M35metaG_FD_115311 | JGI IMG/M metagenome (GOLD analysis project Ga0157375, IMG submission 115311) | Miscanthus rhizosphere microbial communities from Kellogg Biological Station, Michigan, USA - M3-5 metaG | ecosystem: Host-associated > Plants > Roots > Rhizosphere > Soil | place: USA: Michigan...
GACCTGCTGCACACCCTCGCCGAAACCCAGGGCACGCCCGCCGGCAAGGAAATCCGCGAAGCACTGCGCAACCCGGACCAACAACTGCTGCGCGAAGACGACCCCACGGTGCGCCTGGCCAATATCAAGTCGGTCGGCGAAGCCAAGGACGGTGTGGTCAAGGTCGAGATGACCAGCGGCCAGACCCTGGTGATTTCCGAAGCACTCACGCCCCAGGCCTTTGCCAGCTTCAACAGCGCCGGGTTGACCAAGCAAGCCCTCGCCGACGGCAAGGCCAAGGGGTTTGAGGAAGTCACCAGCCTGCCGGGCGACCTGGACTTCAGCCAGCTCAAAGTGGTCTCCGAAGACACGAAGTCCGGGGTGATTCTGTTCGAACACCAGGGCAAGAAATACATGATCAGCCAGTCCGAGGCCGCCCTGCCCCAGCCCGGCGCCGATCTCAGCAACCCGAACCCCAACGCCGGCAGCAGCCTCTACAACTTCCTGCATGCCGTGCACGCCAGCGAAGGCACCCAGGCGTTCGACTACATCAAGAACGCCCAGTCCCTGCCCGGCCAGGAGCTGTTGCGCAAGGACGAAGCCAGCCTCCAGCTGGGTGACATCAGCAAGGTCGATGCGCCCATGGACGGCATCCTGGTGGTCAATCAGGCTGACGGCAAACTGCTCGTGGTTTCCAAAGACATTACCCCCGAAGCCTTCGCCGCCTACACCACCAAAGGCCAGACCCTGGCCGGCATCGAGAAGGCCAAGGGCGATGGCTACAGCCTGGCCGGGCCGGATGCGTACCTGTCCTCGACCGAAGACATCATGAGCGTCGGCGGCGTGGGCGATTACGGCCCCGGCCTCATCGCCTTCACCCAGCACAAACCGGGCGGCAGCGAAGAAAAAATCGTCGTCAGCGAAGAAACCAACCCGCAGATGTTCGAGCAGATTTCCGGCTACCGCACCGATATCGCGCAGCAAACCACCGACGTCGACAAACTGCGCGCCGACAACGGCCTGCCGCCGCTCAAGGACGTGTCGGCCGACAATCTCGCCACCACGGAAAAAGACGACAACGGCAACCCGTTGACCGTGCAGGACCTGTCGATGAAAACCCTGGTGGACAGCTACCGCGCCGGGGTCAAGGACGGCAGCATCGCCAAGGACGACCCGCGCGCCAAGTTCCTGCGCGCCGTGGAAGCCAAAAGCATGGCCGACAACGGCATGTCGATCATTCCCGAGCACGGTTTCACCAACCAGGGCACCGCCACTCCGCCGATCGACGTCACCTCGCGGGATGTGCGCGACAACATCTTCGACACCAAGTCCATCGACAAAACCATCAGCGAACTGCTCGGCGACTCGACCATCCAGGCCGACATCAAGGCCAACCACGACGCGGCGCTGGGCAAGGTCGATGGCGGCCAGGCCAAGGTCGATGAAGTGCACCAGAAGCTGATCGACAGCACCTCGTCGGAGAACTTCACCAAGTACATCAAGTCCCTGCAGGACAGCGGCAAGACTGAACTGGCGACCCAGGAAATCCAGACCGCCTACACCGCCCTCGCCGATATCGACCCGGCCAAGGCCGACAGCTTCATGCAGAACCTGCAAATCGACGGCTATACCGACGCCGTTGAAAAGCTGATGGACGACCCGAGCAAGATCAGCGACGACAACACCGCGCTGGCCACCCAGGACAACACCCTGGCGATTCTGTCGATGCTCAAGGGCAGCGCCGACGGCCTGCCGCGCCAGGCGCTGGGGGTGTATTCGAAGTTCGTCGACCAGTTGCTCAAAGACAAGAACGCCGCCGCCGACTTCGGCAAGGCGATGATTTCCCTGGGCGACACCTGGCAGAAAAACGGTGTGATCAGCTTCAGCGACATCGAGCACGCGGTGAGCAAGGAAATCATGCCGGGCCTCAGCGAAGAGAACCGCAGCTCGTTTGTGAAGAACTTGAGTTTCCTCAAGGACAATGGCGTGCTCGGCTCGGTCGGCGGCGCTATCGGCATGGGCCGTATCGTCTACCAGCTCGCAGGCCAGGGCGGCAAGCTGGCGGACACGCCGATGAAACGCCTGGGGATCGCCAACGACTTCCTCGGCTTCCTCGGCACCGGCTCACACTTCGCCACCCTGGGCTTGAAGGTCTACGACAAACTGCGCGGCACCAACGCCTACAAACTCATGGGCTTCGACCGTTCCCTGCCCGACCTGTGGGCCAAGCCTGGCGAGGGCTATCACGCCCTGCCCAAGGATGCCGAGGCCATCCAGAAGAAGTACTTCGACATCGTTGACCAGGCCATGGACGACGGCAAGGACGTGGGCAAGGTGCTCAACAGCGGCGGCTGGAGCGACGAAGGCGCCAAGAAGGTTCAGGAAGGTATCGAAAAAGGCATCGCCAGCCGTGGCGGCGTGGCCGGTGCGGGCTTTGGTGCGAAGTTCGCCAGCAGTGCGATCAAGGTCATCGGCATGGCCACCGACGTGGCGGGCGGCGTGATCAGCGTGGTGCAGGCTGCGTTCACCCTGCGCGACGGCGTACGCGAGAAAGACCCGATGAAAATTGCCGGCGGCTCACTGTCCCTGGCCGGCGGTGTCAGCAGCCTGGTGGCCGCTGGTGGCGGCGTGCTGACCACGCTCGGCATCACCGGGCGGGTCATTCCGTTCCTGGGGCCGGTGGGTTTTCTGGTCTCCGGTGCGCTGTCGTTTATCGGCGCGATCCTCAGCACCGTGCAGTCGCACAAGCTGCACAAGATTTCGATGCAGAACTGGGACCAGATTCAGGACTTCAAGCAGGACGGCTTGCTGAAACCCAACGGTGACGAGGCCTATGTGTGGCTGCAAACCTACCTGTCTGACTGGAGCCAGCGCGACGCGCCCCAGGACCAGAGCATTTTCGACTTCCGCAAAAGCGAGTGGGATGCCCGCGCCAGCGTGCGCAGCGGTGACCACCAGCGTGATCACGCCGACTACATCGGCGACGGCAACAACCGCAGGTCGGAGGACTTCAAGTACTCGCTCAAACCGTCGGAATGGACCGATGACAATCACAACATCATCTGGCGGGTGGGTGATGGCTACGGCGGGCCTTATCACGATGTAGACAACGGCTGACTGTGGCGAGGGAGCTTGCTCCCGCTGGGGCGCGAAGCGGCCCCAAAGACAGGACTGCTTCGCAGCCCAGCGGGAGCAAGCTCCCTCGCCACAGAGACAGCGCTGTTCGGTGCATCACAAAAAGCGATGAATACCCGTGAGTATTTGTCGCTTTTTTTTGTGCGCCATTCGGCACTTAATCACCCCCAAATACCCGCAACACAAGGTTCTGCGCCGTCGTGAACACCACCGTCATTCACCCAAGTCTTTCCATCGGTAAAACTGCCCTGCTGGGCCTGTTGCAAATCCTGACCTGGGGCGGCTCCTTTTACCTCATGGCCGTGCTCGCAGACCCCGTGGTGGCAGACACCGGATGGTCGCGCGAATGGGTGCTGGGTTCCGTGTCCATCGGCTTGCTGACGGCGGGTGTGGTCTCGCCGGCGTGCGGCAGGCTGCTCGTACGCTACGGCGGCCGACGTGTGCTGGCGTGCCACGGTTTCCTGATGGCGGCCGGGCTGTGGATCATGGCCAGCGCCCATACCCTGCCGCTGTTTCTGGCGGCCTGGGTGTTGATGGGAATGGGCATGGCAGCGGGACTCTATGACGCCCTCTTTTCCGCGCTGGGTGCGCTCTACGGAATGAAGGCACGCGGCACCATTACCGGCGTGACCCTGATCTCCGGTTTTTGCACCACTTTAATCTGGCCGCTGCTGGCCTTGCTGGTGCACACCCTGGGATGGCGGGGAACCTGCTACTTGTACGGCCTGGTCCTGATGATCGGCATTTACCCGTTCTACCAGTACTGCCTGCCGCACCAGCAGACTCCGTCGGAAAAAAAACCGACCACGGCCCGCACGGCCCTGTCCATGGACCCGACGCTCTATTGGCTGATGACCGTGCTGTTTTCGCTGTCTGCGGTGCTGATGACGGCTATCTCGGTGGTGGTGATCGTGCTGCTGCAAGAGCGTGGCAACTCTCTGACTGCGGCCATTGCACTGAGTGCGATAATCGGCCCCGCCTCGGTGGGGTCGCGCATCGTCGACCTGCTGACGCGCAACAAGCACCCCATGTGGACCATGCTGGTGTCGGTGTTCATGACTGCTGTCGGGCTGTGCATGCTCGCCTTCACCGCGCAATTTGCCGCCTGGGCCCTGGTGCTCTACGGCGCCGGCAACGGGCTTCGAGCCATCGTGCGAAGCACATTGCCGCTGGCCATCGTGCCCTTGAAAGACTACGCCATGGTCTCCAGCAAAATGGCCGCACCGGTGTATTTCAGCCAAGCGATGACGCCCTTGGCCATTGGGTATCTGTTGGCCCTGACGGGCGCCGAGGTGACGGTATCCCTTTTGGCAGTGCTGTCGATCGCCACGCTGGCGGTCGCGTGCTATCTGGTACTCAGCATTCGGCATAATGATTCACAGGGCAAAAACGCTTAGTTCCATTTTGGATCACTTTAAGCAAAAAAATTATAGTGACACTTTCGAACTATTCCATTTGCACCACTCTAAACGTGCCAGTAGTATAACTATTACAAAATGAATATTTATTCATTGGATCCAAGTTAAGTAACTTCACACGCCTGGATCCAACTTATGACGCTGTATGTTTGCCGCCCGAACGGGATGATGGCTATACGCCGCTTATTCTCGTGACTGTATAAACGCCCTATTTGGATAGAGAGGCTCACCCACTTCCGTAGGGAGAGTTATCTGTGAATGTGTGATGGATCACCGATCTCAACTGGCTGTAACCTTAATGAGAGAGTGATATGCGAAGCTTAAAAAAAATAATGTTTGCATCCTTGCTGAGTCTGGTCGCCGCTGGCGCTTCTGCGGGTGACCTGCTGAAAGGGAAAACCCTGGAAATCGCTGTCTCCCCCAACTCGCCGCCGATGCTGTTCAAGGATCAGAGCGGCCAGCTGCAAGGCGTTGACTTGGAAATCTTCAACGGTTACTGCAAGTCTCGGGGCTGCACGATCAAAACCACGGAGTACGACTGGGACGGCATGTTGGGCGCAGTCGCCAGCAAACAGGCAGACCTCGCGTTCTCGGGTATTTCAATTACCGACAAACGCAAGAAAGTGATGGACTTCTCAATCCCATATTATGAGAACTCTTTTAATCTGGTGAGTCTGGAATCCAAAAAACTGACCATTACCGACTTGTCGCAATTGAAAAAATACAGCATCGGCTACCCGCGCGGCATGGCGTACGCTGATTTGATCAAGTCCGACCTGGAACCCAAGGGCATTTACAAAGTTGCCGACGCCAAGTTGTACCCTTCGTACAATGAAGTGATCACTGACCTGCAAAACGGCAATCTGGATCTGGCCTTTATTGAAGAGCCGGTGTACGACAACTACAAGTTCCACCAAAAACTGCCCATCGCCGTCAGCTACTCTTTCAAGGGCGTTGACCACCTCGGTTTTGCCTTCCAGCAGGGCTCGCCGATCCGCGCGGACTTCGATGCCTACCTCAAAGAACTCGGCCCGCAGAAGTTGGCCGCCATCATGGACAAATGGCTGAAGTCGTAACTGATGTTTGATCGTCAGTTCTTCGATGTCATTGGGCTGTTGCTGCACGGCGTGGTGGCGACGTTCTACATCACGCTGTCGTGCTTCATCACTGCCTTTGCATTGGGGTTGGGGGTCGCCGTGTTACGGCGGCTTTCCGGCCAGCGCACAGGCGCCGTGCTGAGCGCCCTGGTGTTCATTGTTCGCTCGATTCCGGTGCTGGTGCTGCTGTTCCTCGTGTATTTCGGTTTGCCCAGCCTGGGCATTCGGCCCTCGCCGATGATCGCCATGAACCTCAGCCTGGGCGTGATTGGCGGTGCCTATATTTCCGAGGTATTTCGCGGCGCGTTGGGCTCGGTCGAACACACTGAACGGGTGGCGGCCCAGTCGATGGGCTTCAGCGACCTGCAGGTGGTGTTCCATATCGAGCTGCCGCAGATGCTGCGCTTCTCCCTGCCGGGCGTGATGAACGAACTGACCGCCATTTTGAAAAACACACCCTTCGCCTACACCGTCGGTTTCACCGAGATCCTCGGGCAAGCCAAGGCACTCACGGCCTCCACCTCACTGGGCGTGAACATCTACCTGGTGGCGGGCCTGATGTATTTCTGCATCTATAAATTGTTCGCCGTGGCGATGCTGATGATTCGGCGCCGCTTTGCCGAGCAGTGATACCGGGAAGAAAGCATGGCGATCCTGCACATAAGCAACCTGACCAAGGCATTTGGCGATCATGTGGTATTGAACGGCATCGACCTCACGGTACATGCCGGCGACACACTGGTGATCATGGGGCCTTCGGGCTGCGGCAAGACCACCCTGATCCGCTGCATGAACCTGCTGGAACGGCCCGACCAGGGCACGATTCTGTTTCACGGCGAAGACCTGCTGAGCCCGCAGCTGGATATTCGCAAGTTGCGCAAGAACATCGGGTTTGTGTTCCAGAATTTCGCCTTGTACCGGCACCTCAGTGTGCTCGACAACATCACCCTGGGCCTGCGCAAGCTGCAAGGCAAAAGCCGCGAAGAAGCCCGGGCCCTGGCGCTGGAAGAGCTGGCCTACTTTGATATGGCCGCCCATGCAAAAAAGTTTCCGGCCCAGCTGTCTGGCGGCCAGAAGCAACGTGTGGCGCTGGCACGCACCCTGGTGATGAAACCTGAAATCGTGATTCTCGACGAACCCACCTCCGCGCTGGACCCCTTGATGAGCCAGGAAGTGGCCTTGCTGATCAAGAAGCTCGAAGCCCGGAAAATCACCACCGTGTGCGTGACCCACGACATCGCCTTTGCCGACCAAATCAGCCAGAACGTGGTGTTCATGTACGCGGGGAAAATCGTTGCACAAGGGCCGGTTGCGGAACTGGCCGTGCACACGCCGATTCCCGAAGTCGCCTGGTTCTTCGGGAAGAAACGTGATGCTTGAGAGTTGGCTGAGTTTCTATCAGGACTTCGTTGAGCAGTGGCCATTGATCGCGTCGGGCATCCTGGCGACCGTGAAACTGACCCTGACCGTTTCAGTCACCGGCTTCGCGCTGGGCGTGCTGGTGTTTTACCTGAGCCTGAGCAAGCGCGCCGGAGTCGCCCGGTGTGTTGAAGCATACAAGTCGTTTTTCATCGGCACGCCGCTGATTTGCATCATTTATATTCTTTACTACGGCCTGCCGGGGCTTGGGCTGCGGCTCAGCCCGTTTGAGGTGATGGTCATCGGTTTTACCGCCAACGTGGGCGCCTACAACGCGGCCTATTTACTGACAGCCTATAACGGGCTGGACAAAAGCCAGCTGGAAGCTGCCACCGCGCAAGGCTTCAGCGATATGCAGATCTACACGGGGATCATCCTGCCCCAGGTGCTGCGCACCTCGATTCCCGCGTTGACCAACCAGATCATTTACAACCTCAAAGACAGCTCCATTGCGTTTCTGGTGCAGTACCCGGAGTTTTTTGCGCGCATGCAGGAACTGGCCGGGGGCAACTTCGAGTTCTTCAAAACCTACACGCTGACGGCGGTGTTCTACGTGCTGCTGGCCTCTGCGGTGTTTTTCGCCTCCAGGACCCTTGAGAAGCGCAATGCACGGTTGTCCTGGGAATAAGTCTGTGGTGGGTGATTCATTGTGGCGAGCGGGCTTGCCCCGCGTTGGGTTGCGAAGCGGCCCTAAAACCTACCACCTCGGTTTAACTGAAAGCACGCGGTGGCCTTGATGGGGCTGCTTCGCAGCCCAACGCGGGGCAAGCCCGCTCGCCACAAAAAAACCTGTTTTTCACAAGAAACCCGCTCGCCACCGTGACGGGAATAAAAACCGCCTTCAATTGTTTTAGTCAGGACGGGACACGATTTCCCTACTGCCAACAGCCGAAGGAACACCATGAACCAATCGCCCCCAGCCCTGCTCCCTCTCGTTGTCACTCCGCAAGAGGCGTTGCCGGTACGCCCCTTCGGGCTCGACATGCATATTTTGCTCAGCACCGAAGCCAGCGGCGGCGCGACTTCCGTGATCATCGCCAGCCACAACCCCGGTGAAGGCCCGCCCCACCACCTGCATCATTCGCAGGAGGAGTACATCTTCATTGTTGAGGGCACCTACCAGGTGATCGTCAACGGGGCTGAACAAACCGTCGGGGCCGGGACGTTGCTGTTCATTCCGCGCGGCACCGTGCACAGCTTCAAGAACGTCGGCGACACGGTCGGCCGCATGCTCGACTGGACCCTGCCCGGCGGGCAGGACAAGTACTTCAAGGCCATTGATCAACTGGCGGCCGAAGGCGGTTTCAGCCCGGAAAAAGCCAAGGCACTCAGCCTGGAATACGACACGCACTTTCCTCAGGTGTAAGCCTTCAGATCAGGCGTGCCGCCACCAGCCAGTCCGCGACCGCCTGGAACGACGCGTCCGGCACCGGGTCGCCCGGTACGGTCTTGCGCGCAATCTCGGAAGCCAGGGGCTTGTCCGGTGCGTGGGGAATGCCCAGGTCATAGGCTTCCTGCAGCATCAATAACGCTTCCTCCGGCGCGGCGCGGCACACAATCACCGGCACAGGTGTTTCGCCGCGCACATAACGCACGCCCACCACCCAGCCGTCGGTGGTGCCGATCATCATCGACGCGCGCCCCAGACCGAGCTTGGTGGCCAGGGCCTGCATTTCGTTGCGCTGGCGGCGGCGCTCGCTCTTGATCAGCGGGTCGCCGTCGATGTCCTTGCGTTCGCGCTTGGTTTCGCTGCGGGTCATTTTCATGTCGCGGCCGAACAGCCAGCGCTGCATCATCACGTCCACGCCCCCCACCAGAATGAAGGCGCACAACACGGTAAACACCAGCGGCTTGAGCACCAGGAAAAACGTCGACTCCATGCACTCCGCGCCACAGCGCGACGACTCCATCAACGCCTGCAACGCATGCTTGCCCACCACGTAGAAGGCGATCGCCAGTACGTGCACCTTGATCAAGCCTTTGATGAATTCCACCAGGTTGCGCAGGGCAAAAATTTTCTTCATGCCCTCCGCCGGGTTGATGCGCTTGAACTCGGGCTTGATCGGGTCCACCGAGAACACAAAGCCGCGCATGGTGATGATGTTGGTCAGGACCACCACCCCGGTGGTCACCGCCATCACCGGCAGCGTGATGCTGATCACCAGTTGTTCGGCATGGTCTAGCACCCTTGGCCACACGGTGGCGAACGGCTCGGTATAAATCTGTGCGGTCAGGTCGAGCAGCGCCGTCACCTGAGCCTTCGCCCGTGGCGCGAGAATGGAAATGCACAGGGTGCAGAACAAAATGACCATGCCCGACACCAGGTCCTGGCTCTTGGCGACCTGGCCTTTTTTGCGTGCGTCCTTGAGTTTTTTGTCCGTGGCCGGCTGGGATTTCTCTTCGCTGGTATCCGCCATGGGCTACTCCATGCCGGCCAGGGTTTTGAGCAGCTCGACGGTGCCGCGAAACTCCGCCAATTGGTCGAGCATCAACGGGATCAAAAAGCCGATGTAGATCACCATCAGAATGGTGAAAAACAGGTTCTTCACCGGGAGCGACAGATCGAAAATATGCAGGTTCGGCGCCATGCGTGACAGGTAGGCGAGCATCAAGTCGGTGATCAGCAACGAGATCAGCAACGGCGACACCATCAGCACGCCCACCCGCATGATCTGGTCAAGGATCGACAACACCGCCAGCAGCGCGGAGCTGGCAAATACCGGGGTAAACGAGGTCACCGGCCACAACTGGTAGCTGTGGTAATAGCCGTCGACCATCAGGATAAAACCGCCGGACATGAAGAACAGCGTGATCAGCATCACCGTCAGCAATGTCGCCATCACGCTGGACTCCCCGGACGATAACGGGTCCACCAGCTGTGCCATGGTCGAGCCGCGTTGCAAGTCGATCAACTCCCCCGCCACCTCGGCGGCCCAAAACGGAATGCCGAACAGCAGGCCGATCAGAATGCCGATCAAAAACTCCTTGATCAGCAACCCGGCGATAAACACGCTGCCGTGTTCGGGCATCGCCGTGAGCGCCTCGAACACCGGAAAGAACATGGGAATGGAAATGGCCACGGCCACACAGCCGCGAATCATGCCGGTGAGGCCCAGGCGGTTGAACGCCGGGGTGATCACCACCACGCCCATGGCGCGGCAGGCGGCAAGCGAGGCGGAGCTGATCACCGGGTAGGCGACTTCCAGGAACTGCGCGGTCAGGCTGGCATCCATGGGCGGTCAGCGCGTCCACATCGGGAAATTATCCAGCACCTGGCCGCCCAGTTCCGCCACCTGGCCTGCGAGCACCGGGCCAAGAAATACGATGGTCAACAGTACCGCCACCAGCTTCACCACCTGGGGCAAGGTCTGGTCCTGGATCTGCGTCAGCGCCTGGAACAGGCCCACGCTCAACCCCACGATAATGGCCACGCCCAGGGCCGGTGCGGAGAGCATCAGCACGGTCATCAGCGCCTGTTTCATCAAGGATAAAAATACGTCCTGGCCCATCACTCACCCCTTAAATGCACATTCACCCTGCAGGGCTCAGCCGCCGTAACTCAATATCAAACCGTGCATCAAGCGCGACCAGCCACTTAACGACACGAACAAGAAGATTTTCAGCGGGATGGAAATCAGGTTCGGCGAGACCATCGACATGCCCATCGCCATCAACACGTTGGACACCAGCAAATCCACCACAAGGAACGGAATGTAGAGCAGGAAACCAATCTCGAACGCGCGCGTCAGTTCCGAGCTGACAAACGCTGGAATCAGCACCACCAGGTCGTCGTCACGCAGGTCGGCACGGGCTTCCGGCGACCAGATGGTCTCGGTGGCCTGCACAAAAAAACCGCGCTCGGACTCGTTGGCAAAGCGTTTCAAGTGCGCCTGCAA
>Ga0157375_10005584_pt1 | contig 10943 bp, 11 predicted proteins | sample M35metaG_FD_115311 | JGI IMG/M metagenome (GOLD analysis project Ga0157375, IMG submission 115311) | Miscanthus rhizosphere microbial communities from Kellogg Biological Station, Michigan, USA - M3-5 metaG | ecosystem: Host-associated > Plants > Roots > Rhizosphere > Soil | place: USA: Michigan...
CCGAAACAAGTGCGCCAGCCGTTATTATGCCAGACCATACGCCACCGTATGGATCATAGAATACATCACCACTAACATAGTTAGCGCCACCACTAGCAACAACTGCACTAACACCCCTACGCCCAGGAGTATCAATGCTTAGGTTGTTACTAACCATTTGCAGAATGGCTTGGCCAATCTGCACTGCACCAGTATTAAATTCAGAACCATGCACGCGAAAGCCACGAAACTGCAAAGCAGATCGAGTAAATTCCGCTTCAGCTAAATTAATACCATGCTTTGCTTTAGCTGGTCTAGTAGCATAAAGATATGGTGTATAGGCGCGCAATACACTTGTTTCGCCAAGCGGCCAAGTTGGTGTGACTGGCGTTACTTCAATTGGCCAAGTAGCGCCCCATCTGGCTACTTGGAAAGTATCACGAAATCCATATGCGCCGGATTGACCAGCCACCAAATAAGCAGTTGAATTAGCCCAACCAGGACCAGCATCATTTGAAGTCGGAACTATTTGAATACCTTGTTTCATATAGGAACCAGTTGGTTCCATCATTTGTATATCGTATTCATGCCCAGTAATATGAGAAGTGTTGCGCACTCCTGGCTGGACAGTTAGGTAGGTGCAATAACCAAACCCGCCACCTTTAGCTGTTGCGTTAGTTAATCCGGTGCCACCATTATCAAACCTCAAATCAATTGAGAGATTGTGGCCTACAATCGGCCCAAACAACGGGCTCATTACGCCAGAGGTAAATAATTCAATGTTAATAAACTGACGTTGGCCAGTCGCACCAGGATTAAAAGAGCCAATAAATTTCCAGGCATTAGATGCTTGCGGATCAGCATTAATCGAATCGTTAACTGATAGCCGATTTAGTATTGCGGCAGTGCCAGTTGTTGCAGTTCCAGTATGTGTTTGTGCAACATAAATCGAACTGCGAACATTATCAAATCCGCCGGTTGCCCAAACAGTTGATGCTGTTTGCGAAATGTTTTGAAACAAAGCACGCGACTGATAGTTAATAATCCCTAACCCCTTAGCTGCAAGGTTAATAGAGATATCAGTATCAGAACCATTAGCCTGTATAGAAAGATTACCTCCAGTGTTAGATGCTATCAAATTAAGTCGATTGACAGGAAGTGAAGTGCCTTGCACAAACAACAAGTTTGCGCTGTTACTATTTTGAACACGCAACAATCCGCCAGTTCCACCAACCTTCAAATCAAGATTGGTATTGCCAGTGTTAGTGGTAGCAATAGACGTGCCAGCAAAAGTAAGTCCGGCCGCAATCAACGTTCCAATAATAGTTTCATTACCATTAACGGTAAGATTGCCAGTAATAATGCCGCCTGTTAACGGCAAATAGCCACTAGCAATAGTAGATACTTTTGTATCTACATATAGTTTGTTAGTAAGATGATTATTATTGATTGGCGCAAGCGGCTGGTCAATCTGCCCTTGCATGATGCCGCCAATCAATGGCAGATACAATGCTAGTTGCGCATCGAAATCTCCTTGATTAACACTACCGTCAATTTCAGTTGCTAGATCGAAACGTAGTGCTTCAATTTCTTCTTTCGCATAAGCAAAGTTTTGCCTAACATCGGACGTATAGGCTTGCTGATACTCCGGCTTGGTTGGATCAATCCGGCTAACAAAGCTGTAGTTGTCGAGCGGCATATTTTGCTCCTACAAAAACAATGGAGGAAACACTTGAACGCCAGCGGCACGCGGCAGTATATCTTGCAGTATTTCTACTCTATAATCTGGCGGAAGTATTAACGTTCCAGCTATGTATATACGAAAGTTAGCATTGCCAATATCGCGTATCTCTACATCAGTTTTAGGAATACCAAGAATGCCACTAACAGCAATAATTAAATCCTCAGCAGTGCCATGCGAATTATTCAGTGAAATCTTTAGTATTATCCTAGAACGATATTCAGCATCAGCTAATGTTAGTGCGTCAGCATACGGCTCGCCTTCATGGCGCATTCTAGCAACACCAAATGCACGACCAGACGGTTGCGTAATGAAACCAAAGAACGGTAAATAAATTGCCGATGATAATACTCTCGATTGCCCAACTATATAACCAATACCATCGAGTTGTGCGCCAACCGCAGTCTCTAACCAACGTAACGTATATAGATCGTTCTGTGCTTTATCCAATACATTAAGCGGCGGATAAAATGCTCTAACAAATGCTTCAGTATAATCTTTACCAAGATGCTGCGCAAGAAAATGCGACCAAGCAATTTCTTCGTGATCATGTGGAAACGGCGTCATAGAATAGTTACTATTACTTGAGTTACATCAAAGCGCGATAATTCCCTAACAGCAATTGCTTTGTTAGCCGATGTATATGCGCCACCTCCTGGCGCGGTTAACGTTGCAGTAACCGCACTTGTTATTGCAATATTACTGATACCCGGTATCTGTTCATAGATCGGTCCCATGAACCTTTGATGAATAATATCTTTACCAACTCCGAACAAATTGCCAGTATCTGTAACGATTTGTTTAATGATAATATCACCACTTGTCGGGAACGCTTCTTCACTATACTTGGTTATTGTTAGGTTCATCCAGACATATACTGGTGTTGGTCTACTGAAATGAATTGCATGAGTATAACCAGCCGTATCTACAACGTTGATATTAACAGCACCGAACGTATCAATACCGGCTGGTTTGGTTCGAAAGATTTCTTCGCCAATTGCTTGCGGGTCACCACCATATGCAACGACTTCTATACTATGTGGCGGTCTACCACCAGTATCAGTCGTATCCAAATTGTTTTCGTAAACAGAACAAGTAATCAATCCTAGTATATTCTGTTCCAAATTCTCTTGGATTGACCTAATAGTTCCCGCGCCTAACCGATATACTCCGGTAGAGTAACGAAGTCTTAGTTCATCATCCGCTTCGGTTTCTCTGCCCATCTGGCCAGGTGAAGTATTATAGACTGCATCCCATCCAGTTTGTGTCGAAACGATTTGCGTTATACTGCCAATCGGCACTGCTATTTCGCCATAGTTTACCGCTTGCACTAAACCAACACTGCCGATCTGAAACAAAGTAATATCAACTGAAACTACATTAGAAAAGCCAAGTCCATCAAGCCGATATACTCTAACATGATTTGCATCGGCAACTGAAATATAGTTTACCGATACCAACATGGCAGCAAGATGGCCCGCGATAGTAACACTAGTATCGCCGGCAATAGCAGCATAACTGGCAGTAATAGTTGTTTCGCCAGAACGGAGTAATTGTATTGAATATACTTGCGCAACATTAGCAGTATCTACCGAGAACGTTACATCGCCAGCATTGCCAGCATCAATTGTTACATTATCTGTTAGAATAAAATCCTGTCGATTTACTTCCGATCTGACAATTGATCCGGCTTCAACAATAATACCTTGCGTGCCATAGAGATTAACCCATGCCATAGATTGTTTGGCAAATAGTCTAGTTACGCCAGCGAATGAAACCGAGTGATCCAAGTTAACGCCAAAAGCACTAACAGGATACATAGCGTGATAAACAGCTTGCGCCAATTCCCAGACTGCGGCTTCTCGTTCTGCGAATACATCAATGAATTGTCCAGTAATAGAGTCAGGTCTTGTTTCGAAAGTCAACTGAGTTTTAGCTTGTAACGAATCAATAATAGCTTGCCGAATTTCTGGTAAGCGCATCCGCGAGAAACCACTTGGCAATACACCATAGGCCGATGCATTAATAGTTTCAGACATGCGCAGTATCCAACTTTACTGAATCCTTTACTGGGCCGTAATCAGTAACAGCTTCGAACTCTACTCCAAGTGTTCTCCTGGCGCGGTCAAACGTCATATTAAAACTTTCCAATCGAATCACTCTTGGAACGTTATTGATGTGCGCGCGTAGTATAGTTTCAACACTAGCCAAATGCGGGTTCTTTACTAGGATTTCTTCTAGATAGGGCACGCCAAATGTTATATCTAAGAACCATTCCCCTAAAAACGCCAGAAGCGTAATTTTGATTTGCTGCGCCACTTTATCTGCGCCATTGATTGGCCAAATCTGATAACGCGATTCCGTAGTCGGTTCAGTAGTTGGCGACACCGGAAACCACATATCATGGTCAGCCCGCGACAATGCTAGATCGTAATTACCTTGGGTATCGCTCATAGTCTACCAAACAATACCAAGACTAACAGGATAACTAGCACCAAACCAACCACACCTATTCCGGGTCCGAAATAAGCATAATTGGTATGATATCCAGCATTGTAACCATATCCGCCGAATAACAATACTATAACCAAAACAATTAGTATGATGCCAAGTAAGCTCATGTTAGCTTGCCTTTGGTTGACCAGAATTATCGGCTGGATCGGATTTAGTAAATTCGTGTCGATGGGTTTCGAGCGTAAAAGCTTTTGCTGGCGTATCAACCTTGATTGATTGTCCTTTAAGAGTAATGTTTCCGTCGGCATCAATCGTTATGCCTCCCTTATCATTACCCATAACTAATGATCCATCTTTCTTTAGTGTAACGATTGTCTTGTCAAATTTCAATACTACGTCATCAGAGTGCGCGCTAATTCCACTTGCTTGTAAACCAGGGATAGCGACACAATCAGACAAGTCGAATTGCCTAGGATCATCCGGCATAGTATTCTTGCCATCTAACCAACCTTCCATTGATCGTTGCTGAAACGATAACATAACGCCATCGCCCGGTTGCAACGGGAAAGTAATGCCAGCTTTACCGCCACCACTCGAAGTCCAGACAACCGGAACCTCGACTATTTGTGGCGACTGTAGTTCTTCATCATTCGCCAATCGTTTTGGTAATGCTGGTTTAACAATAGCACGATTAGTTGCAGCGTCATATGAAACGATTGTTCCTGGCGATTGGGTATTAATATCGCCAAGCATAGTCTCGACGGTCTGTTGAATTGATCTAGTAAAGCTCATGCTGTTGTTGGTCCGAAAGCAATGTTAGATACTTTCTTGTCAACCGGCTTAGTGCCACGAGTAACAGTGCCGCCCTTAGCAGTAGCAGTAGCAGCTTTATCGCCAAGTGGTTTCGCAGGATCAACGAGTTTCAATTCAGTTTGCCAATCACCTTCCCAATTGTCACCAGTATGTGTTAGTTCTTCGATACGAAATACGCCGTCTACTGCACGCGCCTTTAGTGATACGCGATCGCCAGGATTTAGTGTTGGCATCAGTAATGTTTTTACTTTCCAACCATACCAATATTGTTTCGGTTGTTCTGCTTTCTTTGCCGCTGTTGCTTTCTTCGGTGCAGCGCCAGACTTAACTGTTGTTGGTTTAGAAGATATTGCGTATGGCGTAACATTTAGCATGTTAGGAGTAGTATCAGAAAAATCACCTAGTTGCTCATCAGTTGGCCCAGTATTACTAGACTTTGTTTTACTACCACCTTTCTCGGATTTTTCTTCACGCTCACTTTCGGGCGAACCAATCATTCCAGAATACATTGATATTTCGATGCCTTGTCGAGTCGTTACCATTCCCTTCTCGACTACTTGAAGATTACCATTCTGTATTGACCATTCCAAACCAGTTGCTTTCGTTACTTTATCGAGCAATACTCTAGCCGATCCATGATAGGACAGGCCATTTTTCCAATCACGTTGCGGTGCATTCGATGCTAACGTTAGTGGTAAACCCATCTCCTTTGCCACGTCTTTAAGTATAAGTTCTGATTTGACGTTCTTGTTATAGCCCTTTGATATAACAGTATCGCGTATTTCTGTAACACCATCCCCGAGTTCAAATTCCGTAATGATATCTGGACCGTCAAACGTTGTCCATGCATAAGTAACATCGCCTTGAAATATTAGTTTTGCTCCAGCATCTTCTTTATAGCCAGCGTATAGCACGCATCTTGCGCCAGGTTTCTCTAACTCTTTACGAGTTGCTGCTTTCAAGTTCCATACCTTGATCGAGCTATTGTTAGGATTTTTATCAGCCGTCTTATGTATTGCAAACTGAATGCGCAGGTTCTCGATTTCCAGCCCTTTACTCTGGCCTTTCTTTCCAATCAACAAACGATATACCCGATCAAACAGCATTGATTGTTAGTAACTCCAAGTAAGGTATATACACAAATTCGAAACGTTTACTAATAAATCCATCTCTTGGCGGCGGGCCATTGATTGCTCGATCAATACCCACAATTACATCGCCAGGAAAAATATCTGGATACTTGAATTGTTGGGTTAGTAAGAAATTCGGCACTACACAAATACCATCAATCAAAGTTTGATAGGCTGAATTACGCACGCCCATTTCCCAGTATTCACCTTCATCATTCCAATCCATAATGATATAATAAAGATCATCATCAAGTAATGACTCGATGGCTTGACTGTTCATATCTGCTAACGGAATAACAAACATTATGGCGCTACCGGCGGACCAAGCTTTGGAGTAATCAAAGGTTTTGCTGGCGGATTATAACCGCCTTGTTCTCTAGCAATCTTTCGAAACGGATTTTCATTACTTGGCGGTTTTTCTGAATTACCACTTGTTCCACTTTTCCTTTCACTTGTGCCAGTTTTACCTTTTCCACTACCATTCGGATCAGCTTTATCCGGCGGTAATTCTGTTTCCTTTAACGCAACCTTTTTTATTTTGCGTAAACTAGCGTTAATGTCCAACCAACCACCGCCACCAGCACCATTACCTCTAGTAATACTAAGATCAGTAAATGCCATTTCCTCATATTTACCTAAACCCGTAACAACTGTAACCGGCTTCCTTTCCTTATGCATACTACGCATTTGGTCCACTGCATTTATTAGTTTCGTCATGCATGAACCAAACTCTAACGACAATATCTCCGAAGATGATACCGATCCTGTAATGGATAGTTCTTCATTTTGTTGCGTAATGTGATCACTGATTTCTTCACTACCATCTTCTACCGGATACTTAGTTACTTCACTCGGCAACTTGAGATTTTCACTAACCAACACATCAAGCGACAAAAATCCAACAGTGCTTTTCTTTACGAAGATAGCGGAAAAGATGCTCAAGGAACGCCACCAAATTCCACTGCTGGATTAGAGTTGTTAATTTGTCTACCCATCTTCTCAAGTATCGTTGGTATCATACTCGTTACTTGATCAACAATACTTTGCTTCGGGTCAATCTGCACCACTACATCAATTTTCTGATTAACATTGTTAGAAGCTGGCGGAAAGACTGTCGCTCCTGGCGGCATCCCAGCGCCGAATGGATTCATCTTATCTACTGCTACTAACGGAGTTGCACCGAAAGTAGCAGCCGAATTAAGCATATTCATCTGACCTTGATCTGGCTTCTTCTTGAAAATATTCTTTGTTGCATCCCAAGTGCTAGTGATAAAGCCAGGAGTTTGCGCTGCTTTTTCTCGATCTGCTTTACGCGACGCTATTTCTTCCGGCGTTCTACCTAACGCCATATCAAACAAATCTTGCGCCCATTCCTTACCATACAATGCAGCAACAATCATTCCGGCAACTGGCACTACTCTACCAAGTGCAGCAAGCAATCCAGTAAACGATATTGTATTCCAAGCTTCAAATCCTGCTTTAATCGCAACTGTTGCACCTTGAACTATTCCTAGTTTCTTGATTAATGTTACAACACCAGCAGTAATGCCTAATAGATTCATGGCGCCTAGCGCCAGGAGCGCTACACTAAGAGTGCCAATAATACCTTCTACGCTGGTTAGTGATTCTTTGAATGCTTCCCATGCGCCTTTGAAATCGCCTTGTAATAGTTTGATAAATGCATCGAATCCTTTGAATAGATTATCGCCACTTAGCTTGTCTTTTAGGAATCCCATTACATCTTCAAAACTACCAAGGAAATCGCCAATGAATGACTCGCCGCCCCTAATCCAGTAAACCAAATCGGTTATTGCTACTGTTACTGCCAATATACCAGCAGCAATCAATGTCCATTGCAAAGCAGCTAACGCATTCGCTGCCGCCCATCTTAGCGTCCAACTAGTAGCAAGCATTAACATTCGAATTAGTTTCGGGCCAAGCGCAACCGTTATTGTAATACCAAGAACCTCGATCAGCTTATTCAGACCGCCAAATGCTGTTATCAGTTTACGCAAGTTGCCGAATGTTAGATCAGTAAATCTAACAATCATATCAGCAACTTTACTACCAGTATTAACCGCCTTCCATAGTTCGGCTGAAAATAACGCAACTTCATTCCATAGATAAGTAAAGCCTTCGCCAAGTTTCCGGGGGCGTTTCGCCCATTGTTCATTCATTAGTTTGTTAGAGGCGCCTAACGCTTTAATAAAGATTTCTGGCGTTAGTTTGCCCGCTTTAACAAACGCTTCCATTTCATCACGATTTTTACCTAGCGATACTCCTATCGCATCAGTAACATCATGCGCTTCATCTTGCAACAATCCCCATTGTCGCATACCAACAGCACCGCGACGAAAACCCAAGTTCATAGTATTAAGCACGGTGCTAATTTGTTCTGGACTCGCAGCGCCTAACCGCAATCCCTTAAAGATATTATCAACAGTATGTAACAATTCGTCTTGCGTTACTCCAAGCTCTTTACTTTCATTCAAGAACTCTCGGTAAGTATCCAGCATTTGCGTATATTCAATGCCGGTATTCTGCGCAATAGCAAACAGTTGTTTCTGTGCGGCAACAACATCATCGCCCGGTCGCGCCATACGACCAATCTGATAGTATAGCTTATTGATTTCTTTGCCAACGTTCTTAAATTCATCGACCCATTCAATAATTTTATCCGCTGCCAAAACAATACCAAACAATTTACCAAGTGCCATCATAGATGATTTCACTTGAGAAACGGCAGCTTCAGCCTGAGTAAATCCAGACTTGTTTACTTCAAAGTCAAATAGTGTCGTAATCTCTCTAACGATAGCCATTTACTTCTTGCTCCTGGCGCGTTCGTTCTCGCGCCATTCCGCAGCAGCACGCATATCTAACAGCGCATTTAGTTTAAGCAGATCAATAATGTCTACATCCCCTCTTGTTACTTCACCGATACTAACAAGACCTTCTAGTATTGGTCGCCATATTACTAGTTCTTCTACCAAATCTTCACGGAGAATACCTATTGGATCGTTGGACGGTCCTGTTGGTCCTGTCCAATAAGGCTTCTCCCTTGCGTAAAAAGCTTTTCGTAATTATACCTCAATACTTCAATCAGTATTTTGATAACATCGAATACATCATCAACCGATCTGTTCAATGCGCCTTCATCTAACGGCACTGGCGGATCAGACTGAACACTAACAGAAATATAAGCCGGATTCAAAACTATCTTCACTAACGCTATTAGTGATTTGCCATCAAGACTTTTCGATACCGACTCAATCGCTTTAGTTGCTTGATCCATTCTAACTTCAGCAGAACTGTTAGGATCATTCGCCTCTAACATTGCTGCTAGTGGCGGAAGGAATTTCTTCTGGACTTCACCTAACACTTCTAACGATAGAAATGGTTCATAACGTCTTATGTAAAACTTGTTGCCGTTATCCAGTTCGAACTCATAACGTTTCCCAACTACCGCCATGAGTTATTACGCTCCGCCAACTAGATATACACTCGGCGCGCCAGTCTCAATCTGCCATGCTCTAGTGCCAACTTCTTTGGCAAATTCCATGTCAGCAGGCTTAACAACCCAAGCTTGCGCGGCCATAAACAACGTTTCACCACACAAATCTTGCACTAGTATCGGGCCAATAGTGCCACCACAAGTAAGTGTATCCATTTCAAATAGTCCTGATAGAAACGCATTACTTGGACTAGTTTGCTGTAAAGTAATCGTTACTGTGCAACGACGATCTGTATTGACGGCTCGCGCAATTTCACCGTCAGCACCCACTTGGGTAACGACACCATCTGCTGACATAGTAACATTTAGAAAGGTTCCGTCTGCAAAACCAGACATAGGCAAACCATTCATAATGATTACTACGCGCGAGGGATTATAGGTCCGCACTACAGACATTTATTTCTCCTATGCAACAACTGGAACTGCGCCAACTGGCAACAATTCATAGGTTAGCGAACCCTTGATCTCGACTGCATGAATTGCACCAGCAAGTCTAGCAGTAAAGTATACATCATGTAGCACACGACTAGCCTTTACGTTAGGCGAAATTGTTGTTGATAGAGGAACACTAGTAGTATAGCTAGGAATTAGATTCCCTTCCGTATCAACTTCAGGCGGAGCAATACCGCCACGCTGCACGCCAAAGTCTAGTGACTCCATCAGCCTGGAACGAATAATCGCAATACCCGGATCAGTATAGGGAATGCGATTATCAACTAACTGCTGGAAAATATTTACTTTAATTTCTTCGCACAACCAGTCGCGAAAACGAATAACATCAATCCACTCGCCACCAGCAGTTTTGCCATTCTGAGTAATAGCAATATTACGGAATGGTTCGAATGTGTTACCATTCTTATCACGAACATTTCTCGATAGCGTTTCAGTCATATTAAGCGAACTAACGCCTTGTAGCCTTTGGTTAGCCCATGTCTCCTGGCCGGGGTATTTCGTGAAGCTCTTAATAGTAATGCCAATATCGGGAAAGTTAGTTAATGTCGGCTCATACCACCATGCCGTTCTGAAATAGTTACCATTCATCAACTGATACCCGACACTAGTCGTATCAGTTGCAACCGGATTACTATTAGCGACACTAGTCAATGTCGTTACAAATAGTTTCTCATTAGCCTCAGTCCATGCCGCACCAGCAAGCACCTTCGTTTCAAGATGATCTACGTTAGTCCATGCATACCAATTATTGTTTTCTGCTTTAATTGCTGTTAGATCAGCCGTCGGATCAGGAATACCAGTAGACAATCCGATATATACTTGCGGCAAATGCGGTATTTGTGAAAATGCTGCTTGTGCCGCA
>Ga0157375_10005586_pt1 | contig 10942 bp, 20 predicted proteins | sample M35metaG_FD_115311 | JGI IMG/M metagenome (GOLD analysis project Ga0157375, IMG submission 115311) | Miscanthus rhizosphere microbial communities from Kellogg Biological Station, Michigan, USA - M3-5 metaG | ecosystem: Host-associated > Plants > Roots > Rhizosphere > Soil | place: USA: Michigan...
CGGGAAGTTGTATGGGGATTCCTCCAAGGTCGCCATCCAGTGCCCCGAACGCTGCTACATCCTATAAAGAGAGAACTATGAACGCTACCAAAGTAAAACTGAAGGCTGTTGTCCTCACGCAATTCATGCTGGCCTTCGGTGAAGATGGTCGTGAGCCTAACGAAGCACAGCGTGCCCTGGTCGATAGGTTCGCTGAGGACCTGGATACCGCAGCAGAGTCCTTCCCGGACGAGATGGACGTTTCGATCATCGATGACATCTACACCCTCTTGGACGCCATCGACGAGATCCCGGAGACCCCTGAGGACGACGAGGCTGCTGCAGCGCTCCGTGGACTTGGTTGGGAGGTGGTCAACCCGGTCGATGTGAACCCGGATACCGGGACCGATTGGCTGACTTGCATCATCGCTGACCTAGAGGCGATGCGTGGCTGCACTGCGATTGCACTGTTGCCGGGTCATGGCGAATCACCGGGCGCGATCATGGAGAAGACTGCAGCAGCACGATTGGGCATGTCCTTCTACGACATCGAAGATCTCCTGACATGAACAACGGAGTTGTGCTGTTCGAGAAAGGGGAGGCAACCCTCTGGCTCACAGGGGTCAAGAGGTTCCCTGACGGTTCCATAAAGACTGGTTATGTCGTGAACGGTGACTGGAACTTTGAGCGTAAGAACGGTGTGGTTTTCGCGAAGAACAGCTTCGGGCACATCGTGAACCGCTGGTCCGACCCTGGCTACATCGAGCGTCCCGCGCCAAAAGGACATCCTGACGATTACAACGAAGTTATGGCGAAAGCCCAAGAGGAATTCAAGTGAGCATCACACCGATTGGGGTCACGAACCCCGTGGAACACCCCAGGCGTCCTGATGGTACCCGGTACGAATGGACGGACTGGAAGAAGCTGTACTACCTCCTCCTGGCCGAGAACCAAGAGCTTAAAGACGACATCGCTGGCCTACGCAAGGATCCTAAATGAACCTCAACAAAATCCGCCTGAAGGCTGTCCTGCTGATGGGCTTCATGCAAGAGATGACCGGTGCCGAAGCTGAGATCAGCCCGAAGCACAAGGCTGTGATCGATGACCTGTACGAGGTTATCAACGGTCTCCCTGGTGACGGCATCGACAGTGGCACCCTTGAAGAGGTCCTCGACGAACTCCTCGCAGCCATCGACTCAATCGAAGAGGCCCTGTGATCCTCCGTGGCGACCACAATCAATGCCCTCAATGCAGCGAGTTCTTCAACAGCAGCGCAGCCTTCGATAAACACCGCACGGGTGACTACTCGAAATCGCGTGAGTGCCTGAAGCCGACCGAGATGATCGCAAAGGGTATGTCAAAGAACTCCGAGGGCTGGTGGATTACCAGTGCCTCTACTCAATTCAATTCAAAGGATTAACCATGGCAGTCATCGTCGCACTCTTCATCATCTTCATCGCAATCGGCAACGTCCTCGCGTGGCTCACGAACGCGGCATATGCCTTCAACCACTTCTCCGCTGCGCTGAATCTGGAAGTCCTCGTGTCCTTCATCGGGATCCTCGCGGCTCCCTTGGGCGTCCTCCACGGCATCTACCTCTGGTTCGTCTGACCTAGTGTTTCCCCTCCCTACTTCGGTAGGGTTTCTTTTCGAAAATACTTGCACCACTCTGTACAACACGCTATTATCCATATCATACCAACGCGAAGGAGACCCCCATGAAATCCCCAACGACCCTGAAGGAACTCCTGCAGATCGCCAAGAAGCCCCTGTGGCTCGGGAAGGCCTACTGCACCACAGCCATTCGGAACGTTGAAGCTTTCATTGAGGTCGTCGGTGATCTTCCGATTAAGGATGTAAAGACCATCCATATCGACGCTTTCGTCAACTCCATGGAGGGTATCCTGAAAGACGCGACGGTGAACAGAAAGTTGACAAACGTCCACAGCGTTCTGAAGTATGCGCATGATCGCGACTGGATCGTGAAGATGCCCAAGATCACCTGGAAGTCCGAGGACAACTCGAGGGTCCGTTGGATCAGCGAGACCGAAGAGGTCAAGATGCTGGCCCTTCTGGCTTCCTGGGGGGAACACGAGATTGCCCGGTTCATCACGGTCCTGATAGATACCGGGATGCGCCGTGGGGAACTCCTGGGCCTGAAGGAGAAGGACGTAGACGGTGATTGGATCCGTCTATGGACCTCGAAGACTAAGGGTGCTCGGTCGATCCCCTTGTCTGAACGTGCAAAGGCTGCTCTGGCCCAGGGGATGTTTGAGATTACCCTCGGGGACCTGAGGGCTGTCTGGGGGAAGCTGAAGTCTGAGATGGGTCTAGATGCAGATGACGACTTCGTTCTCCACACCCTGCGACATACAGCCGCAACACGTACCTTGGCGAAGACCAAGAACGTCGTAGTTGTCCAGAAGTTGCTTGGACACAAGAGCGTCAAGACCACTTTGCGGTACGCGCATCTGTCCGATGATGAGCTTCTTTCCGCCGTAAGGTAAACGCAACACCCACTTAAAACAGATAAAAACCTGTACAGCACGGCGTAAGATCTGTGCTCCCCTGCAATGAAGAACACGAACGACTTGACCACGACATGTTACTACTGACTAACGTACTGTCTGACGATACCTCTGTGACCCTTAAGGAGATCCCTCAGGAGGACTTTCGCTACACCTTATCCATCAACGGTCACATTGAGTGCCGTTACGACACGTTCGAGCATGCTTGGGCAGACTTCGGAAGCTGTGTGGTTTGCACCACGTTCGAGGAGGCCAAAATGGTTGCATCGCTCTGAACAGTTTTGTACACTGCACTCATGGGCTAAGAAGCATAAACCCAAACCACCACAACCAGAGGCGCATCATGTCTAAGAGTGCAGAAGAGAAACTGGCTGAGGCGATGGCAGAGATCCAACGTCTAAAGGATCAGGTCCGCGAGGAAGCAACAAGGAAGGCTCGGTATCCCTGGGAGAACCCTGAGGTTGTCCAGGAGCAAACCCGGATGGGTTACAACCTGAAGATCGAGCCTGAGTTGTACCTGAAGATCAAGTGGTTGATGGAGAACAAGGGCGGCATCCGGTCAATGCAGGTGTTCTTCGACAGGGCCGCAAATGAGTTGGCCGACAAATACCTAGAGGAACTGGGTGCAAAATGAAAACAAAAGCTTACGACGTGCATACGCAGAAGGCAGTGGAGATCTTCAAGGTTCCCGCAGAGCAGGTGACATCGGAACAGAGACGCTTCGCCAAGACGCAGAACTACTTTGAGATGTATAGATCCCCTACGCCGATGCGCTTCTCGTTTCCGCACCTCAAGGACGTGAAATGAAATCACTAATCGTCGCCGTTATCGCCCTCAGCGTCCTGTCAGGATGCGCTATGTCTCCCCAACAGGCCCAGGCGTGGTCTGAAGGCTTCGGGGACCTTCACAACACCGTGGCAGAGGGTCGAGCGCAATACAGCACACAGCCTGTACAGCCCACGAGTTATACCTGCAGGAGCTATGGGAGCTTCGCCCGGTGTGATCCCAACTGAAAGGTCTGTGGAATATAAGAGCATTCGTCCTATAATAACCTGACGAAAAATGGACACCCAAAACGGAAGAACTATGGTCGCCCCTGTCTATACGAAAGTCACCTCCTTCGAATACGGATCCCTACAGGCCGCAGTGGACGCTCTGCACATATCAGCCACGATGTCAGGCTACGTGTTTGGCTACACGGACAGGGAGAGACACTGCAACATCACATTCCATAAGTGGGGCGTGGAAGACCTGCCGTTCAAACGCGAGGAAGTCGTGGGGATCGATTTGGCTGAGTACAGTTATCACATGGGTACACTTCCGGTTACCACAGACTCCCTGTGATAGGCCTAAGTGATTGATTTATAAGGGACCATGGTTATGTTGGACGCATCTCCTGGGCACCATTGTGATACCCGGGGATGAGCCACAGGTAAGCCTGTAGCGCGTTCCAGCGGTTTCCCGGTTACCATACCGGTTATCACAATAGAAACACAAGGGTTCCACAGCTATGTCAACATTCAAAGTTGGGCATATGCGGATTCATCTTCAGTATTGCTGGAAGAAGACCGGTTCCCCGAATCTTTATTATCGCCGTAGGGTTCCCTTGGAACTCCAGCCGGTTCTCGGGAAGAAGATAATCGTTGAATCCCTTCGGACTTCAGACCTGAAGAAAGCCGAGGCTGCGATTAAGAAGATCGCTGCGATGCATGACCGCATGTGGGAGAAGATGGGCAAGCCCACGAAGGTGTCTCTTCTCGAGCAAGCCGAGGCTTTCCTTCAGGCCAATGGAGTTGTACATCAGGCTCCCCAAGAAGGTCCCCTGTTTGCCCTCCATGACCACTTGGAAACCCTAGAGGTCAATGGGAAACTCCCAGAGCCTCAGGCAACTGCTGTACAACTCCTGAAGGGCACCTTCCCCTATTCCCTGACGCTTGTGAGGGATCAGTACACCGCTGCGAGACCCGAGGATACCGAGAGGTGCGAGAGGGCCTTCAAGTACCTCTTGGAGTTCCTAGGGGCCGATCCGGATATCCGAAGTCTCCGTCGAGTTGATGTGAACGGCTTCGTCTCGTTCCTGCTCGACAAGGAGATGAGCACCACAACGGTGCAGAGATACATTGCGCCCCTGAAGGCTTCCTTCGCTCGCTGCATCCGGGAAAACGAACTGGACTGCGTGAACGTGTTCGCCAAGGTCGAGATTCCGAAGTTCGGTCAGGACGTTCAAGATCGGGAAGTGTTCACGCCCACTGAACGGAAGGCCCTACTGACCGCTATAGACCGTCATGGACAAGACACCCTTCGGTCTATTCTTCTGGTCATTGCGGAGACCGGTGCTCGCCTATCAGAAATCCTCGGGCTTGCCAAGGGGGACCTAGTGGAATCCCCTATTCCTCATATACAACTGAAGACGCACCCTTGGCGTTCCCTGAAGACACCCGGAAGTACCCGGAAGATCCCCCTGTCCGATAGGGCGCTGAGGTCCCTGTGTGATGCTAGGGACCGCTCGGAGGATCCGGTAGCTATCTACCCACAGTACTGTGACACCAGCGGTTCCTGTAACGCTACAGCAGCCTCGGCAGCCCTGGTGAAGTGGATACGGACCCGGGAGGGCCTGAAGGGTACCAAGTTGGGAGTCCACAGCCTCCGCCATGCGATGAAGGATCTGCTGAGGAGCGTGAAGTGTCCCATGGAGGCTGCTGACCAGATCGTAGGTCACGCCACGCCGGGGATGGGTGCCAACTATGGCGAAGGGTATCCAATAGAGATGTTGTATGAGTATGTGGTGGCTGCTACAAAGTAAACAAGGCGAAGCCGACGCTTCACGAAAAGACCCCTCAGGTTTCCTTTATGGATTCCGAGGGGTCTTTTTCATTCTACTGCAGCAGAGCGGGCGATGATCTTCGTCTTCTCTCCGGAGGCGAGGGTGTCCCCGAACCAGAAGTGGACCGAGATCAGCCATGCCGTTGTGATGCTACCGAGCATGGTGTAGAACGCTTCCTTGTTGTCCGGAGGGACAGCAGAGAAGAACATCAGGCCGACCATGACGAACACACCAACCGTCAGGACAACCGTGAGGGCCGCAGGGACCCAGGACTTCGTAGCCGTGAGGAGCGCACGGGCACCTTGGACATCTTCGATCCTCAGGGCCGCAATGGCCTCTTGGTTCTTGAAGCCGAGTTCAGCCATCTTCACCTGGAAATCCTGATCGGCCTTTCGGACTGCCTGAAGTTGCTCAGGGGTAGCACCAGCGATAGCAGAAGCTAGGGTGCCCTGACGCTGCTCCACGGTTTCCTCGGGACCTGGGGTGATCCCGAAGACACTCTCCAGAGCCGTCACGGCCATCCCTGCTAGGGGACCACCGATAGCTGAGGCTACTGTGGGAGCCAGAGAGGCCACCACCTTTACTACATCATTCCAACTCATCCTTCTACCCTCGCTTTAAAGTTAGCACCGAGGAGGAACTGAGCCATCTCTGCGCTGCGACGCTTCGTGAGACCGGCGAGAACCTTGCCAGCCGCCTTGTTCCACCTCGGGAATTCCTTGGCGGCCTCTTCGATGTCCTGGGCGTTAATCTTCTTGCGAAGGGTCGAAGAGTCGAATGCACCCTTGCCCACGTTGTACGTGAACGAGATGAGGGCCGCGAGTTCTTCGTCAGTGAGGATGATGTTGATCTCACGATCTATGAAGGCCGCGAGGTCGATCACACGCTTCCTGAGGTCTTCCTCAGCCTGCTCCTGGGTCCATACAGCACCCGGGCGGATCCCAGGGCCAGTGGCTCCATAGCCAATGGTCCAAGGCTCTGCACCAGTTGCGGGGTCGGGGTACGCACGGAGGCTGCACCCTTCGAAGCCCTTAATTAGCTCCATGGCTAAGGGCACTGCTCCGTCATATGTTTGCATGATAGTTACTTGATGAATTGCAAGATTGTTTCCTTCAGGCCGAGGGTACTCAGGAGGTACATCCCGGCTGCCCCGTAAAGGGCATACTTGATCTGCAAGAGGGTTTTCTGGATTGCATCGAGAGAGCCACTGAAGACTTCCTGTGTCGAGTGCAAGGCTGAGATCTCCCTGGCTTGCGCATCAGCACGGAACTCCAAGTGCGTAACGCGGTTGTCAATATCTGGCATGGTTATTCAAGGGGAAATTCAGGGAGGAGAGAGGGAACCTCGGTAACCGTGGGGAACGGCCTGTGTCCTGCTTGGACATCAGCGAGGATGCTGTAGGCTGTGTCCCAGACCAGAGAACGCCACGCACGGAATGCTTGGCCTTCCTGTTGGAACTTGGGAACCGTAGGCTCGTCTGCGTACGTCACAGCAGTCGTGAGGTTGTCGTAGCCAAACGCCCGAGCCTTGGTGTCCATGATGGCTTGAACAAGATCGACCAGAGATGCCTTGAGTGACTCCAGGGAAACCGTGGGAGCCAAGGGAGTGTTCCCCGCGGCGACCCACTTTAGGTACTCCGCATAGTCAGTGTTCAGGGGATCTGCAGGGATCGAGAGACCACCATCACGGAAAACACCTCCGTTAGGGTTGGTTGTGTACACCATGGGTTAAAGCTCCGCGCTGAGAAGGCCACCACCCGAAAGGAACGCAGTTGCGTTACCCGCGACGAGGCCGGAGGCCACAGTGACGCTGATTTCAACCGCGTTGCTCGTGGGAGACACTGCCGACACGCTAGTGGTGGCAATGTTCGCTGCATTGGAGCCAGTCACGTTGCTTGTGCCCCCGGAGACATAGGTAGGAGCAGATCGCATAGGTGTAGGGAGGGGAACCTCCGCAAACGCGGCAGTTGTGGAAAAACACTGCCCCATTACCCGCCCAGGTATCGCAAGGGCGTACCGCTGACACAGGAGCGTCTCTAACTGGATCGGGCGTCTCTCGAAGGGGGTCACTGCGGTCCCTGATTCAAGTTGAACTTCAGTAACCGCGATCAGGTTTCCTACAGCCCCCGGCCAGTGAGCAGTGCCCGCAGAGGGACCGGCCATGAACTGACCTGTTTGCCACGTGTTCAGGTTCCCGGAGGTAGACTGAAGCGTGCCGTTGTTGATTGCACCAATGCGGACCACTAAGCCCCGGTTGGCGTCGAACGTAGTTACGAGACTGGTGGGGAGCGCTGGAACGGGGATCACGACCTTAACAGCCACCCCTGCAGTTGCACTAAACTGTGTTACGAACGACTTCGACTCAGTTTTATCCGAGATCGCTACGTTGAATAGACCACTGACGTTGTTGGAGAAGAACCAGAAGGAAAGGACAGCAGGCTTCCCAAGCATGTCGTAGCAGTTGAAGCCTTCGATCCGCTGGTCGAACCCGTTCCAAAGGTTCGTACCTCCAAAGGCTCCTGCAGTGGCGGCAGTGACTACCGTCTGAAGCCCACAAGGCCTAGTGCCGTCCGTAGTACCCATGGTACTCGCGGATTGACTGAAGGAACCTACATTCGACGCGTTGGCAAACCAGCGATCAGGACCAGAGAAGCCCGGAGTTGCCCCGATGTTCGCTGAGGTTCTCTGGGCAACCCTGAAGCACCCGTTGATGATCCGATTGCGACCTGACAGGAAGATGGTCGAGTTAGCAGCTAGGTTTGCCGAAGCAGCAGCAGCGGTTGCGCTAGAGGCACTTGCGGTTGCCGAGGTAGCTGCTGCAGACGCACTCGAGGATGCCGAGGATGCCGATCCGGACGCTGCGGTTGCCTGGGTAGTTGCCGTACCTGCCTGAGTCGTAGCAATACCGGCCTGAGTGGTTGCCGTGGTTGCCGAACCGGACGCTGAAGTTGCCGAAGCAGCAGCCGCATTCTTCGACGCAAGAGCATCCGACTGGGAAGTGGCAGCAGCATTCTTCGAGGCCAGTGCAGCAGCCTCAGACGCATCGGCAGCGGTTGCAGAAGCAGCAGCATCGGCAGCAGCAGTCGTAGCAGTTGCCGAGGATCCTGCAGCACTAGAGGCCGCATTGGCAGCAGTGGTGGCAGCAGTGTTCGCGAGAGCAGACGCAGCATTCGCCAGATCGATAGCCTCATTAGCGAGGGCCAAGGAATCGTTAGCGGTCTGCGAGAGTCCCGCGACGTTGGCCTCAGAGATCGCAGCATTGTTTGCCGAAGCAGCAGCACTGGTGGCAGCGTCTTGGACAGCTTGGGAATCCGCAGTTACCTTGGCAAGTTGCACCTCGAGTGCATCGATCAGCGCATCCGTGGTGTTGTTCTCAGGGAACGTCGATTCCCCGTTAAAGAAACTCGTGGTCATTAATAGTCCCCGGAGTAGGCAGGTTCAATCGCTTGCGTGCTCTGATCGGTATCCGTTAGACGACCCTGCTCTTCGACTTCTGCGTAGAGGGTTTCGTAGCGGCCTTCGAAGGCTGTCACACGATCATCCACGAAGAAATCCGCAGCGTATGCAAGGGCGCAATAGATCAGAAGGTCAGCGAGGACCGTAGTGAATAGGTTGGTGTCGGTGTCTGCGACTAGCTCAGGCTGTGCGCCGTAGTAGATGAGGTAGACAGGGACATCCAAGGGAACTGCAGGTTTGACGAGGAAGGAGCCAGCGACTCTGGTGTAATACCGAGGCTGACCGAATTCCTTTGGGAGCCTCAGGAAGTGCGCCAAGTCCTTCAGGCTCAGAAGTACATCCCCAGAATAGAAGTGCTTCATCGAGAGAAAATCTTGCGGAATTAGGATCTCATCGGATACCGTAAGAGCATTGCCAGTGGAGACACTGATCTTCTCTTGCCCTGGAGTGCGGAGAGTTCGCTCGATCCTGGTCTGGGCCATATTTATAAAATCATTGGCGAGGTCGTCAGTGCAATCATTACGATTTAGCAGGCCCTTCACCTTAGCGCGAATCTGTGCGCGATTCATTGCGTGTCTTCCTAATCTGAGCGATGACATCCCCGATCAACTTGAACTCGTTGGGGGTGAAGTGATCGTTTCGGGTGTAATTACAGAGGGCGCAGCATGTGACCACGTTGGCCTGCGTATGTCCTTGCGCATTGTCTAGACGGTCTAAGCCCCTAAGGTCCTCAGTTGTCCCACAGTATTCACAAGGTTCTTCCAGCTTCTTCTGGATGAACTCAGGAGTCAGGTCGTTCGCCAGTCCCCGCTTCTTATCGTTCGTGCGGTACCAGAAAAGCTTCTTAAGGTGGGGATGCTGTAACCGAGCGGCCTTCTGATCAGCCTTTTCACACGTACTGCACTTCGAGTCAAACCCGCAGGGGCGCCCAGAGTGCTTGTAGAAGTGTTCTTTGCTCAGAGGCTTGGAGTCCCCGCACTTTCTACAAGTACGATATTCCATTAGACTTGCTTTCCAGTTGCGAGGAAGTATTCGAGACCATCTGCCTTGAGCTTCGCAACGATCTTCGCGTTGCTCTCATTCCAGAAGTCGAAACCCTCGGAAATCCACTTCTCAACCACGCAGACCGGGATGGAGGCCACATGCTGGCTCTCACCTTCACGGACACTTGCGGACTCATTGCGGGTAGCTGCGAGGCGGCTGAGGAATTCGTCGGGGATGTCTTGTACGCGCTCGATGATGTGGCCGTCAGTGTTCTCACTGAGGGAGCGACGGATGTCGTTGTATTGAGGATGCATAGGCGTAAAAAAGCCCCACTGACGGAGAGTGTCGCCAGCAGGGCTGTAAAGGAATTTGGAGGAACTCCCGAAGGAGTCCCAGAGGTGTAACTAGGCCATGTGAACTACCACGGCCATGTGATGGTTAGACCATCGGGTTCGTGCCCGTGAGGCCGATGATGGCACCCGAGGCACCGTAGTTCACATGCTTCAGACCGAACTCACCGACGATCTGCTCACGGTGGCCGTCACCAGTGATAGCCAGCGGGTTACGGAACCATGCACGGAGCGTGCTGATCTTCCAGTTCGACGGATCGAACAGGAGTGCCGAGTCAGCCTTCATGAAGCGGTTGATGACAACCTTCTGCTCACCGAACGGCGACACGTACAGGTCCACCACGTTGACGATGGCCTTCTCAGCGCCGAAGTCACGCATACGGCCAGCAGCAGCCGAGAAGCCAGCCACGAGAAGCGAGTCAGCCGGTTTGATCATCAGGAACTTGGCTTCGCCACCGTTCTCGTACAGCTTTTGGTTAGCCGACAGAACGTCACCTTCCACGAGAGCAGCCGGAACAGCCGTGTGGTCAACCGTGGTTGCCGCATTAATCAGCTTGTTGGCGCCTGCATCAGCACCCCACACGTTACCGAACTTGCGAGCCGTGGCTTCTGCACCGACTGCAGCGTTCTGCGAGATGCCCACGAAGTGGTACTCGAGTTCGCGCTTCACTTCAGCCGACTTCTTGCCGAGTTGGTATGCGAGTTCCTTGGCACGACCGTAGGTGCTCACGGTATCAGCCGTGTTCGACACCTTCACCGTCTTCTGGAGGATCTGCGTGTAGTTCGAACGCATCACGGTAGGTGCCAGCGTGCTATCAACAG
>Ga0157375_10005589_pt1 | contig 10940 bp, 7 predicted proteins | sample M35metaG_FD_115311 | JGI IMG/M metagenome (GOLD analysis project Ga0157375, IMG submission 115311) | Miscanthus rhizosphere microbial communities from Kellogg Biological Station, Michigan, USA - M3-5 metaG | ecosystem: Host-associated > Plants > Roots > Rhizosphere > Soil | place: USA: Michigan...
GGCGGTGCAAATGATCAGGATGATCGAAATGGCAAATTGTAATGTGACAAGGGCCTTTCTGAAAGAAATATTCCCCCCGCCTGTTTTGAGAAAACCCTTCAGCACCTTTACTGGTTGAAATGAAGACATAAAAATGGCGGGATATAACCCGGAGATCGTGCCAACCACGAAAGGAATAAGTATAATCGGGACGATGATCTGCCATTTCACCAGGATATTGATATCAAGATTTTGTGCCGACACTTTATTCAACCAGGGAAGCATTAACCAGGTAAGTGCAAAAGCCAATATTAAAGCGATCCATGAAACCAATATCGATTCACTGAGAAACTGTGCCATGATCTCTTTTCGCTGCGCACCCACCGCTTTCCTGATCCCGATCTCTCTTGCCCGTAATGTTGATCTTGCTGTAGAAAGATTCATGTAGTTGATACAGGCGATCAGTAAAATAAAAAGAGCAATGGCGGAAAAGATATAAACCCTTTTGATGTCACCATTTTCTTCAGCCTCATAATCCGTATGAGAGCGAAGATGGATATCAGTCACCTTCTGAAGGTCAAGCGAAGTTCCCTGCGATGGTTTTACAGTAACATATTGGCCAGTCATCCTCCTGTCAAGAAATGCCGGAAACTGTTTTTCCAGCTTTTTGGGATCATACCCCTGCGGCAAACGAATAAACGTAAAAAAGTCATTGTTACCCCAGTTGGTTCTCAGGTTTTCCGCTCCATAGATCAGCGTATCATTCATGGTGCTGAAGGACATCAGCATATTGGGATGAAAATGGGTATTGGAAGGAAAAGGTTTGTAAACACCGGTGACCTTAAAATCAAAATACTTTCCATAGTTTACCCTAATGATCTTATTCATCGGGTCTTCGTTGCCAAAATATTTCTTTGCCATTTCATCCGTTAGCATAATACTATACGGATCACTTAACGCTTTTTTGGGATTACCCGCCAGCACATCAGCCTTAAAAAAATCGAAAAAATTTTCATCAGCAAAAAAGAGATTTTTCTCATTGATCATTTTTTCGCCGTATTTGACAGGTGCGGGGCTATAATCGACAAATCTTGTCAACTCTTCAATTTCTTTAAAATCATTTTGTAAATAAGGACCAAAAGGTGGAGATATAGTACTGAGGTGGAGAGACACAGAATTATTCTGCAGGTTATAAAATGTCCTGGTTACCCTGTACACCCGGTCTGCATTCGGTTGATACTTATCGTAACTTAATTCATGCAGAATAAAAGTAAATATCAACAAGCAGCAAGTGAGTCCTATTGTCAACCCAAACAGGTTAATAAAGGAAATGAACTTGTACTTTGTCAGATTGCGAAAAGCGATTTTAAGATAGTTCCTGATCATAATAAAAGCTTTTAGCTATAAGCTATTAGCTTACAGCTTCGTTATTCCGTTCGTAATGATTTCACGGGGTTCGCGATTGCTGCCTTGATAGATTGAAAACTGATCGTCAGCAGAGCGATCAGTAACGCTATGACACCTGCCATTACAAATACCCACCAGCCGATATTGACGCGGTACGCAAAATCATTTAACCACCTGTGCATGGCCAACCATGCAACAGGGAAGGCGATCACTGCTGCAATGACCACCAGTGTCAGGAAATCTTTTGAGAGCATACCAACAATGCCTGTCACCGATGCACCAAGTACTTTGCGAATTCCTATCTCTTTTGTTTTTTGTTCGGCAGTGAATGTTACCAGGCCAAACAGACCGAGACAAGAAATGAAAATGGCAAGAAAAGCGAAGTAGCGCGAAAGCTTACTCACTGTATATTCGGCTTTATACCTGTTCGCGATCTCATCATCAGTGAAATAATATTTAAATGGAAAACCGGGATTGAATTGCTTATACAGTTTTTCCATGCTCGCTATAGCCTGTTTTGTTTTTCCCTTTTCAGTCCTGACAATGACATTACCCCAGTAATTGCCTCCCCAGCTCATTTTATGTAGTCGAAGTATCAAAGGTTCGATGGGAACATGTAGCGAATTGTGGTGATAGTCTTTCATCAAACCGACGATCATTCCTTTGTCGCCCCACATGGTCAGCTCTTTGCCAACGGGATCTTTGTAACCAATCTTTTTCGCAGCCGCTTCATTTACCAGGTAATTCATGGTGTCAAGACCATATTCAGTGCTGAAATCTCTTCCTTCGACCAATTGTATACCCATTGTCTTTATGTAATCATAAGTAATGGGGTTACTGCTAAACAGGATCAGTTTGGTAGTATCCTTTCCGGGCCAGCGTACGCCAGACGTGGAACTGCCTACTTCGAGAGGATTGCTTTGTGCACTGGAGACGTATTTGATCCCCGGCTGCTTGAGTAATTGCTCTTTAAATGTTGGATATGTCTTTTGCAATTCTCCTTCCAAAGGCATATATAATAGGTCTTCCTTCGCAAATCCAAGATTCTTGTTATGGATAAAATCGATCTGGCGGTAGATCACGATCATTCCAAGGATCAAAATAATTGACAAAGCAAACTGAAAAACAACCAGCGCTTTCCTGAAATAAGTAGCTCCGGGTTTAAACTTAAGAAGACCTTTTAATACGATGATCGGCTTTAATGAAGACATGAACAATGCCGGGTAAGATCCCGAAATAATTCCCGTTACCAGCACCAGGCCAAGAAGCAAAAGGAGGAACGATGGATCGGTAAAATCAAGTGACAAATGTTTTTCGGTGAGAGTATTGAACGAAGGCAGCAATAACATAACGATCACTAAGGAAATGCAAATAGCAAGGAAAGAAACAAATAGTGATTCGCCGATGAATTGCCCGATCAATTGCCTTTTACCCGCACCTACAACTTTACGCACACCGATCTCCCTGGCTCTCCGCAAAGAACGTGCGGTGGCGAGATTCATGAAATTGATGCAGGCAATGACCAGGATGATAATGCCAACAATGGAAAATATTTTTACATATTCTATTCGCCCGCCATTTTGTTTTCCATTCTCCCAGTCTGAATACAGGTAAGATTCTCCATAGTTTTGAAGAAACAGGTTTACGTTGCTTTCCTTGTTCTTGGTTTTGATATAATTTTTTATTTTGGCGTTGACCTTATCAACAGAAGTATTTGGAGCAAGCATGACATAACAGCGAGGACCATTATTGCCCCAGTCTTTAGCCCAGTCATTTTTTTTTCGCCATTGTTCGAAGCTCATTAAGAAATCAAATGTCAAAGAAGATGATTTAGGTATCTCATCCAATACACCAGTGACCATTACATTGTCCGTGTTGTCGATCCGGATCATCTTTCCAACAGGATCCAGGCCTTTGAAATATTTATCAGCCAGCTTTTTTGATATTACAACCGCATCAGGCCGTGCAAGTGCTGTTACCGGATCACCCTTTGTCAATTTGAAAGAAAACATCCGCAAAAAATCCTTTTCAACATAACGTCCCTTTTCTTTATCATACGTGTTGTCTACTGTAAATAAGGGCTCTTCTTCCCACAACATTTGACTGGCCATTTGAATGTCCGGAATATCTTTTACGATATTTTCGGCTAGTATGCCCGGAGTTGCATCAAAAGTGGATACGTTACCTGAATAGAACTGGTTTTCCATCACGCGATAAAGTCTCTTGCCATTTTGATGAAATTTATCTTTTTTCATTTCATCATTCAGCCAGAGCATGATCACGAGGCTACACGTCATTCCGAGGGCCAATCCGAAAATATTGATCAGGGAAAATGTCTTGTTCTGCAAAAGATTTCTCCATGCCGTTTTGAAATAATTTTTGATCATAACCAAAGCTTTTAGCTATAAGCTATAAGCCTATAGCTTCGTTATTCTGTTCGTAAAGATTTCACAGGGTTAGCAACGGCAGCTCTAATGGCCTGGAAGCTGATGGTGAGAATAGCTATAAGCGTCGCTAAAATGGTGGCTGCTACAAATACCCACCATGATACACCAACGCGATACGCAAAATCCTGCAGCCATTTATGCATCGAAAACCAGGCAACAGGGAAAGCGATCAATGCTGAGATAGCAACCAGTCGTAAAAAATCTTTCGATAACAGGTTCACAATATTTGATACGGATGCGCCCAGCACTTTGCGGATCCCGATCTCTTTTGTGCGCTGAATAGTACTGTATGATGCCAGTCCAAGTAAACCGAGGCAGGAAATAAAAATCGCCAGTATGGCAAAATTCAAAAATAGTTTACCAAATCTCACTTCGTTGCGATACTGTTTGTCAAAAAATTCATCAAGGAAAAAATAGCTGAAGGGCCTGTTGGGTATTAGTGTTTTCCATTTTTTTTCAATAGTTGCTAATGTTGCAGGCAAATGGGTGGCCGATACGTTTGCAGAAACAAGATTACAACCTCCTGGTTCAATACGCATGCTCAATGGTTTGATCGGTTGCTGCAATGAACGAAAATGAAAATCTTTTGCTACGCCAATGATCTTTCCTTCCCGTCCCCATTGTTTGAAACGTTTTCCAATAGCTTGTTGAGGTGACGTATATCCAAACATCTTTACGGCAGCTTCATTCAACACCATGGCTTGCGTTGTGTCCGTAGCAAAATCTCTTGAAAATCCCCTTCCTGCTACCATTTTTATTTTGAATTGGTTGATATAGTCAAAATCAACAAAATAAAGGTCAAGGTTTGCTATTTGCAGATCACCTTTCTTATTTTCAATTTCAGAATAAGCGCCGGGGTTACCACCACCGGGAACGCTTGATGATGTGGCGACTGATTTTACATTTGGTAATCCGGCCAGGGATTGTTTGAATGCATCTTTAGCAGCATCCCCGTAAGTATCCATGACGATCATTTGATCTTTGCTGAAACCAAGATCCTGGTTGCGCATAAAATTCATTTGGTTATACACAATGATCGTTGCAATGATCAACCCGATCGAAATGGTAAATTGGGATACCACAAGAGTTTTCCTTAATAATATGCCACGTGTGCCGGTTGCAAACTTTCCTTTTAAAACAGTAACAGGTTTGAATGATGATAAAACTAACGCGGGATAAATGCCGGCGAGCAAACCGATACCCATAGCGGCCAGCAGGAGAAAACCAATGTATCTTGAGTTTTCAAAAATGCTATGGCTAATTGTCTTACCAGCTAATTGATTGAATACAGGAAGAAGAAGCCAGGAAAAAAAGATGGTCAAAATAAAAGCAATAAGACAAAGGATGATCGATTCGCCAATGAACTGTTTTGAAAGTTGTGTTTTTAATGCGCCTACAACTTTGCGAATCCCGACTTCTTTTGCCCGCTCCGCTGATCGTGCAGTAGTCAGATTAATGAAATTGATACAGGCGATGAGCAAAATGAAAATGGCTACAATAGAAAATATATAGACGTTTGTAATATTACCTGTTTTCTGTCCGTCGCGGGTTGAGCGCAGGTAAACGTCCCTCAGAGGTTCAAGAAATAAAGTGGGATACATCTGCGATTTCTTCATTTCCGTTCCATTACGTTTTTCCAGGAAGGCCGGAAATTTGGCTGTCAGCTTTTTTGAGTCAGTATTTGGCTTTAATAATAAATAAGCATAAGCTCCATAGTTTCCCCATTGGCTATCGATAGCAGGCGCAAATTTTTGAGTAATGGTTGTCATTGACAGAACCATGTCTGCTTTTATTTGTGAGTTTTCCGGTATGTCTTTCATAATGCCGGTAACTTTTGCGGGAAAAGCATCTCCGGTCAGCAACAGAGTTTGACCCATTGGATCCTGTTTTCCAAAATATTTTTTTGCGGCTGTCTCAGAAAATACCACACTGAACTGATCTTTTAATGCAGTCGTGGGATCTCCTTTGAGAAGCTTAAAATCAAATACTTTAAAAAATGCAGAATCGGCCCATAGGCTATTTTCTTCCTGGAACTTTATATCACCTTTTCTTACAAGAACCTGGTCATTGTAAAGCCTGACGAATGATTCTACTTCGGGAAATTACTCTTTCGCATTTGGCGGCACTGCCCATGAAGGACCGCTGGCATTAATGACTTCTGTAGGAGTTTTTATATCAGAGACGACCCGGTAAATACGATCGGCTTTGCTATGAAATGAATCATAGCTTAATTCAAAGCGGACATATAAAAAAATAAGAAAACAGGCTGTCATACCAACAGCCAATCCCATGATATTTATAAAAGAAAATACCCTGTGCCTCCATAAATTCCTGAAGGCGATTTTCAAATAATTTTTAATCATGGCTATACTTTGTCAATGGTGAATGGTCAATGGTCAATGGTCAATAAGAAATCCTCGTCAGCAGTGAATCCATTCACAATTCACCACTCACAATTCACGATCACACCATTATATTTTCCAGCACGGTTTGTCCGTCAAGCATTCTCACAATGCGATGGCTGTAGCGGGCGTCATGTTCACTATGGGTCACCATTACAATGGTGGTTCCCTGCTCATTCAGATCGGTAAGCAATTGCATTACTTCGTTACCATTGCTTGAATCAAGATTTCCTGTAGGTTCGTCAGCCAGGATCAGTTTAGGTCTGTTAACTACAGCACGGGCAACCGCCACACGTTGCTGCTGACCACCAGAAAGTTGCTGAGGATAGTGATTACGGCGATGCATGATCTGCATTTTGTCCAATACTTCTTCCACGCGTTTTTTCCTCTCGCCGGATTTTACACCAGTATAGATCAAAGGCAACTCAACATTTTCAAAAACGGTTAGTTCGTCGATCAGGTTGAAACTCTGGAACACAAAGCCGATATTGTGTTTGCGCAGGTCGGCCCTTTTGCGCTCGTTGAATTTTGCTACCTCGATACTATTAAATTGAAAACTTCCACCATCAGGATCATCAAGTAACCCAAGTATATTTAATAAAGTAGATTTTCCGCAGCCGGAAGGGCCCATGATAGCTACAAACTCGCCTTCCTTTACTTCCAGCGATAATTTGTTCAATGCTACGGTCTCAACTTCTTCAGTTCTGTAAATTTTTTCGAGGTCTTTGATCTTGATCATTTGTGTTTATTTTAAGGTGATGTATCGGTTTAGATCTCTAAAAGATTATAGAGAGGTGAAATATTTAATTCCTGCTGTGGTTTTACCGGGCATATTTTTACCGGTATCTTTTCTTTATAAGACGCTTCAACGTCATTATCGTTACACACTTGTTTAAATGATGAGGAACCCAGGCACACCACAAGTGTAACTACCGCGTATATGATCTTCTTCCTCATAAGTTTTGTATTTATTTCTTCAATACTAATTCCTGCATGTCTCCATAGTTCTCATAGCTGGATGTAACGACCTTGTCGCCCGGCTTTAATCCGCTCAGTACTTCATAGTAATCCGGATTTTGCCTGCCAAGCTGTATGTCAACTTTATAAGCTTTCTTCCCATCATCGCTTACCTTAAAGATCCAATTGCCGCCGGTTTGCTGGTAAAAACCACCCTTGGCTACCTGCACTGCCTCCACTTCATCACTGAAAGCAAGGCGTATTTGCAGGGTCTGGCCACGGCGAATTCCCTGGGGTACGTCGCCAACAAATTCCATATCCACCTGGAAGCGGCCATTTGTAACTTGTGTGTAGACTTTTTTGATCTCCAGCTTATAGTCTTTATTGGCGAAAGTGAATGTGCCATATAAACCGTTTATGATCCTCGAAATATAATGTTCGTCAATATCAGCTCTGACTTTAAATCCACTCAACACATCAATTTGCCCAAGGCGTTCACCTTTATTTTTTGACTCGCCTACCTCGGCATCCAGGGAAGTGAGCTGCCCGTCAACCGGGGCACGAACAATAAGATCTCCTGCTTTTTGACGCATTACATTCAACGCATTTTGTGAGCCCTCATACGATTGTTTTGCCTGGGAAACCTGCTGTGCATTTGAGGCCGAATCCTGTTGCAGGAGCTGTTCAGTCAGTTTTTTCTTTTTCAGGTAATAATTATAATCGTTTTCCGATTTTTTAAATTCCTGTAAGCCGATCACTTTTTGGTCATATAGACTCTTATCTAATATGTAAATGCGCTCTGCTTCTTTTAACTGGCTTTCCACGTCAGTCATCTGGTTGAGCTTGGTAACTGTGTTTTGTTCGGCAGCATTTTTTGAGATCTGGAGTTGGGCAAGAAGGTTGTACACGTTGGTTTGTTGTGTGACGATGCCCAGTTGCAGGTCCGTATTTGACAATCTCAGGATCGGTTCGCCTTTTTTCATCGTCGTGCCATCATCAACAAATTTTTCCTCGACCCTTCCGCCTTCAACCGCATCAAGATAAATAGTTGTAAGGGGTCGCACGACTCCGTTCACGGGGATCGTTTCCTGGAAAGGCCCTTTTTTTACCTCACTTACAGTAATACGTTCGACGTCCACATTCAATTTGCTCTTACCGGAAGTGTATAAATAACTGAGTACGATCAAAAGTACAAGTGCAGTAATCCCAGTAATGGTTAAGATTCTTTTCCTGTTCCATCTTTTTTTCTTTACAACTCTGTCCACGTATTAGCTTTTTTTTTGTTTTTGTTGATTGTTCCCGAATGCCGTTTAGGTGAGAAGTTCAGAGCCGATACCGGAGTAGCTCGTTTCAAAAAAATTAACCCGGGGACCGACCCTGAACTTGAACTAAAAAACTTGCAAACTGGTTTCCGAAATGGGAAGAATATGCCAATCTGAAACCATAATGATTACCAGTTGTTTAAATCTACCCAAATCTACGAAGACGTTCGTTTATGATACAATAACTGTTCGCTTTTGATACAGTCTTTTTGTACCCTTTTTTGTAAAAATTTAGTTGCCACCGCTTTGTATTTATGGTATACTTGCAGCATTGAGACAGGGCCAACAGTTATGGATAACACCATTTAGTTATTGAAAACATCTAAATCCGTTGCGCCTTGTACTCTCAACTTACTCAAACGATGAATTTAAAGAATGCATCAATATTGGTGATCGATGATGACCAGGATGTATTAACAGCAGTCAGGTTATTGCTTAAGACTGAGGTTAAAAATGTAGTTACTGAAAAAAATCCTCAAAACCTCCGCTGGCTTTTGAAGGACGCCTATGATGTAGTACTGCTTGATATGAATTTTACCAGTTCCATCAATACGGGTAATGAAGGATTATTCTGGTTGAAAGAGATCAGGAAAATAAAATCTGATGTTTCTGTCATCATGATCACTGCTTATGGCGACATTGATCTCGCGGTACGATCGTTGAAAGAAGGAGCAACAGATTTTGTGATCAAACCGTGGCATAATGAAAAATTACTCGGCATTATAAAAGAGGCCCTGAGAAAAAAAGAGAACAAAGCAGTTCCTGTCAGCCACCAAAATGGTGATTCAGTGATCGGGAAGGAATTGATCGGGGAATCGGAAGTAATGGAAGAGTTATTTCTTAAAATAGGAAAGATCGCTCCTACGGATGCAAATATTTTAATATTGGGAGAAAACGGAACGGGAAAGGATCTCATTGCGAAAGCCATTCATCAGCAATCGATGAGAGCCGACAAACCATTCGTTAAGGTTGATGTAGGCGCACTGACCGAATCATTGTTTGAAAGTGAGTTGTTCGGTCATAAAAAAGGAGCTTTTACCGATGCCCGTGAAGACAGGATAGGAAGATTTGAAATGGCCAACGGTGGTACTCTTTTTCTTGACGAGATCGGAAATATTTCTCTTCACCAGCAGGCAAAACTTTTGAGTGTTCTGCAAAACAGGCAGATATCAAGAATAGGCAGCAATGAAATAATTCCCATTGACATTCGCCTGATCTGCGCCACTAACGTGTCTTTAGCTGAATTGGGAAATGAAAACAGGTTTAGAAAAGATCTTATTTACCGTATCAACACAGTGGAGATAATGATGCCACCTCTCCGTAAAAGGGGGAGCGATATTATTTTACTGGCCAGGCATTTTGCGAAGTTATACAGTAACAAGTACATGAAGATCACACCTGACTTTGACAAAAAAGCTATGGAGAAACTGTTGAGCTATAATTACCCGGGCAACGTTCGTGAACTACAATATACCATTGAGCGTGCAGTGATCATGGCCGATGAAGAAGTGCTGCAGCCAAAAGATCTTATCTTCTCACCTCTTGAAGCCCCTTCTGTTTCAGAAAACGAACCGGCCGAATTGAAATTGAGCGCTATTGAAAAAAATACAATTCTTAAAGTCATTGAAAAACATAATGGAAATATTACAAAGGCTGCAAAGGAATTAGGGTTAACACGAACAGCTTTATACAGGAGATTAAGTAAGTATGATATATAGAAAGCCCCCTGTCCCCCTGAAGGGGGAACTTGGAGCGAACAAACTTTTTGAGAATAGTAGTTACTTTGGTTTGAAGTTGATGTTTGTGCAACCAGCTATAATAATACTATGCGGCGCTTGTTGTGTCACTCACTTCAACTTTCTGAACTTTGCGCAAAATTTGAATTTTAAATTCCTCTTCTCTTATTCGAGTGTTTACAAACACCCCTTTAGGGGAGGGGGGCAAATTCCCCTTTAGGGGATAGAGGCATGAATTTTAAAAATTTTGAGTGGCGGATTTTAATAAGGGTGTTATTTCTTTTTATTACACTTTCCTTTGCTTCATTTCTCCTGGTAAAGCAATGGTATGTTTATCTTTTAATTGCTGCCCCGGTTATCATTTACCAGCTCATTGATATTTTTCGTTTTCAAAAAAAGGCGCAGGATGAGCTGAATGAGTTTGTCGAATCTGTCCATTATCGCGATTTTTCAAGATATTTTGATGTAAAGCATGCACCCATTGAATTGCAACCTTTGCGCAAAGGTTTTAACGAGATCAACACGACGTTTAAGGTGATCAGCAAAGAGAAAGAAACACAATACCAATATCTTCAAAAGATCCTGGAGCTGGTTGATACGGGTATTCTTTCCTATGAAGAACAAACAGGTGATGTAGTTTGGATGAACGAGTCATTAAAAAAAATGATGCAGTTGCCTTATCTCAAAACC
>Ga0157375_10005593_pt1 | contig 10937 bp, 9 predicted proteins | sample M35metaG_FD_115311 | JGI IMG/M metagenome (GOLD analysis project Ga0157375, IMG submission 115311) | Miscanthus rhizosphere microbial communities from Kellogg Biological Station, Michigan, USA - M3-5 metaG | ecosystem: Host-associated > Plants > Roots > Rhizosphere > Soil | place: USA: Michigan...
ACCGGTGAGCTGCTCGGCACGCCGCGATACATGGCACCCGAGCAGATCGAGGGCGGTGGGACCCCCGATCACCGCGTCGACCTGTATGCGTTCGGCCTGATCCTCTACGAGATGGTCACCGGCACGGTGCCATTCCATGGCGACTCGGCCATCCAGGAACTGCTGCAGCGCGTCCGCGTCCGTGCGCCCGATCCGCGCACGGTCAACGCCGAGACGCCCGGGCCGCTGGCCGATGTCATCGTGCGCTGCCTCGAGAAGGATCCGGATGCCAGGTTCCAGAGCGCGGAGGAGATCCTCACTGCCCTCGATGACGCGGCGGATCCGGCGACCCTCAGCGCGAGATCGCGCCGCCGCAGCGTCCCGATAGCGGACCTGCCTCAAACGCCTTCGGCACCGTCAAAAGTGCCGGCGCGGCGCCTGGTGCAGATCGCATCGGTGCTGGCCGCTGTACTTCTGGTGGGGCTGGCGGTGTGGTCCGGGGTTGGCCGTGGCGTACGACCAGCCACACCAGCCGCGCCGGCGGCCACCGCCACGCGGACGCCCGCATCCGCACTTCCGTTCGTGGCGGTTCTGCCGTTCCGTGTCCTCGGCGATCCGCAGCAGCTTCGATACGTTGGCGACGGCGTCGTCGAAGCGTTGTCGTCCCGGTTGTTCCAGCTGACTGGCGTGCGCGTGGTTCCCACCCGGGACGTGCAGGCCGCGGGCACCATCGCGACCATCGAGGAGGCTGCGCGCAAGTTCGGCGCGACGATGATTGTCGAGGGCACCGTGCAGGCGGCCGGGGGCCGTCTCCGGCTGGTGGTCAACCTGCACGACATGGCCGCGAAAAAGCAGACCTGGAGCGGGCAGTTCACCGGCACCAACGCCGGTCTCTTCACGCTCGAGGACCAGATCTACGACGGCCTGATCAAGGCCCTCGGGATTCCGGCGGACCCGATTGCCCTCGCGCGATCCGCCGTGCGTCCGACCGACGACATCGAGGCGTACGACTTCTATCTGAAGGGGCGCGACGCCCTTCGATCGAGCCAGGACCCCAAGCAGCTGCAGGCGTCGATCGACTTCTTCGAGCAGGCGATCCGCAGGGACGCCGGGTTCCCGCTGGCCTACGCAGGGCTGGCCGACGCGAGCCTCCAGATGTACTCGGAGACGAGGAACAGCTTCTGGGCCGAGCGCGCCCGCGCCGCCGCCTTGCGCGCGCGCGAGCTGGACGACCGCCTGCCCGAAGTCCACTACTCGCTCGGGTCGGTGTATTCGGGGACCGGCAGGAATGCGGAAGCCGTGGTGGTCCTGCGCCGCGCGCTGGAGCTCGCGCCGAACTCCGATGAGGCCTATCGCAGGCTGGGCGCCGCCTATCGAGATCTCGGTCGCAAGGACGAGGCGCTCGAGGCGCTGCAGAAGTCGGTGGACGTCAACCCGTACTTCTGGGTCAACCACAACGAGCTCGGCCAGACCTACCTGCACTTCGGCGAGACCGAGAATGCGCTGAAACAGTTCGAGCGCGTCACCGAGCTCGAGCCGCAGAACCCGGTCGGCTACACCAACATCGGCTCGACGTATTTCGCGCAGGGACAGTGGGAGAAAGGCATTCCGGCCTACGAGCACTCACTCAAGCTGCAGCCGCACTGGCTCACGTACTCCAGCCTTGGGACGGCGTACTTCTACCTGAAGCGGTACCCGGAAGCCGTCAAGGTGTTCGAGCAGGCCGCCGCACTGAACCCGAACGACGCCATCACGGTCGGCAATCTGGCTGATGGCCTGCGCTGGTCAGGCGATCGCGAGCGCGCGCGCGAAACGTACGTGAAGGCGATTGCACTCGCCTACAAAGATCTGCAGGTCAACCCGAAGGACTCGACCACGCTGGCGATGGTAGCGCTGTATCACGCGAAGACTGGCAACGCGGCCAGCGCTTCGGACTTCATTCGGAAGGCGCGAGCGGTCGACCCAAAGGACGCAGCGATCTCCTACTACGAGGCAGTCGTGCATGCGCTCGCCGGCCGGCAGCAGCCGGCGCTGACGTCCCTCGAGAGGGCGCTGCAAGGCGGATACTCGGCGAGAGAGGCTGCCGAAGATCCCGAGCTGCAATCGCTCAGCAAGTCCGAGGCCTTCAGCCACCTCCTGCGGCGCTATTCAACTCCGCCCAGGTAGGCGTCGAAACGCTATCTCCTGAACCGCCGGCGGCCGCGCGCGGCGATCGCGAGGCCGGTCCCGAGCAGTAGCAGGCTGGCGGGTTCCGGTACGGTGGTGGCATCCATCGTGACGACCGCCGTCGTCCCGTCCGGGAATCCCACGAGGTCGATCGCGAACTCGCCGCCAGTGCAGGGGCCCTCGAAGCCGCAGAATCCAGAGAGTACGCCCCCCCCGCTAAAATGGGCGGCCGAGGCAAATGTCCCGTCTGGCGGGAACCTGTCCGGGAAAAACCCGCTCGTGTCTTCCAGCGTCAGCTGGACGTCCCCCGTGGGTGAAACAAATCTGAAGTCCAAGTCATTGATCGCGAACCCGGTCAGGTTCTGGAAACTGCAGCTCACCGCAGTGAGCTCAGGAAATTCCGTATCCGGTCCGGACGTGCAATTGTCGAGGTCTGGAGCAATCGGAAATACGCCGAAGTCGAACGTGAACGGCAGCTCGAAGATCTGGATCGATCCTCCGCCGCCTCTGGTGCGCACGATCGGATCTGCCAGCAAGGATGACGCTGATGCGTGCAACGCACCGAGCGCGCACATCAACAACGAAAGAGCGCCTACCCTATAGAGCCGACTCATTGAACACCTCCCGCGCACCACGCGCCACGCGCGAAATTGAATTGACGCGACCCCGCACCGAGCGCCGAAGCATACAGCACGCAGTCGTGCGAATAAAGGTGTGAGAGGACACGAGCGCGACCAGGTCATCCATAATTTCTGTCGAGCTAGCGTTCCTCGAGATCGATTGTCGAACGCACGGGCATGAAGCCCGGCATTTTCCCGTTCACTGCCAGCGGCGACACGTCGCCGGCGGTCAATCCGAATTCGAAGGAGCGGGGCAGTGCCGGCCTGATGCTGCCCCGCCCGTCGTGCCGAAAGGACCCTTCGAAGTACAACGTGCGGTTCGGCGACGGCGGCACGCTATTGGCTGGGCGGACTGCAACCGCGGCCGCGTTCCCATTCAACGGACCCGCCGAAGCTGCACGTCGGGCCTGCGGCCATCACCCGGATGATCTGCCCGCCAGCTCGGCGATCTTCTTGCGCATGACGCCCATCGGCGGAGCGCTCGACACGCTCTTCCGTCGCGACCTGAGCGCCGCCGCGACGCTCGATATCGACGACGGCTAGTGCATGTGACGACGAAGGCGGGGCTGGGCGACGCTGACGTTCACCGGTGGTATGCTCACTCGGGTTTCAGCGCCCGGTGTGAAGCCACGGCCTGCTGCCGCTCGCCTGCACATGCGCATCGCCATCGTCCAGTCCAACTACATTCCGTGGAAGGGCTACTTTGACCTCATGCGCTCCGTGGACGAATTCGTGCTCTTCGACGACGTCCAGTACACGCGGCGCGATTGGCGTAATCGCAACCGGATCAAGACGGCGCGCGGACCGGCGTGGCTAACGATCCCTGTGAACACACGCGGCCAATACCTCAGCCCCATCAAGGACATCACCGTGAGCGACAGCTCATGGGGCGCGCATCACTGGCGAACGCTCGCGGCGAACTATGCAGAAGCCCCGTACTTCCGCCGGTATGCCGAACGCCTCGAGCGTCTCTATCTTGAGAATCAAGAGACCAGCCTGAGTGCGATCAACCGCAAGTGGCTGGAGGCGTTGTGCGACATCCTGGGCGTGCGAACCAGGTTGTCGTGGTCGATGAATTATGACGTCGGGGAGGGCCGCACCGAGCGTCTGGTCAACATCTGTCAACAGGCCGGCGCCGATTGCTACGTGTCCGGCCCCGCTGCTCGCGCGTATCTGGACGAACGCTGCTTCCGCACCGCCGGCATTGGCCTTGAGTACTTCGACTACGCCGGCTATCCGGAGTACGACCAGCTGTTTCCTCCGTTCGACCACTTTGTGAGCGTGATCGACTTGATCTTCAATCAAGGCCCGAAGGCCACCGACTTCATGCGACGTCAGTGACCATGCGCCTGTCCATCGTTGCCACCCTCTATCGATCGGCGGGTCACCTCGACGAATTTCACGCTCGCATCAGCGCCGCCGCCGCCCGATTCACGCCGGACTACGAGATTGTGCTCGTCAACGACGGATCGCCTGACGATTCCCTCGCCGTGGCGCTGAACCTGCTCGCGCATGACCATCGCGTCCGGATCATCGACCTGGCCAGAAACTTCGGACATCACAAGGCCATGATGACGGGTCTGGCGGAGGCGCGCGGCGATCTGGTGTTCCTGATCGATTCCGATCTCGAGGAAGCGCCGGAGCTGCTGACGGAGTTCGCGGAAGCCATACAGGATGGCGAGGCGGACGTCGTCTACGGTGTCCAGGACCAGCGCCGCGGCGGTCCTGTGGAACGCCTCAGCGGATGGCTGTTCTTCAGGCTGTTCAACCTGCTGTCGGAGCAGCAGATTCCTGAGAACCTCGTGACGGTGCGGCTGATGACCAGGCGCTACGTCTCTGCGCTGGTTTCCCACCGAGAGCGCAAGACGATGATCGCGGGACTCTGGGCACTCACAGGCTTCACGCAGATCGCGCGCACGATCTCCAAGGGCGCGAAGGGAAACACGGCGTACAGCTTCACGCACAAGGTGTCCCTGCTGGTCGACTCGATCACGTCGTTCAGCGACCGGCCGCTCATCCTGATCTTCTACCTCGGGCTGGCGATCGGTGGCACCTCGTCGCTGGCCGCCGTGTATCTCGTCGTGCGCCGTTTATTCTTTGGCGTGGCGTTGCCCGGCTGGCCGTCGCTCATCGTGTCCGTATGGATGCTTGGCGGGCTGATGCTCATCTGTCTCGGCATCATTGGCATCTACCTGTCGAAGATCTTCATCGAGACCAAACAACGGCCGTACACGATCGTCCGGCAGATCTACGAACGGGACGAACCAGGACGTGTCTGAGACGATCCGTCAGGCAGTTGGACGTTATTACGAAGGCCGGCTCAGTCAGTTCGGGCCGACGCCGCGCGGGGTTGACTGGAATTCGGCCGAGTCGCAGGCGCTGCGCTTCGACGAGCTTCTCGTGCTGCTCGCTGAGGATCGCCACCAGGATGAGCCCGACGTCTCGCTTCTCGACGTCGGGTGTGGCTACGGCGCCCTGCTCGATCACGTGAACGCACGCGGGCTCACTGTCGACTACCGCGGGTTCGACGTCAGCGAGGCAATGATTGACGCCGCCCGCGCCAGGCACCATGCGTCGCGGGACGCCTTCACGTCAAACGCGTCGGCGCTCGAGCCGGCGGCGTTCGCCGTGGCAAGCGGCATCTTCAACGTGAAATTGCACCATTCGGTGGACGAGTGGCGCGCCTACGTCTTCGAGACGATCGATTCGCTGCACGCGCTCAGCACGCGAGGATTCGCGTTCAACATGCTGTCCACGTATTCGGATCCGGAGAAGCGCCGTGAGGATCTGTTCTATGCGGACCCGTGCGAGATGTTCGACCTGTGCAAGCGCCGATTCGCTGCAGGCGTCGCGCTCCTGCACGACTATCCGCTGTTCGAATTCACTGTCCTCGTGAGAAAGTAGCCGATATGGCGAAGATCGTCATCTTCGGTGCCGGAGACATCGCCAGACTTGCCGACTTCTACTTTTCAACAGACTCGGAACACGAGGTGGCGGCCTTTACCGTTGATGCCGCCTATCTGACGGGCGAGACGTTTCTCGAGCGGCCGTTGATTCCGTTCGATCGTGTGACGTCGGCCTATCCCCCTTCGTCGTACAAGATGTTCGTCGCACTGAGCTACGCGAAGATGAACCAGGTGCGCGAGGCGAAGTGGCGTGACGCCCGGGCCGCCGGATACGATCTGGTCAGCTACGTGAGCAGCCGCTGTTCCTTCCTGACGCAATATCCGGTCGGCGACAACTGCTTCATCCTCGAGGACAACACAGTGCAGCCGTTCGTCCGCATCGGAAACGACGTCACGTTGTGGAGCGGCAATCACCTCGGCCACGATTCGAGTATCGGCGATCACGCGTTCATCAGCTCACACGTCGTCGTGTCTGGGCACGTCGAGATCGGATCCAACTGTTTCATCGGCGTAAATGCGACGCTCGGTAACGGCATCACCGTCGCGCCGTTCACGCTTGTCGGGGCGGGCGCCTTGATCATGAAGGACACGACCGCACGCTCGGTATTCGTGCCTGCCCGAACGGAACCGTTCCGGAAGACCAGCGATCAGATCGACCTGTAGGCGCCATGCGGTGGGTGAAGCAGGGCCTGATCGTATCGCCGAATGCCCAGGCTCCCTGGGTTGGCACTCACGCGGCATTGCCCGTCGTCTCCCCGGTCAATGGGCGCCAGCGCATCTACTTCAGCTCGCGTGACGCCAGAAACCGGGCGCACATCGGCCACGTTACCCTGTCGCTGAGCGACCGGGACGAGCCCCAGGAGTTCGGCCCGTCGGCGATTCTCTCGCCAGGCGCCGTGGGAACCTTCGACGATGCCGGTGTGACCAGTTCGTGTGTGGTGGAACACGCTGGTCAGCTCTACCTGTTCTATACGGGATGGGCGCTCGGCGTGAGCGTCCCCTTCTACCTTCATGCCGGCGTCGCGGTCAGCGACGACGGCGGAGAGAGCTTCAGGCGCCTGTCGGAGGCTCCGCTCCTGGAGCGAACCGTTGTCGATCCCTATCTCACAGCATCGCCCTGGGTCCTGATTGAGGACGGAGTCTGGCGAATGTGGTACGTCTCGGGAACGGAGTGGCAAGTGACGGCCGCCGGCCCTCGGCATCGCTATCACATCAGGTACGCCGAGTCTCGAGACGGAGCGCGTTGGGACCGGCGTGGCATCGTGTGTATCGATTACCAGTCGCCGGACGAGTACGCGTTTGGCCGGCCCTGTGTGATCAAGGACGCGGATCGGTACCGCATGTGGTACTCGCACCGCGGCGACAGTTATCGTATGGGCTACGCCGAGTCAAAGGACGGCATCGTCTGGTCCCGTGAAGATGCGCGATGCGTCCTCGACGCGTCGGACCACGGCTGGGACGCCGAGATGGTGACATATCCAGTTGTGGCCGACGTCGGCGGCGAGAGGTTCATGCTCTATAACGGTAACGGTTATGGCCGAACGGGCATCGGCCTCGCGAGACAGGCTGTCTGATGGCGATCGTCCCGTTCAACCGGCCGCACATCACCGGGCGTGAGTTCGACTATATTCGCGAAGCGATCGGCCGTGCGCATCTGGCGAGCGACGGGCAGTTCTCGCGGCGATGCGAAGAGTGGCTGGCAGATGCGGTCGGATGTCGCCGGGCGCTCTTGACGCAATCCTGCACGGTTGCACTCGAGATGGCGGCGCTTCTCGCGGGCATTCAGCCGGGCGACGAAGTCATCATGCCGTCGTTCACGTTCGTCTCAACGGCCAACGCGTTCGTGCTTCGCGGCGGCGTGCCCGTCTTCGTGGACATCAGGTCCGACACGCTCAATATCGACGAGAGTCAAATCGGCGCGGCCATCACGGACCGTACGCGCGCCATCGTGCCCGTGCACTACGCAGGAGTCGCCTGCGAGATGGACGCCATCATGGCAATCGCGGATGCGCACGCGCTGGCCGTGATTGAAGACGCCGCTCAGGCCCTGGGCTCCACGTACCGGGGTACCCCGCTCGGTCGGTTCGGCGGGTTGGCCGCGACCAGCTTTCATGAGACCAAGAACGTCATTTCCGGGGAGGGCGGCGCGCTCTTCGTGAACGATCCAGGCTACGTTGACCGCGCGGAGATCATTCGTGAGAAGGGCACCGATCGCCGACGGTTTTCCCGCGGCGAAGTCGACAAGTACACGTGGATCGACGTCGGTTCCTCGTTCGCGCCGAGTGAGCTGACGGCGGCGTTTTTGTGGGCCCAGATGGAACACGCGGAGACGATCCGTCAGGAGCGACTGTCCATCTGGCGCTGGTATCGCGAGGCATTCGCCGCATTCGAAGAGAAGGGCCTGTTGCGAGGCCCGCACGTCCCATCGCACTGCGAGCACAACGGACACATGTTCTACGTCCTGCTGAACGATGGCGCGAGCAGATCCCGCGTCCTCCAGGCGCTGAATGCCGGAGGCATCAATGCCGTGTTTCACTATGTGCCCCTGCATGCCTCCACGGCTGGCCGACGATTCGCGCGCACGGCGGGGCCTCTCCCGCACACGACGAGCACCGCGGAGCGTCTGATCAGGCTGCCGATGTGGATTGGCATGACTGAGAGAGACGTGGAACACGCGGCGGCCATCGTCGGTCGCACGATAGGATGAGTCGTTCGATCCGCGCCGCCCTTGAGGCATGTCTGCTGGCGATCGCTTTTGCGATCGCCTTACTCATGGCGCCCGCGTATGGCCGGACTGTCGTCGGCATCGCGCCGGTTGCCGCCGCGCTCCTCATCGCCGCGCTGTCACTGCTCTACGGCCGTGCCCTTGGACGACTGCTGCGCCTTCCGGCTGCGGCGTCCCACCGGAGCGCATTCGAGCTGGTCGCCGGCTTCGGGGGCGTCAGCCTGGTTCACTTGACAGCCACGGCCGCCCTGAACCTGACGGCGCTCGCCGCTCTCCCGGTCGACCTGGTATGTGGTGCCGCGCTGTTCGCCGGGACTGTCGTGCCCCGACCTCCGGGAGTGACGCGACCTGCGGCGCGACGCTCCGGAGCGATCGCGATCGACGTGTGCGTGATTCTCGCGTGCGGAGCTCTGGTCGCGTTCTGGACGCGTGAAACGACGTTATCGATTCCCGACGCGGAGAGGACCGGCGTATTCCGCGCATGGCAGGACTTCTTCCTCCACGCGTCCGAGATCACCTACCTGCGGGATTACCCGGCCTTCGGCCGACACGCTCAGTACCTCGCCGGGGCGCCGCAGCCGCTCTATCACCGCGCGAGCTACGCGATGTCCGGCTTGTATTCGTCGGTCTCGGGCGTGCCTTCACTCGAGACCGCGACGACGTTCTGGATGCCGACGGGGCTCCTGCTATGTGCGCTGGCGACATATGGATACGGGTGTGCGTTAGGCGGGGGACTGGCAGGCCTGGCAGGGGTCACGGCGGTGTTCTTGTTCCCAGACCCGTCTACCTATGCTCTGAAGAATCAGTTTCTAGGGTTCTCGTGGCTGATGCAGGTGTCGCCCGGGTCGGGATACGCCGTCGCGCTGACGTTGCTGGCGCTCATCGTCATTGCTACTGCTGACAGGTGGCCCGACCGATGGGGATTTGCCGTCGCGGCTGCTTTGGTAGGCGCCGCGGCGGCGTTCAGAGTGCACATCGCGGGCTTGGCCGGCGGAATGCTGGTGCTCCTGATCTGTTTCACCTGGCGGCCGGCTCTCACGCGCCGCAGGATCGCGATCATATTCGCCGCCCTGCTTGCAGCTGCGGGGGTCGTCGCCTTAATGGAGTCAGTGGCGCTGGCTCCGCACTTTCTGACGGGACATTCGCACCCCCTGCTGTTTCTCCAGCTGGTCCACGGGATGGCCGACGCCCCGACGACCTATTCGACCTGGACGAATGGTCGCAGCACCGTGGAGACGTTCGTCATCGGCTACGTGATGCTGCTGGTTTCAGCCTGCGGACTCGCGATTCCGGCCCTGGTCGTCGTGTGGCTCGGTGACATGCTCGGCAAAGCGGGGCGTCGAGTACTACTGTTCCCGATCGCGCTGGTTCTGACTCAGATCGCCATCATTCTCATTGTTCCGACGGCCGCGTCCGGCGATCTGAGCGATTTGGGTCATCGTCCATTCGTGCTGATTTACGCCGTCGCCGCCGCGTCAGTGGGGGCGGCAGGCGGGCGGCTGTTGGCCGGATGGTCGACACGGACCTACGGAGACGAATTGCCAGGCCTGGTGGTGCTTGCAGGAATAATGATGGCGGGTTCCCTTGTGCCTTTGAAAATGGGCCCTCACCTGCAACAGCGATACGGGCAACACCTTGCGCTCATCCCCGTTCGAGTCGAGGACTTTGAGGCCGGACGGTTTGTGCGCCGCCATTCGATGCCAGGCGAATATCTGCTGGCTGCGGACGACGATCCGCTGGCCTTCTTCGTCGGTGTGACGGAGCGTACCGCGTGGCTCTCTCGTCGCGATCTCTACCAGCACATTGGCGGAACGACGGGCGCATTGGCGGCGGAGCGGGCTGCGGCGCATGACGCACTCGCACCCCTCACGTTCGAGCAGCTCAAATCCTTTGGCCAATCTCATGGCGTGCGCTGGTATGTGGCGAACACGCCCGCGTCGCAGCTGTGGCCGGCCGCGGTCACCAGTCGCTGCGCTTACTGTGGCCGCGTGATTCAGGTCTACGACCTCCGTTGAGTCAGCCTGGGGCCAATCACCCCTTCCATCATCCAGTGGGTGTAGGGGATCCATGCCCGATGACGCAGCACGCCGCGGACGTCTGTGAACACGGGACGGACGAGCGACAGGTAGCCTTCCGGGTCACGAACATTCAGGCCGCGATCATGCTCGATGAGGAAACGTGCCACCGGGTTCTGGCCAGGCACCAGCACCGGATCGATCGACACGAAGCGGCCGCCGTCGCGGAGCGCCAGGCCGACGGTCTGCATCAGGCCCTCGACGGTGTCGTCGTCAAGATGATGCAGGACGGCACTGGCGACGACGATATCGAATGGCGAGAGGGCGAGCACCTGAGGTCCGTCGAGAATGCCGCAGCTGAACCGCCCCCGCGCGCCAAACCGTCGTTCCGCCGCGGCGATGTACTGCGGGCTGACGTCGTATCCTGAATAGTCAACGCCCAACGGGAGGTACGCGAGGATGTCGCCAGTGCCGCAGCCGATGTCCAGCACTCGTGCGCCGGCATACGCCCTGACCATGTGCTGCG
>Ga0157375_10005595_pt1 | contig 10936 bp, 4 predicted proteins | sample M35metaG_FD_115311 | JGI IMG/M metagenome (GOLD analysis project Ga0157375, IMG submission 115311) | Miscanthus rhizosphere microbial communities from Kellogg Biological Station, Michigan, USA - M3-5 metaG | ecosystem: Host-associated > Plants > Roots > Rhizosphere > Soil | place: USA: Michigan...
ACGCGAGTCCAGTTCGTCTGCGCACCGGAAAGCCAGAGGTCGAGCGCCGCGTGCAGCCGCCGAATTCTGAGCAGTCGCTTGAGTCCCATGCCGAACTGCGCGAGGCTCCACGCGCGCAGCGTTCGCCCTGGTATTCCGAGGGTATGCTGGACGTCCGCCACACTCGTTTTGTGATCGCGATCGAGCGCGCCGATCCATACGGCGCCCGGGTCCACCGCGGACCGGCGGCTCGGCAGTGACGCGATGAGAGTCGCAAGCCGATCGACCGCCTCCGCGGGACATTCGGTTTCTATGCGGCCGATCGCACGTGTCACCAACGGACAAACCACGTCGAGCAGGGACACCGACCGGTTCGTGAACTGGATGGCAGGCCGATGAGTGAGCAGCGGCAACGCTCCGGGGCGAAGTCGAGCGCCGACCAACAGGTGACGGCCGGAGAGATCGATATCGTGATGCCGCGCGCGCGAGCCCACCAGATTCAGACGCTGCATGCGGTGCGCGCCGGCTCGCCCGAAATACCAGAGAATGTGCGGTGCGTCATCGGCGACGACTCGAAACTGACGTCCCGACGACTCAGCGTCCGACCACTCGTCGATCCAGAACAGCTCGACGATCTCGCTCAGCGCCGGCGGCGGCGCGACGACGGTCACCCACGGCCTCCGCCATCCACCTTCGTCCAATGTCATCACGAAAGTCGACCCTCCCCACCCGGTCCGTACTAGGTTCCAGCCTCGGCGCGGCTCGCGTCAGGCGGGCATTGGCTGAATAGTTAGACGCAGCGGGCGGCGATTTCGTCGACCGGTCCGTCCCACGCCTCGAGGGCGTAGATGTTGCCCACACAAACCCTTTCGTCACTCGACGTCGCACGCGTTCCACGAATGAGCACTGAATGACACCCGAAGACGGCAAGGGAAAACGCCGGTCCCCGCCGCGACCGCGCGCGCGGAAGTCCGATGCACCGGCGCCACCGCGCGCAGCGGCCGCTGCCGAAGTTGAGATGACGGCCGTCTCGGCGACGCTCGCCGTCACCGACGTCTTACGACTGGTGGCCGGCGAACACGCGCACCCGCACGCTATCCTCGGCGCCCACCCGGCGGCGTTGGCCGGTGTGAGAGGAGTGATCGTTCGCGCGCTCGCCGCCAACGCCGCGCGCGTCGAATGTCTGCTCGACGACGGCCAGGCGATGCCGCTCGAGCGCGACGTCGAGGGACTCTCAGATCTGTACAGCGTGTTCTTGCCGGACGTCACGCTGCCACTGTCCTATCGCTTTCGCATCACCTATGTCGATGGCTCGACGTGGGAACGTGGCGATCCGTATCGCTTTCTTCCGACACTCGGCGACGTCGACCTTCATCTGTTCAACGAAGGAACGCATCGGCGGCTGTGGAAGAAGCTGGGCGCGCACGTTCGCGTCATCGACGGTGTCGCCGGCGTCAGCTTCGCGGTGTGGGCGCCGAACGCGCGGCGGGTGAGCGTGGTCGGCGATTTTTGCTCGTGGGACGGCCGCGCGTTTCCAATGCGAATGCTCGGTGCGTCGGGCGTATGGGAACTGTTTGTTCCGGGCATCGAACCTGGCGCGCTCTACAAGTTCGAGATGCTCACACGCGAGGGCGCGATCCGTCTCAAGACCGATCCGTTCGCCGCAAAGATGGAGCAGGCGCCGCGCACGGCGGCCATCGTCCAATTAGAGGACTCTTATTCGTGGAGCGACGCAACGTGGATCGACGCGCGGCGCACCGCTGATCCGGCTCGGGCCCCGATGTCGATCTACGAAGTCCACCTGGGTTCATGGGCGCGCATACCCGAGGAGGCGAACCGGTCGATGAGTTATCGCGAGATCGCACCGCGACTCGTCGAGCACGTCGAGCGGCTCGGGTTCACGCACGTTGAACTGCTGCCGGTGATGGAGCATCCGTTTTATGGCTCGTGGGGATATCAGGTCAGCGGCTACTACGCGCCGACGTCGCGCTACGGCACGCCCGACGACTTTCGTTTTCTCGTCGACCTGTTGCACCAGCATCACATCGGTGTGCTGCTCGACTGGGTTCCGGCGCATTTCCCCAAGGACGACTACGCGCTGCGCCGGTTCGACGGCACTGCCCTGTTCGAGCATGAGGATCCGCGGCTCGGCGAACATCCTGATTGGGGCACGTTGATCTTCAACTACGGGCGCAACGAAGTTCGCAATTTCCTCATTGCCAACGCGCTGTACTGGATCGACGAATTCCACATCGACGGCCTGCGTGTCGACGCGGTGGCGTCGATGCTTTATCTGGACTACAGCCGCAAGGCCGGTGAGTGGGTCACCAACCAGCACGGGGGGCGCGAAAACCTCGAGGCGATTTCGTTCCTCAAGCAGTTCAATCAGACGCTTCTCACGGAATCTCCCGGCACGATCACCATCGCCGAGGAGTCCACCGCATGGCCGGGGGTGACGAAGCCAGTCAGCGACGGCGGACTGGGGTTCACGTTCAAGTGGAACATGGGTTGGATGCACGACACGCTCGAGTATTTCGCGCTCGATCCGATTCATCGCCGCTTTCATCACGACAAGCTGACGTTCGCGATGCTCTACGAATACAGCGAGCGATTCATCATGCCGCTGTCGCACGACGAGGTCGTTCATCTCAAAGGATCGCTGCTGCGTAAGATGCCCGGCGACGATTGGCAGAAGCTCGCCAATCTGCGTCTTCTCCTCGCGTACATGTTCACACGCCCCGGGAAAAAGTTGCTGTTCATGGGGATGGAACTCGCGGTGCCGTCGGAATGGAACCACGACGCCGGTCTTCCCTGGCATCTCGCCAATGAGCCAAGCCGCGCGGCGTTTGGGCGATACGTGGCACAGCTCGCTGCACTCTACGCACGCGAGCCCGCGTTCTGGCGCGACGACTCCACGTGGGAAGGCTTCCGCTGGATCGATGTCGCGGACAAGGAGAACTCTGTGCTTTCGTACGAGCGCAGCTCCGGCGACTCACGAGCTATCATCGTGCTGAACTTCACGCCGCTGCCACGCGAGCGATATCGCATCGGCCTTCCCGAAGGCGGGCGATACGAGTGTCTGCTCTCGACCGACGACGCGCAGTGGGGCGGAACCGGTCACGGATCGTTCGCCACCGTCGAGGCTGACGCGTCTCCGTTTCACGGACTGTCGCACTCCGTCGAGCTCACGTTGCCTCCTCTCGCGGCAGTCGTGCTGGCGCCGGTTCGGTCATGACCTCGACGATCGATCACGATCGATCGCAGGCATCCGACAACTCGCCGTCAGCCCTCCACGAGCTCGCGGCGCACGTCGGGATCATATCGGAGTACCACGATATCGAGGGTCGTGTGCAACGAGCGGGCGACGACGCACGCCGCGCAATTCTCTCGGCGCTTGGCTACGACGTTTCATCGAGCGCGGCGGAACGCGATGCACTCGACGCAATCCTTCGCGAGGAGCTCGACGAGCTCGTCGCGCCGGTGCGTGTCGTTCGCCGTTCGTCGAAGACGGCGGGCACGGTCGACGTTCGCGTACCTGGGGACGCCACAGACGCGGGGACGTGGCGGGTAACACTGACGCTGGAAGGCGGCGAGCGACACGTCGTCGATGGCACCCATGCCGGCGTCTCCTCGCTGTCGCTCGAGGTCCTCTCGGACCTGCCCACGGGGTATCACCGCGTTGATGTCGAGCTGTCATCTGGGACACGGCAATGGAACAATGAGCAAACGCTCATCGTCGTCCCCGGTACATGCTGGTCGCCGGCCGACGCACTCGGTGACGCGTCCGTCTTTGGGCTGATCGCGAATCTCTACACGATTCGGAGCGACGCGAATTGGGGCGTCGGCGACCTCTCCGACCTCGCCGCGCTGGCCGAATGGGGAGGCGCAGTCGGCGCGGACTTCGTCGGAGTGAATCCGCTGCACGCGCTGCTCAATCGCGGCCCGGACGTCAGCCCGTACAGTCCGGTCAGCCGCCTGTTCCGCAATCCCATCTACATCGACGTCATGCGTGTCCCGGAGCTTCGCAACGCACCGGAGCTCGCTGACCGCATGACCTCCGCCGAATTCGCGGCCGAGCTGGACGCGCTGCGCGAAACGCCGGCGGTTCGCTACGAGCAGGTGATGGGGGTCAAGGGTCTCGCGCTCGACGCGCTGCATCGCGTGTTTCTCGCTCGCGTCCGCGGTTCGGGCGACGAGCGTGATTGCGAGTACGACAACTACCGAGCGGCGAACGAGCCGGCGTTGACCCGCTTTGCGACGTGGATGGCGATCGCAGAATCCGGTTGCGGCTACGACTGGCGCGTTTGGCCATCGGAGTTTCGTCATCCCGAGAGTGCGACGGTCCTTCAATTTGCGCGCGACCACGCGTCGCGCGTCGACTTCCATCGCTGGGCCCAGTTCGAGCTCGACCGACAGCTCGGCGAGGCCGCGGCCGACGCGCGGGCGGCGGGGATGCGCATTGGATTGTATCCCGATCTGGCGATCGGGACCTCTCCAGCCGGCGCCGACACCTGGGCGTTCCCAGAGCTGTTCGTCCGCGGCGTGAGCATCGGCGCTCCTCCGGATCCCTACGCCGCGTCCGGCCAGAACTGGGGGCTGCCGCCGATCGCGCCGCGATCGCTCCACCGAAATCGCTATGAGTATTTCATCAACCTCGTGCGGAGCGGATTTCGACACGCCGGGGCGCTGCGAATCGATCACGTGCTTGGTCTTTTTCGGCTCTTCTGGATTCCGGATGGCTTCTCCGGCGCGGACGGGGCTTACATGCGCTACCCGGCCGACGACCTGCTTGGCATCGTCGCGCTCGAGAGCGTGCGTCACCACGCCCTCGTCGTCGGCGAAGATCTCGGAACGGTGCCGGCCGAAGTGCCGCCGGCGCTCGCCAGTTGGGGCGTACTGTCGTCAAAGGTCCTGTACTTCGAGCGCGACCACGGCGGCGATTTCAAACCGGCGGCAAATTATCCGCCCCTCTCGCTCGCCACGGCGAACACGCACGACATGCCGGCGCTATCAGGATTCTGGAATGGCGTCGACATCGATGTTCGGCGTCAGGTCGGACTCATCGCGTCGAATGACGATGCCGATCGCGCGCATGCCGAGCGCGGCACGGAGCGCGACGCCTTGTTGCGTCGCCTCGTCGACGACCACGTGATTTCCGAACCGCGCTCGCTCAACTCGTTGGCCGAGCTGCGCGGCGCCGTACACGCGTTTCTCTGTCGCACCCCGGCAAGGCTCGTCGGCATCTCCCTCGACGATCTCGCCGGCGAAGTCCAGCCGGTGAACGTTCCCGGCGTCGGGCCCGACAAATACTCGAGTTGGACGCGCAAAATGCGCGATACACTCGAGGCGATTACCAACAGCGACGACGCGTTCACCGCGCTGCGCTGCGACGGCCGCGAACGTCAACAGGAAAACGTGCCGCGCGATCCATGAGCCGTCCGCAGCTCACGGCCACCTATCGGCTGCAGCTGAATGCGGGCTTCACGCTCGCGATGGCGCGCGATCGCGTCGACTACTTCTCTCGACTCGGCGTCTCGCATCTCTACTTATCGCCGGTGCTCGCGGCACGCCGCGGCAGTATGCACGGATACGACGTCGTGGACCCCACGCGAATCAATCCGGAGTTGGGCACCGAAAGCGACCTTCGCGATCTAGCCGCAGCGCTGCACGCACGAGACATGGGAATCATGCTCGACATCGTTCCCAATCACATGGGCATCGGGCCCGAAAACGCGTACTGGGACGACGTGCTCGCGCATGGCGAGCGCTCGCGCTACGCGGCGTGGTTCGACATCGACTGGAAGCATGGCCGTCCGAACGGCAAGATCGTGCTTCCGATTCTCGGCGACGATCTCGATCGCGTGATCGATCGCGGCGAGCTCTCCGTGCGAGTCGGAGACACGCGCACGCCGCGCCTCGCCTATGGCACGACGACACTTCCCATCGATCCCGCGTCGCTGTCGGCGGAGCTCCAGCTCGCACAGTTCGATCCGGAAGAAACCGGCGAGCTCGCGGAACAGTACGCCCGGCCCACCGGGCGCGAACGGCTGCGCGAGCTCCTCAACGCGCAGCATTATCGACTGGTGCACTGGCGTGACGGTCCGCGCGAAATCAACTACCGCCGATTCTTCGACGTCGACGACCTCGTGTCGGTGCGCGTCGAGGATCCGGCCGTCTTCGCGCAGACGCACGCACTCATCCTCGCCCTCGTCCGCGATGGCGTGATCGACGCCCTCCGCGTCGATCACATCGACGGCTTACTCGATCCGGCACAATACCTCAGCCGCCTTCGCGCCGCTGTAGGTCCCGACCTGCCGATCGTCCTCGAAAAGATTCTCGCGCTTGACGAAACGCTGCCGCCCGCCTGGCCAGTGCAGGGAACAACGGGTTATGACTTCTTGAATGACGTCGACGACCTCTTTCTCGACCCGGCGGGGTTCGCCGAGATCGATGCGTACTATCGCCGGCTGCGCCGCATTGGAACGACGACCTTCCGCGACATCGCGCGCGCGGGAAAACAGGCGGCGCTCGACCGCGCGCTGCGGCCCGACGTCGACCGCACCGTCGCGCTTCTGCACGACGTTGCCCGCGCCGCCGGCCACCGCTGGACCATCCCCGAACTGACCACCGCCGTCGTCGAATTCATCTCGGCGCTTCCCGTGTATCGCACGGAGGTTGCGTCCCACGCCGCGCTCCTCGAAACGGATCGCGCCGTCATCGAGCAGACGTCGCACGACGCTGACGCATCCGGCGCACCCAGAGCGATCACGACATTCATCGCCGATGCGCTCCTCCGCGCGCCGCACGCGGCGGAGTCCGACGCGACACTGGCGTTCACCCAGCGCTTCCAGCAAGTCAGCGGACCGGCGAGCGCGAAAGGTGTCGAAGATACGGCGCTCTATATCTACGTGCCCCTGGTGTCGCGCAACGAAGTCGGTGGCTCGCCTGACCGTCCGCTCGATGACGCGGTTGAACGCTTCCATCGCGGCAACGCGCAACGCGCCGAGCGTTGGCCGCTCGGATTGGTCACGACGAACACCCATGATGCCAAACGCAGCGGTGACGTCCGATCGCGGCTCGCGGCGTTGAGCGAGATGGCGCACGAGTGGCGTCGCGCCGTCCATCGATGGCGCCGGCTCAACGCCAAGCATCGGCGTACGGTGCGCGGCCGAATGGCGCCCGACACAAACACCGAATATCTGTTTTACCAAACGCTCATTGCGCTCTGGCCGGCTCCGCGTCCGGCGCGCCGATCCGACGATCTTCCAGACCGGTCCTGGCGTGACGCCGTGAGAACGCGCCTCACAGACCACATGCGCAAGGCGGCGCGAGAGGCGAAAGTTCGCACGAGCTGGATCGAGCCGAACGCCGAATACGAACGAGCGCTCGAGAGCTTCGTCGCCGAGGTGCTCGAGCCGAGCGAGGACGCGCCTTTCCTTGCCGACGTCGCGCGATTCGTGTCGCATCTCGCTCCGCTTGCCGCCTCGAATGCGCTGGCGCGATTGACTCTGCACCTTACGTCTCCGGGCGTGTCCGACATTTACCAGGGTGACGAATTCTGGAACTACGCGCTCGTCGATCCCGACAACCGCCGGCAAGTCGACTACGATGCGCGTGCGTCCGCCCTCGCAACCCTGTCAGGCGGTCGATGGGCGCTCGACGGTGCGGCGCCGCTCGATGTGTATGACAATCACGTAAAGCTTCTCGTGACACATCGCTTGCTCGACTTTCGCCGCTCGCATATCGAACTGTTCGCGCGAGGCGATTATCGGCCGCTCGTCGCGCGCGGTCCGCGGGCACAGCACGTCGTCGCGTTCGCGCGCGCGTTTTCCGGACAGACGTGCATCACAATCGCCTCGCGACTGATGGCTGGGCAGCTCGCGTTTATGTCGGACGATTGGTGGGCCGAAACTTCAGTAGAGATTCCCGCCGAGCTCGATTCACCGACGTGGCGATCGGTTATTCCCGACGTCGAGATCGACGGAAATACCCCAACGTTTGGCGTCGCCAAAGTCCTCGGCAAGCTTCCAAGCGCCGTGGTCGCAAACTAGCTTCCCCTACTGCGATACCGGGCTGATCGGCGGGTCTCGTGGCACGAAATAGTCTGCAGCATTCGTTTTTTCGTCCAATCGTCGCCGTTTCGTAGCGAATATTCCTCGCTCCGGCGACGCCAACAACGTTCACCGACGCCCGCGTTCGGCGAGACCTGATGAGTTCTGTTCAGAGCAATAGCACGGTCGCGTATTTCTCGATGGAGATCGCGCTCGACAAGGCGATCCCGCCGTACAGCGGCGGGCTCGGTGTGCTCGCCGGTGACACGTTGCGCTCCGCTGCCGATCTCAGCGTTCCGATCGTCGGCGTCACGCTCCTCCATCGCAAGGGATACTTCGAACAGCATCTCGACGCGAGCGGCAATCAGACCGAGCAGCCCGTGACTTGGCGCCCGGAAAATCACCTCGAACCAGTCGACGCTCGCTCGAGCGTCGTGATCGAAGGGCGGACGGTCCACATCCGTGCCTGGAAGTATCCCGTCCGCGGCGTCAAAGGACATGAAGTCCCCGTCTACTTACTGGACACGCAGCTCGACGAGAACGACGAGTGGGATCGAACGCTCACTGACTATCTCTACGGCGGCGACAATCACTATCGCCTCTGTCAGGAGATCGTGCTCGGCATGGGCGGCGCGGCACTTCTCCGCGCGCTCAACTGCCAGGCCGACCTCTACCACCTGAACGAAGGCCACTCGGCGCTCCTGACACTCTGTTTGCTCCAGTGGCAGCTCGACGGTCGCAAGGCGTTCGAGCTCGATGAGTCCGACGTCGATCAGGTCCGACGCCGCTGCGTGTTCACAACACACACGCCGGTTCCGGCGGGCCACGACAAGTTCCCGATCGAGATAGTCACACAGGTCCTCGGCGCAGAAGATGTCGAGCTGCTCGTCGCCGCGCGCTGTATCGATGATGGAATGCTCAACATGACGCACCTCGCGCTGCGCCTCGCGCGATTCGTCAACGGCGTGGCGATGAAACATCGCGAAGTGTCACAGGGCATGTTTCCGAATTTTCCGATCGATGCCATCACCAACGGGGTCCACGCGGGCACGTGGACCTCGCCGCCGTTTCAGGCCCTGTTCGACCGGCGCATTCCCGAGTGGCGCGTCGACAACCTCTATCTGCGGTACGCGGTCGGCATTCCGCTTCCCGAAATTCGCGCGGCTCACGCCGAATCGAAGAAGCAAATGATCGCCACGCTCACCGAGCGAACGGGAGTCGCGCTCGATCCGAAAGTGTTCACGATCGGGTTCGCCCGACGCGCGACGCCGTACAAGCGTGCCGATCTCATGTTCACCAACTCGGCGCGGCTGGCCGACATCGCCGCGAGCGTGGGCCCGATCCAAATTGTGTTTGGGGGCAAGGCGCACCCGAACGACAGCGGCGGCAAAGAGTTGATCCGGCGAATTCACGAAGGCGCCGCGGCACTCGCCGACCGAATCACCGTCGTCTATGTCGAAAACTACGAGATGGAGATCGCCGCGCAGATCGTCGCGGGCGTGGATCTCTGGCTCAACAACCCGATGAAGCCGCTCGAGGCGAGCGGCACCAGCGGCATGAAGGCGGCGCTGAACGGTGTGCCCAGCCTCAGTGTGCTGGACGGCTGGTGGATCGAGGGCCACGTCGAAGGCGTCACTGGCTGGTCGATCGGCGACTCGGAGCTCGACGGCGACCAATCAAAGGACGCCAATGAGATTTATATAAAGCTCGAGCGCGTCATTTTGCCGTTGTATTACGGCTTGCCCTTCGCCTACGCCGAAGTCATGCGGTCGTCGATCGCGCTCAACGGGTCGTTCTTCAATACGCAGCGGATGGTCGGCCAGTACGTCCGCAACGCGTACTTTCCGGACGAAACCCAGGTATTGTCGACAGTATAGAGCTGATTGGCCCTCGTCGTCATCCTGAGTCGCGCAGCGACGAAAGGATCGCTGTCCATCCAAGGCTTTACAGCCGTGGCGCGAAAGCGATCCTTTCACTCGCTTCGCTCGCTCAGGATGACGTGTGAGCGCCTAAAGGATTTCCGCCTCCATCTCGTCCGTCTTTCGCACCGCGCGAAGCACCGTCCCACCCGCGACGATCGCGCCGAGCACGATGTAGATGTAGAACGTATAAAAGCGCCACCACAGCAGCGCCGCCGCGAACAACGACGGTCCGATCACCGGTGCGAGCGCTGCGCGAAACGCAATCTCCACCGCTCCCCCGCCGCCCGGCGCCGGAACGACCGCCGCGCCATACAAGAGCCCGAGCGGCCAGAGCGCGAGCGGAGCGAGCGGCGCACTCGCCCCCGCGCCGAGGACGAGTGCCGGGAGCACGCAGAGTCGCATCGCGACATGGATCACCGACATCGTGTACGCCGCCACCGCCCATCGCATGTCGATCCGCCGCACGCTATCGACGGTCGAGCGCACCTGCGCGAACCAGCGCTGAATCACGTCCCATCGGCGCCCGTGCAGCCCCAGCCGTCGCGCCCAATTCGGTGGCGCGTCGTTGACGTGTCGCCGGGACAGCGTGACCGCGATGACCGCGATCCCGATCACGAACCCGGAATACGCTCCCACCACGCCGACCAACGCCCCGAGTACGATTCCGGCGTGCCGAAACACGATCGCGACCACTAGAACGACGGTCGCCAACGAGAGCGCCTCGAGAAATAGCTCCGCGAACAGCACGACCAGCGCACTCGGCGTTGGAATCCCCGCCTCGGCCAGCACGAGAAACCGCGCCGGCTCCGCCCCCGATCGGGCCGGAGTAATCGATGCGCCGAAATCACCGGCGAGCGTCGTGCGCAGCGCCGTGAAGGCGGGCAATTCGATCTGCGCGGCCTTCGCGCTCCACGTGATCTTGAGCGTGCGCGTCACGATCTCGACAAGCACCGCGGCGATCGCGAGGAGATGCGATCGCGCGGG
>Ga0157375_10005596_pt1 | contig 10936 bp, 4 predicted proteins | sample M35metaG_FD_115311 | JGI IMG/M metagenome (GOLD analysis project Ga0157375, IMG submission 115311) | Miscanthus rhizosphere microbial communities from Kellogg Biological Station, Michigan, USA - M3-5 metaG | ecosystem: Host-associated > Plants > Roots > Rhizosphere > Soil | place: USA: Michigan...
GCGAAGGCGCGGACCGCGTCTTCGGGATGCTTCCTCAACACCGCGAGGCATCCTCCGACCCGAAGACACTGGGCGAGCGCCAGCGACTGTCCGGTCCGGTCCGCCAACCCGAGGGCGGCCCCGAGATGGAGTGCCGTCCGTGCAGGGTCGGCGTCCACAGCGGCCGCCCGCGCCAGGGTGATGGTCGCGTCACGGGCCTCCAGGATCAGCGCCGAACCGGCGATGACCAACGACTCGGACGCGTAGGCGCGTGCCGTTGCAGCATCCGCCTCGTCGAGGGCGATCTCGGCCAAGGTGTTGAGGGTGTCGGCGATCCGCGCCACATCACCGTGCTCCGAGACCACCGCGAGGCGGCGCTCGTAGAAACCTCGCTCCCCCACCGCATCGCCCGCCATGGCTCGAGCGATGGCCAGCACGGACAGTGCGATCGCGGCCACCGGATAGGCGCCGATGCTGTCGGCCTCGGCCAGCGCGGCTGACGCCAGCGTGGCGCCCTCGTCGACCGACCCGGTCACGACGAGTGCGCCACCGAGATGACAGCGGGCAGCAGTCGCGGTGGTCGGGTCCAAGTCGGGCAGTGCGAGCACTGCCCGCAGCTCCCTGGCCGCCAGGTCCCAATGGGTCAGGTGATAGGCCAGCTTCCCTGCGGTGAGGTGCAGCCCTGCCTGGTGAACGGACGAGAGACCAGGGGACTCGAGGAGCGCCTGCGAGCGGCGCAATCCGTCGGTGAGGCGTCCCGAGGCGATCCAGAGGTCCGTGCTCGTCGTCGCCAGCTCGACGGCAAGGTCGGTACGGCCCGTGGCAGACGCCCAGTCGAGCACGGCGTCCAGATCAGCAGCCGTGTCGTCGTACCTCCCGACCACGGTGGGGCCCTCAGGCCCGTTGAGCTGACCCGCCCAGGCGCGCGCTCTCGCAACATGATGGTCGGCGAGCGCGATCTTGCGCTTCTCGACATCTTCCTGGTGCTCGAGGCGGGTCCGTGCATACGCCCGGACGGTGCCGAGCACGACGAACCGCACCTCGACGCGTGAGTTGGCCAGGCGGATCAAACGTGCTTCGACGATCTGGGCGAGCGCAGCAAGCACGTCGGGCACGTCGTCGCACACCGCCTCGACCGCCTCCACGGTGAAACCGCGCTCGAAGAGGGCGAGTCGGTCCGCGACCGTGCGCGCAGCAGGGTCGAGCCTCTCGTAGCTCCACTCGATCGTGGCGGAAAGGGTCTGCTGTCGTTCCGGAAGGTCACTGGTGTGGGCGGCGAGGAGCCCGAGATCCCCCTCCAGCGCTGCCCTGATCTGGCCCGGCGTGAGCAGCCGCGTGTTCGCCGCCGCCAGCTCGATGGCGAGGGGAAGACCGTCGAGGAAGCGGCAGAGGTCGGCGACATCGTCGGCATGGTCCCGAAGCCGGAAGTCCGGCGCCACGGCGAGCGCCCGGTCGACGAACATCTCGACGGCCGGCGCGGCAGCGATCTCCTCCGAGGACGCGTCCTCCGGCGGCACCTCCAGTGGCGGAACAGGGATCTCGTGCTCAGCACGCAGACGCAGCGGCAGCCGACTCGTGGACAGCACGGTCAGACAGGAGGTCCGATCCACCAGGTCGTGCACCAGTCGGTCACCGTTGGCGATCGACTCCAGGTTGTCCAGCACGACCAGGATGCGTGAGTCCAGGCCGCCCAGCGCGGTCTCGTCATCGCTCCCGGTCACCGCGAGAGTCAGCTCGCGGGTCAGCTGGGCCTCGTCGGTGCGCTCCGTGGTGCTCAGGTGGACGACCCCATCGAACTGCGCGGCGACGGTCGCCGCCGCCACGGCTGCCACTCGGGACTTGCCGGATCCCCCCGGCCCCGTCAGCGTCAGCGAGCGGACCTGTCCGTCGGACAACAGGGCGCGGATCCGTGCGACGAGCTCGCGACGTCCGAAGGTCGGGGTGGAGGGCCGAGGGAGCTGGGCAGGCTCACGTGGCGCCACGGCCGGCACCTTGGCGGTCGCCCGGGCGATCCTCATCTCGTCGGCGACCGCCACGGACGAGGCGGGCCCCTGGTACGCCGGCGCGGCCAGCGCAGGGTCCTGCCGCAGGATCGCCACCTCGAGCTGTTGCAGCGCCTGGCCCGGGTCGATGCCGAGCTCGGCGGCGAGCCGGTCCCGCGCCCTGGCGTACGTTGCCAGCGCCTCGGCCTGCCGGTCACATCGATACAGGGCGGTCATGAGCTGACCCCAGAGCCGCTCCCGCATCGGGTGCTCGAGCACCGCCCGATCCAGCTCTGCCACGACAGAGGCGTGTTGTCCGAGCGCGAGGCGTACGTCGTAGAAGTCCTCCTGCGCCATGAGGCGCATCTCGTCGAGCCGGGCCGCCTCTGGCCCGGCGAAGGGAGCTCCTCGCACGTCGGCAAGAGCCGGTCCACGCCACAGGCCGAGCGCCTCCCCCAACGTCGCGGCCGCCGCGGCCGGATCGTCCCGTAGCCGCTCCTCGCGGGCCCGCTCCTGGAGGCCCGTGAAGCGACCGACGTCGGTCTGGTCGGCCATGGTCGCCAGTCGGTACCCGGGGGGCACCCGCTCGACCAGGTCGACCTCGCTGACCTGGCGAAGGCTTTTCCGCACACCGTGGATGTAGACCTGGAGGGCGCCCAAGGGGTTGTTCGGAGTGTCCTCTCCCCACAGTCCGTCGACGAGGCGATCGGTGGAGACCACGTCCGGTGCGGCCAAGGCGAGCATGGCCAGCACGATCCGTTGCCGCGGCGGCCCGAGGCGGACGTCCCGACCCCCCTCGGACGCCTCCAGCGGACCGAGCAGCCGGAACTCCACACGGTCAGGCTAGTGGCCGACACCCCGACCAAGGTTTCCACCCGTTCCCGGTTTGGTTCGCAGGTCTGGGGGTACGTGCTGTTCAACAGGCTCGTTCCGATTCCAGGGGCTGAACTGGGGAGGTAAAGCCCATGTCGACATTCGGCCGATACGTCGTTGCCATCGTGCTAGGAACATCATTGCTCGCCCCGGCGGGAGCATCCCAGTCGTCGACCATCCTCGGATGCGACGCACTTCCGGGCCTCACCCCCGATGTCTGGCAAGGACTGGGGGTTGGTCCTGACGCCGACGACCAGTGGGAGAACGACGCCAACTGGTCCCTCGGCATCGCCCCCGTACGCCTCAGCGACCCCTACGTCTGCATCCCGGCCGGCGGCACACCCGTGATCGGCGCCGGACAGGAGGCACAGCTGGTCGCCCTCGACGTCGCCGCGGACGCCGAGCTCACGGTCGACGCAGGCGGCAAGCTCTTCCTCTACGGCGGTACGTTGACCCCGTCCACGATCCGCGGGCGCGTCGAGGTCATCGGCGCCACGATCGGCGGACCCGGTCGGGTGGACGTCTCCGGCACGCTGCAGTTGCGGAGCCTGGGGGCGTCGGGCCCAGTGACCATCACGACCCGCGAGTGCGCTCTCTTCGCCGGGCCCTACCGGCCGGGAGAAGAGCGGTGCGTTCCCGGGCTTCCCATCATCGGAGCCACCGGACGAATCGTGGTCGACGACGACGGGGTCATCGACGTCTCGGGTGGCAGGGTCAACCTCGCTGACGAGTTCGAGCTCACCGTGCACGGGCTCGTCCGCGTCCACGACGATGGATTCCTGGCCGCCGATCACGGTACCCGCGTCGAGCTGCTGCCGCGCTCCGCGGCCACCCCGGGCACCGGCACGCTTCGGTTCGAGGACGACGGCGACTACGTCGAGGGGAACAACGACTCCGGTATCGCCGATCTCGGGACGGTGGTCAACCAGGGTCTGATCATCAAGAGCGGCGGGAACGGCACCACTCTCCTCACCGGCGCCTACTCCCAGCCCGCCCCGGGCGCAGTGACGGTGGGCAGCGGAACGCTGTTGCTTCCGTCGGGGTCCCCGACCCCTGCCAGCGTCGCCGCTGGTGCCGGCTACGGATCGGGTCGCTGCCTGACCCCCGATCCCGGCTGCCTGGAGCAGACGTTCGGCGTCGACCGGCAGAACGTCCAGTTCCACGTGCCGTCGGAGGACAGTACCGGCGCATCGGTTCTGATCCGGGAGCTCTCCACCACGTCGTCGGCGCTCGACATCGGCTATCCGGTGGAGGCGCATGCCACCGGCCTCTCGGCCACCGCCGAGGCTCCCGCGATCCTGTCTCTTCGCTATGACGAACGGATCCTGAACGGTCGGGACTGGAGCTCGATCAACGTGTTCCGGCGGGCCAGCGACGGCGCCCCGTACGTCGCCCTCCAGCCCTGTCTCCCCAACGGGGATCAGCCGGAGGGTCAGGTCGCCTGCGTTGATCGACGGGGGCTCGCCGGAAGCAGCCGCAACGTGGTCGACGCGGAGGGTCCCGGTAGTTCCCCCGACGTGATCATGGTCGTCCGGACCGTCGGCACCTCGCGCTGGGTGGCTCGCTGAACCATCTCCTGACTGGTGAGTGCGTGGTCCGGGGTCGTGGTCGGGCTCGCCGTGCCCCTAAGCGGGCGCTAAGCAGACGCTAAGCACGGCGCGGGACTCTCCTTCTGTCGGCATCTATCGGCCCCCGGAAGCCAAGACGGAAGAGAGTTCCCATGCACCGGATCCGTGCCTGCCTCGTCCTGCACTCACGCGGGGGCGACCAGTACTCCGCATCCCGGCTCTTGCCTGCCCACCACGAGCCGGATGTGGCGACCTCAGTTGACACGGGGGCAATCTGGGGGCCGGCGCCCCTTCCCCGCCCAAGGGGAGGGGGCGTCCGGTGCGGTTCCGCGTCCTAGCCCGCAAGGGTGTGCCACGTGCACGAGGCGTCGACGTAGCGTCGATGAGTTCGGTGGCGGCCTCGTTCCCCCGTACGGGGCGGTTCGCCGGGCATGGGGAGGGAGACCGACCCAACCCGCCCATCCCGCTCTCGTCGGGGTGGGCGGGCCTCGAGACGGAACGCGTGGTCGGGAGAGATCCCACCATGGGAAAGCCGTCAGTGTTGCGAAGTCGGGGTCTCTTGCTGGTCGGCGCCGGGTTGCTGGTGGCCGCGCTGGTGGGCTGCACCGGACGCGGCGGGGGTTACCTGGCGCCGGTCGCCCCGATCTTCACCGGCGAGGCTTCGTTCGGCTTCAGCTTCAGCTGCGAGCGTTCCTCGAACAGCGTCAGCCCCAACCCGCAGGCCGGTCGTTTGCGGATCCAGCTGTCCTACACCGACCATGGCGCGAATCCGTTGGGTTCTTCGTTCTCCATCCACGGAGACGCGGACCGGATCGACCCGGTGCTGGAGTCCACGATCTGCATCGGTCAGAACCCGCCCCCCACTCCCAACGAGCTGATCTTCCTGGGTACTTTCCAGGCGTCCACATCGGCTCCAGCAGGGTTCCCGACATCGTGCCCCGCCACAGAGACCGCGGCCACACCATTGTGTCGCTTCGAGGTCATCGTCCGTGACAACGACCTGAGTCGCGGGCCGTCGAAGGGCGACTCCTTCTCCATCCGGCTCTCGAGCGCGACGGTCGTCAGCTCCCAGCTCGAGCCCACGAGCGTCTTCTACGTCCGCGCAGGCACGCTCGCCGGCGGCAACCTCACTGTCAGCTGACGCGAACTGACCTGGTGGTACAGGAAAGGATGGTCATGAACCCTGAGAGTGCACCTCACGAACCGGCGAGCAGACCGAGGCATCGGCTTCCACGTCGAGGTCTTCTCGCCGGCCTGGCAGGCGTGTCGGCAGGGGCGGTGGTCGGCCGGAGCGCGGCGGCCTCGTCCGTGGCTGGGGCATCGGCTGACGCGGGAGCGACTGTGCATGGCGTTCCGCTGCGCGGGATGTACCTCACGAGCAAGGACCGGCTGGCCGAGGGCCGCTTCGGCTCGATGTTCAAGAAGCTTCCCCCGTTTGCGCCCCCTGATGACCTGCTGTCCGGGCTGGCGTCCTCCATGGTGGAGGACCAGACGATTCCTGACGACGAGAACCTCAACACCTCCCCTCGCCTGTTCGCCGGGTTCACCTTCATCGGTCAGTTCATCGACCACGACATCACCTTCGACAACACGCCTCTGGAGCTGCAGCAGGTAGACCCCGACGCGCGCGTCAACTTCCGAACCCCGCGCTATGACCTCGACTCCATCTATGGGCGAGGGCCGGTGCAGGAGCCCGGCTTCTACGATCCGGCCGACCCGGACAAGCTGTTGCTCGCGCTCAACGTCAACGGGGTGCTGGACGTGCCCCGTAACGGCGCCGGACGAGCCGTCATCCCCGAGTCGCGCAACGACGAGAACCTCATCGTCGTCCAGCTGCACCAGGCGTTCGCCCGGTTCCACAACCGTCTGGTCGACCAGGCGCGGTCGCAGGGCATCCGTCCCGAGTGGGTGTTCGAGACGGCGCGTCGACTGACACGGTGGCACTACCAATGGGCCGTGACCCACGACTTCCTGCCCAGGATCGTCGGCGACGACCTCGTCGGCGCAGCGGGCTCGGTCTACAAGGAGGTCGCCGGCAAGCCGCCCGTGATCAACCTCGGCTACTACCGGCCCACCAACAAGAGCGGCCGGCCGTTCATGCCCGTCGAGTTCGCCGTCGCGGCCTACCGGTTCGGCCACAGCATGGTGCGCCCCTTCTACGTCATCAACCAGACTTCGCTCGATCGTGGAGGCGTCCCCGTGTTCGGGGCGGACGGCGGTTTCAACCTCAACGGCGGGCGCCCGATCCCTTCGGACCTGGTGGTGGAGTGGAAGAACATCCTGCCGGTCGATCCGAGCTTCCCAGCTCGCAAGCCACGGAAGATCGACACCCGGCTCTCCTTGCCGTTGAGCGCGCTCCCCGCGGCGGTCGTACCGCCTCCGGACCCCACCACCAACCTTGCCGTGCGCAACGTCTTGCGTGGCAAGCACGTAGGCATCCCCTCAGGGCAGCAGGTCGCCCAGGCGATGCGCGTGCCCGTGCTGTCCAACGGCATCCTCGGTCTCAGCAACGACCCCGGCTGGGGCCGCGAAGCACCCCTGTGGTTCTACATCCTCAAGGAAGCCGAGCTGCCGCCCTACAAAGCCGAACGACTCGGTCCCGTGGGCGGCCGGATCGTCGCGGAGGTGCTGGTGGGCCTGCTCCAGCGCGACCCCAACTCGTACCTGTACCTCAACGCCGCCTGGAAGCCGACGCCACCCATCGCGCCCGCGACGGGCCTCTTCGGGTTCGTCGACCTCTTGAAGTACGCGGGCGCCGCCTAGCGCGACAAGGACGAGGACGACTCGACCAGGGAGGCGGCCTGACCGCCGGTGGCCGTCGGGGTGGTAATCCTGAGGGATGCGACAGCGGGGTCACACATACGACGCCGGCCTCGACCTGGTCCTCCCCGACCTGGGCGCGGCGAAGGGCGTGGCGACGCTCAGCGAGCCCCAGGAGCTGGTGACCGAATCGACGTACTTCGACACCCGCGACCGTCGACTGGCCGCGGTCTCGGTGACGGTGCGTCGCCAGACCGGCGACCCCGGAGCTGGTTGGCTCCTCGAGCTCCCGACCGCCATCGACCCGGACGACACGCACGAGCTGCGCATCGGCGTGGGACGGGCCCTGCGCACGGTGCCGCGAAGGTTTCGTACGACGCTGGCGGGCCTGGTCGGCGACCGCGCCCTGGCGGCGACGGCCGCCACGACTACGCGGCGGACCGTGCGGCTCCTCCTCGACGAGGACGAGCGGGTGCTGGCCTCCGTCACCGACGACCGGGTCGACGCAGTCCGCCTCGGCCCCGTCGGTGACGCCGACCCGCCGACATTCATGTCCTGGCGCCAGGTCGAGGTGACGCTCGTCGACGGCCGCCCGAAGCTGCTCCACCGTCTCGGCAAGGCGCTCACCGACGCCGGCGCACGACCTGCCGACAGCCGGTCGCGGCTCGCCGACGTCCTCGACGGCGAAGGTCATCGACCGGAGGCGCCGTCACGGCCGCGCGACCCGACCCAGCAGCTCATCCAGCACCGGGTGAGTGACCTGGTCCGCGAGCTTCGGGCGCGCGACCCCCTCGTCCGCGAAGGGCTGCCCGAAGGTGTGCACACGATGCGGGTGGCGATCCGACGCCTGCGGTCGATGCTGGCCACGGGTCGCCCCTTCCTGGACCGGGAGGCCACCGACCCGCTGCGAGACGAGCTGGCCTGGCTGGCGGACGCGCTCGGGGAGGTCCGCGACTCCGAGGTCCGCCGCGAGCGGCTGGACTCCTCCATCGACGCCCTCGTCGCCGAGCGGGCCGAGGTGGACTGGGAGGCCGACCGGGTGCGGTCGGCCCTGTGGTCGCCGCTGGTCGAGCAGCACGACCGAGCGCTGGCCGCCCTGGACGAGGTGCTGGCGAGCGAGCGGTACGCCCGCCTGCTGGACCAGCTCCTCGACCTGGTCGCCGCTCCACCGTGGACCGAACGGGCCGCCACACGCATCAGGGGCGCGTACCTGCGCCGCACCCGGCGCGAGCTCGCGCGCGTCAACCACCTGATGGTGGCGGCGCACGACCCTGTCCCCACTCTCGAGGAGCGAGCCCTGGCCCTGCACGACGCCCGCCGGGCCACCAAACGGGCCCGCTACGCCGTCGAGCCCCTCCGTCCCGTCTACGGCGACGCCGCCGCTGAGCTCACCACCCGGCTGAAGGCGCTGCAGACCGCCCTCGGGGAGCACCAGGACACCGTGGTGACCCGCGCCTATCTCCACGACCTGGTGCAGCAGACACGTCCGCCTCTCGACCCGGCGGCCGCCTTGACGGCCGGTGCCCTGATCGAACGCGAGAGCCGAGCGGCCGAGGAGTACGACCTCCAAGCCGAAGGCGCCTGGCAGGCGGTCACGCACTCACCCCGGCTCGGGTGAGCGTCCGGCGCTGCGGCGGACCACCCGCCCGTACGCCTGGTGAGCGAGGATCCCGACGACGAGGGCCGCGAGGACGGCGACGTAGGGATGACCCTCCGCCTCGAGCCCCGGGTAGACCTGCCACTGCGTGAGGTAGATCCACAGCGAGGCCGCCGCGACCGCCTGCACCACGGCGGCCAGTGGTCGGGGCACCGGGACGGCGCGATCCACGAGGAGGAGCAGGATCCCGACCGCCACCAGGGTCTCGCGTCGCCCGTCACCGAAGAAGCCGACCGTCGCCACGACGGTCGTCGCGGCCACCACCACCCGCTGACCGAGCGAGTCGGCCGTCGCGGCGGCCCACCCCAGCGCGAGGCACCACAGGACCGTCAGCGCCTGGTAGCGCTCGACCGGGCCCGCTTCGACGCCGACCAGGGCGTAGCGCACCACCAGGCATCCGACCACCACGGCCGCGGCCACCCGGAAGGGGTGCCGGCGAGAGCATCGCTCGACCCACGGCAGCGCGACCAGCGCGGCCACGCCGAGATAGCCCCAGACCAGCACCTCCAGGAACCAGAACTGCCAGTCGCTGCTCCACGAGTCGGACCCGGTCAGGCCGTTGAGGAGCAGGGCGGTCTGCCAGCGGTAGTCACCGGTCACGAGGGCGACCGCACCGATCCACAGCGCGACCGGCACCGCCACCGTGAGCGCGGTCCGAAGGATGCCCCGGATGCGTGCCGTGCGGCCGGGGAGCGCCAGCTGGAAGCGGGCGAGGTTGTAGCCCGCGACGGCCAACAGGACGTGGGCCCCGCCCTGGAGCTGGGCGATGTCGGCGTGGCTGACCAGGATGAGGATCACCGCAACCGCTCGGAGCAGGACCGACAGGTCGGTCGGGACCGTGAGCCGGCGAGGGCGGCGGCGCGAACGCGCCAGCTGCTCGGGCGCGAGTCGTTGCCAGCCCGGCGGGAGGGTCCCCAGCGCCTGGCCGAGCCGTGTCGAGGCTTCGACGTACGAGAGGGAGTCGCCGCCGAGGTCGACGAAGCTGTCGCGGGTGGTGGCATCGGGGCGGCCGAGCAGGACGGCGTACAGGTCACGGATCCCGTCGGCCGTGGCCGCCGTCGAGTGCTTCGACTCGTCGGACCGGGTGCGGGCGGCCTGGCGGGTCAGTGCCGCGTAGTCGGGCTTGCCGGCGGCCGTGCGCGGCAGGCTCTCCAGCCGGACCACCCGGACGGCGGAGGCAGGCAGCCCCGTCAGGTCCAGGACGCATCGCCGGGTCCGCTCGACGGCGCGCGGCCGGTCCGTGAACACCCACAGCCGCCCCTCGTGGGCCAGGACCCGCGCGGGGCGGCATCGTTCGCCGAGCACGCGCTCGACGCGGTCGAGGTCGAGCCGCAACCCGAACAGCTTCGCCTGCCGACCGAGCCGGCCCGTGATCTCCCAGAGCCCGTCGTCGCGCTGCCGACCCAGGTCACCGGTCCGCAGCTCGGTCACCTCGGCGCCTCGCGCCAGGTCGGCGGGCTCGAGGGCGTAGCCCATCATCACGTTCGGCCCGGAGTACGCCAGCTCCCCGACGCCGTCGGGCCCGGCGCCGTCCACCCGGAACGAACCGCCCGGGATCGGGACACCGACGGCCTCCGGGTGCACGGCGGCCAGATCGGGCGGGAGATAGGCCATCCGGGCGGTCGCCTCGGTCTGCCCGTACATGACGAACAGGTCCCAGCCCCGGCGACGACCGAGCTCGGCGTAGTCCCGCACCCGAGCGGGCTCCATCCGTCCGCCCGCCTGGGTCACGTACCTCAGCGACGGGACCGTCCGCTCACGGAAGCCGGAGGCCTCCAGGAGCTCGAAGGTGTACGGCACGCCGGCGAAGCTGGTCGCGCGGGACTCCTCGACGAGCTCCCAGAAGCAGGCGTCGGCGACCGACAGCTCGGTGAGCACGACGGCGGCTCCGCTGACCAGGTGGCTGGTCAGCACGGACAGGCCGTAGCAGTAGTGCAGGGGCAGGGACGTGATCGCCCGGTCGTCGTCCCGGATACCGAGGTACGACGCGATGCTGCTGGCGTTGGCGACGACGTTGTCCAGCGACAGACGCACCAGCTTGGGCGACCCGGTGGAGCCGGACGTGCTGAGCAGGACCGCGAGGTCCGGGTGCAGGTCGTGGCGGGTGCCGGCACGTA
>Ga0157375_10005598_pt1 | contig 10935 bp, 9 predicted proteins | sample M35metaG_FD_115311 | JGI IMG/M metagenome (GOLD analysis project Ga0157375, IMG submission 115311) | Miscanthus rhizosphere microbial communities from Kellogg Biological Station, Michigan, USA - M3-5 metaG | ecosystem: Host-associated > Plants > Roots > Rhizosphere > Soil | place: USA: Michigan...
CAAGGCGCTGCTGTTTCGCGCGCGCCAGCGCCTGGCGACGATGCTCCGCGAGCGTGAATCATGAGCCAGCAGACCAACGGCTACGACGCGTGCCCCTACGAACAGGCGATCGTCGATCTGATGGTCGCCGGCCGCCGGCGACGATCAGATCGACGATCGTCTGCTCGTGCGCGCACGCGTCGTAGACGGTGGTCTGCCGGCTCATGATTCACGCTCGCCGAGCATCGTCGCAAGCCGCTGCCGCGCGCGAGACAGTAGCGCCTTGATGCTCGAGGTCTTCAAGCTCAGGGTCGCGGCGATTTCCTGGTGCGATGATCCTTGCGCGTAGGCCAGCCACAGCAGCTCGCGCTCGCGCGGCTTGAGCCGCGCCATCGCGCGCGACAGATCGACGCGCCGCGCTGCATGACCGGCGGCATCCGACTGCCGCGGATCCGGGTGTTCCCAGTCGTCCGACAGCGGCACCGCGTCGACGCGCGGGCGCCGCCGCATGTCGTGCACGAGATTGGTGGCGATGCGAAACAGGTAATTGCGCCGGTGCGCCTCCGTCTCGTAGGTCGTTTTCGCGCGCAGCAGCCGGTAGTACGCCTCCTGCAGCAGGTCGTCTGCCTGCCGCGTGTCGCCGGTCATTCGCGCGAGATAGGCCCAGACCGGGCGCGCTGTCCGCTCGTAGAACAGACGAAACGCGTCCTCGTCCATCTGGAACACCTCGTCCGCTTCGCCGGCGGCCGCATCCAGTCTCGAGAGCTCGGAGAGCGTCATTTCACGCATGGGTGGAACGCGGCTCGCTCTCGAGAAGCCCGAGCTGGCGGGAAAGCCCGTATGCGACGAGCGCTGATGCGACAAAGCCGACGCCGAGGGCAACCGCCAGCACCGCGACCACGTTCAGCGCCTGGGCCGCTTCCTCGATGACGCTCGCCTTCGCGAACCAGAGGCCGAGGCCGCCGGCGGCGAGGACGACGCCGGCCTGGACGGACCAGAGGATCCGGTTGACCGGTGCGCCGACGGCGCGCATGGCGATGTCGAGACCCGGGCGCGTCGCCGACATGGTCGCCCGTTGGCCCGCCGGCGACTGCAGGTACGCCAGCAGGTCTTCGTTCGCCGTCAGCCGATCGACGAGCTTCGCGTGCGCGTCGGCCTGAATTTTCGAGGCGCGCTGCCACGTGCGGTAGTCGATGAGCGCGCGGCCCAGCCATCCGACGAGGGTGAAGAACGACACGACGCCGATGAGGAACATTGCGCCTTCGAATACGCTCTCGACCACGCGGAGCGCCGCGCCCCGGCCGGTCTCTTGCGCCTCGAATCGAGGGTCGCCGATGAAGAACGCCGGGTTGTGCACCACCTGCGGATGTTGCGCGACGAAGGCGGCGAGCGTGGGATAGGACGCCATGTAATCGGGCTTCGACAGCAGCGACGGGTCCAGCCGCAGGACCTGGCCGACCGACGGCGGGTATTGATTGAGGACTTCCCGGATGCGCTCGCGGGTTTCCCGCGCGTCCCGCTCGTCCACTGGGGCCTGGGCCTGGACTGGGGCCGGCGCCTGCGCCGGGGCGGGCCTTGGCTGCGCCAGGAGGGTGGGGGATACTCCGCTCAGCAGTGCGGTCAACCATATCGTCAGGGACAGCGTCCGGAGCGCGTTCGAAGTGGGGGTCAGCATTACCCTCTTATTACGGCCACCCGGCTGGGAGGTTCACAGAAACGCAAGCCGGACTAGTATCCGGCTTCAGGAGATGACGATGGCCAAGCGCGCCCTGTTGTACGCCCTTGCGTTGCTGGCGGTAGCCCCCCTGGCCGCGCAGGAACCGCTGAACGCCGACATCAACGCGAAGATCCGCCAGGAAGAAGCCAGCCACTCGCAGATCATGCGGACCCTGCACATGTTCACGGACGTGTACGGTCCCCGGGTGACCGGATCTCCCAATCACAAGGCGGCCGCCGAATGGGCCTTGAAGCAGATGGCGAGCTGGGGCCTGACCAACGGGCACCTCGAGCCGTGGGATTTCGGCCATCCGGGCTGGGTCAACGAGCGCTTTTCGGCGCACATCATCGCGCCCGTCAAAGATCAGCTGACGTGCGAGGTGCTGGCGCGCACCCCCGGCACCAACGCGCCGGTGACCGCGCGCGCCTATCAGCTGATCCTGCCGGAGCATCCGACTGCGGATCAGTTGACGGCGTTCCTGAGCGGCGTCACGACCAAAGTCAAAGGGCAGATCGTGCTGGTCGGCAAGTCGGTCGCCGTGCCCGTGAACATGAATCCACCGGCGAAGCGCCGCGCCGACGAAGACGTGCGTGCCCAATACGATCCGAACAACTCCGACGGTGGGCGCGGACCGGGCCGCGGACGCGGCAACGCGGGCGGCGATACGCCGCCGGGGACGCTCAGCACAAACGAGATCAATCGACGGGTTGACGAGTTCCTCGTGGCCAGTGGCGCGCGCGTGCGGGTGAACGACGCCGGCCGCGAGCACAGCCAGATTATCGCCTTCAACAACCGGACGTTCGACGTGGCGAAGGCGGTGCCGACCGTCGTCATGCGGAACGAAGACTACGGCCGCATTGCCCGAATTCTGGCGGACGGGACGCCGGTGGAGCTCGAGTTCAACATCGACAACAAGGTGTACCCGGAAGGCCGGACGTCGTACAACACCATCGCGGAGATTCCCGGCAGCGACAAGAAAGACGAAATCGTCATGCTGGGCGGTCATCTCGATTCGTGGCATTCGGCCACCGGCGCCACGGACAATGCGATCGGCTGCGCGATCATGATGGAGGCGGCGCGCATCCTGAAAGCGATCGGCGTCCAGCCGCGGCGGACCATCCGCGTCGCGCTTTGGAGCGGCGAGGAGGAAGGTCTGCTCGGATCGCAAGCCTACGTCAGGGAGCATTTCGGGTCGTTCGAGAACCCGAAACCGGAATATGCGACGCTCGACGCCTATCTGAACATCGACTCCGGCACGGGTCATCCGCGCGGCGCCGGCGTCTTCGGTCCACCCGCGGCGGCGGCGATTCTGCGCCAGACGCTGGCGCCGTTCGCCGATCTGGGCGTCGTCGGCGCGTCGGCGACGCGCAGCCGCGTGGTGGGCGGCACCGACAGTACATCGTTCAACAATGCCGGACTGCCCGGCATCGGCTTCGGTCAGGATCCCATCGAATACAACACGCACACCCATCACACGAACCTGGACAACTACGAGCGCGTCATCGAAAGCGACGTCAGGGACGCGGCCGTTGTCATCGCCGCCACGCTCTACCAGCTCGCGATGCGCGACCAGATGGTGCCGCGCTTCGCGCCGTCGGACATGCCGCCGCCCGTCCAGCGTAGTTCGTCGGCACAATGACGCTCGCGCCCGTGGAACGCAGAGCGCGCAGAGCACGCAGAGAATCCGGTACGTACTTGATCTTGGCTCTGCGAGCTCCGCGAGCTCTGCGTTGATCGTCGGAGGCTGGAACGCGGCGTGACAGGCTTTCGACGGGAGCTCGGCCTCTTCGACTCGGTGGTGGTGGTCGCCGGCGGGATCATCGGCGTCGGCATCTTCGCGAACCCGTCCAATGTCGCGCGGGTCGTGGGCGACCCGGTGCTCATCCTGCTGGTGTGGTCGCTGGGCGGTGCCATCGCCCTCATCGGCGCATTCGTCTGGGCGGAGCTGGCGTCGCGTTTTCCGGACGTCGGTGGCCAATACGTCTATCTGCAGCGCGCCTATCCTCCCGTCGTCGGATTCCTCTACGGCATCGCGCTGCTGTTCATCATCAACGGCGGCTCGCTGGCCGCGGTTGCGATCCTGTTCGCGAGCTATGTCGATCGCTCTTTCGTCCCGCTCGGCGCCACCGGCATCCGTGTCTGCGCGGCGCTCGCGCTGGTCGGGCTCACGGCCGTCAACGCGCTCGGCGTGCGCGCCGGGAAATGGACGAACAACCTGTTGATGGCCGCGAAGGTGGTCGGCATGATCGCGCTCGTCGCCCTCGCGTTCGGCCGCGGCGCGGCGCCGGCCAGCCACTTCGATCCCGCGCCCGCCTCGGTATTTGCCCGCTCGTCGGTGCAACTGCTGTTCACCGCGCTGGTGCCGATTCTCTTCGCTTACGGCGGCTGGCAGAGCTGTGCGAATGTCGCGGCCGAAATCCGCGATCCGGCGCGGAACCTGGCCAAGGCCAATGTCCTCGGCGTGATCGTCGTCGTCGCGTTGTACCTGTCGATGAACCTGGCGTATCTGTGGGTCCTGACGCCCGCGCAGATGGCGGCATCCCCTGCGCTGGCTGCCGACATGGCGCGCGCCGTGGCTGGCGCGGCGGGCGCGCAATTCGTCGCGTTGCTGATTGTCGTGTCGAGTCTCGGCTTCCTGGCGGTCGTGATTCTCACCGGGCCGCGTCTGATCTATGCGATGGCGAGCGACGGCCTGTTTTTCCGCGGCGCCGCGCGCCTGCACCCTCGCTACCAGACACCGGTGTTCGCTTTGTGGTTTCAGGCCGCCGTGTCGCTGGCGCTGCTGACGACGAACACGTACGACCAATTGCTTTCCTACGTGGTCTTCGCCGACTGGCTGTTTTTCGGGCTGACGGCCGCCGGCCTGGTGCTGGTGCGATGGCGCGAACCCGGACCGCCGGCGCCGGGCTTCGCGGCCGTGCCGGGCCATCCGTGGACGACCGGGTTGTTCGTCCTCGTGGCAGTTGGCGTGGTCGTCAACAGTTTCGTGGCCTACCCGATGCAATCGCTGATCGGATCCGCGATACTCGTCGTCGCGGCAGTGGTGTTTTTCGCCTCGCGCGCCGCTCGGCAGCCCTGACCACCTTCGCCAAGGCTACGGTGGTCCGCCGTAGCTTGAGCGAAGGCGGAAGGGCTGCGCTAGGGGTGTGGCGCGCGCACGTCGCGTAGGCCGACAGAGCGCTCGTAGCGCGGGTCGCCGAGATCGCTCGTAGCGCAGGCCATTAGGCCTGCCATGGACATGAAGTTTCAAGAGCTCGCATACATCTCGTGGGCGAAGGCGCTGCCGAAGGTGGAGATCAACCTCGCGCGCAGCGGGATTGATCACTGCCCGGTTTCGCTGCTCGGGTTGAAGGCCAGGGATGTCGTCGCGACGCTGCCGGTGAGGTACGGGTATCTGCCGCTGCGCCAGGCCATCGCCGCGCGATACGACGTGACTGTCCCGCAGGTCTTCCCGATCTCCGGCGGCACGAGCTTCGCCAATTGGATCGCGTGCGCCGCGGTGCTCGACGGCTGCGGCCGCGGGACGGAAATCATCGTCGAGCGGCCGACCTACGAACCGCTGCTCCGTATTCCGCAGACGCTCGGCCATCGGATTCGCCGGCTGGATCGCCGGTACGACGATCGCTTCGCCATCGATCTGGATCGGTTCGCCGCGCTGGTCACCACACGCACGCGACTGGCGATCGTCAGCAACCTGCACAATCCGACGGGCGCCCGGATTCCGATGGCGACCCTTCGCTCGATGGCCGCGATGCTTGCGCGTGTGAAGGGGTACCTGCTGGTGGACGAGGTCTATCTCGAGTGCTTGTTCAGGAATCGTCCCGAATCATGTGTGCACGCCGGACCGAACGTACTGACCACGAACAGCCTCACCAAGGCGTATGGGCTGGACGGCGTGCGGGCCGGCTGGATCCTGGGTCCCGCGGACATCGTGGCCCGGGCAGGACGCATTAATGACGTGATGACCAACAACAGCGTGGCGGCAGGCGAGTTGATGGCACTTGCGGCGTTCCGGCATCATCGAGCGATCGATCGGCGCGCCCACATGCTGCTCGATCCGAACCTGGCGCGGGTGCGGACGTTTCTGAGCCGTGAACCGCGGCTGCAGGCGTACGTTCCGGAAGGCGGCAACGTCCTGTTCGCGCGGCTGCCGCTGCGCATCGACAGCGATCGGCTGGCGGTCCGCCTCCGCGATCACTATTCGACCCTCGTCGTGCCGGGACGCTTTTTCGAATCGCCGCGTTATATCCGTATCAGCTTCGGCTGCAAGCCGAAGCTGCTCGGTCGCGGGTTGACGAACATTTCACGCGCGCTGGACGACTTGACGTAGGCCACGACAGGCCGCCCGATCCTGAACTTTTTGCACCGGCTGGCCGTATCCTGAAGCGGAGGGACTCGAGGTGCCGGAATCAACCTTCACCGAATCGTTCAAGGTTGCCGCCGATCAGCTCGTGGACGCGATCAAGCAGATCATCCACGAAGGCAACGTCCGGCGCGTCATCATCAAGCAGGACGGCCGTACCGTTGTCGAATTCCCGATCACGGTTGGTGTCATCGGCACCGTGTTCGCGCCGATGCTCGCCGCGGCCGGCGCCCTCGCCGCGGTGCTCACGGACTGCACGATCGAAGTCGAGCGAACGGTTCCGAAGCCGGAACCATGAGCGCCACAGGCTGAAAGCCGAAGCTGACAGTTATCTTCCGAAGGCGAACAGGTCGTGGTCGGTCGAGCGTCGGCCTTGGTACCACTCCACCAACAACCTGGCCGCGAGAAACCCCAGCGTCATCCCGTTTCCGCCGTATCCCAATGCGAATAAGTGGCGCGGATAGTGCCGGTGCGGACCGATGTAGGGCAGACCATCGGGTGTCGTCGCGAACAGACCCTCCCAGTTGAACTCGAACGCGATCGTTTCGAGCGCCGGATAGCGAGCGGTGAAATAATCCCGCACGTCGCGGACCCCGTCCGCCATCGCCCGCTGACGGGCCTTGCCGGAGCGATGCGGACGGTCGCCGCCGCCGAGCAGCAGGCGCCCATCGCTGGTCCACCGCGCGTAGTGGTACGGCCGGCCTGTATCCCACAGCATGACGTCCGCGAGGCCCAGCGCCCGTCGCATCCGCGCCGCGATCGGTCGGGTACCGAGGACGTAGGTGTCAAGCAGACGGAAGCGCGCGGCCAGCGTCTCGCAGAACGGCGTCGAGTAGCCGGTCGCGATGACGACGCGGTCGGCCGTAATTCGACCATGAGGCGTGACGACCGTCACGTCGCGAGACGAGGCGTCGATCCGCTTCACTGGGGAGCCCTCGTGGACGCGCGCACCGCGTCCGACCGCCGCGCGGATGAATCCCAGGCAGGCCCGATACGGATCCGCCTGCGCGTTGCCCGTCGTCCGGATCGCCACCGAATGGTCGAGCCCAATCAGGCGGCGAACCTCTGCCTCGGACAGCCAGCGTCCGCCCAACCCCGCAGCCTTTCGCATCTTGTGTTCACGCTCGAGGGCGGGCACGTGATCGGGTGTCAGCGTGTAATACACAGAATCACACGGCCGCAGGTCGCAGCGGATGTTCAGGCGTCGGATCGTGTTGATGAAGTCACGCGTCGCACCACGGCTGAGTTCCCACACTTGACGCGCGCGCGCGAAACTGTAGCGTTGCGCGAGGTGCGCGAGGTCCTCGTCGGGCTCCCGCATCAGCAACGCAGTACTTGCGGCCGTGCTCCCGCGCCCGATCCGCTTTGCTTCGACGAGCGCCACGCGAATCCCCGCGTCGGCGAACCGCCAGGCGAGCGCCGCGCCGGTGATGCCGCCACCGACGATCACCACATCGACCGCGCCGTGGCCGCGAAGCGGCCCGTACCGCGCCGAGGCGATGTCGGTGCCGCGCGCGAGCCAGAGTGAGCGACCCAGGCGAAGTCGTGGCACGCCGACCAATCATTGGCGGGCGCCTTGCTACACGTCAACCTGTGAAAACCCATCTCGCCACCCAGCCGTATTGGATCGATTCCGCTGCGTTTCCGCGTTTCGCCAAGCTCGACCGTGATGAGCACGTCGATGTCCTCGTGGTTGGCGCCGGGATCACAGGGTTGACCGCCGCCTATCTCCTCACGGCGGCGGGAAAGAGCGTCGCCGTGATCGATCGCGAGAGATGCGCGCAGATCGACACCGGACACACCAGCGCCCACCTGACGATGGTCACCGATCGACGGTTGACGGATCTCGAGGCGCAGGTTGGCCGCGATCACGCGCAGGCGGTGTGGGACGCGGGAATGGCCGCGATCCTCCAGATCGACGCGATTACGCGCGACGAACGGATCGAGTGCGACTTCGCGTGGATTCCTGGCTATCTGCACGCGCCGCTCGGCACGAATGGCAGCCTGGCGAAATCATTCCAGGACGAGACGTCGCTGGCGGACGCGTCGGGCTTCGACGCCGGCTTCCTCGACGACGTGCCGTTCGTCGGCGGTCCAGGTGTCGAGTTCCCCGGTCAGGCGCGATTCCATCCGCGAAAGTACCTCGCGGGCGTTGCGCGGACCATCGCGGATCGCGGGGGATTGATTTTCGAACATACGAGCGCCGACGAATTCAGCGAGTCGCCACGGTCGGTCAAGGCGAACGGTCACACCATCACCTGCGAGTACGTCGTGATCGCGACTCACACGCCCTTGGTTGGCAACGCCAGCATGGCCAGCGCCACGCTGTTCCAGACCAAGCTCGCCCTGTACACCACCTACGTCGTCGGCGGCGCGATCGAGAAAGGCCGGATTCCCGACGCGCTGTTCTGGGACACCGCCGACCCCTATCACTATCTCCGCATCGAGCCGCATCGCGACCACGACTTCGTGATCTTCGGCGGCGAAGATCACAAGACCGGTCAGACGGCCGACACGACGGCCTGCTTCGAGCGGCTCGAGCGGACGCTGCGTTCGATGGTCGGCGGCGTCGAGGTGACGCATCGATGGTCGGGACAAGTCATCGGAACCCCGGACGGATTGCCGTTCATCGGCGAAACCGCGGAACGCCAGTACGTCGGCACGGGGTTCTCGGGCAACGGTCTCACGTTCGGCACGCTGACCGGGATGATGGCGGCCGATCGGATCCTCGGTCAGAAAAACCCGTGGGCCGATCTCTTCGACCCGGCTCGCAAGAGCGTCCGCGCCGGCGTCTGGGACTACCTGCGGGAGAACAAGGACTACCCGTACTACCTGATCCGCGATCGCGTCGCCGGCGCTCAGGGGAAGTCGCTCCGCGCCGTGCCTCGCGGAGCCGGCCGCGTGCTCGACCTGAACGGAAAGAGCGTTGCGGTCTACAGGGACGAGTCGGGCGTGACGATCCAGCGGTCCGCAGTGTGCACGCACATGGGCTGCTTGGTGGCCTGGAACCAGGCCGAGCGGACATGGGACTGCCCGTGTCATGGCTCGCGCTTCAAGCCGGACGGGGCGGTCCTTGCCGGTCCGGCCGAGTCACCGCTCGAGGAACCGGAAAAATGAGATAGCATTCGCGGCCATAGCGCTCGAAGGCCGGGATTCGATGACCGACGTCGTCTACCTCGTCGACGTCGACAACACGCTGCTCGACAATGATGCCGTCATCGCGGATCTCAGGGCGCATCTGCGCGACGCGTTCGGCGCTGAATGCGAGCGCCGCTACTGGGAGATTTTCGAAGAGCTGCGCCGCGAGCTGGGCTACGCCGACTACCTGGGGGCGCTCCAGCGTTATCGCATCGAGAATCCGCGCGAGTCACACCTCCCCCGGATTTCGCTCTACCTCCTGCACTATCCGTTCGCGTCGCGTGTGTACCCCGGCGCGCTCGACGTCATCCGGCAGCTGGGCGAATCGGGGCCGGTGGTCATCCTTACCGACGGCGACGTCGTGTTTCAACCGCGCAAGGTCGAGCGCTCCGGGTTGTGGGCGGCGGTCGGTGGCGAGGTCCTGATCTTCATCCACAAAGAGCGGATGCTCGACGAAGTCGAGCGCCGGTACCCGGCACGCCGGTACGTCATGATCGACGACAAGTTGCGGATCCTGACCGCCATCAAAGACGTGTGGGGCGATCGCGTGACCACGGTCTTCGTTCGCCAGGGCCATTACGCACACGACCTGTCGCAGGTCCAGCCGTATCCGCCGGCGGACCTCACGGTCGAGGCGATTGGGGACCTCCTCGATCTGAGGATCTAAGGATGTAAGAATGTAGGAATCTGAAGGGGCGAGGATGTGACGCATGTCTAAAACAGTAGTCGGTGTTGAGTTGCAAGACGCGCGGTTGTTTCGACAGGCCTGCTACGTCGACGGCGCGTGGACCGAGGCGCGTGACGTGATCGAAGTCGACAACCCGGCGACCGGCGAGATCATCGGCACCGTGCCGAAGTTGGGGCGCGCCGAGACCGAGCGAGCGATCGACGCGGCGTCGCGGGCGTTTCCCGCGTGGCGGCGCAAGACCGCCAGGGAGCGGGCTGTGGTCATGCGCCGCTGGTTCGAGCTGATGCTGGCGAGTCAGGACGACCTCGCGCGGCTGATGACGATCGAGCAAGGCAAGCCGCTCGCGGAATCCAAAGGCGAAGTGGTCTACGCCGCATCGTTCCTCGAATGGTTTGGCGAGGAAGCCAAACGCGCCTACGGCGACACCATCCCGAATCAGCAGCCCGACAAGCGCCTGGTGGTCGTCAAGGAACCGATCGGCGTAGTCGCCTGCATCACACCGTGGAATTTTCCGCTGGCGATGATTACCCGCAAGGCCGGACCGGCCATCGCTTCGGGGTGCACGGTAGTACTCAAACCCGCGTCTCAGACGCCGTTTTCGGCGTTGGCGCTCGCGGAGCTGGCGTCACGCGCCGGCGTCCCGCCCGGGGTCTTTAACGTCATCACCGGGTCGGCTACCGAGATTGGCGGCGAGCTCACCTCGAATCCGATTGTCCGCAAGCTCTCGTTCACCGGCTCCACGGAGACCGGCAAGGTACTGATGGCGCAATGCGCCGCCACCGTGAAGAAACTTTCGCTCGAGCTCGGCGGCAACGCGCCGTTCATCGTCTTCGACGATGCGGACCTCGACGCGGCAGTCGAGGGCGCGATGGCGTCGAAGTACCGCAACACCGGGCAGACCTGCGTCTGCGCCAACCGCCTGCTCGTCCAGGACAGTGTCTACGATCGGTTCTCCGCGAAACTGGCCGAGGCCGTGAAGAAGCTGGCGCCGGCGCCCGGACTCGACGATGGCGCCACTCAGGGGCCGCTCATCGACGATCGGGCCGTCGA
>Ga0157375_10005599_pt1 | contig 10931 bp, 10 predicted proteins | sample M35metaG_FD_115311 | JGI IMG/M metagenome (GOLD analysis project Ga0157375, IMG submission 115311) | Miscanthus rhizosphere microbial communities from Kellogg Biological Station, Michigan, USA - M3-5 metaG | ecosystem: Host-associated > Plants > Roots > Rhizosphere > Soil | place: USA: Michigan...
AAGCTGATGGTCTGAAGACCCCAGAGGAGATTGCGGCCGAGTACGTGGATTTCGCACTCACCCTGATGAAGTTCGATAGTTAGGGACGGGACCACCAGTCCGCTCACTGCTCTGGGAGTACGACAGGCACCGGCACTCCGATGATCACATAGCTAGCGTTTTCATGATCACCCACACCCGTGCCCGCCCTCCCGCTGGACAAGCAAGATCACCTCACCGGCCACCTACTGCCGGAGCCGCTAAAGCCACGTGCGCCGATCCATGCTGAGCCCGCTCACGCTTCACGCGCCGGGGGCTACCCCATGCGCGATCGCCAAGCCGTCGCTCATCGAGCGCAGGCCCTGGCTGCCGAACAGCCGCAGCACGTCCATGATCTCGGTCAGCGACGCGCCGCGACTGCGGGCTCCCCGGAGATGAATCGCGAGGCCGCGCTCGTACATGTGGGTGCACGAGGCGTCGATGCCCATGTAAAGCAGCTCCATGAATTTGTGAGAGAGGATTCCGTTGTCCCACGGCCCCCGGGCGAAAACCAGGTAGGCCTCGAAGAACTCCTCATCCAGCCGGAGGAGGCGGTCCCAGTGGTCGTTCCAGAAACCCCACGCGGCGATCCACCGCTCCTTGAGTGCGACCTGGGAGGCAGTGAGCTCACCGTCGACCCCCGCCTCGGGCTCGAGCTCGATCAGCGCCGTCATCGCGATGCTGTGCGCATGCCCGCCGAGCACCGCGACGGCCAGCAAGACCTCATCGAGCTCACGGACGGTTGCGCCGCTGAGCAATGCACGCGCGGCGTGCGCCTGCATCATGGTCCCGTCTGCCGCCGTCGCGGCCGCTGCGGCGCCGAAGAGGATCAGGTCCCGGTCCTTGTCACTGAGCGCCCGGCAGGACGTGACCGTCGTGGTGAACGCCGCGACCTGCTCAGCGTAACGGGGGTCGGCGTCGAAGGCGTCAGCCCAGAGCCGACGGTCGGTTCCGAGCGCCGCGCTCACCGCCCCGACCGGATCGACGAGATGCGAGGTCGTCTGCGAACTCATTTGGGTCACCCTTCGTGGTCGTGTGCACTGTCGGTCGACTAGTGCTAGGTCAGGCCGCGATCAATGGCGATAGGAGGCCGAGTTGATGAAGCGGGCACATCGCGGGCTCGGCTTCGCCTTGCGATGCGCAGCATGGGGGTGTCCACGAACCCGCAGCAGCGCGTTGGCCCGCGCCCCCTGCCCGGCGCATTAGTGGGCGATCGCCCGGTCAGCGCCGCGACCCCAGCCTTTCCCCGGGTATCGCCGCCGTCGACGGTCATGACGTGCACCGAGTTACCGCGGAAGTGCAGCCCAGCCTGCCGAACGTCGGAGCCGAGGTCTATGCCGAGCGGGACCACCGCGCCCCGGCGAACTGAGGCGGTCGCCTCGCGGACGTGCTCCTCAGAGATGAGGTTCAGCTTTCCGACTTCGTCGTCTGGGCCGCACCGACCCCAATTCCCGACCCGCCTAGCGAGGCTACGGAATTCGTTCATGGACGCCGTCGTCACAATGTCGTCTCCTCGTCTCAAGTGGGAAGCCGCTCGTAGATCCACGATCCCCGAGAGCGCTCAAGGCGACCCCAGCGCAGCCCCGGGAAATGCGCGGCGGCAAAGGGTAAGCGCCGGTCGGCGACGATCTTTCGGATTCTGTCGAGTGCGGCCATGCCGGCGTCGTGGTCCACGTGATGGATGAAGTCCCAGTCCTCGCCGCACAACTCGGCCTCCGTGTGCACGAGGTCGCCAAGCAGCATTCCCTGCTCTCCCGCGGAATCGAGCATGACGACCGTCGAACCCGGTGTATGCCCACTGGCCTCTATCGCGACGATCCCGGGCAGTACCTCGTCGTCGCTCTCGAAAAATTCGAATCGGTCGGCTGCGGGAGCGAGGCGGTTACGCGCGGCGTCCTCGGCGGGATTGGAGCGGGACGACTCCCAAAGGGGTAGGACGTAATCCGGCGAGTTGAAATAGTCCCAGTCGCGCCGATCGCATCGGTAGGTCGCCCGCGGGAAGAACGGCCGCCCATGCTGGGTCGCCCACCCAATGTGGTCGAGGTGCAGGTGGCTGAAGACCACGTCGGTGACCTCCGACGGTTGGGTCCCGGTCGCCAGCAGTGCGGACCGAAAGCCGCCGCCCAGCCAGGGGTAGACCGGATGTGACCCGATCCCGGCGTCTAGGACCACCGTCCGGCCGCCGCCGCGGATCAGGAAGCCTCCGACAGTGCTGAGATAGTTGCCAGTGCACGGGTCGAGGAAGTGATCGTATGGGGCCCAAGCCCTGTCGTCCCGGTTCCGGTAGAGCAAGGACGGGTCGGAGGAGATCTCCCCGTCGACGAGTGGCCAGATCGTGAAGTCGCCGATCCTCATCGAGACGTTCCTCGTCGGCACCTGCTGGTCGGCCGGAGCCAGTCGGACCAGCTCACCAGATCAGACCCGTGTGTGGTGCACCGCCCATTCACCTCGAAGCGAGCATCGCTGCTGACAGCCTGGCGCGAACCGCACCCGGATGCGCCGACCGGCTGTGTCGGCCGGGCCTCGGTCCGCTCGGCCAATGGCAGGCGTCGCCTTGAGACCAGCACAATCAATCCCCTCTGATTGACCGAAAGCGCGATTCAACTCTGACAGGGCCAGCCCGAGCGAGCGATCGCTCGGGTATGCGGGGCCGATATTTCCATGTGTTCCGCCGTGTGTCAACGCTGTGCCTTCAGCGCCGACGGTAAGCCTCCCGGTACCTTCTTCGTGGTTCGTGATCAAGGCGCTGTGGTCGCCATGTCCGGCATGACTGACGCCCCAGTCGACCGCATGATCGCGGTGGTGGTGTCACCGGGATTGGTGGCATCGAAGGATCGCTGAATAGGGACATGGCCGCCCGCGGGGTAGGTCGGTGCCGGCCATCGATGCTCGACCGGCGACCACCCCGACAGACGAAAAACACCGAGCATGACCAGCGGATACAGCGTGCTCGTCGGTTTGGATGTCGGCTGGGGCAACCACCACGCCGTCGGCTTGGACCCAACCGGGAAGCGACCGCACGACGGGTCACTGCCAAACAACCAACCCAAGCTGCGGACGGACGCTGTTCGAACTACGTCCTCGGGGAATTTTGTGGTGGGGCGCCTGCTTTCGCCAAGTGGCGACTGCCGTGGCGGAGCGCGGTCTGAGGCTCTGGGGCAGCGGCGACAAGCTTAGGCAGGTCAGGCGCCCCTCCGCGGGACGCGGCTGGGTGATCGAACCGCCGAAGTCATGTTGCTCTCCGCCTCGGACGTTGACAGTCCGATGTGAGACCTGCCATACTTTCGGCACCGACCGATCGATCGCTCGGTCGCAGCCCGGCAAAGCGTGTCGGGCAGTGTTGGCCGACGACCACATAAAGATCAATCGAAGGAGATTGAGCATGCAGCTCTCCGTCATGTATGAGCTCTTCACGCCCCAGCCGATGGATGTGGACGCCGAGCACCGGATCATCCAGCAGACCCTCGATCAGATCGAGTTGGCGGACAAGCTGGGTTTTCGGGCCGCATGGGCGGTTGAGCACCATTTCCTGGAAGAGTATGCGCACAGTTCGGCGCCGGAAGTCCTGCTCGCCGCCGCGAGCCAGCGCACGACTCGGATTCGCCTGGGACACGGCATCGTTAACACGGTGCCTGCAATCAACCACCCGTTCCGGGTGGCCGAGCGTGTATCGACACTCGATCATGTGTCGAAGGGACGCGTCGAGTTCGGGTCGGGTGAAGGTGCCTCAGCTGTAGAGCTGGGTGGGTTCGTAGTTGATCCGGACCAGAAGAACGCGATGTGGGCGGAGGGGCTGGACTTCGTCATCAAGGCGATGACCGAGCGTCCGTTCGCGGGCTATTCCGGTGAGTTCGTGTCGGCGCCGGTCCGCAACGTGGTTCCCAAGCCCTACCAGCAGCCGCACCCGCCGCTGTGGATGGCAACCTCACGTCGGGAGAAGATCGGCACTGCTGCGAGGAAGGGTATTGGTGCGCTGGGGTTCTACTTTGTGGATCCACAGATCGCAGTTGAGTGGGTGCAGTATTACTACGAGGTTTTCGAGCGGGAAGCGGTTGCCGTCGGCTTCGCCGCTAACCCGTCGATCGCGTTGAACATTGGTATGCATGCAGCGCCTACGCGTAAGCAGGCGGTCGTGCAGTACCAGGATGCGTTCGACCTGTTCGGCTCTCAGACGGTTCATTACTACCGTGATGGCGAGCACGTTCCCGGCGTGACCAGCCCGACCGAGATCTTCGAGGCTCAAAAGGCAGCGAACGGTGCGGCGGTCCAGGTCGAGTGGGACAACAAAGAGCCGGCCGGGATCGGCACCGTCGACAACATCATGGCGTTGTGCGAGATCTACGAGAAGGCGGGCCTGGACGAACTGCTGATCATGCCGCAAATGGCGTCGAGCGTCACTCACGAGGACGCGATGGCGTCGCTGGAACTCATCGGGACGCAGGTGATCCCGGAGCTGCACGGTCGGCACGAGGCGACCGAGCCCGCGCGGCGGAAGTGGAAGGCCGAGCTGGCCGAGAAGGCCGTCGCCCGTCGTACCGAGGCGCCTCGCAAGGCGGACCCCGGCTACCGAGTCAACCCGATCACCACGGGCATCAGCCGCACCATCGAGGACCTTGCCGCCGGCCGCGAACGGCGTGTGCGGGACCTGGTCGAGGGTACCGGGCGATGAAGATCGGCGACATCACCATCGAGGCGCTGATCGACGGCGAGACGGCGTATCCAGGTGAGTTCCTGTACACGAACAAAGAGCGCGAGGACTGGAAGGAGCACGAGCAGTTCCTCGACCCGTGCACGGGCAACTACGTCAACACCCTTGGCGGATTCCTGATCCGCAGCGGCGACCGGGTGATCGTCCTGGACACCGGGATCGGGTCCAAGCCCATGTACCCCTGGCTCGGCGGTGGCTTCCGCTCGTCGCTGCTGTCCAAGGGGGTCGCCCCCGGGGACGTGACAGATGTGGTGTTCTCCCATCTGCATCTGGACCACATCGGCTGGGCCGCACAGCACGGTAAGCCATTTTTCTCGAACGCGACTTACCGCTGCGACAGGCGTGATTGGGACTTCTTCGTCTCGCCCGACTACGAGATGCCCGAGTGGGAGTCGAGCACGTCGAATCCGGCGGAGGACTCCGCCGCGAACCGGCTTGCGCCCGTGGCCTCGCGCATGGAGTTCTTCGAGGGGTCGCAGGGGCTTTTCCCTGGCATCAGCACGATCGAGTCGAGTGGGCACACCCCGGGCTCCACCGTCCTTCTGCTGGAGTCGGGGGGAGAGAAGGGGCTGCTCCTGGGTGACCTCGTGCACTCCGAGCCGGAGCTGTACGACGACAACTGGGATTTCGTGAACCACGTCGATCACGACGCCGGCAGGGAGTCCATCGAGAAGATCCGCAAACTGATCCTCGACGAGGTCATCCCCTTCGCCGCCGCGCATTTCACGGGTATGCGCTGGGGCCGTCTGACGCGCAACCGCGTCGGCGATCCGCTTGGCTACGAGGCCCTGCCCGAGTAGCGACCGTCGCCGTCCGAGGACGACGACCACCATCTTGGTCCGCTGCGGGCGGGCCCGCCGCACCATCCGTGGCGGACGAGTGACCTTCTTTGGAAAGAGAACTATGGAGCTTCAGGGACGTACTGCAGTGGTGACCGGTGGCGGCTCGGGTATCGGGGCGGCTACGTCTGCTCTGCTGGCCGAGCACGGCGTCCAAGCGGTGTCGTGGGACATCGAGTCTGGGGCCGACGTGCAGGTCGACGTGACAAGCGAGGAGTCAATCGCCAAGGCGATGCGCGAGACGATCTCCCGCTGGGGTACGCCGAGCCTGCTCGTCGGGTCCGCCGGCGTTGCCAGCGTGAGCCCTCTGCTGGACATCGCGGTCGACGATTGGGACAAGGTTTTCGCGGTCAACGTGAAGGGGATCTTGCTCTCGATCCAGGCGGTGGCCCGCGCCATGATTGCCGCCGGGCTCGACGGCGCCATGGTGGCGGTGTCGAGTATCAACGGCATCCTCTCCGACCGCCAGCTGGCGACTTACTCCGCGTCGAAGGCTGCCGTCTACCACCTCGCACGGGTGGCCGCGGTGGAGCTCGGCCCGCACAACATCCGGGTGAACGCAATCGGGCCGGGGCCGACGGACACCCCGCTGCTGTCCCCGGCGTTCAGCGACGAGTTCATCGCGGCCGTGCGCAAGAACACACCGTTGGGCCGGCTGGGCTCTCCTGAGCTCGTGGCCGACGGCATCGTCAACTTATTGCGCTCGGATTGGATCACTGGCCAGGCCGTCATGGTCGACGGCGGCGCGTCGCTGATGTCGGCGCGGGGCGGCACCCGCGAGTTCGGCCCGATCGCGGCCAAGCCGGGTCACTGAACGAGCGCCGCGCACAGGTTGCGGGAGAGGAACGGGAGCATCATGACGAGTGGACAAGCACACGAGGGCGAGGTCGCTCTCGTCACCGGTGCCGCGCGAGGGCAGGGGCGGTCGCACGCCCTCGCCCTGGCCAGGGCCGGAGCGACCGTGGTGCTGGTCGACGCTCCCGAGCCGGTCGTGACCACGCCATATCCGCTGGCAACGGCCGAGGACCTAGCCCAGACGGCCAAGGAGATCGTGGCCGCAGGAGGACGCTGTCTGTCCTTCGCTGCCGACGTCCGGTCGCACTCGCGGATGCACGAGGTGGTGCGGGATACGGTCGCAGAGCTCGGTCGGCTCGACATGGTGCTGCCCAACGCGGGCGTCTACTCCGTCGGCACGGTCCAGAACCTGACCGAGCAGCAGTGGCGCGAGGTCATCGATGTGAACTTGACCGGTGTGTTCCACACAATCCAGGCGAGTCTCGAACCGCTCGCCGCGGCTCCGCGCGGCCGGATCGTCGCGACGGCGTCCGGGATGGGCCGGCGAGGCGCCGCCAACATCGCGCACTACGTCGCCTCGAAGTGGGGCGTGATCGGGCTGGTGAAGTCGGTGGCCATTGAGGTCGCGCCGTCGGGCATCACCTGCAATGCGGTGCTGCCGATGGTCGTCAATACGACGATGATCCACAATGAGCCCACCTACCGGCTGTTCGCTCCCCACATCGAGGCCCCCGGCATCGAGGACGCGAAGCCGGGCTTCGGCTCCTCGAACCCAATGGGGGTTCCGTGGGTCGAGCCGTCGCACATCACGGACGCCGTGATGTTCCTGCTCTCCGACAAGGCGCGCTACATCAGTGGCGAGGCCCTCAACATCTCCGCCGGGGGGATGGCCTCAAATGCGACGTAACCCGGGTGTAAAGGCGCCCAGCACACAACTCGCCGGGCCCGCCCGCGCAGAGCACGACCACCACAGGAGCCGGAGCTTCGCGATGGACGAAACCACACACCGACCGTCGGCCGCGCACCCGAGGATAGCGATCATCGGAGCGGGCGTCAGTGGGCTCGCCCTCGGCGTGAAGTTGCTTCGCGCCGGCATCGGGGACTTCGACATCTTCGAGGCGGATAGCCGCCTCGGCGGGACCTGGTGGCAGAATCAGTACCCGGGCGCGGCCGTCGACGTCCACTCGATGCTCTACCAATTCTCCTTCGCCAATCACCATTGGCGGCGCACCCACGCGGTGCAGCACGAACTCCTGGAGTACCTGGAGAACACCGCGAAGCGCTTCGGGGTCGACAAGCACATCCGGCTCAACACAAGCGTCGAGTCGGTGCACTGGGACGAGCCCCACCACCAATGGCGCGTCTGCACGGCCGACGACGAGTACACCTACTCGATCGTCGTCGCCGCCACCGGGTTCCTAAACGACCCCAACTTGCCGACCTGGCCTGGCCTGTCGGACTTCAAGGGCGTCAAGTTCCACACGTCGCAGTGGCGACCGGACACCGTGGACGTGACCGGCAAGCGGGTCGCGGTGGTCGGCGTCGGCTCGACGTCGGTGCAGATCGTCCCAGCCATTCAGCCCCTGGCTGAGCAGGTCCTCGTGTTCCAGCGGGAGCCCGGTTGGGTGCTGCCCAAAGGTGCCCGCGACTTCAGCGACGAGGAGTTCGAGAAGTACCGAAGCCCGCTGCGGCGCAAGCTCGTGCGTTGGAAGATGGCGATCGAGGCAGAGTGGCAGTTCGTCACCGGCCCGGTCTACGTCGCCGGCAACCGACGCAACCGCAGGGCCGAGCAGGCCGCTAGGGACTACATCAACAGGGTCTTCAAGGACCGCCCAGACCTGCGCGATGCGGTCACCCCGAACTACCCGTTCTCGGGCAAGCGCCGGGTGCTCTCCGACGACTACTACGAGTCGCTGCTCAATGACAATGTGAAGCTCATCCCGCGGGCGGTCACCCGGGTCACCGAAGCCGGGCCGGTGGACGTGGACGGCACCGAGTACCCGGTGGATGTACTTGTCATCGCCAGCGGCTTCAAGGCCTCGGCGTACCTCTCGCGGCTCGGGGTCTTCGGGACCGACGGCAAGGACATCCAGAAGGTGTGGAGCGACGGGGCCTTCGCTCTGGCGGGCATGACGGTTCCCGGCTTCCCGAACTTCTACATCATGTACGGTCCCGGGACCAACGGCGCGGGGCAGATCAGCGTCAACTCGCTGGCCGAAAACCAGTCGACGTGGATCATCAACGACATCCGCCGGATGGAGCGCAACGGTTACACCGCGATCGAGACCCGCGCGTCGGTTACGGACCTATACAACCGCTGGCTGCAGAAGCGGCTGGAGCGCACGGCATGGGCCAAGGCGAGCAACTACATGAAGGGTCCTTCCGGCAAGATCGTCACCCAGTTCCACGGCGGCGTCACCCTGTACTGGTTGCTGCTTAAGGTGCTTCGCCCACTCGGCTCATTCGGGCGGCGACTGGCCGATCACCGCAGGCCCGCTAGCTGCCCGACCGCGGCGAGTGAACCCATCTATCTGGAACATGCCCGCCAGCGCGAGGTGCTACCCGACTGACGGGCACGAATCCCCTGAGGTCCATCGACGTCGAACGTGAATCACTGAACGAAGGAGCCGCAAATGACATGGCAAACGGGTCGGCCGGACGCGAACCTGGCGTCCGAGTTCCGTGAGGTGATGTCCAGCGTCGCCACGCCGGTGTCGGTCGTGACGACGATGGGTGGTGGGGGCCAGCCGTTCGGTACGACGGTAAGCGCATTCGCCTCACTGTCGATGACGCCGCCGATGGTCCTCGTCGCGCTCGACCAGGGTTCCGACCTCCTCGACCAGGTGCGCAGGAGCGGCGTGTTCGGGCTGAATGTCTTGGCCTCCGATCAGTCGGAGCTGGCCCTGGCCTTCGCCCGCAAGGGCGGCGCGAGCAAGTTCCGGGCGGTCGATTGGGAGTTGCACTCGGGGCTGCCGCGGCTGCCCGGCGCGGTCGGCTGGCTGGCCTGCATGGTCGACGGGCTTGTCGACGGCGGTGACCACGTCGTGGCACTCGGGCACGTCCGTGTCGCCGAGACCGCCGAGGGTCATCCGTTGATCTACCATCGCCGTACGTTTGGCACGCGGCAACCGCTCGAGGTGGCGGGATGAACGCCCTGACGCCGACGGGGACGGTCGAGGAGGCGGTTGCCGCGCTACTGGCCGGCCGAATGATTGTCGTCGTCGACGACGCCGATCGGGAGAACGAAGGCGACCTCGTGCTGGCGGCCGAGACCGTCACCGAGGAGCAGATGGCCTTCCTCGTGCGCCATACGACCGGGATCATTTGCGTCCCTATGCCGTCCGAGCGCGTCGATGAGCTCAAGCTCCCACAGATGGTCGAGGACAACACCGACTCGCACGGCACCGCGTTCACGGTGAGCGTCGACCACATCGACGTCGGGACCGGCGTCAGCGCCCGGGATCGGACGACGACGGTGCGGTCGCTGGCGAGCCCGGGCACCATGCCCGACGCTCTCCGGCGCCCTGGGCACATCTTTCCGCTGCGGGCCCGCGCGGGCGGGGTCCTCGAGCGGCGCGGCCACACGGAGGCCGCCGTCGACCTGCTGCACATGGCGGGCCTATCCGGTGTCGGGGTGATCGGCGAGATCGTCGCCGACGACGGGTCCATGCGGCGCGGCGGGTCGTTGAAGGCATTCGCGGCCGAGCATGACCTGCCCATCCTGCACATCGCCGACCTGGTGGCATACCGCTCGCGGCAACACGAAGACCTCGAGCTGGTCGCGTCGTCGTGGATGCCGACCACTGCCGGCACCTTCCGGGCACTGGCCTACCGGAGCCGTCGCGACGGCACCGAGCACCTGGCGCTCGTGGCGGGAGACGTCGCGGCGGCCGGGCGGTCCGAAGCCGGAGCCTTGGTACGCGTGCACTCGGAGTGCCTGACCGGGGACATCATCGGGTCGCTGCGCTGCGATTGCGGCGGCCAGTTGCAGCAGGCGATGCACGCTGTTGCAGAGGCCGGGGCCGGAGTGATCGTCTACTTGCGCGGGCACGAGGGCCGCGGGGTGGGCCTGGCGCACAAGATACGCGCGTACGCATTCCAGGAGGGTGGGCTCGACACGGTCGAGGCCAACTTGGTGCAAGGGCTGCCGAGCGACGCCCGTTCCTACGAGGCCGCAGCTGCCGTGTTGGCCGACCTGGGTGTGATGCGGGTCCGGCTCATCACGAACAACCCGGTCAAACCCCTCGAGTTGGCGCGGCTCGGGGTCACGGTCGTCACTCGGGTCGCGCTGCCCGTTCTGTCAACCCCCGAAAACGTCCGATACCTGCGCACCAAGCGCGATCGGATGGGACACGAGCTCGACCTCCGAGACGTCGGGACCTGACAGCCCGAACGACAGATCGTCCGGGCGAGCCTGGCCGGGCGGGAACGAAGGCGGCGGGGCGTGCTACAGCCGGGCGACGCAGCCGCACAAAGTAGCCGCATGACGAGGAGAGACACAATGACCACATCGGCAGGCGACCTGCAGGGCAAGGTGGCGCTGGTGACCGGCGCCGCGCGCGGGCAGGGTC
>Ga0157375_10005602_pt1 | contig 10930 bp, 13 predicted proteins | sample M35metaG_FD_115311 | JGI IMG/M metagenome (GOLD analysis project Ga0157375, IMG submission 115311) | Miscanthus rhizosphere microbial communities from Kellogg Biological Station, Michigan, USA - M3-5 metaG | ecosystem: Host-associated > Plants > Roots > Rhizosphere > Soil | place: USA: Michigan...
AGGCTGAAATCGACGTCGAGGTTCGGGAAGAATTCCTCAAGGTCGGTGGTGAAGGCGGCGAACAGCACCAGCGCGGCAAGGCCAGCCGATCCGATCGCATAGCCCTTGGTTACGGCCTTGGTCGTATTCCCGACCGCGTCGAGGGCATCGGTCTTGGCGCGGACGCTCTCGTCCAGGCCCGCCATTTCGGCGATGCCGCCGGCATTGTCGGTGACCGGGCCGTAAGCGTCGAGCGCAACGACCATGCCGGCGAGGGCCAGCATCGACGTCGCCGCGAAGGCGATGCCCATCAGGCCGGCCAGCTTGAAGGCGATGATGATGCCGGCGCAAATGACCAAAGTCGGCAGCGCCGTCGATTCAAGGCTGATGGCCAGGCCCTGGATGACGTTGGTGCCGTGGCCCGTTTCCGAAGCCTTGGCGATCGACCGCACCGGGCGATAATTCGTTCCGGTGTAATATTCGGTGATCCAGATGATGAGGCCGGTAATGACGAGGCCGAGCAACGCGCACCAGTAAAGCGACATGCCGGTGAAGCTCGTGCCATTGGCGTCGATCGCCGAGGTAAGGTCGCCAAGCGCATACTGGACCGCGAAATAGATCGCGGCCGCCGACAAAACGGCGGTGACGACGAAGCCCTTGTACATGGCGCCCATGATGCTGGCGCCCTTGCCGAGGCGTACGAAGTAGGTGCCGATGATGGACGCGATGACACAGACGCCGCCGATCAGCAGCGGCAGGCTCATCAGCGCCAGCAAGGTGTCGGCAGCCGCCGTCTTCACCAGCAGCGCGGTCAGCACCATGGTAGCGCCGACGGTAACGACATAGGTCTCGAACAAATCGGCGGCCATGCCGGCGCAGTCGCCGACATTGTCACCGACGTTGTCGGCAATGACGGCCGGGTTGCGGGGGTCGTCCTCGGGAATTCCGGCCTCGACCTTGCCGACCAGGTCGGCGCCGACGTCGGCGGCCTTGGTAAAGATGCCGCCGCCGAGACGGGCGAAGATGGAGATGAGCGAGGCGCCGAACGCCAAGGCGACAAGCGCCTGGACGACGATGCGGTCGTTCGGCGCATGGCCCGCGATCGCGATCAAATAATAGAAGAACCCGGAGATCGCGAGCAGCGCCAGGCCGGCGACGAGCATGCCGGTGATGGCACCCGCGCGGAACGCCATGGTCAGGCCCTGTTGCAGGCCCTGGCTGGCGGCCTCGGCCGTGCGCACGTTGGCGCGGACCGAGATGTTCATGCCGACGAAGCCGGTCGCACCCGACAGCAAGGCGCCGAGAACGAAGCCGGCGGCGGACAGGCCGCCGAGGAACACGAAGACAATCGCGGCGACGACGACGCCGACGATGGTGATCGTTAGGTACTGGCGGCGCAGGTAGGCCGATGCGCCTTCCTGGATCGCGCCCGCGACTTCGATCATGCGCTGGTTACCGGCCGAGGCGCGAAGCACCTGGCCGCTGGTGAAGATGCCGTAGAGCAGCGCAATGACGCCGCAGGCTATCGCGATGAGAACCGGGTTCATGAAGTAGACTTTCCCCTGTAGGACCGGAGCTTGCGGCGCGTCCGGAATGGCCGCCGCGGATGAAAACCGGGCGGAGGTTTAGGGGGTCGTTAAGCGGCTGTCTAGTTGGCGAAAAACGCTAGTTTAAGAGCAGGGCCGTCGCCATTCCCGATGCCAGGCCGAGAAGGGCGATGACCCACTGGCGGGCGCTAATCGCTGCGATGTTCATAGCCCATCCTCTCCGGCAACCCGACCGGCCCGGCTGCGTCACGCAGCGTAATTCCGCTGCCTTCCGCCAGTCGTCCGACGGCCGCGATTGTCGAGTCCGATGGTAAAGGAAGTCCTAACGGGTCGAAGTCCTCGGGGAGTGCCGCCAGCAAGGCATAATCGTCGCCGCCGGTCGCCGCGAACAGCCGTGCTCGCCGGTCCTGACCGCGCTCGGCAATGAAGGCCCGTGACAAGGGAAGGGCGTCAAGATCGACCTCCGCAGCGCAGCCGCTCGCTTCGGCGAGGCGCTGGAGGTCAATGAGCAGGCCGTCCGAGACGTCCATCGTCGCATTGGCCTCGCGCGCCAGCACCTGTCCGGCTGCGAGCAGCGGCACCGGCCGGCGATACTGGTCGACAAGGGCTCCGGTGGAATCCGGGTCCTGTCGCAGCAAGTCCAATCCGGCCGCGCCGTCGCCCAGTGTGCCGACGATCCAGAGTATGTCGCCCGCCCGCCCGCCGGAGCGCGAGGGCACCCGCTCGCCGGCCTTGCCGATGGCGGTCAGCCCGAGCACGCGCGGCGCACCTTCCGGCAGCGCAATCGTGTCGCCGCCGATGAGGTTGAGGCCATAGCTCTCGCAGGCCGCCTCGATGCCGCCCAGGAATGCCTCGTCCCAATCCTCATCCCCGATGCACAAGCTGAGCAGGGCTGCGCGGGGCGCAGCGCCCTTGGCGGCGAGGTCGCTCAAATTCACCGCAACCAGCTTCCAGCCGACGCTCGCCGGCGGGTCGGTCGGCAGGAAATGCACCCCTTCGGCGATTGTATCATGCGTGATGACGAGCCCGTCGAGCACCGCCGCATCGTCCGCCAGCCCGCGAGCCGCCGGGTCGGTGGCAATGCGCTTCAGGCGGTTGATGACTTCGAATTCGTTCATGGCGCGCCATTCTCCCTCCCCCTTGATGGGGGAGGGCTTTAGGACCTTGCTTCTTTCGCAATCGCGTCGAGCAGCCCGTTGACGAAGCCCGTCTCGCGTTTGTCGTAGAAGGCGTGAGCAACATCGACATATTCGCTGATGACGGTCGCCACCGGTACGTCGGCGCGCGCGACCAGTTCATAGGCGCCGGCGCGCAGGATCGCCCGCATCGGCCGGTCGAGCCGTTCCAGGCTCCAGCCCTCCGCAAGCCGCGCCGAAATCAGGCCGTCGATCTCCTCGCGCCGGGCATCGGCACCGCTGACGATGTCATCGAAGAAGTCGATCTCCGCGTCCTCATAAGTCTCGTCCTCGATTGTCGCGCCCAGCCGGTGCTGGTGGAATTCGTGCAGCAGCTTGGCCAGCGGCGTCCCTTCCATCTCCATCTGGTAGAGGGCCTGGACGGCGGCGAGGCGCGCTGCGGAGCGCGAACGGGATCGGGTGGCGGACATGAAGTGCGGCCCTATGCCGCGCGTTGGCCTTGAAGGAAAGGCTTGAGCGCTGCGGCCACGGCCTCCGGCTTCTCCCACGGGACGAAATGGCCGGCGTCGGGGATGCGCACGATCTGCAAGTCGTCGACCAGCCGGTCGAGCCCTTCCAGCTGGATCGGCAGCAGCGCCTTGTCCTGCATCCCCCAGATGACGAGCGTCGGCACTTCGACCTTGGGAAAGGCACCCGTCACCCAGTCGGGTAGCGGCAAAGTGACCCCCGGCGGCGGCACCATGACCTTCGATCCGCGATACCAGTTGAGCATCGCGGTCATTCCACCCGGCTCCGACCAGTCCGCGATATATTGCGCACGCTCCTCGGGCGGGATGAGACCCAGGTCGACATGCTTCGAGAAGCTTTTCTCGAACAGCGCCTCGTAGCCCATGCTCTCGACACCCTTTTCGAACATCTTCGAGCGGAAGGCGGAGATATATTGCGAGGCGGCGCGCTGGTCGGCGTCTTCGATCAGGCTCTTCTGGAAGATGACGGGGTGCGGCGCATTGATAATCGCCAGCCGCTCAAGTCGCGGATCGCCACGCAGCGCCGCCGGCCAGCTGATCGCTCCGCCCCAGTCATGGCCGACCAGCGCAAATCGCTCGATCCCCAGCGCTTCGGCCAGCGCGAATATGTCGTCGATCAGCTTGTCGGCATGATATTCCTCGACCTCGAGCGGCCGGTCGGACGCCGCGAAGCCGCGTTGGTCCGGCATCACCAGCCGGAACTCGTCCTCGAGCAGCGGCACCACACCGCGCCAGGTCCGGTGCGATTCCGGAAAGCCATGCAGCAGGATCACCGCCGGCGCATCCTCGCGCCCCGCCAGCGCGACGTTCAACGTGACGCCGGTCTTCAGCGGGACCTTGCGCATGTCGGTCATGGATAGCTCACCGTTTTTACGACGGGCGGGTAGGGGATGAACTCTTCCTCGTCGCCCGGCACCAGCGGGAAGCGCCGGTCGATCCAGTCCTGCTTCGCCTCCGTGATCCGCTCGCGCCTGGAGCTGACGAAATTCCAGTGGACGAAGCGCGGTGTCGCAAATGCCCCGCCGCCGAGCAGCATCGCCCGCGTTGGGCTCGAGGCTTTCAGCACGGCCCTGTGCCCCGGCGCGATGACATAGAGCGCGAACAATTCCAGCGGTTCGCCGTCGAGGGTCGCCGCGCCCTCCGTCACCGTGACCGCCCGCTCGTCGGCCTCGGCCTCGATTGCCACGCTCGCGCCGGATTCCAGCAGGACGTCCGCATAGATCGTCGGCGAATGGCAGGTCGTCGCCGCGCTCACGCCCCACAAGGACCCCATCAGAACGCGCGCCGAAACGCCCTCGCCCTCGACCAAAGGCAGGCCGTCCGTCGGCACATGCTCGAAGGCCGGGTCGATCTCTTCCTTGCCGTCCGGAAGCGCCAGCCAGGTCTGCATTCCATAAAAGCTTGGCCCCACCCGGCGCGTATCGTCGGGTGACCGTTCGGAATGGACGATTCCCTTGCCCGCCGTCATCAAATTGATCGCGCCCGGTTCGATACGCTGGTCGTTGCCAAGGCTGTCCTTGTGCTGGATCGCCCCGTCGAACAAATATGTCACCGTCGCCAGGTTGATGTGCGGATGCGGCCTGACGTCCATGCCTTCGCCCGGCACCATTTGCGCCGGCCCGAACTGGTCGACGAAAATGAAGGGGCCGACCATCGTCCGCTCCCGCGCCGGCAGCGACCGCCGCACCTTGAAGGCGCCAAGGTCATGGGTGACGGGGGTGACGACCTGTTCGATCATGGCTGGGGCTCCCGGGCGGTGATGGAGAGAGCATGGACTCGGCTCTCTAGCAAGTCGCCCAGTGCGGCATGGACCAGCCGCTGCCGCTCGACCCGCGACTTGCCGATGAAGGCCGCGCTTTCGATCGTGAGGCTGAAGTGGGATTCGCCCGCGGGGTTGTAGCCGCCGTGTCCGCGATGCTGCTCGCTGTCGTCGCGCAGCGCCAAAACGGTGGGATGGAGCGCCGCTTCGAGCCGTCGACGCATTTCGGCCGCGACCGGCCCCTGCTCAATGTCCGTCATCGCTTCTATATAGGGGCGTTCCATGGCGACGAAGCAATCAAAGATGCACGGGCGGGTCGAAGGGGCGGCAAAGCGCTGCGCCGTGCGCGGCTGCCGTGAGCCGGGCGAGTATCGCGCGCCGCTGACGCCCGGAGACTTCGACGGGCCGGGCAGCTGGCGCTGGCTCTGCCTCGACCATGTCCGCGAGCACAACGCCAAGTATAATTTCTTCGCGGGCATGACCCCTGACGAGATCGAAGCGGCGCAGTCGCCCATCCCCGGCTGGGACCGGGATCGCCAAACCCGCATATTCACCGCTCCCGGCGCCGATCCGGGCCCGGCCTGGTCGGACTTCAAGGACCCGCTCGATGCCATCTCGGCGCGGTTCAGGTCCGGAATCCCTCGCCGCGAAATGTCACGGTTTTCGGGAGAGGAACGCCACGCACTTGGCATTCTTGGTCTCCGCGAGGACACGGACTTGCATGCCGTTCGCCGGCGCTATTCGGAGCTCGTCCGCCGCTATCACCCCGACCGCAATGGCGGCGACCGCAGGCATGAGCGCAAACTCGGCGAGGTCATCGCAGCCTGGCAGAAACTGAAGACCGCGCGCGCCTTCGCTTAGTCGCGGTCGGGCGCACCCAGCGGGAAATAATGCCGGTAGGGCCGGCCTCCATCCACCGCGCGCGCCACGACCGGGTGGGCCAGCAACCGTGCGCGATAGGCCTTTAGCCTTGGCCTCTTGTCGCCGATCTCCTCGACCCAGTCGGCGTAGAATAGCGACGGCGCGGCGGCGCAGTCCGCCATGGTGAAGCTCTCGCCCACCGCCCAGGTCTCCCCGAGACTCGCCTCGAGCCAATCGTAGGCGACGTGCAGCCGCTCACGGGCCCGCTCCTCGCCATAGGCGTCCTTTGTGCCCTCCGGCCGTAAGGCGTTGGCGACCCCGACTTGCATCGTGTTCATGATGTAGAGGTCGAAGAACCGGTCGAAGAAGCGTACCTGCAGCCCCTCGTCGCCGTCCGGGATCCAGCGGTTCGGGCCGGGATGATGTTGCTGCAGATATTCGATGATGATCGAGCTTTCGAACACTGCGCGATCGCCGTCCACGACCAGCGGGAACATGCCGAACGGCGAGTGCCGCTTCAGCTCCGCCATATTGTCCGCGTCCTCGATCATCCGATAATTGAACGGCGTCTCGTCCGCCCAAAGCGCGATCAGCGCCTTTTGCGTATAGCTGCTGAACGGGTGCCCGAAGAACTGGAGCGTCACCAGCTGCCCTCCGCGATCTTCTCGCGCAGCTTGATCTCGTCCTCGCTCGGTTCCTTCGTCGCGAACGTGCCGGTCTTCACCGCCCCCGCCGGTTCGTAGATCGTCGTCACCACGCCCGACGATGACGTGAAGCTCTCGACCAGCTTGAGGCCGTGGGGCTTCTGGGACTCGGAGAAAATGCTCTTCCCTTTCCCAAGCACGACCGGGAAGGTCATCAGCACCAGCAGGTCGATCAGTTCGGCCGACAGCAGCGGCGGGTAGAGCGTGCTGCTCCCCTGGATCAGCAGGTCGCGCCCTGCCGTCTGCTTGAGCCTGGAAACCGCGTCCGCGGCATCGCGCCCCTCGATCCTGCTGGAATTGTCCCAGCCGAGCGGCTCATCGGAATGGGTCAGCACATATTTGTTGATGCGCTGGAACGTGGCCCCGATCGGAATGTCCTGGTTGTGCGGCCAGTAAGCGGCAAAGATGTCGTACGTCCGCTTGCCCAGCAGCAGGTCGTAGTCTCCTCCGATGACCTTCTCGAACGGGCCCATGTCCTCGCTCCAGAAGGGGGCCGTCCAGCCGCCGAACTGGAAATCGCCGGTCGGATCCTCCTCCGGCCCACCCGGCGCCTGCATGATCCCGTCGAGCGAGAGGAATACAGCGCCCGTCAGCTTACGCATCGGCGGTCTCGCCGTTGGCCGCGGCCTCGATCTTGGCGATGTCGATCTTCTTCATCGTCATCATCGCCTCGAATGCCCGCCGGGCACGGTCGCCGCCCTCGGTCGTGAGGTCGATCAGCAGGCGCGGCGTGATCTGCCAGGAAAAGCCCCATCTGTCCTTGCACCAGCCGCACATGCTCTCTTCGCCGCCATTTTTGGTGATGGCGTCCCACAGCCGGTCGGTCTCTTCCTGGTCGTCGGTCAGGACGACGAAGCTCACGGCCTCGTTCGGCTTGAAGTTCGGCCCGCCGTTGAGACCGACGAACGACTGGCCGAGCAATGTGAACTCGACGGTCAGTTCGTCGCCTTCATGGCCGCCGGGATAGTCGCTGACCGCCTTGTGCGGAGGGCCGAGGTGCGTGTCGGGCAGGATGGACGAATAGAATTCCGCGGCCTTGCGCGCCTCGCCCTTGTCGAACCAGAGGCAGGTCGTGAATTTGGCTTTCGGGGTCATATATTCTCTCCTTAAAGCTTGCCGACGAGCGCGAAGGTGGCGCCCTGGGGATCGCTGCCGATGACGATGTGGTCGCCGGTCGGAACCTGGTGCGGTCCGACGGAGACCGTCCCGCCGTTCGCCTTTACGGCATCGACCGAAGCCGAGATCGAAGGCACGCGGACGTAGTAGCGCCAGCCGCCTTCGCCGCCCGGCATGATGCCGCACAGGGCGCCGATCCGGGTCTCGCCACGGTTGAAGAAGCGATATTCGCCATATTCGCCCATATCCATGAACTCGTCGCTCCCCCATCCGAACAGCTCGCCATAGAATTTGCGGGCGGCCGCCGGGTCGGACGTGCTGAGCTCGTTCCACGACACGCGCTGCTCGGCCTCGGGCGAAAAGACGTCGCTCTTGGCATTGGGGTCGCCGGCCGGCGGAATCGGCTTCATCATATAGAAGGGGTAGCCTTGGGGGTCCGTGACCATGGCGATGCGGCCGACGTTGGGGACGTCTGCGCCCGCCATCAAAGCCTTGCCGCCACGCCGCAAGACTTCGGCGACAGTCTCGTCGACGTCGTCGACACAGACGTAGCCGAGCCAGATCGGCTTGGCGCCATGGTCGATCATGGCCTGGTCGATTTTCAGCACGCCGCCGGCATTGCCGCCGTCGCTGCGTCCGATCATCCGGTATTCGACCGGCCCGGGCATCGGCTCGCTGAATTTCCAGCCGGGGACGACAGCTTCATAGAATGCGCCGGCGCCGGCAGGATTCGTCGTCATCAGCTCGTACCAGATCATCGCGCCCTGGTCTTCGCTGGGCTTTTGCGTCGCGGGCGCAGGCCCGGCTTCCGTGCGAACGTCGCTCATACGTCGCCTCCTTAGGTGTCAGGTGAGGTGACCGCGGTCAGGCGTTGACCGGGGTTCCGACTTGCTGCGTGACCTGCTGCTCCGCCGTGTCGACGATCTTGTCGAAGCCACCCCAGAACATGCGCTGGCCGTTGAACGGCAGCTCGCCCGTCGGTTTCAGGCTCTCGTCGGCCATGATCTTGCCCCAGGCCTCGTCGCGGCTCTGCTTGTCCGGCCATTCGACGAAGGCAAAGGCGATGGTCTCATTGTCCTCGGCCTTCACGGCGCGATAGAAGTCCGTCTGCTTCCCATGGTCGACGTCGTCGGCCAGGGCCTCGACGACCCTCAGTGCGCCATGTTCGCGGAACTTGCCGGCCATCTTCTGCGCCAATTGGCGATAGGCCTCTTCCTTGCCCTTGATCACAGGCACGACATAGCCGTCGTTATAATTTCCGCCGCCGCCCTGGCCCTCCTCGACGATCGCATCGAAGCCGCCCATGATCATCCGTTTGCCGTCGAACGGCATGTTGGCGCCAAGCTCCTCCATCCTCGGGTCGGACCGGAACTTCTGGTTGGTGGAATCGCGGGTCGCGCGGTCGGGATATTCGAACCAGGAGAAGACGACCTTTTCATCATCCTTGGCATCGACCGCCTTGCGGAAGTCCGTGACCTTGCCTTCCGGCACGTCATTGTCCCAGGCCTCCACCTGCCGCTGCACGCCTAGCCCCTGGATGAGGGAGGCAAAGTCGTTGGCCGTTTGGCGATATTTGTCCCGATTGGCCTCTGGCACGGGTACGATGAAACCTTCGAAATAGGTCATTATCCCTCTCCTTCTTTCGAATTGGTGGTTCAGGCCGGCTGTGCTTCCGGCTCATTCTCCTTGAAGGTCTGCAGCTGGTCGGCGAGCGCACGTTGGAATGCCGGCCGCGCTTCGCCGCGCTCTACAAAGGCCATCAAATTCGGGAATTGGGCGATGGTACTGCCGCCGCGCAGCTGGCGCAGGACCGCGATCATCATCAGGTCGGCGATGGTGAAGCGCCCTTCCAGCCATTCCTTGTCACCAAGCGCCTCGGACAAATTCTTCAACCGCCCTGCCAGCCGCTCGACCACCTCCGGCCGGATCCTTTTGGCTGCTTCCTTGTCCTTGATGAACGCGTCGAGCGAGATCAGCATGAGGAGGACGGGTTCGATGCTGTTCAGCGCGGCGATCATCCAGGCGATGGACCGCATCCGAGCCGCGTGATCGGTCGGCAACAGCCGCTCGTCCTGCAAGCCGAGATGGATGAGGATCGCGCCGCTCTCGAAGAGCTCGACCTCGTCGTCCTTGTAAAACGGGACCTGCCCGAACGGCTGTTCGTGGAAATACTCCTCGGGGCGCGGCTTCAGGGCATTGAGAAGGCGAACACTATAGTCGCGTCCGACCTCTTCCATCGCCCAACGCAGCCTCAGGTCGCGGACCAGTCCCTGGGCGAAGTCGGGCACCCAGCGGAAAGCGGTGATTTCGATCGGCGCATCGGTTTTGAGCGGCATTGCTCAGGCCTCCTGCGTTGCGTTCGTGTCGATGGCGCTCGCGCCCTGCTCGGCGGCGGCCTGATCCATCCACATCACTTCCCAGATGTGTCCGTCGGGATCGGCCACGCTTCGCCCGTACATCACCCCATAGTCCTGTTTCGGTGACGGGTCAGCAGTCCCGCCCGCCGCTACGCCGCGCTCGATGAACGAGTCGACCTGTTCGCGGCTGTCCGCCGACAGGCAGAGCAGCACTTCACTGCCTGCCCGCGCATCGGCGATCGGCCGCGGCGTGAACCCGCTGAACTTCTCATGCGTCAGGATCATGACGAAGATGCTGTCGCTGAATTGCATGCAGGCTGCCGTCTCGTCGGTGAATTTGGGCTCGTTGACCGCGCCCAATCCCTCCAGGAACGTCCGCGACTTCCCCAGGTCGGCCACCGGCAGGTTCACAAAAATCATCCGCGACATCGAAAATCCCCTCTTCAGCGACTCGATTCGCTTGCTTTTTGCGCCCAGCAGTCCTAAAAAGCAACCAAGGAGTTAGAAAAAGTAACTATGGCGCGCCGCAGCGAGGACAGGAAACGGTTTGAGGATGCCTGCGGCCTTGCGCATGCGATGGACTTGATCGGCGAACGCTGGGCGATGCTGGTCCTGCGCGAACTTGCCTATGGCCCGCGCCGTTTTTCCGGCCTGAAGCGCGATCTCACGGGAATCAGCGCCAATGTCCTGACGCAGCGCCTGACGGAGCTTGAGGCGCGCGGCCTGGTCCGCAAGTCGAAGCTACCGCCGCCCGCTTCGGTCCAGGTCTATGAGGCCACCGAATGGGGGCTGGAGGCGATCCCCGTCATCGCCAATCTCGGCCGCTGGGCGGCGCGCAGCCCGCTGCACGATCCGACCCGGCCGTTCAGCCCGGTGTCGCTGATGCTCTCGCTGCGGACGATGATCGACGTCGCGGCGGCGGGCGATCTCGTCGCGCGACTCGG
>Ga0157375_10005603_pt1 | contig 10929 bp, 9 predicted proteins | sample M35metaG_FD_115311 | JGI IMG/M metagenome (GOLD analysis project Ga0157375, IMG submission 115311) | Miscanthus rhizosphere microbial communities from Kellogg Biological Station, Michigan, USA - M3-5 metaG | ecosystem: Host-associated > Plants > Roots > Rhizosphere > Soil | place: USA: Michigan...
AGGATCTCGTAGCGGTGCTGGACTGCGATGGTTTCGAAAACCTGAACAATTTCCGGAAAGAAGGGGTTGGTAATTTCAGAAATGATGAGGCCAAAAATCCTGCTGCGCCCGGAAACCAGGGCCCGCGCCTGAGTATTCGGATAATATCCAAGTTCTTCGATTACGCTCCAAACGCGCTTGGCCAGGGCGGGACTAACAGTGGGTACGCGGTTGATGGTGCGAGAGACGGTGGCGGTTGACACCTTGGCCCGCTTCGCGATTTCCCGAATGTCCATAGGTTACGACGGCAGGGGGAGCGATGGCGGAATTCTAGCACGGCAAACGTTATCCCAATGGCGTTGGAAGGGCGACAGCACAGATGTGTGGCGGGGGGACGAAGGGAAACAGACTGACTTTCTGCATCCGAGATGAGAGTGATGGGCTGCGGGTGTGCGGAGCTTCCCAGGGATCAGATGGTGAATCAGATGTTCTTTGGGGCCAGGCGGCATAATTAAGAAGACGTTTGCTGCAAACCTCAAAAATATCCCTGGCTGGCGACCATCAACTGGGTAGTGCTTTGAAATTCCAGCACTAACCATCCGGACGGGAAGAAATCCGGAAGGCAAGTAATTCCGTGATTGACAAAAGCGGTTACGTACACTATTTTGACTTTTCGCGTAGTAAACGATTACTCGTCAGAATCGCGCATTCCTCGGACAAAAGCTCATATGCTGTTGCCTCGCTTGCGGGAAGAGGTGCTGGAAGCAAACCTGGAGTTGGTGCGAAGGGGATTAGTGCTTTATACCTTCGGCAATGCCAGCGGCATCTCCCGGGAGCAGAAACTGGTCGTCATCAAACCCAGTGGCGTTCCCTACGAGGCCATGAAACCAGAGCACCTGGTGGTCACCGATCTCGAGGGCAAGATAGTGGAAGGCAATTTGAAGCCCTCCTCCGACCTTCCCACTCATCTTGTCCTCTATCGGGCCTTCCCGGGCATCGGGGGCGTGGCTCACACCCATTCCGAATACGCCACTTCGTGGGCCCAGGCGCGCCGGCCGATTCCATGTTTTGGCACCACCCATGCCGATTACTTCCATGGCCCGGTCCCAGTCACCGCGGTCATGGCGGACAGCGAGATCGCCTCCGAGTATGAGAAAAACACCGGACATGCTATTGTTCGTGCCTTTGAGAAGGTGGAGTATGCCTCGGTGCCGGCTGTGCTGGTGGCCAATCACGGCCCTTTCGCCTGGGGTCCGGACCCGGCCGCAGCGGCGCATAATGCCGTGATCCTGGAAGCGGTGGCGCGGATGGCATACTTTACTGCGACTCTGAGTTCAGAGGCCGAACCGGTCGGCGGCAGGTTGCACGACAAGCACTATTTGAGGAAGCACGGGTCCAGCGCGTATTACGGGCAGGCAAAGGAAAAGAAATGATGCCAGCTTTCGCGATGTTGGTCGAGACGCAGCTTGTGCATTTGTCCGGGGTGGATTTCGTCATCATCGCCTTCTACTTCGCGCTGGTTCTGGCGATTGGCTTTTACCTGCGCGGGCGGGCGAATACCGGCGAAGACTTCTTCATGGCCGGACGCGAGATGACGGCATGGGTGGCCGGCCTCAGCTTCCTCTCGGCTAACCTCGGTGCTCTCGAGTTGATGGGCTGGGCGGGTTCGGCCTACCAATACGGCATTCTGGCAACCCACTGGTACTGGATCGGTGCCATCCCGGCGATGCTTTTCCTGGCGCTGGTGATGATGCCGTTCTACTACATTTCCAAGACCCACTCCGTGCCGGGATATTTAAAGCTGCGCTTCGGCGAGCCCAGCCGCGCCTTGTCCGCCATTTCTTTCGCCTTCATGACCGTGCTGATGAGCGGCGTCAACATGTTTGCCATGGCCAAGGTCATGCAAATCGTGCTGGGCTGGGACATAAATTTCAGCATCTGGGTTTCATCCATCACAGTTGCCATTTATGTCACGCTGGGCGGACTGCGCTCGGCCATCTTTAACGAGGTGCTGCAATTTTTCCTCATCTGGGCGGGCGCTCTGCTCATTCCGATCCTGGGATTGTATGAAGCCGGCGGTTGGGGCCATCTCAAGATACTGATCACGCAGAGGGCTTCGGAACAGTACGTCCATCTTTGGTCGGGGTTGGGGTCATTCAGTTCCAACCCGATGGGCATCCACTGGACTGGCATTGTTTTCGGACTCGGCTCCGTAATCTCGATGGGTTACTGGACTACGGATTTCCTGGTGGTGCAACGCATCCTGGCTGCGAAAGACATTCGCAGCGCGGAAATGGCTCCCATTATCGGTGCGGGATTCAAGATGCTGGTTCCGATCATCGTGATCCTCCCCGGTCTTCTGGGTCTCGGTCTGCTGCCCATGAAGCTGGTTCCGGAATCAGTGGCCACGGTTACCGGAGGCCACAGCTACAACGACGTGCTACCTCTCATGCTGGCCCGCTACTGCGGCCCCGGCCTGCTTGGCCTGGGGATTACCGCGCTCATTGCGGGATTCATGTCGGGCATGGCCGGCAACGTCAGCGCGTTCACCACAGTCTGGACCTACGACATCTACCGTCCGCTGATCAACAGCAAGGGGACTGACCATCACTACGTGAACATGGGACGCTACTCCACGGTGTTCGGAGTCTTGATCAGCGTGGGCACGGCGTACCTGGTGATGCGGTCGGCCAGTATCATGGACTACGTGCAGGCGTTGTTCAGCTTCTTCATAGCACCCTTGTTTGGCACGGTCATACTCGGCATGCTGTGGAAACGCGCGACCGGCCCGGGTGGTTTCTGGGGATTGCTGTGCGGGACGGTTTCATCGGTCGGCATGTGGGCCTGGGTCAAGGTCGATCCCAGCGCATTGCGTTACGTGGCGCTTTCGCCTCACGCCAAAGCTCTGGCGCAAGATATGTATCAGGCGCTCTGGTCTTTTCTGGTTTGCGTGGTCGTCACCGTGGGAGTGAGTCTGGTAACGAAACCTGTGCCTGACAGCCAATTGACCGGTCTGGTGTACGGGCAGACAGAAATTCCGTCAATCGGGGATGTGCCCCTGTACCAGAAGCCGCTTTTCTGGGCTGGCGTGGTGGTGGTCGTGTTCTTTGTGCTGAATATTATTTTCTGGTAAGTGGGGATGGGATTTGGGTAGCGCCGCCGTCCCGGCGGCTGTCCGGCGGGCGTCTCGCCCGCCGAGTCGAGGGCGAGACGCCCTCGAGACAGCCGGCAGGATGCCGGCGCTACGGTAAAGCGACAGGTGCTTAAAAGCAGAGGTGCGTAGCATGATTTCCATCTGGTTCTTTATCGGTGTCTCGCTGGCCGTAAATGGCGCTTTGATCATGGCCGCAGGAATTTACCAGGTGGTAAATCCTCCAGCGGATCCGGGTGTGGTGTTATTCAATTTGCACGCCAATGTGTGGTGGGGGGCCGTGCTTCTGATCATCGGCTTGATCTATTGCGTGAAGTTCGCTCCCAGGCGGCAGGTCTAAGCGAAAGGATCTCTTAAGGGCTAAGTATGGCAACGAAAAAAATGACGATGGGCCTGATCGTGGGCAACCGCGGTTTTTTCCCCGATCATCTGGCCAAAAGCGGCCGCGAGGAAATGCTGCGGGTGCTGACCACGGCTGGCATGGACGTGGTCGCGCTGACTCCGGAAGATAGCAAATACGGCGCGGTCGAAACCCGGGAAGAGTCCAGGCGCTGCGCCGACCTGTTCAAACGCAATCGCGACCGCATCGACGGCATCGTCGTGACGCTGCCCAACTTCGGGGAAGAGCGGGCGATTGCAGACACCCTGCGCCTGGCCGACTTGCGCGTCCCGGTGTTGATCCAGGCCACGCCTGACGATCCCGGCAAGATGACCATCAAGTTCCGTCGTGATAGCTTCTGTGGCAAGATGTCGGCCTGCAACAATTTGCGCCAGTACGGCATTCCGTACTCCATCACAACGCTGCACACCGAAAGCCCGGACTCGCCCGAGTTCGCCAAAGACTTGCAATGGTTCGCGGCGGTTTGTCGCGTGGTAAATGGCTTCCGCAATTTACGTGTCGGAGCGATTGGAGCGCGGCCAACGGCTTTTAATACCGTTCGCTACAGCGAGAAAATTCTAGAAGGGCAGGGCATTTCGATCGAGACCCTCGATCTCTCTGAAGTTCTGGGCCGCATCGAGCGCATGAAGGACAATGACGATGCCGCCCAGGCCAAGCTGGCCGTGATCAAGAAATATGTGGACTCAAGCGGTGTGCCGGCGCTCGCCCTGATGAAAATGGCAAAGCTCGGGGCCGTCGTTGACCAGTGGATGGCGGCCACGGAAGTTTCCATCAGCGCGGTGCAATGCTGGACCTCGATCGAGGAAAATCTGGGCGTGGTGCCGTGCACGGTGATGAGCATGATGAGCGACAGCCTGCTTTCGAGTGCCTGCGAGGTGGACATCTGCGGCGTGCTCGGCATGCATGCCTTGCGGCTGGCGTCGGAAACGCCTTCGGCGCTGCTCGACTGGAACAATAACTACGGTTCTGATCCCAACAAGGCAGTATGCTTTCACTGCTCCAACCTGCCCAAGCACTTCTTCCGCTCGGTGAAGATGGATTTCCAGGAGATCATCGCCGGCACCGTGGGCAAGGAAAATACTTTCGGCACCTGCGTGGGACTGATCAAGCCGGAGAAGATGAGCTTTGCCCGCTTCTCCACCGACGACACCGCCGGCAAAATGCGGGGTTATGTGGGCGAAGGCAGATTTACCGATGATCCGCTGAACACATTCGGCGGCGCTGGCGTGGTCGAGATTCCCCAGATGCAAAAACTGCTGCACTACATCTGCGAGAACGGCTTTGCGCATCACGTAGCCGCCAACCTTTCCAGCGTTGCTCCCGCCGTTTACGAAGCCACCACCCGGTATCTGCACTGGGACATGTACCAGCATCCGGGGAACAACGGGGCCTGCTGATGGCGATCGTGGCGGGAGTCGATTTCGGAACTCTCAGCGTACGCGTCTCCATCGTGGACAGCGAGCGCGGGCTGCTCGAATCCGCGGTCGCCGAATATCCTCTGCACCGCAAACGCGAAGACCCTGAATACGCCACTCAGGCGCACGAAGACCACATGCGCGCCCTGGCCGCCGCCACGCGCGAGGCCGTGAAAAGGGCCGGCATTTCCGGCGATCAAGTCGAAGCCATCGCGCTCGATACCACTGGCTCCTCGGTGATCCCCGTGGGCAAAGACCTGCAGCCTCTCGGCGAATACTACCTGTGGTGCGATCACCGGGCCAAAGGCGAGGCGGCGGAAATCACGGCAGCCGCGCATCGCGAAGGACTGGAAGCCATCAACTGGTGTGGAGGCGTGTATTCCTCAGAGTGGGGATTCTCGAAACTCCTGCACTGGCTTCGTCACAACCCGGCAAAGCGTTCGGAGTTCGTCTCTGCTTTCGAACACTGCGACATGGTGGCGGCGACGCTGTGCGGCATCACCGATCCTAAAAAAGTAAAACGCAGCATCTGCGCCATGGGCCACAAATGGCTCTGGAACCGGGCCCTGGGAGGGCTTCCGCCGGAGCAGTTCCTGGTCAAGGTAGATCCGCTTCTTGCCGGTGTGCGCGAAAAGTTGGACGGCGAATACGCTGCTTCCGACCAGATCGCGGGAACGCTCTCTGATTACTGGGCCGAAAAGCTTGGGCTGAAAGCCGGCATTCCGATTCCGGTGGGAGCGTTCGATGCGCACTGGGACGCGATCGGGGCCGGTTGTGGCACCGATGACATGGTTAACGTGGTCGGGACCTCCACCTGCATCATCGGAATCACACCGTCGGTCAATCTGGTTCCGGGTGTGTGCGGTGTAGTGCAGGGAAGCGTGCACCCGCTCCGCACCGGGATCGAAGCAGGCCTCTCCGCCGTCGGAGATATTTTCAACGCCATCGCAACCCGTGCCGGCACTGATGTGAAGACGCTGAGCCAGGGCCTCGATAAGTATCGAGCTGGACAAACTGGTCTGCTGCGCATCACCTGGGACAATGGCGACCGCACCGTGCTGGTCAATCCGAACTTGCGCGGCATCACCCTGGGGTGGAATCTGCAAAGCACTGCCCAGGACGAATTGTTTGCCGCTATCGAAGGCACGGCGTTTCACACCCGGGTGATTCTCGATCGCATGGCCGCGAACGGGGTAAATATCAAGCGCGTCATCAATGCCGGCGGCATTCCGCAAAAGAATGACGTATTGAACCAAGTTTATGCCAATGTGCTGGGGCGGCCGGTGCTGGTGCCGAGCAAAAGCGTGACCAGCCTGGGTTCGGCAATTTTCGCGTTTCTGGCGGCGGGCACTTTCAAGACCATCGAGGACGCGCAGAAAAAGATTTGCCCGTCTAACCGGGTGTTTGAGCCTGATCAATCCGAGCAGCGTGTTTACGAAGAGCTGTATCCGCTCTACAGCAAGCTTTATTTTTCCTTTGGCGATCCCCAGAAGGATGGCTTCGGCGCAGTGCTTCCGACCCTGATTCGCGTGGCTGAGTCGGCGCACAAGTAGCCACAGCCTAGGTGGAGACAGCCGCCCCCGGCTGTCCGGCGGAGCAAAGCTCCGCTATTTTTGTTGCTGCCAAGAACTGGTCGAGCTGCGCTCGACTGGGCGGATGGGGACACCCGCCCCTACGTGTTTTCGGTGACGCGGCACGAGCGAGGACGCTCGCGCCTACATTAGAATAGGCAGTCTTGCCTGCCTCTCTTAAACTCGATGGTTTGCGCGTGGTGTTGGTGTCGTCGCGCAACCCCCTTAACATTGGTGCTGCGGCTCGGGCCATGAGCAATTTTGGCTTTTCCCGGCTGCGAGTGGTGAATCCATACGAAAAGGCGTTCCGCGCGGCGCGTTCGGCGGTCGGTGCTGCGGAGTTGCTGGCCAGCGCCGAGGAATACGACAGCGTTGCCGACGCTGTGGCCGACTGCACGCTGGTGGTGGGAACGACCGCAGTACGGCACCGGGAACTGCAGCATCCCCTGCGGCGACTGGAATATGGCGGGCGCCTCATCCGTAAACACATGAGCTCAGGTCCGGTGGCGCTCTTGTTTGGCTCGGAGAGGTACGGGCTCTCCAAGGATGACTTCAGCTATTGCCACTGGCTGATTCGCATTCCCACGCGGGAGCAGCACATCTCGATGAACCTGGGCCAGGCGGTTGCCGTGTGTCTGTACGAATTGATTCGCAACGGCCGGGCGGTTGGCGCAGGGGAGAAGCAGGCGCTGGCCACAGCGGGCGACATCGCGCGCATCATGCCTTTGCTTGCCGATATTCTGAGCACCAGCAGTTACATGCTGCCGCAGCGGGCCGCCGATACCGAGCAGCGAATCCGCCGCATGCTGCGCCGTCTCAAACTTTCGGCCCAGGATGTCGAAGCATGGCTGGGCATTCTGCGGCATGTCCAATGGCGGCTGCGGGCGGGGAAAAAGCAGGCGGAGTGACCTGTCCCTTCGGGATTACCGGAAACGAAAAATCATTTACACTAGGTCAAATGTCTGACCGGATTGTGTGTTCGTGCATCACCTGTCCCAAGTGCGGGACCTGGGTTGTGGTGGAACGGGAAATGACGCGAGAGACCAACAAGGAAAAGGTGAACGCGACTTGCCCGGGCCCCGAGTGTGGCAAGCAATTTTCCTTTGCTCCCGGGGAGACCAAGGTCTTCGAACTTCCGATGAGCCTTTTTGAACGGCGCCACTTCTACCGCTCCGAATTATCATAGGTCCCGCCTGCCATTCCCGATTGTGCCCGCGCCTATTAGGCGTAAACTTGTCGGAGTGTCGCGTACGCTGACGACAGCCGAGGTCCCACCTCCCAACGCCGGACCACCCCCGGGCCTTGGATCTTTTTTGCTGCTTGCCATCTGGTTTGCGATCATCGCCGGCCTGGTGGAGGGCCTGGGCCTGCTGCTTTTCCAGCGAATCAATTGGGCGCGGTGGGGACCGACTCTGCACGTTTCCGAACCGATCATCTGGATTTCGCCTATCGTCGATCTCATTCTTTTTTGTGTCTTGACGGTAGCGCTTTGGGCAGCGGGGCGGCTGGCCCCGAAGCTCCGCCTGCTGCAGGCTGCCATAGCCTTGTTGACCGCGCTTACTTTGTATGACTGGCTTACAGTCACGGCCCGTCTTTCCCATCTTAGCTGCCTGTTGCTGGCGGCTGGCGTGGGCGTTGCCTTCAGCCGCTGGGTGGCGAAGCACGACGCCGCCACGCTGCAATTTGTAAGGCGAACCTTCCCCTTTGTTGCCGGGGCGGCGCTGCTGGCGTTCGCCGGAATCCAGGGCGGACACTGGCTGCGCGAAGCAATGGCGGTCAGCAAACTGCCGACGGCGGCCGCGGATGCGCCCAATGTACTGGTCATCGTGGTGGACACGTTGCGCGCCGACCATCTGTCATCTTATGGATATGCTCGTCCCACCACTCCGAATATTGATCGCGTCGCCACCCAGGGCGTGCTGTTTAAGAATGCTGTCGCTACGTCGTCCTGGACGTTTCCCTCGCACGCTTCTTTACTGACCGGCCGATATCAGTATGAGCACGGCATGGACAAGATCAGGGAAATGCCGGCGGTCGGAGGAGAAGTATTCAGCGCCAACGGGCTGCCCACCCTGGGCGAAGCCCTGATGCAGAAGGGATATCGCACCGGCGCTTTTTCCGCCAATCGCACTTACTTTACTCACGACCTCGGCTTCGGTCGCGGCTTCGTACATTTCGAAGACTACTTTCATTCCGCCAGCGACATGTTCGTGCGCACGCTGTATGGCCGCGAGTTTGCTCGAATCTATCTCAAGCGCAGCGACCGGAGCCTGGTCAAACGCGTGCTGCGAGGGCTGGGCTTTACGGCTTTGCTCGATCAGGGCGCGGAGGGCTCGGGCAGCTATGGCGGCGCCTTCGGAATTCGCAAGCGCGCCGACGTGATTAACCGGGAAACTCTCAGCTGGATTGATCGCGATCGCGGGCGCCCATTCTTCGCCTTCCTCAACTATTTCGACGTGCACGACCCCTACGGCGGACCGCGCGGTTATGCCAAACCTTCGTGGCCGCAGCTGACCAATGTTGATGCGTATGACGATGGCGTGAAGTATGTGGACGACTACATCGGCCGTCTGATGGATGAGTTGGACCGGCGTGGTCTGGCGAAAAATACGCTGGTCGTCATTACCGGCGATCACGGGGAATCGCTGGGGCAGCACCACCTGCGAACGCACGGCAAAGCGCTCTATTGGGAACTAATTCATGTTCCCCTGGTGCTCCGTTATCCGGGGCATGCTCCGGCGGGCATTCGTCTGGATGTGCCGGTAACCAACTCGGTCCTTCCGGCGACGATCATGGAGTTACTGGGCGAGCGCGGGCATGAAACCTTCCCTGGACCGTCGCTGAGCGCGCTCTGGCAATCCCCGCCGGCGCAGCCCGCCTGGCCTGATGCTCTTTCTGAAGTCGCGAAACACAACATCGTTACCGATGAGAGCAAGACGGTGGGAAAGCTGGTAGCGACCACCGCGGACGGTCCCATGAAATCCGTGGTGACCACGCGGTGGCACCTGATTGTGCACAAGGAGCTGGGAGACCAGATCTATGACTGGGTGCACGATCCGGGTGAGACGAACAATCTCATCTTTACTCCCCTGGGCCAGCAGGCGGCGCGCGAACTGAACGAAGGGCTCGAAGCTCTGCTGGCGCGGTCCCCGGGGCGGAAGCGGGCGCCAACCTCGATCGCCTTGCGCGACGGTCGCTTCAATCTCCAACAGAGTAGCGTTCATGCCAACCGGCTCCGGCTCGAACCGTTACGAAGGGTTGACGATTATTACCATATGGAGGCGCACGCTGGATCCACACTGGTCGTTGACGTCAGCGCCCAGCAGCTTGCACCGGCGGTCCGGCTGGATCCGGTGATCGCTATTGTGGACGAGGACGGGAAGCCCTACCAGACCTGCCGGAATCCCGGCGACGATCACACCCAGGAGCCTGGAGTCGCCGACCCAACTCCTGACGCGTTCGACGATATCTGCGTGAATGACGATATCAATCCTGGCGTGAATACCGACGCGCGGCTGGAGATTTTGGTGCCGGACGGCAGTAAGTCTTTAGTAGAATTAAACATCCGCGTATCAGACTGGAACGGGCAGTCGGGTCCTGGATTGCCCTACCAGATGCAGGTCCAGGAAGCGGGAGCCCGGCCGGAGTCGGCCCGGGCAGCGAATCCGTGAACCTCGGCAAGGCTTGTTCCGCAAAGCAGGAGCTTCTCTGCTACTGGGTATCCCCACGCGGAGGATGTTAAAATCATAAGAATCTACAGCAGAGGAGCATCATGAGAATTGAATTGCTGGCGCTTTACGGTGGTCCCGACCAGGTCATGACGGTGACTTCCGGGCTGGCCAGCCTGCTTGGCCTCCTGCTGCTTTTCTGGAACAAGGTCGTCGGGATCTTTTTCAAGGTTGTACGCAAGTTCAGCCGTTCTGGTACGCCTGCCGCCGTTGATGCTCCCAAGGAAACTCCCAAAGGAACTCCGTAAAATCGGGTCCGCCGCTTGCGCAGAAAAGTTATCGTCATCGGTCTGGACGGGCTCGAACCCGGCATTGTGGAAGCGATGCTGGAACGCGGCGAGCTTCCTAACCTGGCAAAGATCCGCGCCTCCGGCAGTTACTCCCGCCTGAAGACAACTTATCCGGCCCAGACTCCCGTGGCCTGGTCGTCGTTTGCCACCGGGACCAATCCCGGCGGACACGGAATTTTCGATTTCATCTGCCGCGATCCTAAAACTTATTTGCCCGATGTCGCGCTAACCCGGTTCGAGCGGCCGAAAAGCATGCTGGCCCAGCCGCGGGTAGTGAACCGGCGAAGCGGCGTGCCGGTGTGGCAGACGCTTTCGGCGGCGGGCATTCCGTGCACCATCCTGCGTTGTCCATGCACTTTCCCTCCCGAAGCTGTGCAGGGCCGCATGCTGGCCGG
>Ga0157375_10005605_pt1 | contig 10928 bp, 9 predicted proteins | sample M35metaG_FD_115311 | JGI IMG/M metagenome (GOLD analysis project Ga0157375, IMG submission 115311) | Miscanthus rhizosphere microbial communities from Kellogg Biological Station, Michigan, USA - M3-5 metaG | ecosystem: Host-associated > Plants > Roots > Rhizosphere > Soil | place: USA: Michigan...
ATAGACTCCGGAAGATCGTTCATTTGCTGAGCGATAGAATCGTTAGCGTTAATCTTAGCGGCACGCTCTAATAAACGGCTGTGCAGGTAAAATACGTCACCCGGATAAGCCTCACGGCCCGGTGGACGACGTAATAACAGGGATACTTCACGGTAAGCAACGGCCTGTTTTGACAAATCATCATAGATGATCAATGCCGGGCGTCCGGTATCACGGAAGTACTCACCGATTGCAGCCCCGGCAAATGGCGCGAAGAACTGCATTGGTGCAGGATCGGCAGCACTTGCAGCTACCACGATAGTGTAAGCCATGGCGCCATTCTCCTCCAGTGTGCGAACAATGTTTGCTACTGTTGAAGATTTTTGACCACAAGCCACGTAGATACATATTACCGGCTGACCGGCTGCATAAAATTCTTTCTGATTGATAATGGTATCGATACAAACAGCAGTTTTACCTGTCTGACGGTCGCCGATTACCAGCTCACGCTGACCGCGGCCGATAGGGATCATTGCGTCGATAGCTTTGATACCGGTTTGCAAAGGCTCGGTTACCGGCTGACGATAGATTACACCCGGAGCTTTACGCTCTAAAGGCATTTCGTAAGTTTTACCTGCAATTGCCCCCTTACCATCAATTGGCGCACCTAATGTGTTTACCACACGGCCAAGCATGCCTTCACCTACGTTGATCGAAGCGATCTTGTTAGTACGTTTGATGGTATCGCCTTCTTTAACCTCGTCGGAAGGACCCAACAATACCACACCCACGTTATCTTCTTCCAGGTTCAATACGATACCCTGTAAACCATTATCAAATTCAACCAACTCACCTGATTGAACTTTTGTTAATCCGTAAACGCGGGCGATACCGTCACCCACCTGAAGTACAGTTCCTACTTCTTCTAATTCAGATTCTGATTTGAAGCCCGATAATTGCTGGCGCAATATTGCTGATACTTCGTCTGGTCTAACCTCTACCATTTTTTATTTAATTAGAGTTTTATTTTTAAATTATCGACTTACCCCGCGGGTAAAATCCTGTTTCAATTTATTCAAGCTGGTTGATATACTGGTATCTACCTGCATATCGCCTACGGTAAGTACAAATCCGCCTATCAGTTTCGGATCAACTTTGGTATGCAGTTCAATAGAACCTTGTGTTGCTGCTTCCAGTTCGGCAACAATTTTCTTTTTATTGTCTTCAGACAAAGGAGTTGCCGATGTTACATAAGCTCTGACAATGTGTTTAATCACATTATACTGGTTAATAAACTCCTTCGAAGTAGCATATAAAATTTCCGAACGGCTTTTATTGATCATGATCTTGAAGAAAGAATCGGTAAGCTTGCTTACTTTATTGCCAAATATGGCTTCCAGTATCTTGATCTTCTTGGTATGGGCAACGATAGGATTTGCCAAAACTGCCTGCAGCTGGAAATTGGCTTTTAATGTTTGCGAAAAAAGCAACATATCCTTTTTCGTCTCTTCGAGAGATTTTTGTTCCACGGCGAGATCGATCAATGATTTGGCGTACCTGGTTGCAACTGTTAATTCAGACATATCTTCTTTTAGATGTGAGATGTGAGATGTGAGATGTGAGACAACATTGCCTCTTGATCTCATATCTCAAATCTCAATTCTCATATCTATTTTAATTTCACTTCCTTTAATAGGTCCGCTACTAATTGGTCTTGTTTGTGCTGATCTTCGAATTGCTTGCGCAATATTTTTTCAGCAACTTCTATTGATAAAGTAGCTACCTGGTTTTTTACGTCAGCCATAGCTATTGCCTTCTGGTTATCAATTTCCAGACGGGCGCGCTCAATCATACGGCTACCTTCGGCATTGGCAGCATCCTTAGCTTCGCTGATGATCTGGTCTTTTACTTTTTTTGCTTCGCGAAGAATGTTATCGCGCTCAATGCGTGTCTGTTTTAAAAGTTCATCGTTTTCGCTGGTCAAACGTGCCATTTCTTCTTTGGCAGCTTCGGCCATTGAAAGGGCGCTTTCAATTGATTTTTCACGTTCGCTAATAGCAGCCAGAATTGGTTTCCAGGCAAACTTTCCCAAAATGAATAATAGAATAGCGAAACAAAGCGTTGTCCAAACAACTAAACCAATGCTGGGGGTTACTAAATCCATAGTATATTTCTATATAAATTAATTCTGTTCAAATGTTAAAAAAAAGCCCGGAGCCAACCGCTCCGGGTATCTTTTTAGCCAATCATGGCTACAACCACCGCGAACAGGGCAACACCTTCAACAAGTGCCGCAGCGATGATCATGTTAGTTTGGATTTTAGAGATAGCTTCAGGCTGACGAGCAATCGCTTCAACAGCTTTGCCACCAATTTGGCCGATACCGATACCAGCACCAATAGCAGCTAAACCTGCTCCAAGCGCAGCAATGTTTCCGTACATTGTTGTAGCTGCAGCTAAAGTTCCAATCATTCCAGTCATTGTTTGATAATTTAAACGTGTATATTAATAAAGATTAATTCAAATTAATGGTGCTCCTCGATAGCCATACCGATAAACAGGGATGAAAGAAGCGTAAAAATGTAAGCCTGCAGGAATGCCACCAACAACTCAATGCAATCCATAAACACCACAAACACAACCGAAACAGGCGAAACTGCCAACGATTTAAATATGAAGATCAGCGATATCAAGCTCAGGATCACAATGTGACCAGCGGTAATGTTTGCGAACAAACGTATCATTAATGCTATAGGCTTTGAGAATATCGACACAATCTCAACGGGGATCATAATAGGGAACAACCACCATGGATTTGGTACAAATATGTGTTTCCAGTAATGTTTGTTACCGTTCAGGTTTACTACAAATAATATAATAACAGATAAAGTAAGCGTTACCGCAATGTTACCTGTAAGATTATAACCGCCCGGGAAGAAAGGGATCATTCCAAACAGGTTATTAATCAGGATAAAAAAGAAAATAGTCAGCAGCAAAGGCATAAACCTCACATACTTGTGGCCCATATTAGGGATAGCAATGTCATCGCGCACAAAAAGGATCAACGGCTCAAGCCACGACTGCAGTCCTTTAGGTGCTTTACCAACACGTTTTTTATACGTAGATGAAATACCAAGGAATACGATCAGCAAAACAGCTATACCCATAAACATACTGATTACATTACGGGTGATCGAAAAGTCCAGTATTTTTTTGCTGCCTGCTTCATCAATGGTGCCGGAAGCATCTACCACTTGAATCTTATTACCTTCCAGCTTATAGCTGTTTTTACCGCTATTGTATATTGTGCCTTCAGGATATAAATTACCTGACGAAAAAACATCAAGACCTTTATCTGTATAAAGTATTACAGGAAGCGGAATATGTTTTTCTTCTACAAAAGGAAGAGCGAATGGCCAGGAGTGCGAATCGCTGATGTGTTCTAATATTACGTCTTTAGGCTCAAACTTCTTTTCCGTGCCCTCTGAGGCATTTTCCTGGCTCAATGCCAACTTTGGAAATCCGCCCAGAATCAAAAAAAACGCGCAAATCAGGGAAATTCTAAAAATTTTTGAGTTCAAAATCGTGCCGTTTGTCATCTAATTGAAGTTTTCTACCTTAAATTTTTGTGCCGCAAGTTACGTAACAGAAAATAAACTTCAAAGACCATATTTAATAAATACACATAAAAAAAATCGGCCAGAAAAACGTACTTATTTACCTTATTTTTTGCCAAAAAAATGACTATGAAAAACAAACAGGCTAATATTTTTACCGTAGTGCATACCAGAAAGGCCTGAATGTAATAATCCTTATTTTTTTGCTGCACAATCAGTATGGCGGTAACCACCAAAAAAGTAAGACCCGAAAGAAAAAAGAATATCAGCCAGAATTTAGGTACCAGCCAATCAGCATAACCATTATGCTGCGCGGTAACCGGCATTATGGCCAGCAATAGTACAAATACAATATAGGCAAATATTGAGGGGAAGACTTTCATTGTGATAACAGCTTGAATTATTTTTTCAAAGATACGATAACTATATATAACGATATAAAAACTCCGGCAAGAGATAGTATGGCGGTTACCCATTTTACCTGGTGGTGGGCCGACTCATCAATTTTAAAACCCGCATATGCGAACACACCGATAATTGCAATCATCTGGAAACCAAGTCCGCTATATTTTACATAAGCATTTAGCGGCCGCTCGTCATTATTATCATTGGGTTCATTTTTAGCCATCTGCAAATTTATTAATCCTATTTCATACAATTTAGTAAATTAGCAATGCTTTTCTTAACCCGGGTTTTATTTTGAGGCATATTTCAAAAACATCTGTATCACTGAGAGTTATTTTCCTGGTTTTTGTGCTTTTTGCGGCTGGGTGCTCACTTCAAAAGGAAACCGCCGTTAACCGCGGGCTTCAAAACCTCACTGCTCATTACAATATCCTTTTTAATGCTAACGAGATACTTCGCTTAAAACAGGAAGGGTATGCTTTATCGTTTGTCGACTCCTATAACGAGATATTAAGCGTGTACCAGGATACCACCTCTCAATCCTCATCGCCTGATAAGGACCTTGCAGAAGCAAAGGCAAAAGCCAACAAGATCATCAATATAAAAGAACAAAGCCATTATATAGGCGATGCTTACCTTGTTTTAGGCAAGGCCAGCTTTTTGGGCGGCGATTACTTTTCGGCACTGGAGTATTTTAACTATGTGACCCGTTCGTTCCCCGATAAACCCCCATTGGTGCAGCAAGCTCTGTTTTGGAAGGCACGGTCGCTGATGTACCTTAACCAAATGCCCAAAGCTAAACTGGTAATTGACACCGCCATACAAAGCATCAAACCGAAAAAGAAGACTTACCTGGCCGATATCTATGCCACGAAACTACAATACGACATTAACGTACAGGAATACGCCGATGCAGAGGAAGCGGCTAAGCAGGCTATCCATTATTGCCATACTAAAGCGCAACGGTTACGCTGGACGTTTATACTGGCCCAGCTACAGGAGCTGAATAATAAAAATCCCGATGCCATCAAAAACTATATCCGCGTAGCAAACAGTAATGCGTCGTTTGAAATGGCATTTAATGCTAACCTGAACCGCATCCGGATAGAGGACATGCAGAACGGTGTAAAGGTGAACCGTATCGACAGGCTGAGGGCGTTAATCAAGAACGAGAATAATAAAGATTTTATCGATCAGATCTATTACCAGATAGCGGAGTTGTATTTTGCCAATAAGGATGTGGACAATGCTATCAAAAACTATAAGCTATCGGTAAGCAATAGTCACAAAAATCAGAATCAAAAAGGACTCTCCTACCTGCGATTAGCAGATATCAATTTTAAGAGCAAAGCGGATTATATCGGCGCAAAAAAATATTATGACAGCACGTTGTTAAGCCTGTCCGCCAATTACCCGGGTTACCAATCTGTTCAGAAGAAGAGAGACAACCTGCAGGTATTGGCCGACAAGTACAGCATAGTGGCCCGTGAAGACACCCTGCAAATGCTTGCCCAGTTAGATGAGAAAACCAGAACCGCCCGTATTGACGCCATGGTACAAAAGCATATCCTGCAACTACAGATTGCGGCGGCGGCTCCGGCACAGGGTCCTGGTAATAGCGGAGGCCCCCTGGGCGGATCATCAGGTAACAGTAGCTTTTATTTTTATAACTCGAGTGCCCTTAGTCAGGGTGTAAATGATTTTAAGCGGCAATGGGGTAACCGTAAACTGGAAGATAACTGGCGGCGAAGCAATAAAGGAATAGTGGGCGGCAGTGCATTGGGCAATACGCAAAGTATTGATCCGGATGCGCCGTCGGACCAGGTCGCAGCAAATGGAGGCAAAGCTCCGGTTTCAGCCGGAAATTACAGGCAGCAATTGATAAAGGACCTACCGCTTACTCCAGAATTACTGGCACAATCCAACGTGCGCATTTATAATGCCTATTTTGATATTGCCAACTTTTACCGCGATATATTGGGTGATAAAAAAGAAGCCGTCGCCGTTTATGAACTTCTTCTATCACGTTTCCCTAACTCGGCGGATAAGGCGGCTATTTATTATAACCTATATCGTTTGTATAGCGATTTGAATAATGTACCTAAAGCGGATGAATACAAAAACCTGGTGTTAAAGAATTATTCTGAAACGGCTTTTGCCAAAACCATCATCGATCCTGAATATGGAAAAAAGGTAACCGATGCAGATGCCGGGCTTAATGGCATGTACAATGATGTGTACGATAATTATTCGAAAAAGAAATTCAAAGAGGCCATTAAGGGCATAGACTCCTTAACTGGCATATATCCTAATAATAAGCTTTCATCGCAACTGGCCTATTTACGCGCCATATCATCAGGGCACTTGGAACGATTGGCACCCTTCAGGGAGGAGCTTGTACAGATCGTGAATAAATATCCTGATGACCGCCTTATTACGCCATTGGTAAAACAGCATCTTGCTTATATTGACTCCCACATGGCTGAAATGGCAACGTTCCCATTGGCCCTAACGAATAATGACACAACAGAGGTTCCGTTTAAAACTGAGCCCACTATACAGGACAAGATAGCGGCATATAATAACTCGCAATTGGTGCGTCAGACCGCACAAAAAAGAATAGAGCCAAAACAAGCAGAGAAAAAACCGGATAGTACGGCGATGAAACCTTCGGTTGCTAATCCTTCAGCAAACAACCCGGCATCATCTGCTGTTGTGAAACCCAAACCGTCTATCTTCTCCATGAACGATAGTACCAATTACTATTTTGTGGTGAATGTAAGCACAGCTACGGTTAACCTTGCATCATCGCGTTTTGGTATAGGGCAATTTAACCGGGCAAATTTCCAGGAAGGTGCGATTATACACCAATTGAAAGACGTAGGCGACGATAACCAACTGATTTATGTGGGAAGATTCTTCAGCCTGGATGCGGTAAAAGCCTATGCACGGGCTATTATTCCGTTGATGCCGGATATTATGAAAGTGCCTAAGGACAAGTACAGCTTTTTTATCATCACCAAACAAAATTTAGACAAACTGAACAATAAAAATTTGCTGGATAGTTATATAGAATATTATCAAAGCAATTATTGAAATAGTTAATATTGACCCAGAATTAAAATTGAATAAATGATAGTTAAATTAACTCAAGAGGATATAAAAAGGTACAACGGTTATATATGGAAATTCGCTGCCTGTTGTTTTTTGCTTGTAATATTGGTTATCGCAGCCACTTATCTGGGTGTGTTTGGCCCTTTGCCCACCTTCCGCGACATAGAAAATCCGAAAAGTAACCAGGCATCAGAAATCATTTCATCAGACAAGCAAGTATTGGGTACTTATTATGTAGAGAACCGTTCGAATGTAACTTACAAGCAGATATCGCCCAATGTGATCCATGCGCTTATTGCGACTGAAGATGAGCGATTTCTGGAACACTCCGGTATAGACTTCCGCAGGCTTTTCAGCATTATTTTTCTCAATATTTTTAAAAGACAAGGTGGTAGTACCATCACGCAACAGCTCGCCAAGAATCTGTTTACCGAACAGCCATCACACAATAAGCTTATCCGCATGACCCAGAAGTTTAAAGAATGGATCACTGCGGTACAGTTGGAAAAGCATTATACTAAAGACGAGATCATCACCATGTATCTGAACAAGGTTGATTTTGGTGCATATAATACCTATGGCATCAAATCCGCAGCCCGCACCTATTTCAGTACCACACCGGATAAATTAACGCCCGATCAGGCGGCTTTATTAATGGGTATGATCAATGCTCCAAGTACCTATTCACCGATAAACCATCCTGACAGGGCTTTGGGCCGTCGCAACAACGTTGTACTTCCTCTAATGGCCAAGCAAGGCTTTATAGACCAGGACCAGTTGGAAAAATACAGAAACATGCCGCTTGGTTTGAAGTTTAATCCAATAAGCCATACAGAAGGCCCGGCTCCATATTTCAGGGCGGTACTTAAAAAAGAAATACAGAAAATATTCGACCAGGAATCCATCACCAAAGCCGATGGCACACCTTATGATTTGGATAGGGACGGTCTGAAAATTTATACTACAATAAACTATACTATGCAGCAGTATGCGGAAGAAGCGCAGGAAGAATACATGCGCAAGCTGCAGGTTCAGTTTAATGATCACTGGCACGGGTATAAATTATCAAAAAGCATCAACAATTTTAAGCTCCTTATCGATCAGGGTATGCACAGGTCGGACAGATATAAAGCCGATACTATTCAAGGCATGTCGCCTGAAGAGATCAGGAAAGATTTTAATACCCCTACAAAGGTCGAGCTGTTTACATGGAAGGGCGATACTACCATGACCATGAAGCCGATCGATTCCATTGTCTATTCAAAGATGCTGTTGCGTAACTCTTTAATGAGTATGGATCCCAAAACAGGCTATATCAAAGCCTGGGTGGGTGGCATCAGCTTTGAGCATTACAAATATGACCAGGTTAAAAATGGCACACGTCAAGTTGGGTCAACAGCAAAGCCCTTTACTTATGCAGAAGCAATTGACAATGGTTTCTCGCCTTGTATGAAGGTAGAGAACGTGCCGGTTACCATTGATGTGCCGGGCTCAGAGCCGTGGACACCTAGACAATCCTCTTACGATCTACAGCCGGGAATGATTACGCTGCGTACTGCTTTAGCTTATTCACAAAACTATGTTACTGCCTATGTAATGAGCAAGGTTGGAGCGATTCCGGTTATGAACCTGATCAAAAAAATGGGGATCACATCAAAGGTAGACCCATATCCTTCCATATGCCTGGGCGTATTTGATGCTTCAGTATATGATATGGTTGGTGCTTATTCCGTATTTGCCAATCACGGCATCTGGACTGAGCCGACCTTTATCCTGCGCATAGAAGATAAAAAAGGGAACGTCCTTTACACCCATAAACCTCGGGTAAGCCAGGCCCTTAACGAGCAAACCGCCTATGTGATGACCTATATGATGAAGGGGGTAATTGAAAATGGCACCGGTTCAAGACTAAGGTATACTTATCATATCAACAACCCCGTAGCTGGTAAAACCGGAACACCCCAGGATAACTCAGACGGTTGGTTCATGGGTATGGTACCGCAACTGGTAACCGGCGTTTGGACAGGCTGCGAGGACCGCGATTTCCACTTCAGATCAACCAGGCTGGGTGAAGGTGCTAACACAGCCTTGCCTATATTTGCACTGTTCATGCAAAAGGTTTATGCTAATCCGGAATTGGGCATTAAAAAGGATGTGGATTTCGATCCGCCTAAAACACCTCTAACGATAACCCTTGATTGCGGCGCATACGATCAGCAGGAACAGGGTACACCGAACGAGGTGGAGAAAAAACTGGATTTTTGATTGGGTTGGTCATTAGTCATTGGTGCGATTTGGGAAATATAAATCAATTGAGTTAAATATGAGCAATCGGTTAGAAGATTTGGAAGTATATATGCTGTCAGAACAATTAGGCGATGAAATTTGGTTCATGGTCATAAAATGGGAATACTTCGCAAAAGATACACTGGGAAAACAGTTGACCCGTTCCGCAGATTCAATGCGAGCAAACATAGCAGAAGGATTTGGACGTTATCATTATAAAGAAAATAAAAACTTCTGTTACTTTAGCCGAGGTTCTCTGATTGAAACCAAAGGCTGGCTAAAAAAAGCAAAAACAAGAAACCTTATTACACCAGAGTGCTTTCAGGACCTACTTCAAAAACTTGAAACCATTTACATTAAGTTAAATGCTTATATCAAATTCATTGGGAAATTATCTAACCCGGATGACTAATGACTAATGACCAATGACCAATGACTTTGATTACAGGGCGGCATTAAAAAAAATACCTCATAAAGCGGGCGTATACCAGTTTTGGGATACCGAAAACGAGTTAATATACATCGGTAAGGCAAAAGATCTGCGCAACCGCGTTAACTCCTATTTTAATAAGGACATCAATGTAAATGCCAAGACGAGGGTTTTGGTGTCCAAGATCCGCAATATCACTTTTACCATTGTTGATACCGAGATAGATGCCTGGTTGCTGGAAAACTCCATGATCAAAAAGCATCAGCCGAGGTATAACGTGTTGCTGAAAGATGATAAAACCTATCCGTGGATCATTATAAAAAACGAGAACTTCCCCCGTATTTTCTGGACCCGGCGCATCATTCGTGACGGATCAAAATATCTTGGCCCCTACGCTTCTATTAGCATGATGCACGCCATCCTGGACCTCATAAAAGAAACTTACCCCCTGCGCACTTGTAACCTGGCATTGACACGTCAGAATATAGATGCCGGAAAGTTTAAGGTTTGTCTCGAATATCAATTGGGAAACTGCAAAGGCCCCTGTCAGAATTTTCAAACCGAGGACGACTACGACCACAATATTGAAGAAATAACAGATATATTGAATGGCAAGATCGGAGCAGTATTGCGCAGCCTTAAATCAGATATGGATAAGGCTGCCGCTGATTTGAACTTCGAGCTGGCACACCGTTTGAAAAGAAAATTCGATCTGCTGGAAAATTACCAGAGTAAATCCACAGTGGTCAATTCGTCCATTACCGATGTGGATGTCTTTAATATCGCTTCGGAGGAAAAATATGCTTTCGTCAACTTCCTGAAAGTAATGAATGGTACCATCATCCAAACACAAACCATCGAATTGAAGAAGCGACTGGATGAAAGTGATGAAGAATTGCTCACCTTAGCCATCTCAGAATTCAGATCAAGATATAACAGTCACTCAAAAGAAGTGATTGTGCCGTTTGATATAAATGTTGATGATTCTTCCATTAAATTCACGGTTCCTAAGCTGGGTGAGAAAAAGAAGTTGCTCGATCTGTCGCATAAGAATGTCCAGTTCTTTAAGAGGGAGAAGATTGATCAGTATGAAAAAC